>Ga0066903_100003750_pt1 | contig 12548 bp, 13 predicted proteins | sample PanSoiMetaGPlot1_FD_67491 | JGI IMG/M metagenome (GOLD analysis project Ga0066903, IMG submission 67491) | Tropical forest soil microbial communities from Panama analyzed to predict greenhouse gas emissions - Panama Soil - Plot 1 (version 2) | ecosystem: Environmental > Terrestrial > Soil >...
AGCCCGCCGAACGGCGGGCTTCGTGTTTCTGGGAGGACAGAATGGGTCTAACGGAAACGTACAAGGAAGTACAGAACGGTATCGTCGCGCTAGGGTCGCGGCTATCGCCCACACCGAATGGGAACCAGCCTTTGTTCCAAAGATAATTGGAATTGGCTTTATCGTGGACGAAAGCGGTTTAATTGCCACGGGCGTGGTAAAGGTTGGCCCCAGGATCCAGCTCAGAAGACTCCATACTCATTCAGGCGCAATGTGACATCCTCGGGCAAGTGACGATAAGAGATTCTGTGACTGGCGAAGAAATCTGTCTCGAATGCGGAATGCGCTCAGTCCGGGGGCAGGCAAACTGTGCCGCCTTAAGCGACATCCTGTTTGCGCGTGGTTTCCAGGACCCGATCCTTTATGTTGGCCATCGCTGCCGCGGGGCCGGCCGTCCCCAGCAAAGTGTGATTCCTATTCAAGAGATATTCCCGAATCTCTTATCTCTTGGTCGTAATTGCTCTCACCGCCATGTGTGCAGGGAGGATCAACACCCGGGGCAGGGAGCCGTCTTTGTCACGGAAGGAGCGAAGGTCGTCGACGGTGGTCACTCTCAATTCGTCCGCCATTAAAGTGTGAGAAGGAATTCGCTGGACCTTGAAATCATTTGCCGGCCGGAACCTCTGGTGCGCCGCCACCAGCAATTCACGTTCGCTGCGCAGATCGCTGCGCAGGCTGGGATCGAGCACCAGGCACCAGAAGATGTCCCACTCGCGCGGCTTGCCGTTCACCGTGTACTTGTTGATCACCAGGGTGTGATTGTATCGGCGATTCGTCATCGACCGGTACTGGCTGCCGGGAAACACAACGTACAGGTTCAGCCGCTTGTCACGAAGCCTGTCGTCTTTCAGACGCTCACCCAGTTCCCAAGGGCCAAATTTCGCCATGCGATGGGTGCCGGTTGCCTTGGGCGTCAAAAGGATCCGCGAGCCATCGTGATATGCCTCGATGGGCTTGGCCTGCTCGCGCGCCGAGGCAGCCAGCGTCGCGGTCGCCAGGACGACTCCCAGCTTCGAGATCGCGCGGACTTGACGCGGGTCCAGCACGGCCTCAAGTTATTTCAACTACGCAGGCGCGGCAAGATAACAGATGGTGTAGGGAAGACGCAAAAGGGAATAGACCGAGGCAGCATTTGGGCTGCCGGGAATGGGCTTTCAGACAGGGCCATACGGTGCTGGAAAAAGCACTCAGCATTCAGCAATCAGCAATCAGCAATCAGCAAACCCATATTGCGCTGCGGGCGCGAACAGTGGAAGAGCGGCCCTTCAGGGCCGCGTAAAGTTGGGCGAAGGAAGATTTTTTCCTTGCTGCCGCAGGCGAGCGTAGCGCAGCGTCGCGACTCTTCAAGCCTTAACGCGGGTCCTCTTCCGCGGACACGGGGCTGGGCCGCGAGGTTAACTCAGAATATTCTCAACTATAGTGGTGAGAATAAGCGAGGCTAGTACTAGTAGTGGATCATTGTCAGCATGTCTGGCAAAGTCAGAGGCGATTTAGAGCGCAAATGTGACACATTTGAACAGGCCCTGGGATTCGTAATCACAGAGTTGCGGGTCAAGCCCGGATGGGGATACGAGCGGGTGGCCCGCCAAGTCGGCTGCGATCCGGCGTACATGAAGGGCATCGAGTGCGGTAGACGGGACCCAACCGTGGATCTACTCTGGGCCATCGCCCATCTTCACGGACTGACACTCTCGCGATTGTTCCTGCTCGGCGAGAGAAAATATAAACGAGATGGGAAGGAGAAGTAAGGCGGTCCCGCGGCGTCTTGATTAGTCCGTCTTGGCGACGTGACGAAGGCTCCTACAACCCACCCGCAGCGCCGGAGGCGCGAAATGAGTTAGCCCAGCGCGTAAGTGCTGGGTAAGCGTAAAGGGAAAAACAAGCGCCGTAGGTGCGGCAGAAGCTGCAACCTCTCGTCCCTGGGTAAGAACTGCGTGAGGCGTGTGAAATGATAGGTGTCGCCCCCTCCAGGGCTTCCATTCTTTTTTACACTACCCAGGGTTCCGCCCTGGGCTAACTCTTTTCGCGCCTCCGGCGCTGAGTTGTTCCGGCATCGACTGCGTGTATCGACCGGTCCATCGATGGGTGCAGGAGCGGACGTTCGCACTACGGAAAGGCATCCGGCAGGGCAATACGCAGCGTGTCCGCGTGGCAAAACGTCGAGAAAAACCGCCCTCATGCTACGATAAACGAACCAACCTGAAGCGCGGGACTTCTCAACCCGAAGATGAATGCAAAAAGTCCACCCTCGGTGGAAGCTCATACGCCTGAAAAACGGAGAAAAAAAGAAAATCAAAGTTAACCTGGCAGATTGTAAGGCCTGCAAAAAGAGATGTAGAGCCTGCGGGATGCCATTTACCGTCAGCACAGCCGACGACGAGCAACACTATTGCTCGCGGCGTTGCGAGACCAGTAATCCGTACTGAGCGATCAGCAAATGAAAAAAACATCACGGAGCGTCCCTGCACGGTACGTGGCTGTGTCGGGACGCACTGGTGTCGCCCCTCCAGGGCTTCCATTCTTTTTTACTTTACCCAGGGCTTAACGCCCTGGGCTACCTTCGCGACGCGCCTCGGCTGCTGACCTTCTCTGGCAGCATCGGGATGAACCGCCTGTGATTTCTTAGACGAGAGACCTTGCTAGCATAGCGAGCAGTCCCTTACAGAGCAGCCGCTCTTTTCTCCGCTTCGTGTACGATGATTCGCTTATGGGCGTCGACTATCGAGTGTGGATCATTCCCCAGGAGCGAGCTTTCCGTCCGGATGCTCAGCAAGTTGCGAACTTGGCGAATGCCTTGCGAGAAGGTAATTGGGTTCCTCGACCAGAAGCCAAAGGGCAGCATTCGAAGGTGATGGAGTTGCTTCCCAGGAACTCCCCGGTGGGGAAGAAGCCTGCCCGGGAGCATGAGTTTACAGCGGAGCCGTTCACCGCTGGGTGGGTGGAATTTCACAGCCAGCACGAGTTGGTTCTGGATTGGTTTGTGCGAACCATGAAAGAGGCCGGCGTTCAATATCCGTTTACGTTTGATCCGTATCCTGATTCCGAGTCGCCGTACTTCTACATCCAGATAATTCTCGGTGACGACTACATTTACTATACCGGCGAAACCGTTATGGACTTCGACGAGCAGGCCACGACATGCGCTTGTGGAGAGCAAATGGTGTACTACACCGGATGGGCCCACGGACCAAGGTCGGGACGGATTCACCGCATCTGTCCAAGTTGCGGCAGCAATTTCGATCCGTGCAGCGCGACCTGCAAGATTCTGGACGGATGGAGAGGCGAGCCGCATCCACTAAAAGGCGGCCTGACGTTCCGTTTTGCTTTGGTCGTGGATTGTCATAAATATTGGCCGCACGAAGAGGAGGCCCTGAAGCGATTTGAGCTGCGACAGGACTTCCTGGATCTTTGGCGCACACACATCGGAGTACCGTTTGAGCGGGTGGTAACGGTCGATTAGAAGAACGCAATCAACTCGACACCAGTGCCAACCCGCTGACGGCACGACTGGAAGTCCATGCACTAGATACCTCCAATGGCTGACGCCGAACTCGCTTGCCCTCCGTGTTCCGTGCCTCCGTGGTGAATGTTCTGTTTTGGTTTCGGCTTCGCGGCAGGGTAATCAGTGGTCGAGTTAGATTCCGTTTCCCAAAATTTTTCCAAATTTAAACCGACAAATCTTGAGAAACGTTTAATCTCCGAGGACCACTAACCAGTGGCAGGGTTTGCGAGCAGGCGGAGGTGTGTTTCGCGCCGGTTGGGTACCCAGCCACGCGTATCTACCTGTCTTCCCCGGGCAGCAACGGCCCTGCCGACAACGGATGAACGCTGCTTGAGAACATCCGGGCAGCACACTCATTTGTGTGGATTGCGAAGAAAGGAAGAAAATGCCAGAGAGCAAAGGGAAGTTGCCGTACGATGACTTTGTCTCTAAGGTCGTCAAGGACCCTAAACAACCGCCGGATGCGCTCCTGCTGACCGGCTATCTGGGTGAGTCCTCGGAAGAAGGCCACACCCGTCTACACTTCGATCCCGAACTCAAGAACTACGTGGAGATCCCCAACGATGCGGTTCTCCATACCCAACCTATTCCCAAGGAAAGCTCATCCCTGGGTGGACATCATGTTTGGATCAAGCGTGATGCTGAACTGATTCATGGAACGGTTGGTCCGGAACGGACCAAAGCTAAGTTTTTCGAAGGGCCCATTGCTGCAGCTGTCGGTGCGGCAGGAGTAGGAGCTGGACCGGTGACAGCTCTTCCTGCTGGTTGCCCGGTCACAGCGCCGACAGCCTGCGCCTGCCCACTCACGATAATTCCAATACAGTGTCCCACTCAGCCGCTACACTGCCCACCACCTACACCATTGTGTCCGGTGACGCTTCTGCATGGTTGTGTATCGCCGCTGCCGCATTGTCCACCCTCACCGCCACCGCTGTTGTGTCCGCATACGCCGCTGCATGGCTGTCCATCGCCGTTGCCGCATTGCGTACCCACACCGACGTGTCCGGTGACGCCAGTGCTCGGCTGTCCATCACCGCTGCCGCACTGTCCACCCTCACCGCCACCGTTGTTGTGCCCGGTGACGCCGGTACACGGCTGTCCATCGCCGTTGCTGCATTGTCCGCCATCACCGCCGCCATTGTTGTGCCCGATTACGCCGGCGCATGGCTGTCCCACGCCGCCGAATCTCTGCCCAACGCCGACGGCGATACACCTTTGCCCGACGCCACCAAACTTGTGCCCGACGCCCACGGTTCTGCAGCATTGTGTGACGCAGACCTGTCCATCGTTGCACGTACCCTGCATATCGGCTCCGAATTGCCCCAGCGTATTAGGGTGTCCTTCCGGACCGGTTTGTGGAGGTATTCCTGGTGGCCCTGGTGATCCGGCTGCTGCACATGCGGTTGCTGCGCATGCTGCTGCTCTGCTGCCGCCATCGCCGATCATCGTGCAATGCGCTTCGCCGTTACCGGTGCATTGCCCGCCTCCGACGCACGCGCCTGGGTGCCCGACCTCATTCTGTACGCATGTGGGGCCGTGCCTCTCGCAGTTGCCGATTCACTGTCCGCCACCCACGCCGCTGCATGGGTGCCCGCCGCCGACACCGCTGTGTCCCACGCCGCTGTGTCCCTCGGTGCATACGCTTTGTCCGACTAATCCGGTGATTTGTCATCCGTCACCGCTATGTCCATCCTTAACGCATCCCTGCCTGACGCAGGTCTGTCATACGCCACTGCATGGCTGCCCCACTCCGCCGCTTCTGTGTCCGACGCCGACGGCAGTACAACAATGCCCGACTCAACTCTGCCCGTCGGTGCACGTACCCTGCCAGACGGTTCCGAATTGCCCTAGCGCACTCGGATGTCCGTCAGGACCTGTATGCGGTGGTGGGCCCGTTGGAGGAGGGGGACCGCAAATCTAACGTGAGGTCATAACCCGGGCCCGGCACTCAAATGCCGGGTCCGGCCCAAGCTTTAGAATGGCGGGTTGAAATCGATACGCTTATGCTCTTGAACTCTGACAACGTAGTGCATTACCTGCTTCAGCGTGGGTTCCTCAGCTTTGAGTCGGTGGTGGACGGAGACCTCATGGTATTGGAGGCCCCGCGCCGAAACCGTAACTTCAAAGTGACACAGCAGCGCCAGAAGGGATTGTTTGTAAAACAGGTGCTGGAATGGGACCCCCAGGCCATCGCCACAATCCAACGCGAAGCCTGGTGTTACTCGCTGGCCAAGACGGCGCCGGAACTGGCAACGTTGGGCGCGATGCTGCCCGAATTCCGTTCCTACGATCCGCAGCGCCACGTCCTGGTGCTGGAGTTACTGTCGGGTTTTGAGAGCCTGGCGGAATACCACCAGAAGCTGGGCAAATTTCCAGTAGAGGTCGCCGTAGCTCTTGCGGAAGCTCTCGGCACTTATCACCGCGAGACGAAAGATAAGTTGGACCATCTGCCGCAAGCCTCAATCTTTCCCAAGGTTGCGCCATGGGTGTTGTCCATACACTTACAACAGCCGGCATGGTTTCACTCGCTTAGCGCCGCCAACTCCCAGCTTCTGGGAATCGTGAAGAAATATGATGAGTTTGCAGCGGTGCTCGACCGCTTGCGGAACGGCTGGACCTTCCGCAGCCTGGTCCACGGTGACATCAAATGGGACAACTGCCTGATCCAATCCTCCATAGCGCCAAACGGCAAGCCGCTGTTAAGAGTGATCGATTGGGAACTGGCGGACCTCGGCGACGCGCTGTGGGATGTAGGCGCAATTCTGCAGTCGTATCTTTCTTATTGGATCCTCTCCATGCCAACCTGGCCCAACGCCAGGCCGGAGGAGTTGATCGCAAAGGCGCCTTACAAGCTGGAAGTGCTGCAAAAGGCCATCCGGGCGTTTTGGAACAGGTATAAAGAGGTCGCGGAAATTCCGTCGGAACGGCGCAAGGAAAGCCTGGCCCAGAGCATCGCCTACGGAGCCGCGCGAATGATTCAGACGGCCTATGAAGCCCTGACTTTCGCCACGCAGATGAATGCCAATGCGCTTTACCTGCTGCAGGTGAGCATGAACATTCTGCTCAACACCGATGAAGCTACCCGGGAACTCTTCGGGATCGCGGAGGCATAATGTGAGCCGGCAGAACTTTGAAGGTGAAATCAAGGATATTGTTTCGAACATCGAGATTCACTCCGCGGCGTCTTTCACTTTTAGCGGCAAGGCGATTCCTGTCCGCGAGGAGTCACCGGCTGGAGTACCGGCGCTGGCGCAAAGTCCCGCGCTGGTGAGCGAGCTGCAAAACTTGCTCTATCAACATTGCTACTGCAAGCGATGGAGGCAGGAGAGTTCCGCCCAGCAGGCGGCCCTTGCCGCGGGCCCAGACACTGACTTCCTGCAAATGCTTTCCCAAGCCAACGCGAGTACGCCACGGTGGGACGCCGACTGGCAGGTGCGTCGGATCGAGACCAACGGCCAAATTTGGGCCGAAAAGGCTGGGGTGGTGCGTATTCTCCTGCCTGGTGAATACGTGAACTTCAACGGTCCGGGGTTGCCGCTGAAGACCGGGGGAGCGGTGACCATCTTTGCCCCCAAGGAGTCCACCACGGTGCAGCCCGGTCTGTACTTTGCATTCGGCGAGACGGTGATGGCCTCTGATCATCTCGATATCGTGCGCTTTTATTGGAACATCACGAGCGATGGCGCGCTGGAATTGCTGCGGAACATCTCGCGCGATATGAACCGCTTTCAGGTGCCCTTTCAGTTCAAATGCTCCGTCTACCGGCAGGGGTACGATCGCAGAGACGCTGCTGTCTTATATGTGCAAAGGAAGTTTTACTCGATCGTGCGCGAACTGGTGAGCGAGTGGAGCCAGGCTTGCCGGCAATTTCTTCGCGACGATGTGCCGCTCTTCACGCTGCCGGTGGAGAAGGGAATCGGGCTGGCGGAGGATCCGGGCACCGGTGAAAGCTTTGGTATGAACCGCTGCCGCCACGTGGCGGACGCGCTTTGGACCGCGCACGCCTCCGGCTTGCCCAGACAGCAATATTGGAGCGAAGTCAAAAGGCACTTTCAAAAGCACGGGCTCGATCTCAGCCGTCCCTATCTGAATGCGGGCTCGGTTGACCGCTACAGTTTGCAGCCGGCTTAGCAAGGAAAGAAAGAGATGAACCACACGAGATTCTTAGAAACTGCCGACGCTATTGGAGCACGCCTCTGCCGCGATGCGATTTGGGCCGGCGACCGCTGCAACTGGCTGGGTGACTCCATGGAATTTGCCGAGTCGCGGTGGCAGGTTGCGCACCGCTCCTTTGGGCCGGAGCTGTACAACGGGACCGCCGGCATCGGGATGTTCATGGCCCAGTTGTACTCCCTCACCCAGGACAAGATCGTCAAGAAGACTGCTGAAGGAGCGATTCGCTGCGCGCTGGCGCAGCTAAATGCCATGAGCCCGGAGAACTTTGGCTTCTATTCCGGCCGCACCGGTGTGGCTTTTGTCCTGGTGGAAACGGCCACACTCTTGAGAAACGAGCAATTCCGCAGCCAGGGCCTGGAGATCCTACGAACCGTTCCCGGAGGAAACATCTCCATGCAGACCTGGGATGTGATCTCCGGCAGCGCCGGCGTGATTCCAGTCCTGCTCAGGCTGCAGGAACATTTTGGCCAAGATTTTCTTCTCGACCTGGCTCTTCGCCACGGGGAGATGCTGCTGGAAAGCGCAAACCGCAGTGAAGAAGGCTGGTCATGGAAGACCATCCAGGTTGACGGGCAAAAGGACCTCACCGGCTTTTCCCATGGAACCGCCGGGATCGCCTGGTCGCTGCTGGAACTCCACACCAGGTTCAAGGAGGAGCGATTCCTTCAGGCCGCACTGGGCGCATTGAACTACGAGCGTCGCTGGTACAACCGCGAGCAGGAGAACTGGCCCGACTTCCGTTCGTTGGCGCCAGAGACAGGAACACCGGTTTACGCAATGGCCTGGTGTCACGGCGCTCCGGGGATCGGCCTCTCCCGCGTGCGAGTGTTCCAGATATTGAAAGACAAGGATTGCCGTGCAGAAGCGGAGGCCGCAACCCGATCCACCACGCGCGCTTTGCATGCGGCTGTGCAAACCGGCCAGGGAAACTACTCGCTCTGCCATGGCAATCTGGGGAATGCGGAGCTGCTGATCTCAGCCCAGGAAGTCTTGGATGATGAAAAGAGCATGCAGACAGTGCTCCACCTGGCCGAAGAGGCTGCAGCGAAATATCGAACCACAAGAACGCCTTGGCCGTGCGGCGTGCTCAATGGGGGCGAGACACCAAACCTGATGCTCGGTTTGGCCGGTATCGGATACTTCTATCTCCGCTTGTATGATCCTAAGCGCGTGCCTTCCATCTTGCTGGTTGGGCCGCAAAATAACATTCAGCAGCCAGCAATCAGCAATTAGCCAAACCTTTTTATGGGCTCATGGTCCCAAGACCGTGTGCCTGGACTGCCACCGACCTGCCTCTATTGCTTGTGGTAAATCACCGTTTGATCGAATTCCCCGGTTTTGCTCTTTACATGCTCCTTGACGGTGATGGTCTTGCCATCTTGGGAGAGCGTGACTGTGCCCGCTGATGTCGATCCATCGGCGCCCGCTCCTTTGCTGCTGTACTGATGGGCTGAGTCCCGGTGGTAGCTGATCTTCGCAACCTCCTGACCGTTGGCAATGAACGGATAGGGCTGGCTGTCGGCTTTACCGTCGTAACTTTCGTTGATTGGCGAGCCATCGGCGGCTACACCATGCACGCTATACTTCACGGTCTTGCCATCCGGCCCACTCGGTTCCGAGGTGACAGTTTCTTCCTTGGGCGCCGGGGCGTGGAGTTGTGATTTGGCGGCGTCGAACTTCCAGCTTCCGGCCCAGGGATCAGGCTTGGGCTGGGCGTCAGCCTGGCTCTGACTCAAAGCCATGGCGCCGAGCAGAATCGAAGCGAAAAACGCAAGGTTCTTCATGTTAGTCCTCCGAATACAAATATTTTTTCAGTAGTGGAAAACGATGTAAAGTGGGACCGCCGAAGCTCGGAATTGAGATGAGATTCATGGGGGTGTACTTATTTCAACGATAATTCAGTGACGTGGGGACGATAAGAAAGTAGCCTGGGGATACGGGGCTTTCCGGGAGCGCCGTCTTGCTCAAGGAAGAACGACTGCTCCGGCCGAGTCGGGTTGTATCGGACAACAATTCTCCTGCCGACCCACGCCTTTTCTGCCTTGCTGGCCGTATCCCCTTCCTTGAACATGTACGGAAGCAAATAGGTCCCGGACCGGACCTCTCCATCTGCGTGGTAGGTGTATTCGATGGCTACGGCCAGCCGCGCACGGTAATCGGCTTCGTCCTGTTTTTCGCCGTAGTAGATATCACCGGCTTCATACCCGTTAGTCCATCCTTGAAGAGAAAGAAGTCCCTGGCTCTCATCAAGCTGGTAGCTGCCGCTGACCCATGCGTCTGTTGCGGTCCAGTTCTTGGCCCTGGCAGCGAGATACCATCGCCGTATCCGGCGGGCCAGGTGCACCACCAGATACACCACTGCGGCCGGAGGGATGAAGACAATTCGCGCCAGCCCCAATAAGACTTCGAGGCGATCTTCGGTACTACGCTCGTAGTTAAAAGGATCCAGGACCATCCGACATCACGACGATACCAGCATTTGCCAATCGCAGTCAGGTAATAAATTGCGGCTGGATCCTCGACCTAATCTCCTGTAGGAATGATGCCTTTGTTCTCGACCATCAAGATCACTGTGCGCTGCAGCGCTCGTGTGCGATGCATCGTAGTTCTGGGTACGACGAAGCCCTGGCGCGGGTCGAGCTCCACGGTGCGGTCTTCAAGATCGATCAGCAAACGTCCTTCAATCACGTAAAAGAACTCATCATCGCTATCGTGTTTGTGCCAATGGTATTCGCCCTCGATTACGGCCATCCGCACCACTGATTCGTTTACCTGGCACAGCGTCTGGTTGAACCACCTGTGCGGGCACGCGTCGGCGATCGCCTTTTCGTCGATCAGTTCAAGCGGCTTGAATTGAATGTTGAGACGGGTGACGTAGCGATAGACAGCAGGATCACTCATGGCAGGTTCCTCTCCAGTGGACGGAGTTCGAGCTCCCATCCACGATTAGACTGGAGATGTGCCTGTAGCGCTCCATTTTTTCATCACACGACACTCAGGAGTCAGTGCTCAGGCGATGCCGGAGGAACTTGGGTAACCGTAGGGAACCTTCCGCCGGCTCAAACGGCAAGCACGGTCGGAAGTGACATTTCATCCGCTGGTTCCATTCGTAGAGCCCAATTGTTCGATTTCGGGGAAGGGCATTGGCGAAAGCAACGTGCGTTCAGGTGGCTGCGAAGACGTCTCAAGCCCTTTCGCCATCAACTCCAAGGCCCGTCCTGCGGCTGGGGGTAAAACAACCGAAGCAGTCAGCAGCCCCTGCTGCACCCACTTGCGGCCGGTTTGCGGACAAGCGTCACACCCAAGATAGGGAAGCTGGGCCCATCGCTCGCGCTCGGCGCCAGCCATCTTTTCGGAAAATGCGCGCCGGGCTCCCATCGCCATGTTGTCATTCTGAGCTGCCACCAGCTTCACCGGACTGCTTCGGGACGTACTCAAACTCAGCCAACTACACACGGCGTCGTAGCCGCTTTGCTCGGTGAGCCTGCCGGGCAGGGTTCGCAGCTGGACGTTGGCCGGCTTCGCTGACTCCAGTCCAGCGGCGCGCGTCTGCAGCGCCGGGTTTGACGTGGGCCCCATGACGTAGAGCGCAAGCCCTCCCTCGGGCAATAGCGCGTGGAACTGGCGTCCCTGGATCTGCCCGATCTCTCGCTGGTCCACGGTAACGGAAAATACCGGGGCGGAAGAGCTTTTGCGCAGGTCCGGAATGTAATCGGCTTCACGGTTCAGAATTGCCCAGGCGATGCCGGCGGATGCGGCTTCGCGCGCTACCTGCGCTAGTGGGGTGCCCACGGGGTGGCAGAGAATCCCATCCGGCCGCCGCTCCGGCGACTGGATGAACTCCAGCAATTGCTGACCTTGCGTAACGGCATCGTTTCCGGCGTAGACGATCTCCAGTTCAGCGCCACAGCGCCGCGCAGCTTCCTGCGCCGTTGCCGCCTGTTCTTGCTGATAGTCGTTTTCAGCCACCAGGAGGGAGAGGAGAAACCTGCGTTTTTTCATCCCGATTGACCCCAGGCACAATTCATGTTCGATCCCGTCGCCCTGCCGCGGGGCGACTGTCTTTCCTAAAGGAAAAACTGTCTTCCAAACGATCCTTGCTGTCAATTCAACATCAGACTGTCCTAATAAACAAGACGAAATGTGAGGCTTAAGGGTTACCGACGGCAGTTCTTACAAGGCGCAGAGAGCGATTTCACAGAGTGAAAAAGCGTGATCGGAATTCGTGGCCAGGGCGAGCGTCCCAAAATACCGTTCCTTGGTACATCGACCGCGTTACGGAAGGCGACATCGTCAGCGTTCTGGAGAGCCAGGCGGAAGAGATTGCAAAATTCCTGGGGCTATTGCATTTTTCCGGAGGAGGAAGCTTGTTTCGGCGCCTCCCATGGCTGCTTGCAGGCCTCACAGATCACGGAGCTGGCATTGTTCCAATAGCGGCAATTGGAGCAGATCCATTGACCGTCTGGTTTGGCCCGGCTAGCCCCCACAACGAAGCGAACATAGCCGGCCACAACAGCGATCCAGGCCCAGGCGATCAACATCAAGAGGTAACGGCTCTGACCCCCGGGCAAGAAGAACAGCCCACCGTACTCGATCAAAACCCACCCGGCTACAACGACGGTCCCTACAAGCACTGGCGATGCGCCCCTTCCCCGCGCCAGGGCGACGATGCCAGTAACGGCGATGAGCAGACCGATCATCTCCAACATATGCGACCTCCCCCTTGACGCTTAGCCCTCCGGGCCGGCGCAAAACCTTAACAGCTTGTGCGAGCTGTGTCCAGAGAAGCTTGCTTGGGAGCCGACTTTCAGCAACTTCCGTGCGGGAGTCG
>Ga0066903_100003751_pt1 | contig 12547 bp, 11 predicted proteins | sample PanSoiMetaGPlot1_FD_67491 | JGI IMG/M metagenome (GOLD analysis project Ga0066903, IMG submission 67491) | Tropical forest soil microbial communities from Panama analyzed to predict greenhouse gas emissions - Panama Soil - Plot 1 (version 2) | ecosystem: Environmental > Terrestrial > Soil >...
CCTTGAGCTGGGTTGGAGCGAAGCGACCTACATTTTAGGAAAGGATACTCCGCGGCGGAGCCGACTTGCGCGCGGAGCCGCGTGCATCAGGAGCAGAAAAATGATAACCGGAGGAGACGCCCTTGAGCTGGGTTGGAGCGAAGCGACCTACATTTTAGGAAAGGATACTCCGCGGCGGAGCCGACTTGCGCGCGGAGCCGCGTGCATCAGGAGCAGAAGAATGATAACCGGAGGAAACGCCCTTGAGCTGGGTTGGAGCGAAGCGACATAATAAAAAGAGCCGCCTATTCGGCGGCCCTTTTCATCCTTTTCCTTTTACCTTTGGACAGTCAAGCGGCCTTCATTGCCCGCTTACGCTCGGCCCAGCGCTTTTTCATCATCTCTGAAATGCGCCGTTTTGCGGCCGCGCTCAAACGTCTGCGGCCCCGTCTGCCCACCCCCGGCCCCCGGCGTATCGAACCCCGTAAGGCCGAGATAGCTTGCTCTAGTCGGTCCCTTTCTGCTTCTAACTCCGTAATGATCTGTTGCGTATCCATATAGCTCCTTCCCGCGGAGAATGCTATCAGCGGGTACTGCCGCTTCGCAATCACAAAAATGGTCTCTGCTATAAGATTCAATGTGGCGTAACTAAGTTAACCTAGGTTTGAAAACATCTACTACTGCCTATAGTTGGAGAAAACAGCATAGACTGCAAGCTAAACAGCAGATTTCCTTAAGATTGTTTTTGTCATGCCAGCTTCGGCAGAAAAGTCTTGTGCCGGAATCGCGCTCGTCAGTACAGGTAAAGAAGCATTAAGCGAAAGCATTAAGAAGAATCTTAGAATTCAGGAGTCCATTCTTGCCGCGGTTTTAGGCCGTTTTGATGAGGCGGCGCCGCTCTCGACTTCTGGGCCTCGAGTCTCGTTCAGCCAGACTGGGCCAGAACAGGAAGTCAGAGACTCTATGGCTCTTATCGTATAGCCCTATGACTGGAGCATATCTCAGCTAGGAAAATGGAACCGGGCATCGTACTTGAAAGGTATAGCAATTCCATTTCTTGTAGCAGGGCGAAACCGCCAGACGCGAAGCATAGCGATGACTCGCTGATCGACGTCACCACCGAGTCCTTGAAGCAATCTCTCGTCCACTACATTGCCCTGTGCGTCGATGGTGAGCTCGACTATCACATCGCCTTCTTTACCGCCAGGCAACTCCCAGCGCGAAATCCGAGGTGGATTAAAGGTGATGGCAAAACCAGGTCTGACCTCGTCACCTTCGACGGGCCCGTCCAGCGCCGAACCTTGACGAGAGCCGGCCTCGGCCAAATCCGGCAGCTTGGTGTTTTCCAGCTCGTTGGAACGCTTGCGAAGCTTCGAAGCGGTCTTCTGCCGTTCACTTGCCGGCGAGGGAAGAGACAACAGCGCAGGCGATGTGGGTGTAGAAGAGGCATTCTTGGGCCAAGTGAGAGCTATAGCCACCGGAGTTGCGGTACCGCCCTCGCCGCGAGCCAGAAGCCGCGGCTTGACGAAGATGGCCGGGCCCTGCCAGACAAGAAGCATCACGGCTACAGCATGGGCCGCAAGCGAGATTACGAGCGACAGATTCCACCGTCGGCGCTCACCCCGGCCGCTCGTCGGCGCCGAGGGCTCTTTTGGCTCGTTTTGAACAAGAATCCGCACAGCTTGATTCCCGGCTGTTAGACGCCTCTTGCTATTCTAACGTTACCATGTTCGACTCAGGCCGTATCAATGGTAACGAGCTTTGGACCAGGGGTTGGAGCAGGGAGACCTGGTGATCGGGGCTGTTCCAATCTCAAAATATCTGGGTCCTTTACGATCAGCTCGATTTCCGCGATCTTGCATACCCCCGATCACGGCGATCACCCGATCACCCGATGGCTGTTTGACCCTTAATTTTCATGGCGATATAATCCCAACTGGCCTTCTCAAGGCGGGAGTAACTCAGTGGTAGAGTGCGACCTTGCCAAGGTCGAAGTCGCGGGTTCAAATCCCGTCTCCCGCTCCAAAAGATTTTGATGTTGGAAGCATCCCCTCGGCTGGCGAGGGGTTTATGCTGTCAAGGACCAGGAAGACCAAGTTGTATTCGGGGCGCGGTACCCAAGTGGTAAGGGAGAGGTCTGCAAAACCTTTATGCGTCGGTTCGATTCCGACCCGCGCCTCCAACTCCTGCCCGGCGTGTGCCTTCCCGCTTCTCTTTGAACCCACGACCGATGCGCGGCAAAAGGGACACTCTCGAAATAGAGATCCGAGCCATTGCAGCAGTCATCTTGCGGGAGTCGCCCAGCTACAGCGATAAGACTTTTAGCATTGAAAGCAAGAAGATCATTGTCGTCAACGGTGTCCGTCATGAGATCGGCATTTGGGTCGGAAGTCGACCTCGGCCCCGGACAAGGAACACGACTTTCGTCAGCCCGCCGACGCCATCATAAGAGCACGGTCATCATGCCGCACCTGCTCTCTTCCGTGCGAGCCATTTTTTCTTCATGCCTTCACTGATCCGCTTCCGGGCCGCGGTCGAAAGCGGACTCCTTTTGCCTCTCTTCACTTTCCTGCTCTTTGTGGCTCTGTTCTGTAACGCAGCGATGGCGTCCTTGACTCGACGCCGCTCTGCTTCCAGCTCCGCGATGATCCGTTGAGTATCCAAAGGGCCCTCTCCTTTTTGACGTGAAGATCTTTGACGTGAAGAGATTTTAGCAGTCCCTCCTGGTGTTTGTGGCGGGATAAAAATGAGCAATCCTGGCGGTTTTCTGATCGGATGCCGAATCCCGCTGTGAGCGGTATCAACCTGATCTTTTCGAGTGTGTTTGGCTTTTCTAGTACGTTTGGCTTTTCTTGCTTTTCCGATGTCGGCGATCTCGCGCGATGACGGCGATGACGGCGATCCTGCTATCTTCCTGTCCACTGGGGATCTTCTTCGGCACGCACGATGTGGCCATCGCGCATGTGGATGATGCGGTCGCCGATCTGAGCGGCTTCAGGATTGTGAGTGATCATCAGCACCGTTTGCCCGAACTTTTGATTAGCCTCGCGCAGCATCTTCAGCACTATTTCCGAGTTTTGGGAATCGAGGTTGCCCGTGGGCTCGTCAGCCAGGACGATCGCCGGACGGTTGATCAGCGCGCGCGCCAGGGCCACCCGCTGCTGCTCGCCCCCAGACATCTCGGAAGGGCGGTGATCGAGCCGCGCCGTCACACCCAGCATGTCTGTGACCTGCTGAAAGAACTTCGAATCACTTCCGTTGTTGCCCGAGATGGCCCGGGCGATATCAATGTTGTCGCGCGCCGTGAGGGTGGGCAGCAGATTGAATTTCTGAAAGACAAACCCGATCTTGCGCTTGCGCATCTCTGTCCGCTGGGCATCGGTAAGTTGGGCGAAATCGGCGCCGTCAATCACCACTCGCCCGGAACTGGCCCGTGTGAGGCCGCCCAGAATGTAAAACAGCGTTGACTTGCCGCTCCCGGACGGTCCGACAATGCTCACGAACTCGCCCGACTCGGCGGCCATGTCCACGCCACGCAAGGCCGGCACATCGACTTTGCCGATGCGATAGACCTTGGTCACATTTTCAGCTTGGATGATAGGCGCCACTGGACACATTGATCTTACCAGAGCCACCCGCAGCCTCCAGCGGCAAGGCGCGGCAGGAAACGATAAACAGCGGCGTCAACCGGCGGCGGGCAGTCGTTGCGCGGGTACTCCCACCATCCGCTTGGGACCGCGCTTCTTCACCAGCAACAGGCGAATGCGTTCCAGCAGTTCGGCAGGCGCGTACATGCCTTTGGGAAGAAAGACATCGGCTCGGGTCTCTTTCTCATAAGCGCGGACTCTTCCCGAGAAAAGGATCGCCGGCGTTTCCGGTGAACAGTTCTTGATCTTATCTACCAGGGCAGCGCCGTCCAGTCCGGGCATCAGTAGATCGCTGAGCACCAGATCGACGCCGCCTTTGCGGAACGCCTCCCAGGCTTCGTGCCCGCCGCCGCAAGCCAGCACGCGGTAGCCTCGTGTCTCCAGCATCACTTTACGGATGGAAAGCGCCTGTTCGTTGTCGTCAACGCAGAGGATTGTCCGTTTTGGCCGCATATCGCCCCCTGTCCTAGCCGGCCAACGCCGCTAGGGGATCTGAGTCTCAAATTTCTGGGCTGGAGCGGAGAACCTGTAGCTCTGAACCAAAATCGTGGAAGGAATAATAGGCGCAAGCGGCAGTTCTGTAAAGAGGCTTGCGTGCGAGAAGACGAATTTTTCATCGGAACGAGATTTTTGGAGTGTGAGCAGAAAAAAAACGAGGGTGCGCGGGCGATGACATCGCGAAATCAAAAAAAGATTTCGCCGCGAATCACTTCCGCTGCGTGACCGCCCACCCGCACGTTCACAATTGTGCCCGCCTGCATGGAGGCTGCTACAAAAATCCGGCTGCGGCGCTTCATCTCCACGCCTTGCTCCAGCAATACCTGCTGGTCGGCCGGTACCACGCCGTATTTCACAGCCCACGCGGCGCAGGGTCCCGCGGCCGAACCCGTTGCCGGGTCTTCTCCGTTGTAGAAGATCATGCGCGTCTGCAAGCGGGCTTCTGGATTAAGTGCCTGGCGCGACACAAAATAGAAAAACTTGGCGTCAGTCTTCTTGAGATACTCGCCCATCGGCCCCCAGGCGGGTGCCAGCCTTTCAAGCACCGCTCGCGACTTCAGCGGAACCATGGCATACCGGAGGCCGGTGCTGACGGTCTCCACCGGCACGTCTTCGGCGATATCAGCCAGATCCAGTCCGGCGGCGCGAGCCACGGCTTCACGTGGGTGAGTCTGGCCAAACTCCGGATCGCGCTGGGTCATGACACCGAATGGCAGCCCGTCGCGCATGGAAAAACGTACCGGGATGCGGCCCACGTTAAGGTCGAGCGCGATTTCTTCGCCGCCGCTCCCGCCGTTGCGTAAGACCATGGCTGTCCCCAGGGTAGGATGTCCCGCGAACGGCAATTCTTCCTGCGGCGTGAAAATGCGGACACGCACGCCGCGTTCGCGCTCCGTGCCAGCGTCGCGGGGCAGAACGAACGTGGTCTCAGACAGGTTCATCTCTCTGGCCACGGATTGCATCTCAGCGTCGCTCAGGCCGCGCGCATCGGGAAGGACGGCCAGCTGGTTTCCTTCGAGCGGCACTGTGGTGAAAACGTCCAGCTGCACAAATGGGAATCGGCGCTTCGCGTTTGACACGGTTTTCTCCAGGCTCCTATTCTTGCACTTACACTGGTTTTCTGAAACCGCAAAGACCAAAGACAAAGGCCGCGAATGAACGCGAAAGAACACGAATCAACAGATTGCGAAACCCGATTCGCGTCTTTCGCGCTGATTCGCGGCTAGCTTCAGCGTCACCGAGGGTTCTTGAAGGCACTCCGCAAACTGCTCCAACGCACGCCGTTCTACGGCGCGTACAAAGCGCTGGGGCACTATCCCGACTTCTGGTACTGGAAGCTCCGCGGCGAGCCGGTGCGCTCCCCCCACCTGATCAAGCAGCGTACTGTGCGCGAGTATGCCGATCGTTACCGCTTGCGCGTCCTGATCGAAACCGGGACCTACTACGGCGAGATGGTGGCCGCGATGAAGAAACGTTTCACGACGATCTATTCCGTGGAATATGTGCCGGAACTTGCCCGGCGCGCGCAAAAGAAGTTTGCCACGTTGCCGCACGTTCATATCCTGGAAGGCGACAGTCAGCGCGAAATCCCCGCGTTGCTTCAGTCGCTGAAGGAACCGGCGCTTTTCTGGCTCGATGCCGGCTACTACGGCTGGGCCGGCCTGGAAGGCGACAAGCAACGTCTGACCACGGAGCTGGAAGCCATCCTGGGACACTCCATCGCCGGCCACGTCATCCTGATGGACGACGCCCGCGGCCTCAACGGCCAGAACGGCGCACCGACCGTCGAACAGTTGCAAGAGCGTATTCAGGCAAAGTTTCCCGGGCGAAGCGTGGAAGTGAAGCACGATATCTTGCGGATTACGCCCAAGTAGCGGTCAGCATTCAGCAGTCGGCATTCAGCCCACTTTGCATGCCAAGCTACGATAAACTGTGGAGCACAGGCGCCCTCGCCTGTGAACAGTTGAGAGAACGCACGTCGATGCTGAGCGGATCGCTGGTACTTACAATCATCCTTGCGATGACGGGGCTGCTATCCTGCCAGTCGCCGGAAGCCCTGCTTCACGACAGGATTGCGTCCAACGATTCGGAAAGTAGAAATGACTGCTCCTCGGACCGGGAAAGTTTCTCCCTGAAACACGAAGATCTGACGGTCATCAACACCGGGGGCGGGGTACTTTTCACAGCCGGCATGAGCATCGATGCTGATGGCGCGCCCAACGCTTATGCTCCCCACAATCGCGGCCTGGACTACACCGCCAACGCCCGAGGCGCTGGTGGTTGGGTGGCGCTGGTCACCGACGATAAGGGCCGGCCGGTGGTTCAGAAAAGAGGACGGTATCGTGGCTACTATGTCTCGACCACGTCGCTCGAACAGCGCACTGTGCGGGACGAACGCAATCCGAAGCGATATGTCGACGCGACAAAGATTCCCTACATCGCCCTACCTGAGGACTTCGCAGCGACTTTCGGCATCGGCATTGGCGATCTGGCCCTGGTAACAAATCAGGTCAACGGACGTTCCGCCTACGCGATTTATGCCGACGTTGGTCCCAACGGAAGAATCGGCGAGGGATCGATTGCGCTGGCCAAAGCGCTGGGGATGCCGGCCAATCCACGGCATGACGGCGTTGCCGGCGGCGTAACCTACCTGATTTTTCCTGGATCGGCACCGCGCGCAAAGGATGGCGTCACTGTGCGGAACATTAAATCCTCAGGAGCCCGGCGGTACCGCCAGTGGGGCGGCAAGCAGAAGTTACGGACTTGCGAAGCTCCGCTGTTGGCTCCAGAGCACTAGAAACAGCGCAGTCAAGGCAGCTGATACACGCAGACAAAAGCCGATCTGCGTCCTTCTGCGTTGATCTGCAGGCATTCCTGCGCGATGCGACAAGCAATCTCTCCGTGTCTCCGTGCCTCCGTGGTAGGTTCTTTCGTTTCTTGTAAACTGAAGACTCCGCGGAAGCGCATGGGGTCCGGTGACCCTTCCGGTCTTCAAAACCGGCGAGAGTTAGCTTTGCTGGCTCTGGTGGGTTCGACTCCCACTCGCTTCCGCCATTGTATTCTCAGGACTTAGCTGAGTACCGGTTCATTGCCGGTGGTTTGCGGAGTGTCTGGCGGCGTACTACTGGCGCACGTTGAATCGAAAGGCTGGCTCCTGGGAATGGTTCGCTGGCCCCGATCCACGGTCCCCGGCGAGAGTCATCTAGGCGATTCCTGGGAAAGGAAATCGAACAGCGATCTTCTTCCGTCCTTGACGCATTTTGAGCGAGATTAATTTTGCGCACCTGAGGAACAAACATGCACGTCTTGATAATTGCCATCAATCACCAAATCCAGTCAGCAATGATCGGCAGTATGAGTACCAATGGGAATCTTGAGGCGTTCGAGCGCGGCCAAAAGGAGGCGTTCGGAGAAATGATCCGGGTGCAAATTCGCCAGCGCGGCGTTCAGTTCGTCGGAGAGGAGGCCCGCCATGGACAGGAAACCGTGGCCCAGAGGGTATGCGGAATGGAGCAGTGCCGTCACGCCAACATTGAAAAGGAGCCAGAAGAGAGGCAACGGCGTCAAATACCGCTTAATTACTGGGAAGACCCCAACGTGTCGGAGGCTGACAAGGCCAGATTCAATTGTGAGCGTGAAGCTTACATGATCAACAGGACGATCACTGGGGCAGGGCAAGCTGAGAATGTCATCTTGATTTGTGGTCGCCTGCACCGTGACGCCATCGCAGAGGACCTACGCCGCCGTGAGCATATCGTCGATGAAATCGACCTACAGGACCAGTCGTGGTACATCGAAAATTGGATGGAGCACATGCTCGACTTGTGAGAAGGAGGCGAGACTGCCCACATCATTGGTGTTCTGAGTGTAATCGCCTGATTTCAACAGTTACTACCTCCGGTTGCGCCGCCATCTGTCGCGCTCGTCGGATTCCAGTAAATTTCCTGCGTCCGGTCGCTCTTTCTGCTTCGAAAAAACCAGGATCGGTAGAGTAAGATATTCGAAGATTTTCCCAGCCATGAGTGGATCACTCTGTTCACCTTCCGATGTTGATGCGGTCATCCACGATATATTTCACGTCCCTCTCACTGAAGCTGGGTTCCAGAAACCAAGCCGCCGCAAATACGTTCGGTCACGTTTCGAGGAGATGCGTGACGTGATCGAGTTTCATTCAGACCGCCTGAGCTTGGTCTTCGTCTGGGGATTTTCGTTGAATTTCGTCCCCCACATTGCCGGGAGAGACACCGAAACCGTCGCGTGGCACCGAACGCCGAATTCCGCTAACCCCGACTTGCGATATTCAGGCCTTGGCAGGTTCTGTTCCGGGCCAACACAGCCCGGCGCCACGATCCCAACCCATACTACCGAGTCTTCGGTGCGCGATGGAGCAGAATTGACGCGAAACCTTTTGCTTCCAAAGGCGTTAGCGAAGCTCGACTCCGTTCGCCGATTGCGAGACCTCGGAGCTCTTTTTCAAGAGGAAGAACGGAGTACCTCACATTTCTTCAACTTCCCCCAGTTGGCGCTGGCGTACACGTTCTACCTCGCGAAAATCGGCGACCAGCGAGCGCGGCAGTATATGTCGGAATGGCTGGAAAACTCCGGGCACATGCGAGAGGAAACTCTCCAGAGGATCACCAAACTGTTTGAGGAAGCGGTCAATACCCCATTCAATGCCGTAGACCGTTTCCGCCATTGATTTCGGGAGCGAAGCGTCGGTGGGGAATGTGCGCTAAAGTCCTTAGTGGCTCTGGTGGGTTCGACTCCCACTCAATTCCGCCATCTTTATGATCAGGGGAAAATTCGCGCAGACAGCTGATAGCGCGCTACTGAAACGGAGGTAGATCGATGGGCGAAGGATACAGCATGCTTGGGTTCATCGTGATTCTGATCCTCTACGCGGTGATCGGGTTCCTGGCGGCGGCAGGTACCATTTCCATCGCGCGAAAAACCTTCACCCCCAAGGCGGAGCAGATTTTCTACGGGATGTTCCTCATTCTGATCGCCGTGTTCTACCTGGCTTTCACCGCCTACTTCGGAGTGGGGACCGCGTGGCGGGTGGAGACGGCGGCCGTCGCGGCGTTTGTGGCGATCGGTCTGCTCGGCGCCCGCGTGCCCTTCGCGCTCATCGTCGGCTTTTCCTTGCACGGGCTGTGGGACCTGCTGCACGAACTTCAGGCGCATACCGCCTCCTCCATGTTTGCGCCAGGTCAGCTAACCGCGATTCCACTCGCCTACGGAGTCTTTTGTGCCGTTTTCGATTTCTACGTGGCAGCGTATTGCTATGCTCGACAGCCCGACTGGAATGCCGCCTGGAGGCGCGTGGCGCGGGCGTGAGCATCCCGCCCAGGCACGGAGCGTTCGGTTCTTCGTCCAGTCCTGAATCTGGCACCTCGCAACGCCTTCTAGGATCCTTCGGCTCCGCGCCAGGGGCGCTCCGCTCAGGATTTCGGCAGCTGGCTCACTCTCTCCCGCCTTACGGGATCGCTCACGCCTTCTAGCGCCGCAATTTAACAGCACGTTAACGCCCGGCCTTTCGCTTAAATATTGCGGAAAGGCTTTTGGGTCGCGGAGCCACCCTGGATTCGCCGGGAAGCTTCCAATGAATTGGGCGCGGCGTGTGCGGTCGCCCGGCGCGACCCGATTACCGCGAGAAGCGTCCGCCCCGAGGAGTCTCCCCCATGTTCAGCAGTAACGTCAGTATTCTTGATGGCTCAACCTTCCTGGTTTCGAGCCCCAACGGCGACATCAGCGCCGGCCCCGACCAGCCGCACGGCTTGTTTTTCAAAGACATGCGGCATCTGTCGAAGTGGCGGCTCACCATGAAGGGCGTCCCGCTGGACGCGCTTTCCACCGATACCATGGAGTACTACTTCGTCCAGCACTTCTGCGTTCCGCCTACGGGTACCATCTATAAAAACCCCTCGCTCTCCATTGTCCGCCGGCGCTTTATCGGCGACGGCTTTGTCGAAGACCTGACCGTGCTTAACCACGGCAATGACGGCGAAGAGGTAGAGCTGCGCCTGGAAGCAGACGCTGATTTTGCTGATCTATTCGAAGTGAAAGACGCGCTCAAAAAGAAAGGCCAGCTCTATCGTGAAGTGCGGAACCGGCAGCTGGTCCTGGGCTATCGCCGGGATAGTTTCGTACGCGAAACCGTCATCAGCTCCACCGAACGCGTTACCGACCTGGACTCCAAAGGCGCGGTCTTTCGCTTCACCCTCCCGCCCAAGTCCACATGGAACGTCAAACTCTACGTCACTCCGGTGACCGGGCAGACAGCGTACCCGCCCAAGTTCACGACCACGGCAGGGACCGCGATGCGCCGCAATCTCAAGGAGTGGGTGCAGCAAGCCCCGACAGTGACATCCCACGACGAGGTTGTACGCTTGTACATGCGCAGCCTCGCGGACGTTGCGGCGCTGCGTTTCCGCCCGGACAGCTTGCCCGAGCGCTCCCTTCCCGCAGCCGGCCTGCCCTGGTTCATGGCCATGTTCGGCCGCGACAGCCTAATCACCAGCTACCAGTTGCTGCCCTTCAGCTCCGAGCTGGCGAACACTACCCTTCAGGCACTGGCCGAATCCCAGGGCCATAAGGAAGTGCAGCTGACGGAGGAGGAGCCGGGACGCATTCTTCACGAGTTGCGTTTTGGCGAGCTGACGTATTTTCGTGAACGGCCGCAATCTCCCTACTACGGCGCCAGCGACACCACGCCGCTGTTTTTGGTGCTCTTGGATGAATACGAGCGCTGGACCGGCGACACCAATCTTGTCAAAAACCTGGAGAAGAACGCCCGCGCCGCGCTGGACTGGATCGACAACTTCGGCGACCGCGACGGCGATGGCTACATCGAGTACGAACGCAAAACCAGTCTGGGCCTGGACAACCAGTGCTGGAAAGACTCCTGGAACTCGATCCTTTTCGCCGACGGCGAGCTGGCGCCGACGCCGCGCGCTTGCTGCGAAATCCAGGGCTATGCTTACGATGCCAAGGTGCGCTCCGCTCGCCTGGCCCGCGAGATCTGGAAGGACGAATCTCTGGCCTCCAAGCTGGACAAGGAGGCAGCGGAGCTGAAGCGGCGCTTCAATAAAGACTTCTGGATCCCCGATCGCAACTTCTTCGCCTTGGCTCTGGATGGTCACAAGAGGAAAGTCGACAGCTTGTGCTCCAACATCGGCCACTTGTTGTGGAGCGGCATCGTGGACGAGGACAAAGCTGCCTTGCTTCGAGACCATCTGATGAGCCCCAAGATGTTTTCCGGATGGGGTATCCGCACCATGGCTGAGGGTGAGGCCGGCTATAACCCCATCGAATATCACAACGGGACCGTTTGGCCGCACGATTCGATTATTGTCGCCGCCGGCCTGGCGCGCTATGGCTTCCGCAAAGAAGCGGCGGAGATTATCGCCGGGATCTTCGAAGCCAGCATCGTCTTCCGGTATCGTTTGCCGGAAGTGTTTGCGGGATACACGCGCACTCAGACGCGTTATCCGGTGGAATACACCACCTCGTGCAGCCCGCAGGCCTGGGCAGCCGGAGCGCCCATGCTGGCCATCCGCACCTTGCTGGGCCTGGAACCCAAAGGGGACGTCCTTACTTCCGCGGCAGACCCGGTGCTCCCGTCTTGGTGTAGCGTGCTCTCCGTAGAGGGCATCCCCGGCCGCTGGGGCAAAGCCAATGTGACCGCCAAGGGTGATGAGAACGCAACCCTCACCATGAAGCAGATCTACGAGATGGTTCTCACCAGACGCAGTGAGCTCGGAACGGAGGACTTGGCGGCGTAGAAACAGCAATTGGAAGTTGGCAATTAGCAGTTAGCATCCGGCTTTTGGCTTTTGGCCTTTAGCCGAACCTGCTCGCATCTTCGGAACAAAGCCAAGAGCCAAGAGCTAGAGCCCGCCTTCGTCCGCCAGCAGCTTGCCCAGCGTCGCCTTGTGCTTCGGTTTCTTGGCTTGCTTCCGGCTTTCTTCGCGATGAGCCGGCGGAGGCGCACCGATCGCCGCACGGGCCATGGACTTCACAGCCTTGGCCGCGGTGAATTTTTGCTTTTTGCGCTTTCTGGGCACAGCTTAGTTAACCACAGACAGGACTGAGCGTCACCGAACCATTTAAGAGAACTCTTCATTAGCGGGCGATCGAGTTGACACTTGCTGTTGTAAATCCAGAACACCTTCGTATTTCTCTGTGTTCTCCGCGCCCTCTGTGGTTAAGATAGTTGTGATGGACGAGCGCGATTTTTTCGACGAGAAAGAAGCCAAGAAGCCGCACACTCTGAACTGTCCGCACTGCCAGCAAGCCAACGAATATGAGCTCTCCTGGCTGGTGCGAACCAAGAAGAAAGGGCTTCCGCCGCGGGCCGACGAGCGTGACCGTGCCAAGTTCGCTAAGGCACAATCCTACATGGTGCGCCGCGACGACATGGT
>Ga0066903_100003752_pt1 | contig 12547 bp, 11 predicted proteins | sample PanSoiMetaGPlot1_FD_67491 | JGI IMG/M metagenome (GOLD analysis project Ga0066903, IMG submission 67491) | Tropical forest soil microbial communities from Panama analyzed to predict greenhouse gas emissions - Panama Soil - Plot 1 (version 2) | ecosystem: Environmental > Terrestrial > Soil >...
CGTCGAACAGCGGCAGCAGCTTCTGCGCATCGCCCGCGACGCCATCGAACACTGCGTGCGCGGCGATCGCCAGTTCGACGACGTTATCGAGCCGGCCGAGACGTCGGCGTCTGCCGGCGTGTTCGTGTCTATTCACACCAACGGCACCTTGCGCGGGTGCATCGGTCAGATCGAGCCCGATCGTGCGCTCGACGCGCTCATTCGCCGCTGCGCGATCGGCGCCTGCAGCTCTGATCCCCGGTTCCTGCCCGTCACCGAAGGGGAACTCGCCCTGATCGACATCGAGCTCTCACTTCTCGGACCTCTCGAGCCCATCCTCGGTCCCGACCAGATCGAGATCGGGCGCCACGGCGTTGTCGTAGAGCAGGGCCGACGCCGCGGCCTGCTGCTGCCGCAGGTGGCGGTGGAGCGGCAATGGGACGCAGTGACCTTCCTCACGCACACGTGTCACAAAGCCGGTCTTCACGCCGACGCGTGGAAGGCGGATGCGCGCCTCTGGCGATTTGAAGCCGAGGTGTTCGGCGATCGCGTCGCCGCCGAGCGTTAGCCACGCCTGACGAGGCCGCGGAGCGTCTTCAGGTTGCGTTCGTCGAGCGGGTCGACCGCGATGCGAGTCGGCGAGCGGCCTTCGGTCTTCGGCGTCTCGAGCAGCATCGGCAACGTCCGGAACCGTGGATCGTTGACGAGCCGGCGAAACGGTTCGAGCCCGATGGCGCCGCGTCCGACGTGCTCATGTCGATCGACGCGGCTCCCGAGCGGTCGCTTCGAGTCGTTCATGTGGAACAGCTTCAGCCGATCGAAGCCGATGAGCCGCTCGAACTGCCGAAATGTCTGGGCGTAGCCGTCGGCGGATGCGATGTCGTAGCCCGATGCGAGCAGGTGGCACGTATCGAGGCAGACGCCCACGCGGCGATGTCCGTCCATGCGCGCGATGATCGAGGCCAGGTGCTCGAATGTGGCGCCGAGCGAGGTGCCTTGCCCGGCCGTGTGCTCGAGCAGGATCATCGTCTTTCCGCGGCGCCGATCGGCAAGCAGAGCGAGCAGGGAGGCGGCGATCGCGTCGAGACCATCCCTCTCGCAGCCGTGCGTGTAGCAGCCCGGATGGAGCACCACGCCCAGCAGGCCGAGCGCTTCAGCTCGATCGAGCTCGTCACCCATCGCCCGCATCGACTGCGCCCGCAGTGCGGGGTCGGCCGTGGCGAGGTTGATTAGATAGCTCGCGTGTGACACGACCGGTCCAATCCGAGCCGCGCGCACCCGCGCCCGGAATTCCCGGATCTCCGCTGGCGGCAGCACGCGGCCGACCCACTGATTGGCGTTCCTGGCGAAGATCTGCATCGCGTCGCATCGATGGACGATCGCGCGCTCGACGGCTTTCGGCAGGCCGCCAGCCGCCGACATGTGGGCGCCAAATAAGGGCATGAAGAAACTAAGGTCTACGATCTAGATGTCTACGGCCCCAGGTGTTCGTCGATGGCCTGGCCATCCGGTGCGAGCCGCACGGTCGCCGTGAACAGGTTGCCGCGTCCGGCCGCGCGGGTGACGGCCGTCGCGTTCACGAAACGGATGTCGACGAAGCGCACCGTCGTCGCCCCGGTCCTCTCGTCGGTGACGATGCGCGCTGACGGGTAGCGCGAAAAGCCGAGGAAGCGTTGTGCCAGCGGCCGCTCAGCTGCGGTCTTGACAGCCGGAGTCCACACGTTCGGGTACCGGATCGACAGACGCCAGAACTGCTCGGTTGCCGGCACCGATCGCCGAAGGCGCGTGTCGAGCAGGTCGATGTCGTGAAGCTCGTAGGCGTTGGACAGGTGCGCCACGATCGTCCAGCGGAACGGCGAGACGAAGCTCGGCACCGCCGCCATGTCGACGAGACACCGCTTGCCCGGCGCCGCCGCCGTGGGGGGAACCGTAGGGGGCCAGCTCACGATCCCGGCGTCGTGCACCGTTTGCGGCCCGCACCAGGTGGGCAGCGCCGGACCGAACAGCTCGGGAGCGAGCTCGAGCGCATCGCGATGGGCAAACGCGCGCACACCGTAGATCGTCGCGACCAACGTCAGCACGATCGCAGCATTCCGGTGGCGTGAAGCTTCAGAGACCCGCCCGAACAACGTGCCCGCCACGAGCACGCCCAGCAGATAGACGTCGATGATCGGCATCCAGTCGATTGCGTACCAGCGCCAGGAGAACGGGCTCAGCAGCCGGGTGCCGTACGACGTCGGCAGATCCATGAGGATGTGACACAGCACGCCGATGACGGCCGCCGCGCACAGCATGCCGAAGGGCGCGTTCGGGCGGGACGGCGGCCGCCGGCGATCGAGGATGCGCAGTGCCGCCCAGACGATCGCCGCGGTAGCGATACTGAGGCCGACGACGCCGAGAGGTCCATGCGTCGGACCGCGGTGCCATGCGAGGTACGCAGGACCGCCGCCCACGATCCCGGTGATGGCGTCGATGTCGGGAGCGTTGGACGCGAGCACGAGCGCGGCCGTTGTGCCGCGGCCCGCCTGCCCGAGGCGCGTTCGGCCGAGCGTGACCCCGAGCAGGGAGTGCGTCAGATTGTCCATCTACGTCGCTGGCGGCCGGCGCTACCTTTCATGGATGCGCGTGGGTCACTGGCGCTCGTAGAAAGGCGGCGGCGTGATGCCGAGCGCGCGCAAGTAGACGAAGCCCTGGCCGCGGTGATGCACCTCATTGTCGATGACGTACAGCAGCAGATCGTGAACCACGCCGGGATACTGGCCGAAGGCCGTCGTCGTTTCCTGGAACCGCTGCGGGGGAATCTGCGGCCACAGGGTATTGAGCTCGTTCGTGCTCCGGTCCCACTGCGCCAGAATGTCCGCCTTCGGACGGGCGTTGCGATCGAACGACGTATCCCACCGTCCCGTAACGATACCGCGCACCATCGGCACGGCCATCGACAGCATCTCCAGCGCGAGCGCGCCGAACGGGCGCATCCCGCCGATGGAAAACGAGAAGAGCTGATCGTCAGGGAAGGCCTCGATGACGCGCCGGCTCAGTCGACGATGGCCTTGCCAGTGCTGCAGCAATGCATCGGACGTGATGAACGTGGTGGGCGTCGAGATGGTAGCCAACCTTGAACCTCTCGGGAAGAAAAGGGCTCGCTTCGGTGATGCCCGGAGCCGGCAGGGCAGCCGCACTTGTTGCGACCGATATCGTCCGGACGTTACTGCGGCACGCGGGGATCCCGCAAGGGCGGCTATTTCGTGGTGAGGACCGGCCTGAACGCAACCGACAATCCGATGCTGAAGGTCGTGCCGGCGCCATGCTCTTCGGCGGTGGCGATCGTACTGCCGATTGAGCCGAAGACGCCGACTGTCGGCGTCAGCGCAAATGACGCGCCGCCTGATAAGTCATTGCGGCTTGGTGCGGCTAAGGCGGGATCCTCGATCGGCGTGCTGGCCCATGCGCGGCTGAACGAACAAGAGCCCACGAGCCGGGCGGAGAGCTGCAGCGCAAGCCCGCCTCCCGCGTACCAGACTCCGCGTGAAAAGTATCCAGCGCCGCCGTACACGCGGCCGCGGCCGTGCTCGGCTTCGATGCTGACCGGCAGTCCCCATTGGACGCGGTTCACGTCGGTTCCCTCCACGGCCGTCGACGGCAGGACTTCCATCGTCGGCGCGACGGCGAACTTGATCCGCTCGTTCTGCGAGACCCCGATCTTCGCGTTGAAGTAGGTGGTGCCGAGGCCGCCGGGTCCGCCGCCCTGATCCGTCCGGTCCGTCGCGCGCGGAACGTTGGCGCCCACCTGGAGGCGGGGTGCGATCCCGACGGCGACATCGATGATCGGAATGCTGACTTCACTGAGGCCGCTGCCCTGCCAACGCAGCGTGGAGAAGCCCACCCAGACGCTGTGCGGTTCTACCAGCGACGCGTCGTCGATCCAGGCGAATGGCGTCGCACCGGATGGCGCCGCGACGGCCGTTGGCGCCGGTAGCCCGGTGCTGCTCGGCCCCTTTCCTTTCCCGTGGCTCTGCGCGCTCTTGCCCTGTGCGGATGCGCTGGACGCGAGCGAAAGGGCAGCGATAAGGGCGGCCGCCAGGCGTCCGCCCTTGTGTGCCGGGCCCTTCACTGGCGGTCGCTCGCGGCCGACTTCGTCGACGTCGAGGTCTTCGAAGACTTGGCCGTCCTCGCCTGCTTGGCCTTTGGCCAGGGATCCTCCTCTTCCTCGTGCGGGATCGAGGGATCCGTGCTCACGAGATCGCGTGTGGTCTGTTTCTCCGCGCGTGAGGTCTCGGTGCTCGCGTTGGCGCCCTTCTTCACGACCTGAATGCTCTGGCCGAGGCTGCGATTGTGGTCGACCATCTCGGTCTTCAACTGAGTGAAGGAGACGCCGAGATTCTGCGAGACGTGCAGCGCCGCGATGAACTGCCCCTGGTTCTTGAAGCCTTTTGCGGCGTCCGCCATCGTCATGTCCTTGGGCAGCAGCACCGCGAGCCGCGATTCCAGTTCCGGATTCTTGGCGATTTTTTCGGCGATCGCCGACGTCGTCGTCGAACCGCCCGTCGTCGACGTACTGCTGGTGGTTGTCGACGCGTTGCCGTCGCCGGTGGCGCCGGTCGTGGTTTTGGTATCCGTCTTCGGCGAAGTTTTGGTCGTGGGTTTCGTCGAAGTGGTCTTCGTGTGCGTTGACTTCTGCGATGAGGTGCCGTGCGACGGCCCATGCGTCGTTGCGCCGCTCGAGGCGGTTGTTTTCGGTCCGGGCGTGGTGCTGCCGTGTGTGGTCGACGCGCCGTGCGTCACCACGGTCGGTTGTCCGTGCGAGCCCGCGGCGTACGCGGGGGCAATCGACAGGCAGAGGGCGGCGACGAAATTTGTCGACGTGGACACCGTTCGCATGTGCGACCTCCGCCTGAAGCCGACGGCAATCGCGGTACCACGTGGGGAAGGGCCGGGAAGAGATTGCAGGCAGGCGAGTTAGGCGCGGGCAGTCCGCATGTCATGACATGCAGATCGCCGGATTTGTGGCGGCGATTGCACTTGTCGTCGCCGTCGGCGCCCTTTCGATAGAATCGCTCGCCGCCTATGAAATCTCCGTCTGCGCTCATCCGGCCCCTCGTGCGGGCGATGCACGCCTATGTGCCCGGGGAACAACCGCGGATCGCGGGCCTCATCAAGCTGAACACGAACGAGAATCCGTATCCGCCATCGCCGCGCGTGCTCGCGACGGTTCGAGCGGCGGTGGACGAGCGGCTTCGTCTCTATCCGAATCCCACGGCGCAACCGCTGCGCGAACGGCTGGCCAGGATTCACCGATGCACGGCCGATCACGTCTTCGTGGGAAACGGATCGGATGAATGCCTCGCGCTGGCCGTGCGGGCCTTCGTGGAACCGGGAGGATCGAGACGAGGGACACGCGTCGACCCGCGGACCGTCGTCCAGTACTTCACGCCGAGCTACTCGCTTTATCCGGTGCTGGCCGACACGCACGGAGCCGTGCGAAACGAAGTGCCGCTGCTGCCCGACTTCAGCCTGCCGGGTGCCTCGGCGCTGCGACGGAGCTCGAAGTGGCGAGTCGACGCCGCAATCACGCTCATTACCACGCCAAATGCGCCGAGCGGGCGCGCCTATGCGACACGCGAGCTCGACGCGCTGTGCCGGGCGCACCGTGGCGTGATGCTGCTCGACGAGGCGTACGTCGACTTCGCCGACGATCACGCGCTCGGCCTGGCGCTCCGCTATCCGCACGTGCTCGTGGCGCGGACGTTCTCGAAGGCGTACTCGTTGTGTTTCCAGCGGATCGGCTATCTGGTGGGGCACCCGGCACTCATCGCCGCGCTCGACACCATTCGCGACAGCTACAACGTGAACGGCCTCGGCCAGATTGCGGCGCTGGCCGCGCTCGACAGCCGATCGTATTACCAGGCCAACTTTCGCAGGATTGTGCGGACGCGCACCCGTCTTAGCCGCCAGCTCGCCTCACTCGGATTCGATGTGCTCCCCAGTCAGACGAACTTCGTGCTGGTGAGGCCGCCGGTCTTTCCGGCGGAGGAGTGGCTGCGGAAGCTTCGCGACCGGAAGATCCTCGTGCGGTGGTTCAGTGCGTCTGAAGTCCGCCAGTACCTTCGGATCACGATCGGCACCGACGCGGAAGCGGATGCGCTCGTCAGGGCGGTGAGGCAGATCAAACGGCGCGGCTGAATAGTTTCAGACTCACGCCTTGCGCGTGTCTTTGGACCGTCCCTCGAAATAGCGCTCGAGGGGAGCCAGGATCGCGAGCACGACCAGCGTGAGGAGGGTCGCGGCCGCCGCGAGTGCGAACATCCCCGCGCCGGCCGCGATGCCGATGGCGGCGTTCACCCAGATCGTCGCGGCCGAGGTCAGGCCGTGTATGTGTTGCCGGTCTCTCAGGATGGCGCCCCCTCCAAGAAACCCGATCCCGGTCACCACCTGAGCGACGATGCGGTCGGCCGAGCCCTGGCTGGCCAACGCCGTCGACACGATTGTGAACAGAGCCGCGCCGAGCGCGATGAGGATGTTGGTGCGCAGGCCGGCGGGCTTCTGGTGCCATTCGCGTTCGAAACCGATCACGGCGCCGAGCGCGGCGGCCAGCAGGAGGCGCAGGACCAGATCGACGACCATGCCGTCCACATCCTACTCGCGTCGCGGTCCGCATCCTACTTGCGCTATTCTCAACGTTCTTGAAGCTCACCGAACTGGCCGCGCATCTGGGATGCCGGCTCGAAGGGGACGGCGATCTCGACATTGTCCGCGTGACCGGCATCGAGCAGGCGCAGGCCGGTGATCTGACGTTTGTCGCCAACGCCCGTTACGTTTCGCAGCTGGCGACAACGCGGGCGTCCGCGGTGATTCTCGGCACCGACGATCCGGTGCCTTCGACCGGCCGCTTCGCACGGCTCCGCGCCCAGGAACCCTATCTCGCCTTCGCCAAGGCGGTCCTTCTGTTCGTGCCCGGCTCGCGGCCGCCGGCGGGCGTCGATCCGCACAGCGCGATCGCGGCCGACGTCGCGCTCGGCCCCGACGTATCGATCGGCCCGTTCGTCACCATTGGCGCGGGTACGCGCGTCGGTGCGCGTACGGTGATTCATCCGAACGTCGTGATCGGCGCAGGCGCCGTCGTGGGCGACGACTGCATCCTGTATTCGCACGTCTCGATTCGCGACCGCGTCGTCGTCGGGTCGCGGGTGATCCTGCATGACGGCGTGGTCGTCGGCAGCGACGGTTTCGGTTTCGCGAAGCAGCGCGACGGCACGCACTTCAAGATCCCGCAGACGGCCGCTGTCGTCATCGAGGACGACGTGGAGGTCGGCGCCAATACGACGATCGATCGTCCGGCCGTCGGCGAGACGCGCATCCGCGCCGGCACGAAGATCGATAATCTCGTGCAGATCGCCCACGGCGTCACCATCGGGCGGCGTGTGCTGTTTGCGGCGCAGGTCGGCATCAGCGGCAGCACGGTGATTGAAGACGATGTCGTGCTGGCAGGGCAGGTGGGCGTGGCCGGTCATCTGCGAATCGGCAAAGGCGTGGTGGCCACGGCCCAGACCGGGATCCCCAACTCCATCGAGCCAGGCCAGTTCGTGTCGGGCTATCCGGCCATCGCTAACCGCGATTGGCTGAAAGCGTCGGCGGTATTCCGCAGGCTGCCGGCCATCAAGAAACGCGTGGCGGCGCTCGAGGATCGACTCGCGGCGCTCGAGGAGAGACTCAACGCATGCCAGACGCGCCAGGATCGTTAGTCGGGCACGTGGCCGCCGCCGCGTGCCTCTGCTTTCTTTTTCTCGTCACGCCAGCCGCCGCACAACAACCGGGACCGCGGCCGCTCGAAGGGCCGAGCGGCACGCTCGACTTTCTCAGCCGGTACGACTTCCAGTTGACCGCCACCGGACTCGGGTCCGGCGACGATCCGCGGTTCTCGTGGGAGACGCACTTCGGCGGTGCCGTGGATATCATCGACTACAAGTACGGCCGCCTCGGGTTCGTCAGCGACTACGAGGCGATTCTCGGCAAGCAGGATCAACCGTTCGATCCCAATCAGGCGTTCTACACGCTCGAAGCGTCGACGTCGTACTGGATCGACAAGACGGAAGTGGCGGCGGTGTTCCACCACGTGTCGCGTCACCTCGGCGATCGCCTCAAGGCGTATGGGATTGCGTGGAATGTCGTGCAGGGCCGGGTCCTGCGGCGCACGACGATCGCGAACACGGACGTGTCCATTCGCGCCGGCATCGGCCACACGACCGCCAAGGCTGACGTCGACTACACGTGGGCCCTCGACGGCGACCTCGTCTTGCGCCGCCGGCTCAACGACAGGACCGGGCTGTTCGCGCACGGGTACGCAGAGTGGTTCGGCGTCGATCCCCTCTTGAGGGGCCGAACGAGTCCGGAACGCGGCGGCCGCATCGAGGGCGGAGTGCGCATCGAAGGCCGCGCCGGCGCGATCGAGGCGTTTCTCGGCTTCGAGCAGCGGATCGATGCCGACCCGGGGCAGTACCTGCCGGGACGCTGGGCGATTGCGGGTTTCCGGATCCTGAACAAATGAGCGGCGGGATTCGGTCATAATCGAACGTGAGATGAAGCCTCACGTCCTCCGATGCGGTGCCGTCGCCGCCTGTCTGGTGTTGATCCAGGTGTCGGCGCCGTCGGCGGCCGTCCGGCCGCCCAAACTCCAATACCAGATCACGTCGCTGCCGAACGGCCTTACCGTCGTTCTCGAAGAGGATCACTCGACGCCGATCGTCCACGTCAGCCTGACCTACCACGTCGGATCGAAGAACGAGAAGCCGGGGCGCACTGGGTTCGCGCATCTCTTCGAGCACCTCATGTTCAAGGGCTCCAAGAACGTCGAGCCCGAAGGTCACACGTCGATGGTCGCGTCCGTGGGCGGGCAGAGCAACGCGTATACCGAAGAGGACGAAACGGTGTTCTGGGAGACGCTGCCTGCGCAGTATCTCCCGATGGCCTTGTGGCTCGAAGCGGATCGCATGGCGACGCTGCGGATCAACAAGGAGACCTTTGCCAGCGAACGGGAGGTCGTGAAGGAGGAACGCCGCCTCCGCATCGACAATCAGCCGTACGGCCGGCTGAGCGAAATCATCTACGCGAATACGTTCACGACGCATCCGTACAAGCACCCCACGATCGGGAGCATGGAGGACCTCGAAGCCGCGGGTGTGGAGGACGTTCGCGATTTCTACCAGACGTTCTACGTCCCGGAGAACGCGACGCTCGTCATCGTCGGCGATTTCGACGCGCCGCAGGCCGTGCAGTTGGTGAATCAGTATCTCGGGCGCGTGCCGAAGGCTGCGCATCCCGTGCCGCGTGACATCCCCAAGGAGCCGCCGCAGACGGCCGAGAAACGCGCGACCATCCAGACGCCGTGGCCGCTCCCGGCCGTCGTCGTGGCGTATCACATCACCTACGATGGCCATCCGGATTCCTACCCGCTGCACATCGCCGGCAAAGTGCTGTCCGACGGTCAGAGCTCGCGCATCTACAAGACGCTGGTCTACGAGAAGGCCATCGCCGTAACGGCGTTCGGCGGTCCGAATCTCATCGAGCACCCGAACCTGTTCTACGCGGTCGCGATCGTGCAGCCGGGCCACACGACCGACGAAGCGGCCGCGGCGCTCATCGCGGAGTTCGAGCGCCTGAAGAACGAACCGATCAGCGATCGCGACATGCAGCGCTCGAAGAACCAGTTTGCGCGCGACTACATCCTGGGCCGCGAGTCCGATCAGCAGAAAGCGCGCGTGCTCTCGCATGCCGTCGTCATCCACAACGACATCAAGACGGCCGACGGCGAGTTCGATATCTTCCAGAGCCTGACGCCGGCCGACGTGCAGCGCGTGGCGCGTACCTACTTCACGACGCAGAATCGGACCATCCTCACGCTGGTGCCCGGTGGCGGCGCGCCAGCTGCGGAGGGTCGGCCATGACCACGCTCGGCCGCACCCTTTTGCTGCTCGCATCAGGCGTGGTCGTTCTGTCGGGCCTCGCCGGGGCCGCGTACGGGCAGGTCCCTCCGGGCTGGCCCAACGAGTTTCCGCCGCGACCGCTGCCGGCGCGCAGCGTGAACTTTCCGCCGTATCAGATACAGACTCTGCCGAACGGCTTGCAGGTCGTCGTCGTCCTGCACCACGAGCAGCCGGTCGTCAGCATGCGACTGCTGGTTCGTGCCGGCAGCGCGCACGATCCGAAAGGCAAGACAGGGCTCGCGCGCATGGTCGCGTCGCTGCTCGATCAGGGGACGACCACGCAGTCGGCCGCGGAGCTGAACGACGCCATCGATTTCATCGGCGGGGCTATCGGCGCGGGTGCGAGCTCTGACCTGAGCAGCGTGTACTCGCTCGTCATGAAGGACAGCTTCGATACCGGGCTCCGCGTGCTGTCGGACATGGCCCGTCGTCCCGCGTTCGCGCCGGAAGAGCTCGAACGCCAGCGTCAGCAGCTCGCGTCGTCGCTGCGCGTCAGCTTCGAGGATCCCGACTTCATCGCCAACGCGGTGATCGGCCGCCTTGTGTACGGCCCCCACCCGTACGGGCTGCCTGACAGCGGCACGCCGGAGACCATCGCGGCCATCACGCGCGACGACATCGTCGCCTTCCACCGCACCTACTTCGTGCCGAACAACTCGATCCTGGCGATCGTGGGTGACGTGAGGGCGGAAGAGGCGTTTTCAGCGGCTCGCCGCGTGTTCGGCGACTGGGAGCGCCGCGAGGTGCGGGCCGAGAAGTTCGCCGACCCGCCCGCGCCCACCAAGCGCGTGGTCATTGTGAACAAGCCGGACGCGGTGCAGACGGAGGTGCGAGTCGGGCACATCGGCATCCCCCGCAATCATCCCGACTACATGGCGCTCAACCTCGCCGTACGCATTCTTGGCGGCGAAGGCAGCAACCGGCTGCACCAGGTTCTGCGGACGCAGCGGTCGCTCACCTACGGCGCGCAGGCCGACTTCGACACGCTGAAGGAAAGCGGCGACATCATCGCGACGACCAATACGCGGTCGGCGGCGACGGCCGAAGTGCTTCGCCTCGCGGTCGACGAGTTCTTTCGCCTCCAGCGCGAACGCGTCAGCGATCGTGAGCTGGCCGACGCCAAGGCGTATCTGGCCGGTAGTTTTCCGCTGACGATCGAGACGCCGAACGCGATCGCGATGCAGGTCCTCAACGTGATCTTCTACGGCCTGCCTGTGGAGCAGCTGCAGACGTTTCGCGAGCGCGTCAACGCCGTCACCGTCGATGACATCCAGCGCGTGGCGCGTAATTATCTCAAGCCGGACCGCCTGTCGGTCGTTCTCGTAGGCGACGCTTCCGCCTTCGCCTCGCAGTTGCAGGGCATCGGCTTCGGGACCTTCGAAACGATCGACGTCGACAAGCTCGATCTCACGACGGTTGACTTCAAGCGTGCCGCCGGACGATCCGCGCGAGCCTTCAGGCCTGCCCCACGCGTAGTGCACGCTTCCAGCCCTGCCGCCTTCCGGGCGTCGCAGCAGTCGATCATCGTCCCTGAAGAGGGGGCACGCGCGAAGGACCTGCTGGCTCGCGTGATCGCAGCCAAAGGGGGGCAGGACAAGCTTCAGGCCATCCGCACGATCGTCGCGAAGCAGACCATCCTGAACCAGACACCGCGGGGGCCGGTCGAAGCCGAAACGACGACCTACATCGAGTATCCGCGGCGATTTCGCGTCGAGCTGAAGATGCCGGGCCGAATGTTCCAGGAAGGCTTCGACGGCACGCGCGCGTGGATCAAGGACGAACAGGGCGTCAAGGATCCTCCAGACGATGTGGCGCAGGAGTTCAGAGGGAGCCTCGATCGCGACATCATCGCCCTGCTGGTGGGCGCGTCGCGCGGCGTCGTGCGCGTCCGTCGCCTCCCCGACGTGAAGACCGCGACCGGCAGCGTGGAACATGTCCTCGAACTGTCGGGGCCGCAAGGCAATCCCGTCGTGCTGTACGCCGACCCGGACACGCTGCTCGTCACCAAGCAGACCTACGCAGCGGGCAAGGATACGCCGCTCGTTGAGGAGTCCTTCTCCGACTACCGTGCCGTCGACGGCGTGCAGGTCGCCTTTCTCGCCGAACGGCGCATCGGCGAGGTGGTCGTCAAGCGCCGCGTGACGGACATCAAGCTCAACGCTGCCATCGATTCCGGCCTCTTCAAACGCCCGAGCTCTTGAGTGTTCGTGTCCTGCTGTCCTGCGGCGAACCGTCCGGCGATCTCTACGCCGGTGCGCTGACGCGGGAACTGCGCGCGCTGTCGCCCGGCATCGACGTCTTCGGCATGGGCGGGCCGCAGTTTGTCGCCGCTGGCGGACGCCAGGTGGCCGACTATCGGCACGTCTCCGTGACAGGCCTCGTCGAGCCGATTGCCAGGATCCCGGAGCTCATGCGGACGCGACGACGACTGCTCGACAGTGCGCGCGCGACACCGCCCGACATCGTCGTGCCGATCGATTTCTGGGGCTTCAATTCCCGGCTCGCGCGCGATCTGCGGCGCGCGCACCACATGCCGGTCGTCTACTACGTGAGCCCGCAGTTCTGGGCCTCGCGTCCCGGACGGATGGCGA
>Ga0066903_100003753_pt1 | contig 12546 bp, 10 predicted proteins | sample PanSoiMetaGPlot1_FD_67491 | JGI IMG/M metagenome (GOLD analysis project Ga0066903, IMG submission 67491) | Tropical forest soil microbial communities from Panama analyzed to predict greenhouse gas emissions - Panama Soil - Plot 1 (version 2) | ecosystem: Environmental > Terrestrial > Soil >...
TACACGCGCGAACGGCTCGGCGACATGCTCCAGTTCTTCGAGCTGATGACGACCTGGGTCGAGCAGACGCGCAAGCTGCCCACCGGCGCGGTCGTGCGCATGGTGAAAATGGGCGACAAGCTCGGAAAGCTGCTGGGATGACCCGGTGGCGTGGACTCGCCGCGCTGCGCGCACGGCTGCAGAGGCATCCGGTGCCGATTCGCGCCACGCTGCGTGAGTGCGTGACCCTCACGTACGCCGTTCCTGCCCGCGTGCTGCGGCCGCTCGTTCCTCCGGGACTCGAACTGGAGACCGTCGGCGACGACGGGTTCGTCGCCGTCGCGCTGGTGCAGACGGAGCGGCTGCGGCCCGACGGGCTGCCGTCCGCGCTCGGCGGCAACTTCTTTCTCGCCGGCTATCGCGTCTTCACGCGGTTCCGTACCGCCGACGGCCGCACGCTGCGCGGCCTCCGCATCCTGCGCAGCGACACCGACCGCACGCTCATGGCGCTCGGCGGCAACCTGCTCACGCACTACAACTACCGGCACTGCCGCGCGAGCGTGGTGACGGCCGGCGAGGCGATCCGCTTCACGATCCACGCCGACGACGGCGCGGGCGATCTCGACGTGATCGTCGATCGGCACGAGGCGCCGCTCCCGGACGGATCGCCGTTCGCGTCGGTTCGCGAGGCGCGCCGGTTCGCGGGGCCGCTGCCCTACACGTTCGACTACGAGGAAGACACGCACGCGATCGTCGCGATCGAGGCGCGGCGCACGAACTGGCGCCCGGCGCCGGTCGCGGTGCACGTCAACCGCCTCGCGTTCTTCGATCAGCCGGCGTTCGCCGCCTGCGTGCCGCGGCTCGCCGCGGCGTTCTACGTGCGCGACATCGACTATCACTGGCTCCGCGGAGTGCGCCATGCGTTGTGAGCAGATCGTCCGCTTCAACTGGCCGTTCTACGTGGTGGCGGGCCTCGTGGCGGTCGCGTCCCCCTTCGTCATCGCGTCGCTGCCCGACACGTGGTGGCTGCGCGGACCGGCGTACGCCGGCGCCGGACTCGTCGCGATGTGGCTCGTCGCGTCGCTCGTCGCCTCGTGGATCGTCTACGACCGCTCGCGGCTGATGGAGTGGGACTGGGTGCTGCAGGCGCTCGGCTTCGATCCGCTGTCGTGGATCAACATCCACGCGGGACACGACGACTCGAGCGCGGCGCTGCGCCGGCTGTTCAAGGACGCGCGCGGCCGCGTGTTCGACATCTTCGCGCCGGGCGAGATGACGGAGCCGTCGATCGCGCGCGCCCGGCTGCGCTCACGCCGCGAGCGCGGGCGCGGCGCACCCGCTGCGGAACTGCCCGAGCAGGTGGACTACCGGCACCTGCCGCTCCCGAACGGCTCGGTGGACGCGGCGATGCTCCTGCTCTCGGCGCACGAGCTGCGATCCGACGAAGCGCGCGGCGCGCTCTTCACCGAGCTTCGTCGCGTGCTCGGGCCCGGCGGACGCGTGGTGGTGGCCGAGCACCTGCGCGACTGGGCGAACTTCCTCGCCTACGGACCGGGGTTCCTGCACTTCCACTCGCGGCGGACGTGGATCCGCTGCTTCTCGCGGCACCGCTTCGACGTCCACGCCGAGTTCTCGATCACGCCGTTCGTGCGGATCTTCGTGCTGAGGAGGCTCACATGACGTCCGGCCTGCTGCTCGTCAACCTCCGCCTCGTGGGCGTCTTCATGGCGGCGCTCGTCGTGGTCAACGTCTTCGTGCCGCGGCACCTGCGCTGGCGTGAGGATCTGCGGCGGGTCTCGCTCGTGAACCGGCAGATCTTCGAGGTGCATGCGATCTTCCTCGTGGTGATCCTGGCGATGTTCGCGGTGCTGCTGCTGTCGAGCAGCGAGGCGCTCCTCGAGCCGTCGCGGCTGAGCCGGCTGCTGCTCGGCGGATTGACGATCTTCTGGGGACTCCGGATGCTGGCGCAATGGTTCTACTACTCGCCCGACACGTGGCGCGGCGACCGCCTGCGCACGGCGGTGCACTACGCCTTTTCCCTCGCGTGGATCTACGTCACCGCCGTGTTCGGAATGGCCTTCGGCTGGATCACGATCCTGCGCTAGACTTGCGCCGACGGCCGGGCTGGCATGAAACATTTTGTGACGTCACGACATCCTTGTTCAGAGGCACAAGGTGTGGACTGACTCAACGTTACGCGACTATCTCCTCGGATCGGCGCCTCCGGAGACGGCCGAGCAGATCGAAGCTCGTCTGCTCGAAGACGACGACCTTTTTGCCGCCCTGCGGAACGTCGAGGACGATCTGTTCGACGCGAGCGCCCGCGGCACGCTCGATACGGAGTCGCGCGCGCGGTTCGCGGAGCGCTACGGTCACGAGACGGAGCGCCTGCGCTTCGCCCAGGCGCTCGCGCGGAAGACCGTCCCGTCTGCGCCCGCCGTCCCCCTGATCCGCCGGCCGTGGATGCCATGGGCGGCCGCGGCCGCGCTGATCCTCGTCGCGGGCGCCGTCTTCACGCAACTCGAGGCGCCGTCGACCCCGCCGGGCCCGCCGACCACGGCGACCGCGCCGCGCGCCGAGACGCCCTTCACGGTCGCGCTCGCGCTCGGCGCGTCACGCGCCTCCGGCGCGACGACGAACGTGTCGGTTCCGGCGGGCACGACGGTCGTCATCATGAACGTGCAGCTCGATCCCGGCGACCGCTTCGACACGTACGCGATGGAGCTGCGCGGCGCGGGCGATCGCGTCGTGTGGAGCGCGGCCGACCTCAAAGCGATCTCCGGGCACGGCGACCTCGCCGTGCTGGGGCGGATCCCGGCGGCGTCCGTCCCCGCGGGTTCGTATGAGCTGGCCGTGCGCGGCGGAGGAACCGACCTCGGGTTCATCCCGCTGACGGTTCGATGGTCCCCCTGATTCTCCTCCTGCTGGTGGCGGGTCTCGCGCAGGCGCAAACGCCCGCGCCTGCGCCACCGGTCCGTCCGCTCACCCCCGGCGCGATCGTGCGCGACTCGATGGCCGGAGGCGGAAAGGCGATCTACTCCATCGACATCCCTCCCGACACCGCCGCACGGATCGTCGTGCGCCAGGAAGGCATCGACGTCGGCGTGACGCTGCGGCTCAAAGGCAGCACGACGCCCGAACACGGACTCAATCTGACCGGCGGTCTCGAAGGCGAGGAAACCGCCTATCCGCCGATCTCGAGCACGCCCGCGACGTGGCAGGTGTTCGTGAACGCCGCGCTCCCGCGCGCGGCGCGCGGCGAGTACACGATCGTGTACGACCTGGGGCCGGCCGACGATCACGCGCGCGCGATCGCCGCGGCGCGCGCGCAGCATCAGGCCGCCTCCGACACGTCATGGATCGGCGACGGCCCCGCGTACGAGAAAGCGATGGCGATGTACGCGGCGACCGCCGACGCCGCCGCCGCGGCCGGCGATCCCACGATCGCGGCCGAAGCCACCTACCAGGGCGCGCGGCAGCACGACGTGCTGGGCGACATCCCGGGCGCAATCGAGCTGCAGACACGCGCACTCCAGATGTTCCGCGCGCTCGACCGCCGCGACCGCGAGGCGCGCGTGCTCAACCGCCTCGGCGATCTGTCGCGCAAGGTCGGCGAGGTCGCCGAGGCGGACAAGTACTTCCAGGACGCGCTGCCGCTCGCGCAGGCGTGCGGCGATCCCGCCACCGTCGCCGAGATCTTCAACAACTGGGGGCTGCTGCTCGTCGGCGTCGGACGGATCGAAGAGGGGCTCGAGAAGCTGCAGTCGGCCATCCCGCTCGCGCAGCAGACCAACGCGACCGACACCGAGATCACGCTGCACGCCAACAGCGGGCTGGCCTACCAGGATCTCGGCCTGTACGACAAGGCGGTCGCCTCGTTCGAACGCGCGCTCGCGCTGACCGAAAAGATCAACCAGCCGAGACGGATCGCGCGGACGCTGCAGATGACCGCGTCGGCCTACTTCGATTCCGGCGACCTCGCGCGCGCCGAACAGACGGTCCAGAAGTCGCTGGACGTGTACGAGCGTGCGCAGGACCCGGCGCTGGCCGCCTCGGCCCAGCTGACCTACGGGCGGATCCTCCTGAGCATGGACGAGACGGATCGCGCGATCGGTCTCTTCTCGCGCGCGCTCCCGGCGCTGCGCGCGGCGAAAGACGGCCGCGGCGAGGCCGCGACGCTGACGGGATGGGCCGAGGCGCTCCTGCGGCGCGGCGAGCCCGATGCCGCGCTCGAGAAAGTGGATGCGGCCCTGCCGATCCAGCGGCTCGTCATGAACCGCGAGGGAGAAGCGCACACGCAGTACGTCCGGGCGCTGGCGCTGCAGATGAGCGGCCGGACGAGCGACGCCAGCACGGCGGCGGCCGAGTCGACGCGCATCGTCGAGGGCACGCGCGGGACGATGATCAACGCGCATCTGCGCACGTCGTATCTCGCGACCGTGCGGAAGTACTTCGCGCTGCAGATCGATCTCCTCCAGCAGCAGGGCTCGAGCGCCGCCGCATTCGAGGTCAGCGAACGCGGGCGCGCCCGCACGCTGCTCGAGGGGCTCGCCGAATCGGCGACGCGGATTCGCAAGGGCGTCGATCCGCAGCTGCTCGCGCGCCAGCGCACCGTGCAGGCGGCGCTGAACGCGAAGGAAGCGTACCGGGCGCGGATCGTCAGCGCCGACGGCGAGAAGAATCCGCGCGCGATCGCCGCCCAGGCCGACATCGCGCGTCTCATCGACGAGTGGAACGCCACCGAGGCGGAAATCCGCCGGAACAGCCCCGAGTACTGGGCGCTCAAGGCGCCCGAGCCGATCACGGTCGAACGCCTCCAGCAGACGCTCCTCGACGCCGACACGGCGCTCGTCGAATACCAGCTCGGCGCGACGCACAGCTACGCCTGGGTGATCGACCGCCAGTCGATCACCGCCTACACGCTCCCGCCGAGCGCGCGCATCGAGCCGCTCGCGCGGCAATACCACACGCTGCTGAGCACCGAGCTCACCGGGCTCGACGACGCCGCGCGGCGAAAGCTGGGCGCCGACAGCGATGCCGCCGGACGGAAACTGGCGACGGCCGTCTGGGCGCCGCTGGCTGCGCGCGTCCGCGGCAAGCGCCTGCTGATCGTCAGCGACGGCGTCCTGCAGTACGTGCCGTTCGCGGCGCTGCCGTCGACGGCCGGCGCGCCGCTCCTGGCGTCGCACGAAATCGCCTACCTGCCGTCCGCGTCGGTGCTCCAGACGCTGAGGCACAACAGCCGCGCGGTCGCCGCCGACGCGCCGATCGCGGTCTTCGCCGATCCCGTGTTCTCGCCCGACGACGCGCGCCTCACCGGACACACGCTCGCGTCGCGCGGTCCGGCGTCGCGCGCCGGCGACGGCTATCCGCGGCTGCGGTTCTCGCGCTCCGAGGCGCAGGCGATCGCCGCCGCGTCGAAAGGCGCGTTCGAGGCGCTCGACTTCACGGCCGCAAAGCAGACGCTGACGACGCGCGACCTGCGCCGGTATCGGGTGCTGCACTTCGCAACGCACGGCGTCCTCAACACCGAGCATCCCGAGCTCTCGGGCCTGGTCCTGTCGCTGATCGACTCCGCCGGCAAGCCGATCGACGGCTTCCTGCGGCTCCACGAAATCTACAACCTCGATCTCGACGCCGATCTGGTCGTGTTGAGCGCGTGCCGGACGGCGCTCGGCAAGGAGGTCCACGGCGAAGGGCTCATCGGCCTGACGCGCGGCTTCATGTACGCGGGCGCGACGCGCGTCGTGTCGAGCGTGTGGAACGTGGACGATCGCGCAAGCGCGCTGCTGATGTCGCGCTTCTATCAGGGCATGCTGACCAGGCGTCTCGCTCCGGCGAAAGCGCTGCGCGAAGCACAGCTCTCGCTGCTCGCCGAACCGCGCTGGGCGAATCCCCACTACTGGGCCGCGTTCGGCCTCCAGGGGGACGGCGGCCGGTAGCGCCCTACTTCGCCGCCTTGTACTGAATCAGGTTCAGCATCTCGGCCTGCCGCGGCAGCTCCGTCTTGCCGGCCGGAATCTTGTTGATGCTGAGGATGAACGCGAGCGCGTCGGCGGTCTGCTGGCGGCTGAGCGTCGCCGGCTTGTCCATCGGCATCGTGAGCCGTACGCGATCGAGCATCTGATCGAGCGGCACGTTGTTCCAGTTGCCGTTGAACGTCGGGCCGACGAGCGCCCCGGCGCCGTCAGTACCGCCCATGAACGTCGGTCCGTGACAGCGAACGCACCGGTCGAAGTACAGGGCCTCCCCGCGCTTCGCCTGCTCCTCCGTGTAGACGCCGTCCCACACGGATTTCTCCTGTCCGTACGCGTGCAGCGCGGCGGCACACAGCGGCAGCGCTGCCAGCGCGATCCACTTACCGCGCATCGTCAGGCAGCGCGAACGAGATGTATTCGCCCGAGTACGGTCCGCCGCTGACCGCGACGACGATGTATTGCTTGCCGTGCGAGAGATACGTCATCGGCGAGCCGCTCTGCGGCGCCGGAATGAACACCGCGCCGACTTCCTTCCCCGTCGTCTTGTCGTAGGCGCGCAGCATCGCGCCGCGCGGATGCGTGTCGGTCGTCGTGAACTGCGAGTCGCCGAGCACGACGAGCGACTTCGTGATCACGAGGCCGACGCTGCCGCTCTGTCCGGTGCGGGGAATGGTCATCCCTTTCAGCGCGGGATGATTGCGCACGGCGTCCGGCGTCTCGCCGTGCGGCACGCGCCACTTGATCGTCCCCTTGTCGAGATCGATCGCCGCCAGCACGCCGTACGGCGGCTTCAGGATCGAGAGACCCTGGACCGTGAGACCGCCTTCTGCGCCGCCGCCCCCGCGACCAGCGCCGCCGCGCCCCTGGGCTTGCCCGCCTGCCGGTGCGGCCGCCTGCCCGCCGCCGCGGCCGCCGGCCGCGGGACGCTGCGTCGGCGAATCCGCGTAGGAGCCGTCGCCGGCGGCGAGGCGCTCGCGAAACGCCTGTCCGACGACGCCGGCCTGGTACGCGAGATCGGATCCAAACTCCGGCGGCGGAGGCGACACCGACTCCGAGGCGATCGTCGCCGTGGCCGCCATCGCGTACGCAGTGTGCGTCTCCGGATCGTAGCCGCCGCCCGGCCAGTTGGTGCCGCCGTTGGCCGCGCCCATCGTGATCGCGCCGAGCAGGCCGTTGACGTCGCCGACCATCGGCGGCGTATAGACGACGCCGTTGTTAACGCGGTAGCGCGTGATCTGTTTCTCGGCCTGCGCGCGCAGCTCCGGCGTGAAGTCGATCAGATCGTCGGGGAACGTCACGGAGTTGTGGCCGTACATCAGCGCGGCAGGCGGATGCGGCTGCGTGGGGGAATACCACTCGCCCGGCACGTCGCCTTTCGGTACCGGCTTCTCCTCGATCGGCCAGATGGGCTCGCCAGTGACGCGATCGAACACCCAGAGCCACGCCTGCTTGCTCGGGACGGCGACGATCTTGCGCGGCCGGCCGGCGACGGTCACGTCGGCGATGAGCGGCGCCGACGAGATGTCGTGATCCCACAGCGGATGGTGCACGAACTGGAAATGCCACTTCTTCTTCCCCGTCCCGAGATCGACGCAGACGAGGCTTTCGCCGTAGAGATTGTTTCCGGGCCGCTTGCCGCCGTAGTAGTCGGAGGTCGGCGATTCGACCGGCAGGTACGCGAGGCCGAGCTCTTCGTCGACGCTCATCTGCGTCCACACGCCGGTGTTGCCGTTGATCGCCCACGAGTCGTTCAGCCAGGTGTCGTTGCCCGGTTCGCCGGGCTTGGGAATCGTGTCGAAGCGCCAGAGCATTTTGCCCGTTCGGACGTCGAACGCCCGGACGAGCCCTTTGGTGTTGTTGCTCGTCTTGACCGTCATGCCTTCTTTCATCGCCGAGCCGATCAGCACGGTGTCGCGCACGATCGTCGGCGTGGCATGGAGGGCAATCTCTCCCGTTTCCAGATCGATCTGCTGCCCCGTGCCGAGGAACACGCCGACCTTCAGATCGACGACGCCGTCCTTGCCGAACGACGCGACGGGCTGTCCGGTCTTCGCGTGAAGCGCGATGAGACGGTATCCGGGCGTGACATAGAGGATCCGGTCGTCGCCGCGTCCGTCGGTCCAGTACGCGACGCCGCGGCCCGACAGCGCGCGCGGACTGTTCGCGCCGCGTTTGCCCTCCGGGAAGCGATGCACCCAGAGCAGCTCTCCCGTCGTCCCGTCGAGCGCGATCACGGACCGGCGCGTGCCGGCCGTCGTATAGAGGATGCCGTTGACCGCCAGCGGCGTCCCTTCCAGCTTGTATTCGGGGCGGGACCCGAGGTTGTCGGTCTTGAAGCGCCACGCGACTTCGAGATCGTTGAAGTTGGCGGCGGTGATCTGGTCGAGCGGCGAGTAGCGCGATCCGCGGGTGTCGCCGGTATACGAGGGCCAGTCGCCCTTGGCCGTCGAGGCCACGAAGCCGCCGGCGGCCGGAGCGCCGCCCCGGCCGCCTGCCGCGTTACGCTGGGCGTCGACGCGCAGGTTCCACGTGAGCGCCGCGACGACAAGAACGAGAACCACGAACGCACGGCTGGAGGCGGTTCGCATCAATCTCTCCTGTCAGAAGCATCCCCGCGCGCGCGGCGCCGGCTCGCCCGCCGGAGCGCGAAGCGCGAAGGCGGGTAGTTTACTGCGATCACCCACGCGACGGCAGCCGCCGTCACGAGGACCAGCAATCCGCGCACACCCCAGGTGAGCGTCAGCAGATCGGGCGTTGGTATGTCGTATTGGCGCAGCCGCTCCCACCGTTCGGCCGTCCAGTGCCAGGCCGTGTGCGCCGCGAGCGCCGACAGGATGATGGTCCCCATCCGCTCGGCGACGACGAACCGGAAGAGCAGGTACAGCGCCGGCACGAGCAGCGCCAGGACGAGGAGCTGCCCGAGCTCGACGCCGAGGTTGAACGCCAGCAGCGACGTCAGCAGGTGCGAGCCGGCGAACTGCAGCGTCTCGCGCAGCGCGAACGAGAACCCGAAGCCGTGCACGAGGCCAAAGCCGAACGCGATGGCCCAGCGACGCTGCGCGCTCGCGCCGCCGGCGATGTTCTCGAGCGCCATGTACAGGATCGACACGGCGATCAGCGTCTCGATGAGCGGCGAGAACCACAGGCCGTCCGGCGCCAGCCCCATCGCCGACGCGATGAGCGTGATCGAATGCGCGATGGTGAACGCCGTCACGATCAGGGCGAGCGGGCCGAACCGGCGGAACGGGATGACGAGACAGAACAGGAACAGGAGATGGTCGGTACCGTCGAGAATGTGGGCGAAACCGAGCTGCACGAACCGCCAGACGGCCTGGTGCCAGCGCGGATCCAGCCGGACCAGTCCGGGATCGCCGGTGTACTCGAAGGCGCGCTCGGCGCCGGCCGGCGGCTGATAGCGCAGCACCGTGACGACCGAGACGCCGAGCCGCGCGAGCGAGGGACGGATCGAGAAGCGCGATCGGTCCGACGCGATCGGATACTCGAAGAGCACGTCGAGCAGCGCCTGGTTCCAGTACAACGACGTGGCGTCGGGCAGCGGCGGGCCGGTGACGTTCGCGAGCGCCGTCTCGTAAGTGACGAAGGATCGATCCGACGGCAGCGACGCGCGCGCCGCCACGATGCGCGGCGCGCCGAGCGGCGTGTCGCCTTCGTAGAGCGCGAGGTCCTTCGAGAGCCAGAGCGCGGCGGCGTCCCGGAGTGGCTGGGCCGCGCGCGGCAGATCGAGCAGCCCGCCCTCGCGCAGCGGAAACTCCACGTCGCGCATCGCCGCCATCGGCACGCGGATGAGGAGATGCAGACGCTGCCCTTCGGGCCGGACGAACGCGTGCACGACGACCGACGCCGGGATGTCGTGCGCGGCGGCCGCTGCCGGCAGCAGCAGAAACAGCAGCACGGTCACGTTCCGCCTCAGGGCGGAAACGACGGGTGTCATGGTATGCAGCGTCCGCTCGCGCGGATCGCAGCTTCCGCCTTTAGGCGGAACTCACGGCGGAACTCCACGTCGCGCGAGTGTATACTGCGGCCCGTTCGAACGAAACCTCGAGAGGGCGTGAGAATGACGCGAATCGTGCAGTTCGCCGCGGTGTCACTCGTCGCGCTGGCCCTGGCTCCCGCGAAACCTGCAGCGCAGCAACCGGCCGCGCCAACCTTCCAGGTCGATCCCCTCTGGCCGAAGCCGCTGCCGAATCACTGGCTGCTGGGCTCGGTCACCGGCGTCGCGGTCGACGCGCAGGATCACATCTGGATCGTCCACCGCGGCTACGACTCGATGACGGCGCGCACCGAAATCGGCGCGGCGACCAACCCGAAGACGTCGGATGACTGCTGCGTGCCGGCGCCGCCGGTCCTCGAATTCGACTCGGCCGGAAACCTGCTGAGCCACTGGGGTGGACCCGGCGACAAATACGAGTGGCCGGTGTCGCCCGGCGGCATCGCCATCGACAGCAAGGGATCCGTCTGGATCACGGCCGCCGGACCGCCCGAGATTCCCGGCGCCGGCAACGCACCGGCGCGGGGCGGCGGCAACCGCGGCGCCGCCGCCGGCACCGGACGAGGTGGCACGCCGGCGGCGCCGCCCAAGCCAGTGGACGCACAGGTGCTGAAGTTCACGCGCGCCGGCGCGTTCCTCCTGCAGATCGGCAAGGCGGGCAACGCCGGCACCAACGACAGCCAGGACGCGCTCAACAAACCGGCGGGCGTGGACGTCGACGCGGCCGGCAGCGAGGTCTACGTCGCCGACGGCTTCGGCAGCAAACGCGTCGTCGTGTTCGACGCGGCGACCGGCGCGTACAAGCGGCACTGGACCGGCGGCGGACCCGACGCAGCGTTCGGCACCGTGGGCTGCGCCCGGGTCGCAAAGGACGGCAACGTCTATGTCTGCGACCGCAGCAACGATCGCGTGCAGGCGTTCGACAAGAACGGCAAGTTCCTCCGGCAGGGCGTCGTCTCCCCGTCGACGAAAGGCACCGGCTCCGTGTGGGACATCGCGTTGTCGAAGGACCCGCAGCAGCGCTTCCTCTATGTCGCCGACGGTCACGACCAGAAGATCTTCATTCTTCGCCGCGACACGCTCGACGTGATCGGGAGCTTCGGCGACGGCGGGCGCCTGCCCGGCACGTTCTACAGCGTGGGCAGCGTCGCGGTCGACTCGAAGGGCAACGTCTATACGGGCGAGACGCTCGAAGGGAAGCGCGTGCAGAAATTCCTGCTGAAAGGAGCCGGGCGGTGAACGTCCTCTTCCGTCGCTTCCGACTTCGGGCGGAATCGCGTGTGCTGATATCGGTCTCGTTCGTCGCCGCGATCGCGGCGCTCGGGATCACCGAACGCACGCTGGCCCGCGCCGTCCAGGCCAGGGGCACCGTCACGGCGCCGCGGTACGAGGTCGATCCGCTCTGGCCCAAGCCGCTGCCGAATCACTGGGTGCTCGGCATGGTGATCGGCGTGTCGGTCGACGAGCAGGATCACGTGTGGATCGTGCACCGCGACAACCTGCTCGGCGCGAACGAAACCGCGGCGAGCCAGAATCCGCCGACGGCGGCGTGCTGCGTCAAGGCGCCGCCCGTCCTCGAATTCGATCCCGCCGGCAACGTCGTCGGGCACTGGGGCGGCCCGGCCGAAGGCTACGACTGGCCCGCGTCGAACCACGGCATCACGGTCGACTACAAGGGCAACGTGTGGATCGGCGCCAACGAAGGCAACGACGCGCACCTGCTGAAGTTCACGAAGGCCGGCAAGTTCCTGATGCAGATCGGCAAGCCGGGACAGAGCAAGGGCAGCAACGACACCGAGAACTTCGGACGTCCCGCGAAGATCTTCGTCGATCCGAAAACCAACGAGGCCTACATCGCCGACGGCTATGGCAACAAGCGCGTCGTCGTCATCGACGCCGACACGGGCAAGTTCAAGCGGTACTGGGGCGCCTACGGCAACAAGCCCGAAGACACGAACTTCGGCCCCTACGATCCGAAGGCGCCGCCGATCCAGCAGTTCCGCTCGCCCGTCCACTGCGCGGATCTGTCGAACGACGGACTGCTGTACGTCTGCGACCGGCCCAACGATCGCCTCCAGGTGTTCAAACCGGACGGCACGTTCGTGAAGGAGAAGTTCGTCGCGACCAACACGCTCGGCGACGGCTCGGTGTGGGACATCGCGTTCTCGAAGGATCCGCAGCAGAAGTACCTGTTCCTCGCCGACGGGAAGAACGAGAAGATCTACATCCTCGATCGGGCGTCGCTGGAGATTCTCACGAGCTTCGGCGACGGCGGACGACAGCCCGGCCAGTGGTTCGCCGTGCACAGCATCAGCATCGACTCGAAGTCGAATCTGTACACCACCGAGACGTACGAGGGGCGCCGCCTGCAGAAGTTCGTCTACAAGGGGCTCGCGCCCGTGACGAAGATGGATCAGGGGACGGTATGGCCGAAGTGAAGGGACGGCTCGCGAGCGGCGCGGTCGTGCTCGTCGCGGCGATCACCGCGGCCGGCGTGGCGGTGCAGCCGGCGCCGGTCAACGATCTGCCGAATCCGTTCAAGACAATCGAGAACCACTTCAAGATGCCCGAGGGGCGCAC
>Ga0066903_100003755_pt1 | contig 12545 bp, 21 predicted proteins | sample PanSoiMetaGPlot1_FD_67491 | JGI IMG/M metagenome (GOLD analysis project Ga0066903, IMG submission 67491) | Tropical forest soil microbial communities from Panama analyzed to predict greenhouse gas emissions - Panama Soil - Plot 1 (version 2) | ecosystem: Environmental > Terrestrial > Soil >...
CGGCCGTTCGATGAGCAGATGCGCGAACGCGCCGAGCGCGGCGGCAGGGCCTTTCACCATCATCGGCACGACGGCAGCCGCCGAGTCGGGGTCCATGATCGGCGTCGTCATGTTGAGCAGGAGCGTCTCCAGCAGCGGGTCGTCCCAGCCGTCCTCGGGCGGTTCGCCGCCATCCACCGACGGGGACACGAATGTCAGTTCGTCGGGGACCTTCAAGACGCCTGCGCCCGCGATCCGTGAGGTCGCGACGGCCCGGACCGACCGTTGGAGCAGGAGCAACTCCTCGCACGTCGAGAGCAGCGGCCGCATCGGCGAGTCGGCCCGGATACGCCACGCCGGATGCCGGTGCCAGATGCGGATGAAGTCGTCCAGCGGCCCAAGCTCACGCGACGATTCCGGAGAGCCTTCCTCGTAGATCGTGATGCTCTCGCCGCTGACGCGCACCTCGCGGGTCGAGAGCACCTCCCACGACTCGCCCGTGGCCGCTTCCTCGTCGGGATGGCCCCACAGGTAGACCTCACCGACGAGCGCCGTGTTGATCCCCAGGTTGGTCTGGAGTCCTTCGATCCCGCCGACCGACGAGTTGAGCCGGTCGAGGGTCGCGCTGGCGACGGCCGCGGCCTTGCGGAGGTCCTCGGACAGGTTCTCGTCCTCGGGGTCGAGGGGGAGCGGCGGGTCGGTCGGGTTCAACTGGATCTGCGGGAAGAGCCGCATCCGGCCGACGGCGTTGCCTAAGAACTCGTGCGCGAAGTGGATCTCGGGCACGTCATCGAAGAACCCCCACGCCGACTCCTGCCAGGCGATCGTCGCCTGCCGTGCCCGGTTGAGCAGCGCCGAGGAGAGCGGAGTGTTACTACGCGTGATGCGGCGCGCAGCGGCGGTCATCGCCCTGGCCTGTGGTGCCATGCCGGGAGCGTAAGCCCGGAGGCCGCAGATGGGGCCGAACCGCTAGCGGTTGGCGAGCGTGCCGACGAACTGGATGGTGCGCAGGCAGCGGTCGTAGTCGAGGCCGTACCGGCGCAGCGCGCTCAGCAGGTCGCGCAGCTTGGAGGAGTCCACGCCGATCTGTTTGGCGAGGACGTTGCAGGCGTCACCGAATGCGTCAGCGCGGCGCTTGTCGCGGGGTGCGGCGTCCCACGCCCGCCATGCCTCGATGAACTCAGCCGTGTTCATCGGCGAAGGACACGGCGAGGGATGCGGCCCCGGCGACGGCGAGAGCAGTCCGGACTCGCCGCCAGCCGGGAACGCGCGGCGCGATCAGCGTCATCCCGAACGCAATCCATACGCCGACGCAGTGCGGACAGGTCGCCAACTCCGCCAGCTTCGGGTGCTGATGATCGGCCGCCCACTGCCATACCCGATCTCGCGGTCCTTTGAGCAGATCGTCCTGTGCAAGGAGTCGGGCAAGGCGGTAGGTCGCGAGGCTGTCGAGAAGCAGGTCCACCGGCCCGCGCCCGCTGAAATGGCTATGTGAAACGGGCGCGGGTCGATGGGGTTCACGCGACGTGTTCAAGGCCCGGGATCGGGATCGTCGGGAAACGATGGTGCTGGCGGCGATGCCCGACGAACCGATGTGCGCCCATCACACGGCCGCAGTCCTTGCAGTGTGAGTGCGGCGAGGCGATGTGCCGTTCCAGCTTCGTGTCCTGAACCTCGGGAATGCCTGCGAAGTGCAGGACGCTCAGGCCACAGAGCGGGCACGACGGATGCCCCTGCCGGTTGGGGATAGGCCATTCGACTCGCGCCGCCCTGAGTGCGGCCATGCTCATGCTGCCTCCCACGTCTCCGCTGCCACGACCCCTTGGAGCCATTCTTGGATGGCGGGTTCGACGGGCAGTTGCGAAGCCGAGCAGCCGCAGCCGGTGAGGCGCGTGATCCGCCAGGCGTCGGTCTCGCCGATGGCGAGCCACTGACGGTCTGCGACGTGAACGACGCGCGACACCCGCGGCAGTTCGCCTCGGAGTTGCGCGTCCTTCGTGAACAGGCGCGCCCGCCACGGTCCCGGCTCCGCCCGTTCGATCAGGACGCGGTAGTTGACGAGCGTCGGCTCACCGAGGCGCTCGACCCTCGCCGGGAACTCGTTCAGGTGCACGCGTAAAGCGTAACGGCAGATCAGCGACCTGTCGTGGACCTACGCGGCAATGATCGAGTCGTCGGACGTAGCAGGGGCGACTCCAGACGTTCTCGGATGATGGCCCGAGCAGCCTCGGCTTGGCTGACGTTCCGTTGTGCGGCGAACGTCGCCAGCCGTTCGTGCTCGACCTCGGTGCACCGCACGTACACCACCCGGTCCTTCACGCCGACAGAGACTACTCAGTGGGCGGCGACGAACTCTGGATGCTTCGTCGTCATGTGCCGTTTCAGTTGCGTGAACGACCGATGGCAGCACGGGCAGACGCCTTTGGCGACCCGCTTCTTCGTCCGTTCGTGCGCCTGCCGTTCCGCGTCGAGTTGGTCGCGCATTGAGACGATCGACGCCTCCGCCTCGCGCAGCTTCTGCGCGTCGGTCTTGCCCATGTAGTGCCACTGGTGACCGAGCGGGCAGTAGAGCGTGTGCTGCGCCTTGTGCTTGATCGCCTGGTCGTAGAGCGACTCCGGGATGGCGTACGCGATGCCACAGACGCACTCGACAGTCGTCAACTCTTGCGTGTGCAAGATCTTCGTCATGGCTCCCCTTCTCAGTAGCGCACCTCGTGGATCTCCATCGGCGTGATCTGCCGCTTCAGCACCGCGATCACGTGGTCCACGCACAGGGGACGACCGACCGCGGGCTGGTGGCGGCTGACGAACACGGCGACAGCTTCAGCGTCGCACAGGACGCACTTGGCCCGCTCGGGGGCGGGCGTCTCGACCCACCCCACGGCGGACCTCCCTACTTCACCCGCGAGGCTTGCCGCCCCGCCTCCATCAGCGCCCTGTCGTTCTCGGCCAGGTGTGCGGCGAGGTCCTCGTGGACGCTGGCCGACTCCGCCTCGTCTGAGAGCGTCATGAGCAAGTCGTCTAGCGCCGACTGGCAGCCGTCGCACCGCACCCAGGCGATCGGCGCGGGGATGAACTCCTCCTCGTCGCCGTCGAGGCCACAGATCGTGATGCCGGTGCTCAGAAGGACGTGGATTGTTCGCCCGTTGCCGGTTCCGGGTCGCTTGACGTACTGCATGGCTCCTCCGTTGGTTTGCGGATCACGACGGTGCTCATCACCGGGATCTCCCACTGTCGGCCGGACTTCAGCCAGACCTTGCACTTCGGTGACCGCTCCTCGCCTTGCGGGAACGCGGCCAGGAACGCCCGGGCACGTCGCTCCGCGACCATCACGCCGTCGGTGCGGTTGCCCCACCAGAACATGAACTCGGTGCGGTTGTCGTGCATGTAGACGGACACTCGCCCGGCAGGCAGGTCGCGCGCGGCCGGGATGTCGTAGACCCGAGTGACGTAGCTGATGCCTGTTCGCGTCGGACGCTCCTCGCGGAGCGTCCATCCGAGCATTGCGCCGAAGGACTCGGCTTCTGTTGCTGATCCGTAGGACACGGATTCCTCCTCCTTGTTGTCGGTTGCGCCAGAACGGCGGGGACGGTGGCAAGCCCCCAGGATGCGCCCGGGGGAACGGAGATGCCCGGAGGCTTGCCCGCCCGTTGTGCTGGCGTGTCGCCCCGCGCAAGTCCGCCAGCGTGCTGACGCCCAGCATGGGGAAGCATGGCGCAGCGGGATCAACTATATAGGAGCGCGGAGGCATAGCGCAACTCGGGCAGCCGCGCCGCAGGGCAGACCGGGACCGCATCCGCTTCCCCCGCACGAGGTACTGCGGCGCGACTCCTGGGCCTGCCCTGCGACTTCCTGCGAGGCGTGTAGGGACCGTCGGCATCGTGCCTGTCCCGCATCCTCACACCCCCACCCACCCATGGGGACCTGACCGGGACGGAGCCTCACGTCAGCGGCGATGTGCTGCACTGCGCGCCTCCGTATGGCTCCGCCCCGGGATCTCTACGCCATCAAGTACGCCGCTGCTGCTCGTCGGGTGCGGAACAGGCGTGCCTCCCGGCCGTCCCACGGCGCGGCCTTCCACACGATGCCCTTGTTGCTGCGGTGGCTCGTCACGTCCCCGCGGTACATGCCGTCGAGCTTGCCCGACACCTCGTAGCCCGTCTGCGCGTTCTGCGGGCCGAAGGCGGCGACGCCCGTCACCGGCAGCGTCTTGACGACGAGCGGCTGGTCGAGGTCGCACCGGTCGCAATACTGCATCGGGGCGTCGGTGGTGGCGGCGTGGCCGCAGGCGAGCGTGGTGCTTTGCGTCATGCCCCAAGTATAAACGGGCGACAGGCGTAGTGCAAATCGGGACGCCAGATTTCTTAGCGGAGGGCGATAGACAGGTGCCGGTTGGCGACCGACGCCACCTTCGCCGGTCCTGCGGCAGCCCCCGCCTCCAGCCACACGAATGCCTGACTCACGCTGTCAACGATGTCGTCGTGGTCGCCGTCGGGAAAGGCTTCGTGCTCATCGAGGAAGGCGAGATTCCAGTTGCCGCGTGTCAACGTCACCCTGCCTTGCTGTGACGCACGCTCCACCAGTTCGGCGCGCGACTCCTTCGGGCCGGTCGGAGCGAAGCCGACGACCCGCTTGGCGATGCCGCGCAGGACGCGTTGGAAGTGCGCGATCTGCGCCTTCCCGGCCTGCCCGCCTTCCTGTTCGATCAGGACGATGGTGTCGGGGCCGTCGAGGATGGCGGTGGCGATGACGAGGCTCTCGACCTCGGCGGCGCTGCGGCGGACATGCACGAGGTCGTCCACGTTCCACAGGCCGAGCGCCCCGGCCTCGATCGCGAGACGTGCGCCCGAGGTCCAGTCGGGGTCCGGGTTGGCGGGTCCCGGTTCGGTCCCGGCAAGGTCCCAGGAGCGGATGCGGGTCGGCCACGCGGGCGCGTCGTCGCGGATGCCGAAGTCGGATCGGGTGAAGCGGGTGCCGAGGTCGTCCAAGAGGATGCCTTCCAGTTCCTGCTCTCCGAGGCGAGTGCCCGAGTAGCGGGCGTACAGGTCGGCGCGGATGGCCGGGTCGAGGTGCGGGTTGTCGTGCGTCGTCGCCTTGGTGATGACGACCTCATCCTTGCGGTTGGCGCTCGGTTCCCCGGCTGCCTTGCGCTGCGCAGAGCGGGCAAGCTCGTGGATCAGCGGCCGGTTCTTCGGGGTCGTGGAGGCGACGGCGCGCGGGGCCAAGCCGAGCCGTAGACCGAAGATGGCTTGGTCGTAGGCGCGTTGCAGTTCCCGCCACGCCGCGAGTTCCTCCCACCAGTCGAAGCAACGGTTACCACCGGCCCGCAGACGTTCCGTGTCCTGTTCCGTGTACGCGCCAAAGATGCGTGCAGTCGCACCGTTCGGCCATTCGACCACCGTGATGCCGCCCCGAAGCGTGCGAAGGCGTGTCTGAGGGTTGATGCGCGACAGACCAGCCGGGCTGTAGTAGCAAGAGTCGATGGTGTCTCCGAAGGTCGGGCCGACGATGCCCATCCGGTGTCCGCCCGGGACATTCGGATCACATGGCGGACCGAGGGCGTGAAGGTTCGTCTCGTAGGCCGACGCGCCAGTCTTGCCTGAACCTCGACCCCCGAGGAGCAGCCAAAGGGACCAGTCGCCTTCGGGTGGGCGTTGATGCCGGTCGGGTGTGAAGCGGAGGCGACGGTCGAGGATCTCGGCGAAGAACCGTGCCACCTCCTCGTCGCCGTCGGCCTGGGCGTCCTGCATCGCCCCGAGGAGCCGCGGGACCGGTACGTCATCCCAGTTCACGTTGACCGTTGCCACGCTGCGCGCGCTCGCCGTTGTCTCCGCCCGGTGGCAAGTCCGACTCTCCGCGCGCGTCCAGGTATTCGATCGCCCGCAGCGCGACCTCCTCGACCTGGATCGGGCCTCCGCCCGCGCCGGTCAGTTCGATCCGCTCTGGTCCGCCCCACACGTCGGGATGGCGGCGTTGGAGCATCCACGTGGCGGCGCGCCAGTCGTCGCGGGACGCTTCGACTACTCGGCCTGCGAGGAGCAGGTGGACCTCCTCATATACGCGTTCGGTCTCCATAGTGAGATCGAGGCAGGCAATCTCGAACGCGCTGAGCGTCTCGTTGCGTTCACGCTTCGCGATGGCTTTGCGGCCGTTGACGAGCCAGTGGTTGACGGTGCCGGGACTCATGCCTGCGCCTCTTGCGGCGACAGGGATCGGGACGCCTGAGCGGAGTCCTTGGATGAAGGCGGTCTTGACGCGGCTGGTGAGGAGCGTGACGCCCTTCGGGGAGGTGCGGCGGGTGGGGCGCTTGTCGCCGGGCTTTCTCGGCATGTCAGGCGAGGGAGAGGAACTCGGCTCGGGCTGCGGGTTCGTCGCGCATGACGCCGAGCATCGCTGACGTTCTCGTTTCGGCTCCGTTGCGGACGCCTCGGAAGCTCATGCAGGAGTGGGTGGCGGTGAGGATGACGCCGGTGCCGAGGCTGCCGATGCCGTCGTGGATCGTTTCGGCGAGTTGCATGGTGAGCCGTTCCTGTACTTGCAGTCGGTGTGAAAGGACCTCCAGCGCCCGGGCGATCTTGGACAGGCCGAGGATGCGGCCCTGCGGCAGGTAGCCGACGGTGGCGTGCCCGTTGAACGCCATCAGGTGATGCTCACAGAGGCTGACGAAGGCGAGGTCCCGCACGACGATCATCTCGTCCGCGTCGCTGGCGAAGCCGGGTCCGAGGACGCTGACGGGATCGACGCCGTTCCCGGAGGTGAGTTCGATCAGCGCCTCCTCCACTCGCTTGGGCGTGTCGGCCAGGTCCTCGCGGTCAGGGTCGGGGTCGATGAACGTCAGGAGGTGCCTGACGGCTGACGCCATGCTGCTCATACGCCTCGCCCTCCGCCGAGGAGACTCACGTGGAGCCGTTCGCTGAAACCCAACTGGAGGACGGTCGCCATGTGCTCGACGTAAGCGCGGGTCTCCGCGAACCGGGCCGGGGTCGCGCCTTCGGGCATCAGGTCGATGCGGTCGCGCTTCCATCCGTAGTCGGAGAGGATTTCGCACGCCCATACCACGTCCAGGTCCTCGTCCTTGTCGGGATCCACGACCAGCTTGACCGCCCCGGCCTCGTGCGCGAGGGCCTTCAGCGCCATCGGCTTCAGCGCCTTGGACCGGGCGATCCCGGCCGACGGGAGCAGCTTCGGGCTGACCGAATACCACGCGACCCCTTCGACGGGTGGGCGGGTGCCGTTCGTCTCGATGTGGACGGCCCGGTCCGTCTGCGCGCACAGGATGCTGATGCCTTCGGGCTGGAGGAGCGGTTCGCCGCCCGACACGACGATGATCGTGTCCGCGCTGACCGCCCGCTCCTCGACCTCGGCGAGTACGTCGGTGACGGTCCGTTTCGTCAGTTCGGTGGCCGGGTCGTAATGCTCCCAGTCCCACGTATAGGGCGTGTCGCACCACCGGCAGTCGAGGTTGCAGCGGCCGAGCCTCACAAAGACGCACGGCAGTCCCGCGTGGCGTCCCTCGCCTTGGATGGTCGGGCCGAACACCTCGCTCAGAACGAGAACGTCGCCTGGCATTTCGGTGTCTCCCACAGCTTGGCGCACGAGAGCGTGATCCCGTCCGGCAACAGGTCCGCGACCTCGACCGCCATCCGTTCCACCAGCACCTCCGCCGTCGGAGGACCGCCGATGACGACGTGCCGGAACGCCTCTTGCGCGAGGAAGTCGCGCATCGTCTTGTCGTGTTCGGCGACCAGGAAGGTGTGGTCGTAGCGGATCGCGATCTGGTCGAGGATGCCGCCCAGGATGCCGAAGTCGCAGACCATCCCGTCCTCGGCGTCGCCCCGGTCGTGCTTGACGACCCCGGTGACGTACACCTCCAGCCGGTAGCGGTGACCGTGCGGATGGCGGCACTTGGAGGCGTGGTCGGGGACGCGGTGACCCGCATCGAACTCCACCCAACGGTCGAGGAAGACCGTCATAGGACGCTCCTCGCATAGTCCGGGTCGGCGTAGGTCGTCGGGTCCGGGACGCCTGCGAGCATGAACGCCTCGATGCGCTCGACGCAAGTGCCGCACCGTCCGCAGTGGACCTCGCCGCCCTGGTAGCACGACCACGTGAGGTCGTAGGGGACGCCGATGGCTGCCCCGGCGACGACGATGCGGTCCTTGGGCATGTAGACGAACGGGGTGCGCAACGTGACGCCGTACGCGGCGCGCACCGCCTCCGCCAGCGGGCCGTGGAACTCGGGACGGCAGTCCGGGTAGATCGGATGGTCGCCGGGATGGACCGCGATCACGACCTCCGCCATCTCGTGCCCGGCCGCGTACGCGACCGCCGTCGCGATGAAGAGCAGGTTGCGGCCCGGCACCACCGTGGCGCTCATGCTCTCGTCGTCGTAGCGGCCTTCCGGGACCTCGACCTCGCCCAGGAGGGCGCTACCCGTGAGTAACCCGGTCAGGTCGATGACGCGGTGCGGCACCCCGTAGTGGGACGCGACCTGCTCCGCCGCCTCGACCTCGCGGACGTGACGCTGCCCGTAGTCGATGCTGAGCGCGGTGACCTCCGGGTCGGTGCGGACCAACAACCCGAGGGCGGTCGAAGAGTCGAGTCCGCCCGACAGGAGCACCACCGCGCTCAAAACTCGTCCTCCCACGACGCGACGACCTCCAACGTGAGGCCACCCCGCACCGACTGCGTGAGCGTCACCCGGACCGGCACGTCCAGGCGAGTGCCCAGGTCTTCGGCGATATGGCACGCCAGGTCCTCGGCGGTGATGCCGACGGCGACGAACCCGGACAGGTAGAGCTTCAGGCCCTTCGACTCCAGGGTCGAGCGCCCGCCGTACTCGATCTCGCACGTGTAGAAGTCGCGTTGGCCGGTGACCGGGCACACCGCCGTCAACTCGTCGGTCGTGAACGTGATCCGGTCCAGGGGACGCTCGCTCAGGAGCACCTCGATCTCTGAGGCCGGGATGGGGTCGCGGGCGGTCTCGCCCAACACACGTGTCATGCGCGCTCCAATGCGCCGTCCTCTTCGAAGCTCTCATCCTCGACCTCGGTGGACAGCCCGACCCGATCGAGGAGCAAGGTCCGCATGTTGACGAGGCTGAGCACCACACACAGGAGGTGCTTCTGGCCGACGCCCGCAAGGTCGCCGCCATGCCCGCGCGCCCCGTCAGCCGTCACGTACTGGCCGTAGTTGGCGATCTTCAGGGCGTAGTTGGTGTCGATGCTGCGCGCGTCCGGGCCGAGTGCTTCCAGCCCCTCCATCTGCGCGTCGGGGCTGCCGCCGAGCAGATGCACACGCCGACCCGCGAACGCCTCGTAAGGGAACTCGGTGCGTCCGTAGCTCGTCGGGACCGAGTAGCCGAGCCGGAAGTGCTCAGGGATCTTGTCGATGATGTCGTACTTGGGGATGACGATCACCTCGTCCCGGACCAGCGGACGCAACTCCTCCGCCTGGTCGAGGATCTGCGCCAGCGGGTAGTACTTGACGCCCGCCTCCTTGCACTGGTCGCGAGTCATCACGTCCCGGGTCGTGCACCACCGCGGGTTCTGCTTCTCGACCACGCGGACGTGATCCTCGTGCTTGTACGAGTGCCAGTCGTTGTCGATGAACGAGAGCGGGGCGAGGTTGTAGGCGTCGCCCATCAGCCGTGACGCGTTCCGCTCTCCCGAGTTGCAGCCCTGCAACCATCCGAGGTTCTCGATGACGGCGTTGAGCGCGCGTGCCCACGGCGCGCAACAGAAGACGAGATCGAGATGCTCGCTGGCCGGGTGCTCGGGCCTGCCTGCCTTGTGTTCGACGGCGGCGTCATGCTCCAGCCGCGAGAGCAGCCCGTCGAGGTCGTCGCCGTCCCATCCGGTGCCGACCAGGCCGGGACCGTCCCCGGCGAGGCGGGTGAGGAGCGCGGCCAGCGCCACGCTGTCGTAGGTGGCGAGGTCGTTGGTGCGGTTGTCCACGAGGAGGATGCGGGCTGCCTCGTCGTCGTCCACGTCCAGCCACGCGACCGGCACCTCCTCCAGTCCGAGCGCGCGCGCCGCGAGGAGCCGGTGGTTGCCTGCGAGCACTCGGCCGGTCGAGCGTTGTGCGACGATCACGCCGTAGAAGCCGTGCGCCTCCAAGCTCTCGCTGATCGCGCCAACGTCACCCTGCCTCGGGTTGTCGGGATGCTCGCTCAGGGCGGAGGTCGGGACGTGCTCGATCGTCTGCGGTGCGAGGTCGGCCACACGCCGATCCTACGACTGCCTCCAACGATTCGCCTCGGGGCACGTTGCGAAATGGCTCACGTACCGCGCGTCGGTGAACAGGTCCGGGTTAGCGTTCATGTATGCGACGCCCTCCACGAGTATGACGTTGCCGCCATCGACCGGGTCGCGGTCGAGCGGGATGCTCTTGCCGTTGGCGGCGGTGATCGCCCACCGGATCGGCGCGCCGCAGCTTCGGCAGTGGTCGGGCTTCATCGGTCGGGGTCCTCGCCGTCGCGCATGAGCGACGCCTGGATCATCACGTACTGGCGTGCCCAGTTGAACGTCACGAACGCCGACCGGAACTCGGGTATGTCCTCCAGCGCGTCGAGGTGCTCTTTGGTCGGGCGGAGGAGCCGCTGGTCCTCGCCGAAGATGGCGACTGCGCCGCAGTACATACAGAGCGAGACCGCGCCCTCCTCCGGGTTGCCCTCGCCCACTTCGCCCGCGCCGTCGAGACTCGTCGCCGCGTCGAGCGCGCGGTCGCAATGCCAACAGAGCGTGATCGGCAGTCGCCCGTCGTCATCCACGCTGCGCCCGTTCAATCAACTCGCGCCGCATCTTCACGTCCGCCTCGACCTGCTCGGCCGAGAACGGCCGATGCTCCCGGAACGTCTCGTCCGGCCCGTACCACTCCTCGATGCCCCACGTCCCGAGGAACGTCATGAAGTCGTCGTCGCACCAGGGCGGCACCCAGGCGTCGGACCGGCAGATCTGTACCACGTCGAACGTGACGACCTTGCCGTTCACCTTGGGCGGGTTGCCCGAGTCGAGTGCCCGCGAGGACGGCGGAGTCGCGGGCGTGCAGTCAACGTCCTTCCAGCCCGTATGCCATTTCGGGTAGCGGACGTGCGTCTGCACGCCGCCCCGAGTGTAGTAGCCAAGCCAGTCCTCGCAGGTGATGCGTTCCAGGTCCGCCTTGTCCTTGTAGCCCGAGTCGTGGTGCGCGTCGTAGAGCCACACCTGCCCGAACTCGTCGGGACGCCACAAGTCGCCGTAATGGTCGAGCGCGGCGAACAGATGGCTGTTGGAGTAGAGCAGCGTGGCGTCCTCGGAGAGCGTGAACCGCTGCGCGAAGTCCTCCCACCCTTCGCAGCGCGGGAGCGGCATGTCGTTGATCGCGAACTGGGCTGCCCGGGTCTGCCAGAGCATGTCGGTGAGCAGCGGGTTCTGCTGCTCGGTCGTGCCCCAGTCGTAGAACGTGATCCACTTGACCGCGTCGTCGTGCGGGACGGGCAGGAAGTAGTCCCAGTCGATGGTGAGCAGGTTCATCATCCGAATGCCTTCCGCATGTCTTCGGCGACGGTCGAGTCGAGCATGGCGTGGACCTCCGGGACGCCGAACACCACCGCGCCGTAGGGGTCGTAGGTGTAGGGCGTCACGACGCTGCCCACGCCGCCGTCGGCGGTGACGCACAGGGTCGTCAGCACCTCCTGGCGAGTGTCTTCGATCGGCCCGTCCGGCCCGAACTCGCGCCGCCACGCATCCGAGGAGTAGACGATCGCCTCCACCTCGCCCTGCGCGTCGGCGAGGCCGTGCTCGATGCCGACGACCGAGCAGAACCGGCCGATGTGCTCGCGGTCGATGACGACCACGATCATCTTGCCGTCCACCCACACCTCCATGATCGCGATCGCATCGACCGGCTCCCCGGCGTGCATGACCGCGATCGCCTTCTGGCCGCGGAAGTGTTCGTTGGCCCGTTCCGCGTGCTGCTGTGCGGTCTGCTCCATCACCAGCCCCTCGCGTCGAGCGTGGCCCGCCACTCGGCGTCCGCCTTCGCCATCTCTTCTTCCATCAGCCGTTCCTCCTCGGCGTAGACCTCCTCGCGGACGTTGCTCCGCTCCCAGGTCCGGATCGCCTTCCACTTAGCGTCGGCCTCGGTCTTCGTGATGCCCTCGCCCAGGTGGTACTCGTGGAAGTCGGGCGTGCCCGGGTACGGCCCCGACACGTACGGCTCGACCACCGTCACGTCCCACCACCAGCGTCCGCCGTCGTAGCCGACCATGGCGTGAGCGTCGGCGCACGACTGCTCGCCTGCACCCTCGTCCTCCCACGCGTACTCGTTCGCGTTCATGGCTTCCTTCCTGCCAGGCGCGCCACCTCGGCGCGCGCGTCCTTCTCGGTCTCGTATCCGCGGTGAATCTCGGCCTTGACGAGATCCACGATCAGGTAGCCGACCGGGCCGAGGTCCGGGTGGAGGCGGCGCAGGATGATCCAACGCCCCTCCCCCGGCTCGACCACGACCGACCCGACACTCCCCCACAGAGCCGGTCCCGACGCCATCGTCAAGTAGCTGACCTTGACGCCGTTCTCGCTCACGTC
>Ga0066903_100003756_pt1 | contig 12545 bp, 8 predicted proteins | sample PanSoiMetaGPlot1_FD_67491 | JGI IMG/M metagenome (GOLD analysis project Ga0066903, IMG submission 67491) | Tropical forest soil microbial communities from Panama analyzed to predict greenhouse gas emissions - Panama Soil - Plot 1 (version 2) | ecosystem: Environmental > Terrestrial > Soil >...
GCGTGACGTTTTTTATCTCGACGCTGTTCGGGCCGTACTGAATCGCGGCCTGGCTGCCGGGCGGCGTCTGCCATTCGATGCCGTTCGTCCGAAGCGCAAGCCGCGGCAGGTGAATCTCGGAGTGGTCGGGGTGGAAGATGACGGAGCCCGACGCGTCGAGCTCGCGCGGCGTCGATCCTTCCTTCTGCGCTTCACCGAGCTTCGTGTCGAAGGTCAGGGTCTTGTTCTCAAACGCGGTGGTCGCCACCGCCGTGGTGAGCTCGAGGTCGAACGCCTTGACGAACGAGCTGCTCGAGCGCGCCTTCACCGCCGCGCGCGCGAAGGTCAGGTCCGGCACCGTGATGCTGTAGTCGCTGTTCAGGTCGAGCGCCGTGTTCCCTTTGTAGCCGACGTTCGCGCCGTCCAGTTTCCCCGCGATCGTCAGCAGCGTCCCGTTGCCGGTGACGGCGCCGTCGAGCACGGCGGATCCGGAGAAGTCGGGCTGATCCGCGCGCTTGCCGAGCATCGCGAGATCCTTGGCGGCGATGTGATACTTCACGTCCGAGTGGCCCACGCCGTCGAGCGCGATCTCGCCCGACGCCTGGACGTCCACGTCGGGTCCGGTCACGGTCGCGTGCGTCAAGGTCCCGTGACGGGTCGCGTACTTCCCCTCGACGTCGGCGCTCTCGAACGTGATGCCCGCGACGTCGCCTTCCCCCAGCGTGATCCGGCCGTCGGCGGAAAAACCGTCCGGGGTGAACGGCGCGGAGGTGTCCGCGAGGCCAAACGATGCGTCGACGGTTCCACTCACGTGGCCGGCGTACTGCGGGTCCCTGAGGAGGCGCGCCGGATCGAAGTCGCGGAACTCGCCGTCCCCGCGGCCGTTCATCGCGCTGCCGTCGAGATGCGCCTCGAACGCCATCCGCGGCACCGTGCCACCGTAGATCTGCGAGTCGGTGGCGGTTCCCGTCGCGTCGATCCTGGCGGTCCCGGCCGTGGTCCCGCTGCCTTTCACGTCGACTGCCGCGTTGAGGTGACTGTCGTACTCCGGCGTCGCGATCGCGGCGATCTCCAGCGCCTCTCCAACTTTCTGCAGGTTGACGTCCCGCACCTCGCCCCGTCCCGTGTAGGTCAGGTCGGCCGGCGCGTCATGGTGGGTCTGTGTGGACACCTGGTATGCCATCCGCGGAATCGTGCCGCCGAAGATCCGCGAGTCGGTGGCGGTTCCCGTTCCCTCGACGTGGACGGCGTCCGCCGTGCTCCCGCTGCCCTTCACGTCGAACGTGGTGTTGATGTGGCTGCCGAATCCCGGCTTCGCGAGCTCCGCGATCTGGAACGCCTCGCCGACCTTCTGCAGGTTGACGTCGTGCACCTCGCCGTGCCCCGCATACGTCAGGTCGGCCGGCGCATTGCGGCGCGTCTGTGTCGAGAACTCGGCAGTGGTGCCGTCCACGATCGTCCCGTCCGCGATCGTCGACCTCCGCATCGTCGCATTGCCCTCGACCGTCGCCGTGCGCGCAACCGAACCTTTGACGTGGTACGCCGACGCGCTCAGATCGCTCTGGATGTGCGGAACGTTCAGCTTGCGCGGCAGTTGCCTCAGGTTCACGTGCGTCGCGCTTCCCGCGAGGTCGAAGACCGTCGGCCGTCCCGGGGCGGCCGGCGTCACGATGAAGCCCCTCGCCGTGGCGCTTCCGCCGTAGGCGTTCGCGCGGCTGTCGACGATCGTAATCCGCCGGCGCTCGAGCGTGGCCGTCGCGCGCACCGCAGTCGCGCTGTAGCCCATCGCGGTCACGGCAGGCCCGTCGAACACGATTCGCGCCCTGAGCCGATCGAAGACCGCGGCGCCCGCGGGCGCGGACGCGACGCGGACGTCGAGCCGCGCGTGGCCGGTGATGTCGCTCCTCTGCGCGGGGTTCTTCAGCAGCGGCGCGAGATCCAGGCGCCGGACGTTGACCTCGCCGCCCACACCGAGATCGGGCGACTTGAAATCGGCCGTGACCACACCGTGCGCGTCGCCCGCTTCCGACTGCACGTTCAGCGCGAGCTTCAGCGCGTCCTGGCGGCCCTCCGTCTTCACGTCGAACGTCGGGTGCAGGTCGTAGCCGCGCAGCGCGAGCACGACCGGCGCGAACTCCGGCAACGAGAACGTCGGCGCCGACACCGTGAGTTCCAGCGACGGCGTCGCGAGGTACCCGCGGATCACGCCGTCCACCGTCAGCGCGCTCTGCGGCGTCTGCAGGAACAGCTTCTCGACGTGCAGGTCGTCGTTTCGCGCGCCGAAGCGTCCCGCGAGATTCTGCACCGCGAGGTCCGGCGCGTGGCCCGTGAACGAGAACTGGTTCAGCGTCACGCTGTAGTGCACGGGCTCGTATTCGAATCCCGCGTTCGCGTTCAGCCCCTCGATGCTCGAGGGCAGCCGCCACGTATTCGACGGCGCGCGATCGTCGATCGACGCGCGGCCGTCGACGATCTGGATGTCGGGGAGCGACAGGGAGGCACTCGGGCCCTGCCGGTTCGCTTCCCGCTCCTGCCGCTTGACGAGCGTGCGCAGGTTCCAGCCCGTCGCGTCGTGGCGGGCCAGCACGTACGGCTCGCGCACGACGATCTGCCGGATGATCCGGCCTCGCGAGATGACTTCCGTCACGTCGTAGGCAATCTCGACGCGCTTCAGCGCCACGATGCGCTCGCCGTTGACGGAGATCTCGACGTCGCCGAGCTCGACGCCGTAGAAGAGGTTCCCGCCGAGGCTCCCGATCGACAGCGTGCCGTTGACGTACTGGGCGGCCTGGCGCACGACGAACTTCCGGAGCCAGTCGCGGAACCACGGCGTCTGCGACACGATCAACGCGAGCGCCACGATGCCGACGATCAGCGTGCCGGCGAGCGCGATCGCCTGGATCGTCCGGCGCAGGTAGGTCCTCGTGCGGGCCAGGCGCTTCTGCAGCATCAGAACGCCTGGCCGATGGAAAAGTGGAACCGGTAGTGGCGCGTTTCCGGCTTGCCGTCGATGAGCAGGCCGGGAATGCGATTGAGCTGGAACCCCACGTCGACACGCAGCGGGCCGATCGGCGTGAGATACCGCAGACCCGGGCCGACGTCGAACTTCAAGTCGTCGAAGTGGAAGTTCCACGCGCTCTGCCAGACGTTGCCCGCATCGGCGAAGACGACCCCGCTGACATTGCCCCACAGCGGCGCGCGCACTTCCGCGGAGCTCTCGAACATCGTGTGGCCGCCGACCGTGATGCCGTCGAAGAGCGGCGACACTTCGAAGCGCCCCCACCCGCGCAGGCTGTTCGCGCCGCCCAGAAAATACCGGCGGTAGAACGGCACGGCGAGGTTGGGACCGCCGATGTCGCCGATCGATCCGCCGCGCGCCTTGACCGCGATGACGGCCCGGTCCCCAATCGACGTGAAGTAGCGCCCCTCCACGATCGCTTCGGTGAACGTAAAGTCGCCGCCGAGCGCCCCGCCAGCGCGCTCGACATGCGCGTCCAGCACGTACCCGTTCTTCGCATTGATCGTGCTGTCGGCCGTCGTCCGGTGCATCCCGAGTGCGAGCGACGACAGCCACCCCTTCGCCTGGCCGTTCAACGGATCGAGTCCGAGCGAGATCAGGATCTTCAGGAACGTCGGGTCCCGCAGCGCCTCCTCGGTGACGTGGTACTCCTGGAACTCGTCGATGTAGGCCGCCGAAAACGTCGTCGTGTCCGAGCGCTGCGAGTACGGCCCGCGCCGCGGCAGCGCGTGCTCGATCGTCAGCCGGCCGCCGTTGGTGTCGAGCACGTACGCGGGCTCGTCGGTGTGCCACGTCTGCGCGGTCACGGTCGCGGTCGTCCGCGGGCCGAAGAACCACGGCTGCTTGAAGTTCACCCGCACGCCGCGGTTGAGCCACGAATACTGCGACTGGACCTGCAGCGTCCGCGCGCCGCCGAAGAAGTTCACGTGCCGCCAGTCGATCGACCCGCGCAGCTGCTCCTCCGAGCCGTAGCCCACGCCGAAGTTGACCTTGCGATGCTTGCCCTCGGTCAGCACGGTCTTGATCGGCACGATCGCGGGCTGCTCCCCTTCGGGCACCTGCGGTTCGATGTTGACGAACTGGAACGTCTCGAGGTTGTACAGCCGGCGCTGGCTCTCCTGGATCGAGCTCAGTCGAAACAGCCGTCCGGGACGAATCGTGAGCTGGCGAAGGACGACTTTGTCGCTCACGCTGGAGTTGCCGGAGATCTCGATGTCGCCGATTTGTGCCTGCGTGCCGGGCGTCGCCGACAGGCTCAGCACGCGCTTGTGGTCGTCGCTCCCCTGGCGGTCGGTCAGACGGACCGAGGCGTACGGGTATCCGTGGTCCTTGACTTCGTCGAGCGCCGTCTCGCGCGACGCCTGCGCGAGAGCGCGATCGAGCGGCGCCCCCACCCTGATCGGCAGGCGGGCCTTCATGTCGGCCACGTGCGCCGGCGGCAGCGTGTCGAATCCGTCGTACTCGATCGCCTCGACGATGATGGGCCGGCCTTCCTCGACGTTGACGGTCACGGCGACCGCGTCCTGCGCGTCGTTCATCTTGACGTCGAACGAGGCGACCCTCGCGTCGGGAAAGCCGCGATCCCGGTAGAACGCGACGATCCGCTTCAGATCGGCTTCAAACTGTTCACGGCTGAAGTACCGCCTCCTGCCCCAGGGCAGCCGCGAGCTCGCCGCTGTCGCCAGGACCGACCGGAGCTGTCCGGCGTTGATGCTCCTCACGCCGTTGAGCCTCACGCTGGTGACTTGAATGTTTCCCTTGCCTTCGATGCATCCGGCCAGGCTGAGAAGCGCAAGGAGCGCCACGGCGGAAAGACGCCATGAAAACGCGAAAGGCACGTGATGAGGTGTAACACATCACGTGCCAATCGGGGTGCGCGGGGTGCTGGGGGGCGAAAACTGTTGCGGTGTTATTCCCGTGTAATTTCGGGTTTCCCGCTGGATACCGACAGCATGATGCCCAGGCCGACGGCGATGACCAGCCCAATCACGATCCATATGGGGGACACGTGCTTGAGGACACCGCCCTGCCAGAGCGCCGCTACTGCGCCGATCAACAGGACGAAGTAGCCAAACAGATACATATTGATGAAACGCATGGGCCCTTTCGTTCGGGGACGGAAGGCGCGGGCCTTCCGTCCCCGGCGATTCGTTACTGGGTCAGGCGCACGACGAGCGCGGCGCGGCGGTTGAGACGGCGGGTCTCTTCGCGCGCGTTGTCGTACTTCGGACGCTCTTCGCCGTAGCTCACGGTCGTGAGGCGGTCGGCGCTGATGCCGCGGCTGACGAGGTAGTCGCGTACCGAGTTGGCGCGGCGCTCGCCGAGCGCGAGGTTGTATTCCGCCGTGCCGATGCTGCAGGTGTGACCCTCGATCTGCACGCGGACGTTCGGGTTGCGCTGCAGGACGGCAACGGCTTCGTCGAGCGTGCGCACGGCTTCCGGACGCAGGCTGTATCGGTCGAAGTCGAAGTGCACGTCTTCGAACACGATCGGCGCGGCGACTTCACGCCGCACGACCTGAATGGTGGTGGTGTCGGTCGCGGTCTTGCCGTCGCTCGGGCAGGTCACGCGGACCGTGACGGGCACCGGGCCCGGCGTATTCGGCGCCGTCCACGGCGTGTTCTGCGCGGTGGCGTTGGTCAGCGTCCCGGCCGGCGCGCTCCACGCGTACGTCACGGAGCAGCCGATCGAGTCCGTCACCTGGGCCGACACCGTCGACACCTGCCCGACTTCGACCGTGCACGGGTTGCAGCTCGCGCGGACCGACAGGTCGTGCGCAGCCGGCGGCGGCGGGGGCGGAGGCGGTGGAGGCGGAGGCGCCGGCGGCACATAGACGCGCACGCCGGGGTGGTAGCCGACGCGTCCGATGATGTCCATCCGATCGCCCGCGCCGTTGGTCGACGCGGTCAGGAACTGATCGCGCCGATCGACGGTGAAGCGATACGTCCAGCCGAGGCCGGCGAACACGCCCTTCGGGCTTTGCCACGTCAATCCGAGATTCAGGTCCACGGGGCTGTTGACCTGCGATTCGAAGCCGACCGGCAGGAACGAGCCGTCGGTCGCCAGCAGCGTCGTGTTCACGGCGAGGTTCTTCTTGAAGTACGCCTCGCCGGTCAGCTCCGCGGTGAAGCGCAGCGCCTTGCGCGACGGCATGCCGAGGCCGAAGCCCCAGCGGAAGCCGTTGGGCACTTCCACTTCAGAGGGGTTCTGCCGGAAGATGAACCCGCCGTAGCCCGACGCTTCGAGGCGCTGGTTCACTTCCTTGCTGACGACGGCGTCGAACGCGAAGTCGAGCTTGCCGGTCCCTGCGCCCTTGGCGGCGTCGCCCGTCGGCAGCTTGATCATCGGCCGCAGCGCGAACGCCACGGACTTCTGCTGCCACTGCGACATCAGGTTCCACTTCGCGCCGAACCACAAGTCCCCCAGCTGACTGCCGCTCCAGGTGTCGGCCATCAGGGGATTCTGCGGGACCGTGCCGCCCGCCCCCGGGAGGGTGTTGAGGAACAGCGGACGGATGTCGCGGTCGACGCGGGTGACGAGCGTCCACGCGGCGAACACCTCCGCCCGATCCTTGACGCCAATCGCGAACGTCAGCGGCCAGTTCGAGATGTCGCTGAAGCCCTGGTTGTCGTCGAAGTTGACGCGATACGCGCTGATCGACCACTTCTTGTGCGGAAGAACCTCGCCGGACGGGACGTACCACAGGCCGGTGTCGCCCATGATGGTCGTCGTCTCCGGACGTGTTTGCATGTCGCCCGACTGTGACGACGACGACGGGGGCGAAGCCGTCGTCTGCGTGCCGGACGTCGCCGGCGTCGACTGCGCCGAAGCGCTCGCGGCAATGGCGAGCGCCAGCGTGCCGGCGGTCACAACGCGATTCAACATACGCACATCTGCCTCCGTAACTTGGCCGGCCGGCACGAATCTCCGGCCTGCGACGCGCCCAGCGGATCGCGCGCCGCCCAAAGCCTCTACTCTACGACGCCCGCTGGCGTTTCCACGACGCCCTGCGCCGGCTCCACGAGCCGGCCGCGGCCGCCACGGCTGATCTGGCCGCCCTTGCGGCCGGCATTGCGGGCCTCATCGGAGGTCCACTCATGCGCCGTCCCCTTCTGATGCGCGGCGCGCCCGCCTTTGCTGGCGATCTCGCGCTGCTTTTCGGGGGACATTGACGCGAAGCCCCGGCGTTCCTTGCGTTCTCCGTTGTTCATCATCCGGTCCTTTGGCTCATTCATTGGTGGTTCACCCTCTGGACACGCCCCTTACCGACGAGCACCTGAATCAAACGCTGTGCCAGCGGTCGAGGAGGGTCTGCCACCCGGCTGAGGCCCTAAGTCGTTGAAAAACGCCCGGATATGAATGGGGCTCTTCCGTCGTATTCCCACCATGGAGCAAATCCCTACACCGTCGAGCGTGACCAATACATGAGGTAGGAACTACCCTCCCTTTCTCCTTCATCGTCCGGCGAGCCTTTCGCCGTGCGATGGAATGGCAGTAGGATCCACTGAATGCCACGAATTGTCTTCTGTCAGAAACTGCAGCGTGACGCCCCCGGACTCGAAACGGTTCCCTGGCCCGGCGAGCTCGGCCAGCGCATTTACGACAACATCTCAGCCGACGCCTGGAAATTGTGGGAAGAGCGGATGAAGATGATCCTCAACGAGTACCGCCTCATGCCGTGGCAGAAAGAGGCGCAGCAGCTCGTGGCCAAGCACATGGAGGATTTCTTCTTCGGCGAAGGCGCCGCCCTCCCGCCCGGCTACGTCCCGCCGCAGGGTAAGCAGTAGGCCGAACGTCCCGAGCCGGCCGGACCGTCCGATCCGGCGGTCCCGCTCACGTCTGACGCGCCGCGACGGCGATCTCTTTCGAAATCTCGAAGTCGAGGCGGGCGTGCGCGCCGCGCACGGCGGCTTCGGCGTCGCGCGCGGTCTCGCCGCGCGCGAAGATGAACCCGAGGTAGCTGCCCGCCTCGGGAAGGGATTCGAGGATCTGCCCTGCCTTCGCGCTGATCCGGATGTCGGTCACGCCGGGGACCGCTCGAGCCGCGTCCTCGCCGGACACGCCCCGAAACATCCCGCGTCTGGGAATCGGCACCATCATCACCGCCGCGCCGCGCGCGTCGCGTGTCACGCGATCGATCGCCTCGCCGCGCGCGTGCCGCAGCAGCACGGCCTCGAGCGACGCGCCGCCGTCGAACATGAGCACGCGCGAGCAGAGCCCGCCGATCGGGCGGGCCGCGACCTCCAGCACGTAGATCGCGCCCTCGGGCGTCACGCGGCATTCGGCGTGGATGGGACCGTGCCGGAGGCCGAGCGCCGTGGAGGCGCGCTGCACCTTGCCGGCGAGCCGCGCCTGGAAGTGCGGTGTCAGCCGGGACGGCGTCACGTAGATGGTCTCTTCGAAGAACGGCCCTTCGAGCGGGTCCGGCTTGTCGAACAGCGCCAGGACCTGCAGCGTCCCGTGCGTCAGCACGCCTTCGAGCGCGTACTCGCGGCCGGCGATGTAGCTCTCGACGAGGATCTCGTCCTCGAGCCCCGCGCGCGCCGCGCGGATCTGCGGCCTGGCGAGCAGCGCGCGAATCCGATCGAACGCGGCGTTGAACTCGCGTCCGTCGTTTGCGCGGATCACGCCGCGGCTGCCCGACAGCCCGACCGGTTTCAACACCACGGGAAACTGGATGCCTGTCGCCCGGGAGCCGGGCGGGGACGGCTGGACGCCGTTCATCGGAGGCTCGACGCCGGCAGCCGGCAGCGTCACGAACCCCGGCGACGGCAGGCCGGCCGCGGCGAGCGCGGCGCGCGAGCGCCGCTTGTCGGTGCTCGCGATCGCACCCACGACGGAGTGCCACGGAATCCCGAGGCGTTCCGCCACGTGCGCGGCGAGCACGACGGGGCGATCGCCGACCGCGAGGATGCCGTCGATCGGCGCCTGCCGCGCCCCGGCGTGAACGGCCGCGACCGAGCCGTCAATGTCGTGAAACCGCACCGCCACCGCGCGGTCCTGCCACGGGTCGTCCAGCGACTGGCACCGATCCGTCGCGAACACCAACTCTATCCCCAGTTCACCGGCCGCGTCATTGAACGCGCGCAGCTGGTATCCAGTGGTGTGAGATAGGACGAGAATTCTCGCCATCGCCAATCGACCGTCAATCGTCAATCGTCAATCGCGCCAATCGGCAGTCGACAACCGCCAATCGCGCCAATCGGCAGTCGACAACCGCCAATCCCAATCGTCAATCTTCATCGGACAATCCAGGCAATCTTCAATCTTCAACCTTCAGTCTTCAATCGGAGCTGCCGTTTTTAGATCAGAGCGACCTGCTCTGTGCTGGGCTCCGCTCAACAGTACCAAGGCTCGTTCAGGTACGGGACGGTTGCGCGTGACGGAAGCGGATCGCGCGGGGCGATGGTGCGTCCGGCGGCGGCGTGGGCGAGGTCCCACACGCGCGCGAACATTTCCTCCCGGGGCGCGTTCAGCCGCGCGCCGACGGTCCCCTCGACGGTCTGCTGCAGCGCGTCGACCCGTGGATCGGCGTGCCGCCACACGTGCGCCAGCGACCGTGGATCGAAATGCGCGATCCGGCCGCGCACGTCCTCGAGCTCGAGCATCCGCGACCCGTCCGGCACCAGCAGGCGGATCGCGTACTGAATCGGCGCGACCGCCGCCGTGAGATCGAGGCGATCGATCTCGTGGAGCATCGCGACGTACCCGTCGATCGTCGTCCACGGCGTGAACGCGACGAACGTCGGCGACAGGGCAAGGCCGATCGCGGCCGCGCGCGCCACGACCGCCTGGAAATCGGCGTGCGTGTGCCCCTTCTCCAGCTTCGCCAGCACGTCGTCGTCGAACGACTCCACCGCGGTCGTGACGAACGCGCATCCGGTGTCGCGCAGGACCGGCAGCAGCGCCCCCTGCTGCACCAGATGCTCGACCTTGATCGTGACGTCGTAGCTCAGTCCGGGCCACTCGCGCGCCAGCGCCTCGACGATGCGTCGCGCGTGCGCGGGCCCGTTGAAGAAATCGGGATCGCCGAACGTGATGTGCTCGGCGCCAGCCGCCACCTGTGCGCGGATGTCGGCGAGGACGACCTCGGCGTCGACGGCCCGGAAGCGGCCGTCGTAGACCGGCACGATCGGACAGTGGCGGCAGCGGTGCTTGCACCCTCGCGTCGCCTCGGTGTACCCGACCGTCCTGCGCGCGTCGCCCACCTGCAGCGACGCGTATCGCTTCAACGGCGGCAGGTCCGAGCGATCGGGCTGGATGAACGTGACGCGAGGCAGGCGTTCGACCGATCCCGCATCGCCGTGCGAGACCAGCCTGAGGAGATCGTCCTCGAACTCGGGTCCGAGAATCGTCTGCACGCCGCGCTCGCGGAGGAGCGGCGCGTTGAGCGCCGCGTACAGGCCGTACGCACACAGATGGGCGGCCGCGTTCAGCGCGCGCACGCGTGCGAAGACCGGCAGCGCCATCCGCGTGGCGGTATGCATCGGCAGGTAGATCGCCACGAGCCCCGCCTCGCGGACGGCCTCTTCCGGCAACGGCGTCCGCGTCAGATCGACGCAGACGACGTCGTGCCCCGCGCGCCGCAGGAACGCCGCCGGCGACGCCAGCCCGAACGGCTGCCGGCCGAGGTCGTACGTGCTGATGAGCACTGCTCGCACGCGTCAACTCCTCAACGCCGCACCGTCCAACGCCCAATCAACGCCCAACGCTCAACTCCCACAACTCCCAAGACAAGAAGTGTAAAGCTTTCCGTTCTTCCTTGGGTGTTTTGGAAGGTGCGGCGTTGGGCGTTCATTGGGCGGTGGGCGTGGCGGAATTGTGGCATTTGGGGGCGTCACCTACCGCGCCCACGGGATTTCGGGGGCGCGGTAGAAATTGATCCCCAACGCGATCCACCGTGGGGCCTGCGCACCCAGACGTCCGCGGAACTCCTCCCAGGCGCGCGCGGTCTGCGGCGACCACGCCACTTCGGCGATCGCGGCCAGGCGCGGCATGGCAAGGAAGTCGACATCCCCCGTCGTCGCGACGGTCTCGGACCAGAGCGGCGCTTCGACGCCGAGGACGTCGGCCGCACCCGGGACGAGCGTTGCCGGATCCCACTCGTACGACGTCTGCACGGGAATCAGCCCGGCCCAGTCGAGTCCGAGCGCCGTCTGCTTGTCGTATTTCATGTCGAGATAGGTGCGGTTGGCGGGCGACAGGATGAGCCGCGGCGCGCGCGCGAGATCCGCCTTGGCGGCGTCGGGACGCCAATGCTGCACGATCGACGTCGGCAGCAGCGACACCGCCGCGATCTCGTCCCAGCCGATCATCTGCTTGCCGTGCGCCTGCACGATCGTCTGCACGCGCTCGACGAACGCGCGATACTGCGCCGGCGTCAGCGTCTTGACCTCGTCGCCGCCGGCGTGGAAGTACGCGCCCGGCGTCATCGCGGCGATCTCCCCGATCACGTCGTCGAGGAACGTGTACGTGAACTCGAGATCGACGCACAAGGCGGAGAAGCCGACGTCGGTACCCGTGAAGCGCGCCGGCGCGCGCCCGTTGCAGTTCAGCTCACTGATCGACATGAGCGCGGCGTTGATGTGCCCCGGCATGTCGATCTCGGGGACGATGGTGATGAACCGATCGGCGGCGTACGCGACGAGCTCGGCGTACTGGGCCTGCGTATAGAAGCCGCCCGGCGTGCCGCCGACCTCGGTCTGCCCGCCCTGCGCCGTCAGGTCCGGCCACTTCTTGATCTCGATCCGCCAGCCCTGGTCGTCGGCCAGGTGCAGGTGCAGACGATTCAGTTTGTGCATCGCGCACAGATCGATGAAGTGCTTCACTTCGCCGACGCTGAAGAAGTGGCGCGCGACGTCGAGCATGGCGCCGCGCCACGGATAGCGCGGCACGTCGCGGATGTGGATCAGCGGCAGTGTCGCGGGCCGGGGCTTCTGGTACAGGATCGCTTCGTACTCGGACCCGTACGGCAGAAGCTGACGGAAGGTCTGGAGACCGTAGAACAGACCTGCCGGCGTCGCGGCGCTGACCGTCACGCCTTCCGGACGCACCTCGAGGTCGTACCCTTCAGCACCCAGATCGGCGACGCCTGCGGTCGACAGTCCCAGCCGGATGAATCCGCGCTGCGGAGGCGGGCCCGGCGGACTGAGCAGAACAGACGGCGTGATGCCGCTCGCCCGGCGGATGAACTCCGCCATCTGGCGGCCGTCGCTCTGCACCGCTGCGCTCGCACTGCTGATCACGATCGTGGTGTCGGCGTTGATCGTGAACGGCTCGCCGCTCCTGGCTTCCACGAGCGCCGGCAGCGGCACGAGCGCCGGCAGCGCGGCACGCGGTGACGGCGGCCGCGGCTCGGGCGGCGGCTGCACCGCCGGCGGCTGCGGCGCCGGAGCCGGAGCCGGAGGCGCCGGCGACGGCGCGTGCGGCGCCGCCGGCGGCGACGGTTTCGGATTGTGCGAGCAGGCCGCAACGAGCACGACCGCCGCGATCGCAGCAACGGCCCTTCTACTTAGCATCGGTTCGCACCTCGGCTATCGGCTATCGG
>Ga0066903_100003757_pt1 | contig 12544 bp, 9 predicted proteins | sample PanSoiMetaGPlot1_FD_67491 | JGI IMG/M metagenome (GOLD analysis project Ga0066903, IMG submission 67491) | Tropical forest soil microbial communities from Panama analyzed to predict greenhouse gas emissions - Panama Soil - Plot 1 (version 2) | ecosystem: Environmental > Terrestrial > Soil >...
CCAGTGGCCAAACAAACAGACCAATCGGTGAATGGCTTGTTTCGACGGCTCGGCGCCGACGCGCGGACGCTGCCGCGCACCCGTCCGCTGTACCGCCGGCTGGTCTCGCTCCTCGAAGGCGGCATCGCGCGCGGCGACGTCCCGTCCGGCTTCCGGCTGCCGCCCGAGCGCGACCTCGCCGCCGCGCTCGGGATTAGCCGCGCGACCGTCGTCAGCGCGTACCGCGAGCTCGAGGCGCGGGGCCTCGTGCGCGGCTACGTCGGCCGCGGCACGTTCGTGTCGGCGCGGCCCGACGCCGCGAGCGCGCCGTTCGCGTGGCGCGGCAAGATGGCCGCCGCGACGCTGCAGGCGACCGACTCCACGGTCCGCGATCTCGTGCGCGCGGCCTCGGACCCCGCGGTGATGTCGATGGCCGCCGGCGTGCCGGCGCTCGACTGCTTCCCGGCAGCTGCGTTTCATCAGGCCATGAATCACGTGCTTGCGAAGCACGCTGCGGCCGCCTGGTCCCACGGACCCACCGAAGGCGTGCCGCGCTTCCGCGCGGCGATCGCCGATCGCTTCGGCGGCGAGCCCGAGCACATTCTCGTGCTCGCCGGGGCGCAGCAGGGTCTCGATTTGCTCGCGCGCTGCCTGATCGATCCCGGCGACGCCGTCGTCATCGACCGTCCGGGGTATCTGGGCGCGATCCAGACGTTCCGCAACGCGAACGCGCGGCTCCTCGGCTGGGACGTCAAGAGCGGCGACCTCGACGAGCTCGAGGAGCTGATGCTGCGCTACCGGCCGAAGCTGCTCTACACCAACCCGACGCACCAGAACCCGACGGGCGTGACGATGCCGATCCGCACGCGGCGCGAACTGCTCGAGCTTGCCGCGCGGTACCGCGTGCCGATCATCGAGGACGACACCTATCGCGAGCTTCCGCTCACCGGACCCCCCACGCCGCCGTCGCTTTTCACGCTCGACGAGGGGCACGCCGTCGTGATCCGTCTCAACAGCTTCTCGAAGATGCTCGCGCCGGGACTGCGCCTCGGCTGGATCAGCGCCGTGCGCCCGATCGTCGATCAGCTCGCGCTGATCAAGCAGGTGGTCGATCCGCACACGCAGAACCTGTCGCAGCTGGTCGTCGGCGAGCTGATCGAGAACGGCACGTTCGACGCGCACCTCGTCACGCTCAGGACCGAGCATCGCCAGCGGCGCGACGCGGTCGTCGCGGCGTTGCGGCAGCACGTGCCGCCCTCGGAGCTGCGCTTCAACGTCCCGGAGGGCGGCATGTATCTGTGGTGTCAGTTGTCCGCGAACGTGCGCGCCCGATCGGTGCAAGAACAGGCGCTCCGCGAGTCGGTGATGGTGCTCGCTGGCGATCCGTTCTACGTCGATCACGGCGGCGACGATCGGCTGCGCATCTGTTATACGGCGCAGCCGACCGGACGCGCCGTGCACGCGGCGAAGACCCTGGCGCGCGCCGTGGGCGCAGCCGCTCGCGACGCCGCTGCCGCTCCAGCGACCGTCCGAGTTGTCTAAAAACGCTACGTTCACCGCAACGCGAGCAACCTCGTCCGCTACAATCGACAAGATGCGAGTCGTCAACCGCACTGCCGTCACGATCGTTGGAGCGCAGCCCTACCTCGACTGGATGCGCGAGACCGACGCCGACTTCAACAAAGGCGCGGTCACCGTCTCGCGCGCCAAGGCGTACGGGTCGGCGTTTCTGCTGCCGGAGTTCGATCTCGAGGAAGACCTGCAGGAGTGGGTCGAGGAGAACGCGCTGTGGCTGTTCGAGTTCCAGCTCTCCGCTTGGACCGAGGACGAACAGGTCTGGCCCCAGACGCGCGACCTGCAGACGTTCAAAGAATGGTTTCGCGTCGACATCCACAGCATCGTGGTCGACGTTCCCGACGACGAGATCGAGGGAGAGGAGCTGTGATGGTGCTGCACCTGGTGTGCTTCAAGTACAAGCCGGAGGTGGACGCGGCCGCGCGGGCGCAGCACCGCGCGCGGCTGGCTGCGCTCAAGCCGTTGGACGGCGTCGTCGATCTGAAGGTTGGCGAGGACGTGGTGCGTTCGCCGCGATCGTACGACACCGGCCTCTCGATCACGTTTCCGGATCGTGCGGCGCTCGACGCGTACCAAAAAAACGATCGGCACGTCCCGGTTGCGCAACTCGGCGTGTCCCTCTGCGAACACATCGTCTCGGTCGACTTCGAGATCTGACGCCAACCATTTCCGGCTCGCTCCCGTCTCAGTGAGGCGAGGCGCCCATGCGCTTTGCGATGTTCGGAGCCGCGCTGTTCGCGGCGACGCTCGCGCACGCTCAGGTCCCGCTGAGCATCGGCGTGTCGGGCGGCGCGCCGCTCTCAGTGAGTGCGATGCGGGCGATGTGTGAAGAGACCGACGCCATCTGGCGCGCCGCAGGCGTCGTCGTCGTGTGGCGCGCGAGCGGAGCGGCTCCCGATCTTCGCGTGGTGTTCGACGATCGGGCGCCGACGCCGCGCGACCGCCGCCTTGTCGCCGTCGGCTGGCTCACCTTCGACGCGGACGTGCCGGCGCCGATCGTCCATCTCTCCTATGCCAACGCGCTGCGGCTGTTCGAGGAATCGTCCGGCATCGCGGGGCCGCTCGATGCGATGAAGCCGTGGCAGCGCGAGACGCTCGTCGCGCGCGCGCTCGGCCGGGCCCTTGCGCACGAGCTTGGACACTTCCTGTCCGGATCGAAGCAGCACACGCACGACGGATTGATGCGCGGTCAGCGATCCGCCGCGGAGCTCTTCGAGCCGGGCCGCGCCTCGTTCGCGATCGAGCCGTCGATGCGGGCGCTTGCGGTGTCGCGCATCGCGCGCGTGACGGCGTCGCGCGACTGATCCCACGCACGAACAGCGTGCACGCGGGCTGACCGATCGGCCCGATTTCGGACATCAAACTTTTCGATGCGGCTCTCGTCTCAAACAGACAGGATGCCGATTGCCGTCGCAACGCTCGCCTCAGTTGCATTCGCGTCTTCACTTGCGGCCGCCGCGCCGTCTGCCGCATCGTTTCCACCCATCGTCGTCGACGTGACGGTCGCGTCGAACGTACCGGCGACGCTCGTGACGCGCGTCCTCGACGAAGCCGACGCCATCTGGCGCTCGACGGGTCTCACCGTCGTGTGGCGCCGGCATCCGACCGACGCCTCGTCCCCTGCGACAGCCGATCCAATGTGGCCGATCCGCCAGACGCTGGACGTCACCATCGGCGACGAGCGCGGCGCTGCACCGAAGGGCCCGGAAAATACTACGACGCTCGGCTGGATCACCTTTGTCGAACCTGACGTGCCGGGCCACGAGATCCATGTGTCGTACGCCAACGCCGTCGTGTACCTGACGGAGGCGCGCGGCGTCGTAGGCCTCGTCGATCGAATGACCATCATCGAGCGCGAAATGAAGCTCGCGCGCGCGATGGGCCGCGCGCTGGCGCACGAGATGGGCCACTACCTGCTTGGCTCGAAGGCGCATACCCCGACCGGACTGATGGAAGCGGCGCACACCGCATCGGAGTTTTTCAATTACGAGCGTAACGCCTTTGCAATCACGACCGATCAGCGGCAGACGGTTGCCGACCGGTTGAGGCAGGCGCCGCTCGTCGCCAGCTGGTGACGACCGTCAGGCCCCTGGTGCCGTGCAGCGGCCTACATTTGTGCGCTCTCGTGGGGCGGATCCGCGATACGATCCGCCGTCCGTCCTTCATTCCACGAGGTTTCTATGATCAGGAAAGTCCTAGCGGTCGTTGCGCTGGCGGTGGCGATCGGCGCCGCCGTGCCCGAGGCGCAGAACCGGCAGGCCGTGGCGCCAAAGGTCACCGGGCCGAAAGATCAATTCGGCTGGGAGATCGGCGACGACTATCGGCTCGTCAACTACACGCAGTACGTCGACTACCTCAAGAAGATGGATGCGCAGTCCGAGCGCATGCAGGTGGTCGAGATCGGCAAGACCGAAGAGGGGCGCAGCGAGGTGACGGCGATCATCACCTCGCCGGAGAATCACCGCCGGCTCCCCCTGATCAAGGAGGCGAACCGCAAGCTCGCGCTCGCCGAAGTGCCGGAAGAGCAGGCGCATCAGCTGGCGCGCGACGGCAAGGCGGTCGTCTGGATCGACGGCGGCCTGCACGCGACCGAGGTCCTGGGCGCGCAGCAGCTCGTCGAAACGATCTATCGCCTCAACACGAAGAACGATCCCGAAACGCTCCGCATCCTGAACGACACGGTGATCCTCTGCACGCTCGTCAACCCGGACGGCATGGAGCTGGTGTCGAACTGGTACATGCGGCAGGCCGACGAGAAGGCGCGGTCGACCAACGGCATCCCGCGGCTCTATCAGAAGTACATCGGCCACGACGACAACCGCGACTTCTACATGATGAACATGTCGGAGAGCGTCAACGCGAACAAGATGATGTATCGCGAGTGGTTCCCCGTCATCATGTACAACCACCACCAGACGGGGCCGGCCGGCGCGGTGCTCTTCGCGCCGCCGTTCCGCGATCCGTTCAACTACAACTTCGATCCGCTCGTCGTCCTCGGCATCGACATGGTGGGATCGGCGATTCACACGCGGCTCGCCGCGGAAGGGAAGCCGGGCGCCGTGATGCGGACGGGCGCGCCGTACTCGACCTGGTTCAACGGCGGCATCCGGACGACGTCGTACTTCCACAATCAGATCGGCATCCTCACCGAGACGATCGGCAACCCGACGCCGGTCGAGATTCCGTTCGTGCTCGACATGCAGCTGCCGCGCGCGGACGTGCCGAATCCGATTCAGCCGGGGCCGTTCAAGTTCCGGACGGCGATCGAGTACTCGGTCACGAACAACTACGCGATTCTCGACATTGCGTCGAAGCGGCACGAGGACTTCCTGTTCAACATGTACAAGATGGCGAAGAACGCCATCGATCTCGGCAACAAGGATCATTGGACGATCCATCCCAAGCGGATCGAGGCCGCGCGCGCGGCCATCGAGTCGGCCCAGGGACGGGGCGACGCCGAAGAGAACGTCGGGCCGCGCGCGGCGCTCGGCGGGCGCGGCGGCGGCCGGGGCGGCGCCGGCGGACGCGGCGGCGCGCCGATCGCCGTGTACAACAACGTGCTCCACGATCCGAAGCTGCGCGATCCGCGCGGGTTCATCCTGCCGTCGGATCAGCCGGACTTTCCGACGGCGACCAAGTTCGTGAACATTCTGATCAAGGCCGGAGTGACGGTGCACCGGGCGACGGCGCCGTTCAGCGTCGCCGGCAAGCAGTACCCCGCGGGGTCGTACGTCGTGAAGGCCGCGCAGCCGTTCCGTGCGCACGTCATGGACATGTTCGAGCCGCAGGATCATCCCGACGACATCCCGTACCCGGGTGGCCCGCCGCGTCCGCCGTACGACGTCACCGGCTACAACATCGCCTACTCGATGGGCATCACGTTCGATCGTATCCTCGACGCTTTCGACGGACCCTTCGAGAAGATCCCGGATCTCGCGCCGGTGCCGAAGGGGAGCGTGACGCAAGCGCCCGCTGGCGGCGGCTATCTTCTGAGCCACGAGGTGAACGATGCGTTCGTTGCGATGAACAGGCTGCTGAAAGCCGGTGAAGATGTGTATTGGCTGAAGTCGCCGCAGAACGTCAACGGAAAGACGTACCCGGTCGGCGCAGTCATGATCGCGTCGAAGCCGACGACACTGCCGATACTGCAAAAGCTCGCCGCGGACAAAGGGCTGACCTTCGACCCAATCCTGAAGCCGACGGGCGACTCCATGAAGCTCAAGCCGGTGCGCATCGGCCTCTGGGACCAGTACGGCGGATCGATGCCCTCGGGCTGGACGCGCTGGATCTTCGAGCAGTACGAGTTTCCGTTCGAGGTCGTGTACCCGCAGACGCTCGACGCCGGCAACCTGAACGCGAAATTCGACGTGCTCGTCTTCGTCGACGGCGCGATTCCGCTGCGCGATCAGCAGGGCGGCGGCGGTGGTGGCGGATTCGGCGGCCAGCCGCCGACCGACTCGATCCCCGCGGAGTTCCGCCCGTGGCTCGGACGGCTGACCGTCGCGAAGACGGTGCCGGAGCTGAAGAAGTTCGTCGAGAACGGCGGCACGATCCTCACGATCGGGTCGTCCACCTCGCTCGGCTACCATCTCGGCCTGCCGATCAGGAACGCGCTGGTCGAGGTCGTCAACGGTGCCGAACGGCCGCTGCCGCGCGAGAAGTACTACGTGCCCGGTTCGATCCTCGAGGCGCGGATCGACAACACGAACCCGCTCGCCTACGGCATGGACACGCGCGCGTACGTGTTCTACGACGAGAGCCCCGCATTCCGGCTGCGTCCGGACGCCGCGCTCAGGGGCGTCAAGCCCGTCGCGTGGTACGAGAACGCGTCACCGCTTCGCAGCGGCTGGGCGTGGGGACAGCAGTATCTCGATCAGGCGGTGTCGATCGTCGACGCTCCGGTCGGCAAAGGGCGCGTCGTGCTCTTCGGCAACGAGATCGCCTGGCGTGCGCAGCCGCACGGCACCTTCAAGCTGCTGTTCAACGGCGTCTACGCCGGCAGCGCGTCGGCCGTCTCGACGGCCGGGCGAACGACGGACCAGCCGTAGAAACGTGAGGGGACTGGGGGGCTGGGGGACCAGGGGACTGCGAAGAGCGAACAGCGTGACACTGTGACAGTCTGGCAGCGTGACACCCGTAGTCCCCTAGTCCCCTCGTCGTGTATCTTCACCGCACCATGAGACTCACATCGAAGATCTACACGTCCATCGCCCTGGCGTCGGTGTTCGTGGCGGGCGCGGCCGCGCAGCGGGGCCGCGCCGGCGCGCCGCCCGCGCCGACGGCGCCCACGCCGCCCGGGCCGCCGCGCGTCGAGGCGCTGAAGAAAGAAGCGGCCGAGGCCGTCGAGGCGATGCGCACCGAGACGCAGCAGATGGTCGACCAGGTGTTCAGCTTCGGCGAGCTCGGGTTCCAGGAAGTCGAGACGTCGAAGTATCTCGCCGGCATCCTCGAGAAGAACGGCTTCAAGATCGAGCGCAGCTACGCCGGCATCCCGACCGCGTGGTTCGCGACGTGGGGATCGGGCAAGCCGGTCATCGCGATCGGATCGGACATCGACGACATCCCGCAGGCGTCGCAGAAGCCGGGCGTCGCGTATCACGATCCGATCATCGAGGGCGCGCCTGGCCACGGCGAGGGGCACAACTCGGGCGTGCCGCTGAACATCACCGCCGCGCTGGCCGTGAAGAAGATCATGGAGCGCGAGCACCTGCCGGGCACGCTGAAGCTCTGGCCCGGCGTCGCCGAGGAGCTGGTCGGCGCGAAGGCGTACTTCATCCGCGCCGGTCTCTTCCGGGATGTCGACGTCTCCCTGTTCGCGCACGTCGGCGCGAATCTCGGCACCGGCTGGGGCGCCGGCTTCGGCACGGGGCTCGTGTCGGTCGAGTACTCCTTCAAGGGCGAGAGCGCGCACGCCGCTGCGCAGCCGTGGCGCGGCCGCTCCGCGCTCGATGCCGTCGAGCTGATGGACGTCGGCTGGAACTTCCGCCGCGAGCACCTGCGGCTGTCGCAGCGCTCGCACTACGTCATCACCAACGGCGGCGATCAGCCGAACGTCGTTCCGCCCAACGCGTCGGTCTGGTACTACTTTCGCGAAACCGACTACGACCACATCAAGGAGCTGCGCGAGATCGGCGACCGCATGGCGCGGGCGGCGTCGATGATGACCGACACGACCGTGACGTCGCGGATTCTGGGGTCGGCCTGGCCGCAGCACATGAACAAGACCGTGGCCGAGACGATGTACGCGAACATCGTGACCATCGGGCTGCCGACGTGGGACGCGGCGGACGTCGCGCTCGCCAAGGGGATTCAGAGGGAGTTGAAGCAGCCCGAGGTCGGCCTCGCGACGCGCGTCGGCCCGCTGCGCGGCGGCATCGATCCCGAGCAGAACATGGGCGGACCGTCGGACGACATCGGCGACGTGTCGTGGAACGTCCCGACGGTGACGCTCAGCTATCCGGCGAACATTCCCAACCTGCCCGGGCACAACTGGGCCAACGCCATCGCGATGGCGACGCCGATCGCCCACAAGGGCGTCACCGCCGGCGCCAAGGTGCAGGCGATGACCATCATCGACATGCTGATGCGCCCCGAGCTGGTCGACGCCGCCTGGGACTACTTCCGCAACGTGCAGACGAAGAGCCAGAAGTACATCCCGTTCATCTCCGACAAGGATCAGCCGGCGATCGATCTGAACGCGAAGATCGTCGAGAGATACCGCGACGAGATGAAGAAGTACTACTTCGATCCGGTGAAGTACAAGACGTACCTCGATCAGCTCGGCATCAAGTACCCGACCGTGAGGCAGTAGGGGCTGGAGGCTGAGGGGCTAGGGGACTGCGTTCTTGACCGTGAAGATCAGGATGTGTTGACGGGGCAGCGATTCGTCGACCTTTGAGAGCGTGAAGCCCTCGGCTTCGACTTCCAGCTTCGCCTCGGCCACCGACATCTTGTGCTCGGGGCGAATGGGGATCGTCGGATCCTCCTTGCGGTACTCGAGCAGAACCATCCGGCCGCCGCGCTTCAGCGCCTCGCGCAGCTTGCGGAGCATCGCCTGCGGCTGCGAGAACTCGTGATACACGTCGACCATGATCTCGAGGTCGACCGACGCGGGCGCGAGCTTCGGATCGTCGGACGTGCCCTGCACGATCGTGACGTTCGTGATCTTCTTCTTGGCCAGCCGGCCGGCGAGCATCTGGAGCATCTGGGGCTGAATGTCGTTCGCGTACACCTTGCCCGTCGGGCCGACGCGCGACGCGAGCCGCTCGGTGATGAAGCCGGATCCGGCGCCGATGTCGGCGACGGCGTCGCCCTTCTGAATCTTCAGCACGCTCAGCGCGATGTTCGGTTCCTCCTCGTCGTCGCGCTCCATGCGCTCGAGCCAGCCGGCGCCCTGATACCCCATGACCGGCGCGTAGCGCCGGCCGCTGATCGGATGGACGCCCGGCGTCTGGGCCGCGACGGCCGCGACCACGAGGAGCCACGACGCCGACCGCAGAACCCGCCGCGCGCGCTGTTGAGGCATGTGGCTAGAATATTAAACCAATGACCGACACGACGCTCACGCCGTCGCGCCTCTGGAAGCACTTGTCGCTCGACCAGCGGACGCGCATCGCCCGCGCGTTCTGGGCCGATGAAGAGGCGACCGACGATCAGGTGCAGGCCGCATTCCTGATCGCGCAGCAGAAGAAATTCCGGCCGAAGACCGTCATCGGCCTCGACATCGAGCGGAAGGCGAGACACCTGGCGACCATCGGCCCGATGCCCGAACAGATTGCGGCGCGCGCCCTCATCGTCTATCACCTCGCCGAGCAGCGCCCGTTGATGGGCGCGTTTCTCGACGCCCTCGGCATCAAGCACGAGAACGGCCTGATCCAGGAGGACGAGGTGAAGCCGGACGCGAAGAAAATCCCGGCGGCCGCCGCCGCCATCGCGAAACAGTTTCCCGCCGAAGACGTGCGGATTTATCTGAACACGCTGGTCTGTCAGGACCCGGAGACGTGGGGCCCGCTGCGGCAGGTGCCGCAGATTCAGGACCCCGACAGCGGCAGCAGGACTTCGAACGTCGTCCCCTGACCGGGACGCGTCGAGAAGGACACCGTGCCGCCGGCCTCCTTCGCGATGCCGTACACGATGGACAGCCCGAGCCCCGTGCCCTTCGACGGCCCCTTCGTCGTGAAGAACGGCTCGAAAATGTGCGGCTGCGCGTCGGGATCGATGCCTTCGCCGGTGTCGGTGACCGCGATGCGCGCGTACGTGCCGCCCGTCAGGTCTGAGTAGCGCAGCGCCGCGCGCGCGTCGAGCTCGAGGGCGCCGACCTCGACGCCAATCGTTCCACCGCCGGGCATCGCGTCGCGCGCGTTGACGACGAGATTCAGCAGCACCTGCTCGAGCTGTCCGGGGTCGATCCGCACGAGCAGCGCCGTGCTCGACACGTGCACCTCGAGCGTCACGCCATCTCCGGCGACGCGCTGCAGCGTGCCTTCCGCCTGCCGGATCACGTCGTTCAGCTCGACGAGCCTGGCTTCGAGCATCTGGCTGCGGCTGAACGTCATGAGCTGACGCGTCAGCACCGCGCCGCGTTCCGCTGCCTTGCAGATTTCCTCGGCTTCCGCGCGGGTGGGGTCGCCTTCCGGCCGATCCATGCCCATCAGCTCGCTGCAGCCGACGATCGCGGCGAGCACGTTGTTGAAGTCGTGCGCGACGCCGCGGGCGAGTCTGCCGACCGCTTCCATCTTCTGCGCCTGGCGGAGCTGCTCCTCGAGCGCGCTTTTCTCGGTGATGTCCTCGACCATGCCCTCGAGCGAGCTCGTGCCGTCGTCGAGTTGCACGAGCCGTGCTGTGACGTGCACTGTAATCGGCGTGCCGTCCTTGCGCCGCCAGGCGATATCCCTCGACAGCGGCGCGGCGCTCTTCCGGATGCGAACCTCCTCGACGAACGCCGCACGCTCCGCGGGCGACTGATACACCTCATACATGTTGACCGCCTGCAGCTCGTCGACGGTGTAGCCGAGCATGTGGGCGATCGCCGGATTCGCGTCCAGGATGGCTCCATCGACGGTCGCTCGATAGATGCCGTAGGCGGCGCCCTGAATGAGCGATCGGTATCGCGCCTCCGACCGTCGCAGCCGCTCTTCGGCGTCTTTCTGCCGTGTGATGTCGCGCGCGATCGCATGCACGCCCGCCACGGCGCCTCCGTGGCGCACGATCTGGACGTGCTGGCCGATCCAGATCGTCCGGCCGCCCTTGCTCACCGACGGAAACTCGAAGTACGTCGTCGGGGCTGCGTCTGCGATCTGACGCTGGTAGAAGTCGGCGGCGGCGGCCCGGTAATCGGGCCGGATCAGCGTGAGGAAATGGCGTCCGAGCAGCTCGCGCTCCTCGTACTCCATCACACGGGCGGCGGCCGGGTTGACGTAGGTGAAGTACCCCGCAATGTCGCAGTAGTAGATCAGATCCTGCGCGTGCTCGACGATGTGGCGGAGGCGCTCTTCGCTGGCGCGCAGCGCTTCCTCCGCGCGGCGCCGATCCGTCACGTCGCGGTAGTTGACGACGATGGCGCCGATCACCGGATCGTCGAGCCGGTTGACGGCGATGGCCTCGATGTGCCGCCAGACGCCGTTCTTGTGGCGCACGCGGTACTCGATCGGGAGCGGCACGCCGGGGCGCTCGAGGCATTCGCGGAACGCCTTGCGCGTGGCGGCGCTGTCGTCGGGATGGATCAGCTCGAACGCGCTGCGGCCGAGCCGCTCGTCGAGCGTGTAGCCGAGGAGGCGCGCGGACGATTCGCTCGCGAAGCGGACGGTGCCGTCCGCGTTGAGCATGACGACCGCATCGGAGCTGTTCTCGACGAGAACCTGGAACAGCGAATCCATTCAGGGACGCTGCGCCGTGCCGCCCGTGCCGGGCGCGAGGAACTTGTCGTACCACGCGACCATGCGGTTCAGCCGGTCGAGCAGATGCTTCTCCTCGCGCAGGCCGTGCGGCTCGCGGGGATAGAGGACGAGTTCGGTGTCGACGCCGTAGCGCTTCAGGCCGCGGTAGAACTGCTGGCTCTGCCCGATCGGATCGGTCGTGTCGTCCTCGCCCTGGATCAGCAGCGTGGGCGTCTTGACGTTCCTGACCCACGTCATCGGAGAGCTCTTGATGAAGCCGTCGAGCTTCTCGTACGGCGTGCCGTAGAACCATTCGTCGTACGCCGAGCCGTTTTCGGTGCCGAACTCGCTCGCCATGTCGATCACCGGCGCGCCCGATACCGCCGCCTTGAACCGTGTCGTCTGCGTCACGGCCCACGCGGCCATGTAGCCGCCGTACGACCAGCCCCCGATCCCGAGCCGGTTCGGATCGGCGACACCTCGCGCGATCGCCCAGTCGACGCCGGCCATCACGTCCTTGAAATCGCCGCCGCCCCAGTCGGCGCGGTTCCGCTCGACGAAGCGCTGACCGTAGCCGGTCGACCCGCGCACGTTGGGATAGAGCACGGCGTAGCCGCGCGCCGCCAGCAGTTGTCCCCACGGCTCGAAACTGTCGGCCCATCGCCCGGTGGGTCCGCCATGGACGAGAACAACGAATGGAAATGGCTGATGGGTGATGGCAGATGGCTTCAGCAACGACGCTTCGATCTCGAGGCCGTCGAAGCTCTTGTACTTCACCAGCTCCGGTGTGACCGCCGGGATCGATTTCCACCTCGCGTTGAGGTCGGTCACGGCGCGCGCGCCGCCGTTTGGCGGCTTGATCCACAACTCGGGTGCCCGCGCCGCGGTCTCGCCGACGTACGCGAACACGCCGCTCGCCGACCGCGCGAACTGCGACACGTTGACGTTGAGGCGCTCGACCGGCCGGACGCGGCCGTCGCGGCCGACGACGGCAATCTCGCTGGCGAAGCCCCGCGCGACGGTGACGGCGAGCGAATCGTTGTCGATCCACCGCGGCTGGCCGATCGGCCGATCGATCGACGCGGCGGTCACGTTCTGCGGTTCGCCGCCGGCAA
>Ga0066903_100003758_pt1 | contig 12544 bp, 14 predicted proteins | sample PanSoiMetaGPlot1_FD_67491 | JGI IMG/M metagenome (GOLD analysis project Ga0066903, IMG submission 67491) | Tropical forest soil microbial communities from Panama analyzed to predict greenhouse gas emissions - Panama Soil - Plot 1 (version 2) | ecosystem: Environmental > Terrestrial > Soil >...
TCGGCGAGGCCGCGCCGATCCGGCTGCACGGCATTGATGCCGGGCCACCAGTCGGCGAAGTGGCGGGGTTCGGCGATGAAGCGCCAGACGTCGTCGCGCGACGCCAGCAGCTCACGCGAAGCGGAGACGCGGGGCATGGTGACGGAAGGGTAGGCGAGCGCAGCCGGCGGGCCGCGGGGAGCGACCCAAGGTCTTGGGGTTACCCGATGCCGAGGAGGTCCCGGAGCCGCAGCGCGATGTACTCGATCACGTGGCGGAGTGCCGGCGAAACCACGATCGCAACGGCGATCGCGCCGAAGCCGCCGAGTGCGAGCAGGACGAGCGGCCAGATGCCGACCTGGCGGCTCGCGAGCCGCGAGACGCCCTTGGCGTCGATGAGGATCTCCCCCACCTTGAGCCGCGTGATGAACGTCGACGACATCCCCGCGCGGTTCCGCTCGAGGAACTCGATCAGGTTGAAGTGCGTGCCGACGGCGACGATCAGCTCCGAGCCCTTCTCGTACGCGAGCAGCAGCGCGAGGTCCTCGCTGATGCCGGTCGCGCGCACGATCTGGTACTGCACCTCGAGCTGCTGCGCGCGGGTCTCGCCCGGCGCCGGCCCGTCGCGGTACCCGTGCACGAGCAGCTCGGCGCCCGACTGCAGCGCGAGATCGGAGACCGAGTCCATGTCCCCGACGATCACATCCGGCTTGTAGCCCGCCTCCAGCAGCGCATCCGCGCCGCCGTCGACGGCGATCAGCACCGGCTTGAAGTCGCGGATGTACGGCCTGACCATCCGCAGGTCGCGCTTGTACCCAGGGCCGCGCGCGACGACGAGCGCGTGCCGGTCACGGAAGCTCGTCTGCAGAGAGGGGAAGTCGATGCCCTCTGCGAGCAGCTTCCCTTCCTCGCGCAGGTAGCGCATGGTGTTCTCGGCGAATGCCTCCAGCGCCTCGGTGACGCGGCCGCGCTGGTCGCCGAGCGTGCGCTCCAGCTCGCGTTCGTCGAGCACGCGGCCGCTCGCCAGGCACGTCCCGTTGCGGTAGACGCCCGCGCCGCGCACCGTGACCAGCTCCCCCTCGTGGACGTTGTCGAACAGGTCGGCGCCGGGAGCGTCGATCAGCCGCACGCCGGCGCGCACGAGCGCGAGCGGGCCCGGGTTCGGGAAGCGGCCCGAGAGTGACGGCGCGACGTTGACGACGACGCGCACGCCCGATTCGGCGAGCTCCTCGGCCGACACGCGGTCGATGTCGGTGTGGTCGATGATCGCGACATCGTCGGCGGAGAGCCGCTTGACGAGGTGCTTCGTGCGGCGGTCGAGCTTCGCGTGCCCGGTGAGCTCGATGAAGCTCATGTGCTGCCGACGCTGGAGAGGAACTCTCGGCCGCCGAGCATGCGTTGCAGCTCGTCACGGCGTTCGGCGTCGTCGAGCTGCTGGATGCGCGTGTGTGTCGGATCTCCGGGCACCTTCTCGACGCGGAAGTGCCGTTCCGCGACGCTGGCGATCTGCGGCAGATGCGTGATCGTCACGACCTGCGCCCGCTCGGCGAGCCGTTGCAAGGTCTCGGCGACCTTGTGTGCGGTCTCGCCCCCGATTCCCGCGTCGATCTCGTCGAAGACCATCGTCTCGCCGCCGCCGACGGCCGCGATTGCGAGCGCGATGCGCGAGAGCTCACCGCCGGAGGCAGTGTCCGCGACGGGTGCGAGCGGCATGCCGCGATTCGGGCGGATCAAGAACGCGACGTCGTCGACCCCGGTCTGGCCGAGCTCGCGCTCGCGAAGCTCGGCGACGAACTCGCCTTCCCCCATGCCGACGCCGACGAGCTCGCGCGCAACCTCCGCCGCGAAGCGCGGGGCGGCTTCGGCGCGCGCGTCGTGCAGACCCGCCGCCAGCCGCTGCAGCTTGCGCTCCGCGGCGGCGAGCGCCTCTGCGGCCGCGGCCACGGGGTCGAAGCCCTGGTCGAGCGCGTCCAGCTCGGCCCGCGCCGCCGCCGCCCGCTCGAGCAGGTCGTCGTAGGTCTCGGCCCGGAAGCGCCGCTTTGCTTCCGCGATCCGGTCGAGCTCCGCCTCGACCTGCTCGAGGCGGCCGGGCTCGGCCTCGAGCGTGGCCAGGAACCCGCGCAGCTCGCTGGCCGTCTCGCGCAGGCGCAATTCGACGTCGCGCAGCTCGTCGCCCGCTCGGGCGAGCTCGGACGCGAGCCGCTCGAGCGGGGCCACCGCCCGCTCGGCCGCCGCGGTGAGGCCGGCCGCGCCCTCGCCGTCGTCCGGCGCCAGCGCCTCGGCCGCTGCCGCGGCGCCGTGCGCGAGCTCGGTGACGTGTCGCAGCCGCTCACGCTCCTCGCGCAGCCGCTGCTCGTCGCCCGGCTCGAGGTCGGCGGTGTCCTCCACGAGCGCCCGCAGCTCGGCGCTGCGCGCCTCTTCGGCGTCGGCGCCCGCCCGCAGCTCCTCGTGCCGGCGCCGCGCGGCTCCGAGCTCGCGCCAGGCGCCGCGCGCCTCCGCGCGCCGGCGGAGCTGCTCGTCCCCGCTGAACCCATCGAGGACGCCGAGCTGGTACGAGCTCCGTGCGAGCCTCCGTTGCTCGAACTGACCCGACATCGCGAGCAGCCGCTCCCCGACCGCGGCCAGATCCTCTCGCGCGACGCCGCGCCCCCACGCGTACGCGCGCGTGCGACCGTCGGCGAACACACGGCGCGCGAGCACGAGCCCGTCCTCGTCCTCGGGGCGTAGCTCCGCGAGCGAGGCGAGGTCGTCCTCGTCGAGCACCGCCGAGGGGAGGTCGAGCTCGGCCTCCACGTACGCCTCGGCCCCGTCGGGACCGATGAAGGCCGCGTCCCCCTTCGCCCCGAGCAGCAGGCCGATCGCCTGCGCGAGGATGGTCTTACCGGCGCCCGTCTCGCCCGTGATCGCGTTCAGTCCCGGCGCGAAGGCCAGCTCGGCCTCGTGGATGAGGACGAGGTTCTCGATGCGGAGGCGGCGAAGCATCTGCCGCCCGGGATGGTACGGCGCACGGCGGCGCGCCACATCGTCGAAAGAGGCCCTGCAGCGGCGTCAGCCGCGCGGGGATCTGTCCGCCAGCTCTTTCAGCTGATCGGAGCGGTCAGCTGTGAAGCGCACGAGCTCGACTTCCTTCGGCGTCAGCTCCGCCCCGCTCCCGGCCCGCTCGACCTGTGAGCGCAGGTGCTCTTTCACAGAGAGAGCGGTGAAGTTGCGCAGGGCGTAGCGGATCCCCTTCATGCCTTCCCGCTCAGGAGAGGACGCGTTCGAGCGCGGCTCGATCCATCGGCTCGCCGTGCGCGGGCAACACGAGCTCGACCGGCAGGTCGAGCAGCGGGCGGAGCCGCTGGACGACATCGTCGCGGGTCACGTGCTTGCGACCGCCGAGCTGGATGTCCAGTCCTTCGCCGAAGTCCGAGAGCGAGTCGCCCGTGACAATCGCGTTGCTCGAGGGCAGCCAGAGGATGAGGTCGTTGTCCTCGCGGCCCGCGTAGGCGGTGATGCCGAACGGCCAGGGACCGGGGCCGTGGAAGTGTCCTTCGCCTTCGCCCGCGCGCAGCCAGGCGAGGTCCTCGCTCTCCATGCCGCGCACGCGGTCGGGGTCGATCCCGAACTTCTCGACCCAGTCCTCCCACGTGTCTGCCGGCGGCGTGTGTATCGGCAGGCCGAGCGGCCGGGCGCCGCGCTCGTGGTACGGCGCCGTCAGGACGACGGCGGTCGCGCGGTCACGCAGCTCGTCGGGAACCGAGAGCGGGTCGAACAGCAGGAAGTCGTCGCCGGCCTCGATCCCATACGACGAGACGAGCTCGGGCCACCATTGCTCCTCGTTCCAGTCCGGGTGCGGCGATTGCCAATGCCAGATACCGGGGCGCAGCTCTCGCATCGGGCCGATGCTAACGGGAGCGCGCTCGAATCGCGGAGAGCACGCGATCCATCCTGGCGTCATCCGAAGGAACGGCAGACGCTCGCTCGTAGATCTCTGCGGCGGCCTGGTGGAAACCCTCGGGGAGCCCGGCCACTGCGTAGGTCGCGGCGATCTCCTCCATCTCGCCGACCCAGCGCCAGCCCTTCTCAAGCGCCGACTCCGCAGCGGCAACCGACCGTTCGCCGAGGTGTGGCAGGGACAGTTGCCACTCCTCGAGCAAGGCGTCCTCCACGCCCTCCGCCTGGGCAAGCGCGCGTGCCGCAAGCAGTAGAGCGGAGCTGCCCTTCGTCCAACTTGCGTACGACATCTTCAGGGCCGAGGCGACCCCGGGCGCCTCCGACACCACTCGCGCATCGACAATCGTTCCGCGGAACAGCTCGGCGACGAGCTCCGCCTCGCGGCCCGAGAGGTAGAGTCGCGTCGTATCCGCGCCGTGCGGCGGCGATCCGATGATCCCGCCGTCGACGAACCGGTCGACCAGGCCCGCGACGACGCGTGCGGTCTCGGGCGAGACCGCATTCGCGTCCACGTAGACGCCGCCGAAACCGCCTGCCAGACGGGCGACATCGACCGCGGCGTGTGGCGGACAGACCGCAAGCAGGAAGTCGCACCTCTGGCACAGCACTCGTACCTCACCGACGTCCGTCAGGCCCGCACCTTCCGCCCGCTCGGCCGTCGCCGAACTGCGACCGGTCGAAGCCCAAACCACCGTTTCTCCACGAGCGCGCAACGCCGCGCCGACCGCCGCGCCCATCTCCCCGGGATGCAGCAGGCCGACCGTCATCGTGCTTACGAGCCGAACGTCTCGCGGTAACGCCGGAAGAACGTGGCCTCCGGCAGCATCGCGAGCAGGCTCCGCTGCTCGCCGAGGCGGACGCAGATCGGCGCGTCGCTGTCGATCTCGACGAGCATGTGGCCGTCGACGAGGACCGACGCCGACACGTCGGGCGTGCGGTTCCGGATCTCGAGGTCGAGCCCGCGGGGCACGACAAGCGGACGCACGTGCAAAGAGTGTGGCGCGATGAACGTGATCGCCATCGCATCGAGTCCGCGGACGAGCACCGGGCCGCCGTTGGAGAGGTTGTACGCGGTCGACCCGGACGGCGTCGCGCAGATCATGCCGTCGCACGGCTGCACGCCGAGGTCCTCGCCCCCGACCGCCCACCCGAGCTCGACCATGCGTCCTCTGATCGAGCTGAGCACGACGGCATCGTTGACCGCCGACGCGCGCGCAGCGCCGGCCTCGACGTCGAGCGTCGTCAACTGGACGATGCGGTAGTCGCCGGAGAACACGCGCGCGAGCCCGGACTCGAGCTCGTTGGGCTGAACTGAGGCGAGGAAGCCGACGCGCCCGAAGTTCACGCCGACGACGGGGACGCGCGTGCCGAGGAATCGCTGGAGCGCCCGCAGCATCGTCCCGTCGCCGCCGAGCACGACCGCGATGTCGGCGCCGGTGAGGTCCGACTCAGGCTCGCCGACTCCGTGCTTCTCGACCTCCTCGTCCGGGAGGAGCAACTCGACGCCGGCCTCGCGTGCGACCTTCTCGAGCCGCTCCAGCGCCGGGCCGATCGTCAGAGGCTTCCCGTGGGTGATCACCGCCGCCCGGCGGACGGCGCTACCCGACCGCAGCGGCGATCCTGGCGTCGATGTCGTCGAGAAGGTGCGGCCGCTCACGGTGGACGAGATGGAGGAACACTTCCCGGTTGCCTTTTGGCCCCGGCAAGCCAGAGTCTACGACCCCCACCGTCTCCGCCTCCCATTCCAGTGCTGCCCCCGCCAGCTCACGCACGACGCGCCGCTTGACCTCGACGTCACGCACAACGCCGCCCTTCACCTCGCGACGCCCGGCCTCGAACTGCGGCTTCACCAGCACGACGGCTTCCCAGCCGGGGCGCGCGAGCGCGAGCGCCGGCGGCAGCGCCAGCCGCAGGCTGATGAAGGAGACGTCGGCGACGACGAGCTCCGGTGCGAACGGCAGCTCGCGCAGCTCCCGGGCGTTGACACGCTCGAGCACGACGACACGCTCGTCGCGGCGCACCTTCTCGTGCAGCTGGCCGTAGCCGACGTCGAGCGCGATCACGCGGGCCGCACCGTGCTGCAGGAGGACGTCGGTGAAGCCGCCGGTCGAGGCGCCGACGTCGAGGCAGTCGCGCCCTTCCGGCTCTACACCGAACACGTCGAGCGCATGCGCGAGCTTCTCGCCGCCACGCGACACGTACGGCGGCGGCCGCTCGACCTCCAACTGCGCGCCCTCGTCGACCTGCGTCCCGGGCTTGTCGTAGCCGCGTACGCGCCCGGCGAGGAGAAGCGCCTGAGCCTGCGCGCGGCTCTCGGCCAGCCCCTGCTCGACGAGCAGGACGTCGACCCGCTTCTTCACGCGGCCTCGAGCCTCGCGGCCAGCTCGGCGGCGATGCGGTCGAAGGCGGGCGCCTGCCGCGTGAGGCCCGGATCGAGCGGGATCCGCCCGAGCATCCGCACGTCGTCCGACCAGATCGCCCGCTCCGGCGTCACCGGGACGAAGACGTTGATCTGCTCGCCGCAGTGCGGGCACGTCAGGCCGGACATGTTCTCGACGCCGCCGAGAATCGGGACGCTCGCAGTGCGGAGGAAGTCGACGAACTTCCGTGCGTCGAGGTGCGCGACGTCCTGGGGGCCGACGACGACGACGGCGCCCGCGAGCGCGACGACACCGACGAGCTGCTGTTGGAGGTCCGCGGTGCCGGGAGGCAGGTCGATGAGCAGGACGTCCAGGCCGCGCCACTCGACCTGGTCGACAAGCTGGCGGAGCGCCGCGCCGAGCAGAGGCGCGGCGAACGTCAGCGCCTGGCGCTCGGCGAGCAGGAAGCCGACCGACATGACCTGGAGGCCGTCGCGTTCGAGCGGTTCCAGCCGCACGTCCCCGCCGCGCCAGAAGTCCCAGCGCTTCGCCTCCTGCTCGCGCTTGAGGTTGAGCATCGCCGGGATGTCGGGCCCGTACAGATCGGCGTCGAGCAGGCCGACGTTCCAACCACGCCGGGTCAGCGCGTACGCGAGGTGAAGCGTCACCGTCGACTTGCCGACCCCGCCCTTGCCGCTGCCGACCGCAACGACATGGCGCGCCGCGGCGGCGCTCACGCCGTGCGCGTTGCGAGCCCGTCGACGATGTCCTCGAGCACGGAGGTGTCAGCAGGCACGTCGGCAAGCCGCGCGCGTGCTCGCGCCGCCGCCTCGTCCGCGAGCGTCCGCGCGCCATCCGCACCGTGGGTGAGCACGTAGCCGTCACCGTCGAGGATGTCGTCGACGATCTGAAAGAGTAGGCCGAGCTCGTCGCCGAAGGCACGCCACGCTGCCTGCTCGCCTTCCGGGATCTCGGCGACCCACAGCGCAAGCCCGACCGAGGCCGCAAACAGGCAGCCGGTCTTGAGCTTGTGCAGCGTCGCCTCGTCCGGCGCGGTGCCGGTGATGTCGAGGTACTGGCCGCCGATCATTCCGAGCGTCGCCTGCGCGAGCTCGCGGCCGACGTGCGGGAAGGGGTACGAGAGCGCCAACCGGAAGGCTTCCGCCAGCAGCGCATCGCCGGCCAGGACTGCAACCGCCTCGCCGAACTCCGCCCAGGTCGACGCTCGGCCGCGGCGCTCCTCGTCGTTGTCGAGGGCCGGGAGATCGTCGTGCACGAGCGAGAAGGCATGCACGAGCTCGAGTGCCGCGCCCGCGGGCAGCGCGCGCTCCGCGTCTGCGCCTGCGGCCTCGGCGGTCGCGAGGCAGATGACGCCGCGCACACGCTTGCCGCCGATGAGCGCAAAGCGCACCGAGTCCGCCTGGCCGTGCAGCTCCGGCGTGAGCGCGAGCTCGGCGACATATTCCTCGACGAGCGCGCGCAGCTCGTCAGGCGTCCTCATCGGCCTCGGCTTCCCGCTTGGCCCGCTGCAGCTCCTCCTCGATCGCCTTGCTCAGCTCTGCGAGCTCGGTCAAGACGTCGAGCGCGCGTTCCGCGTCATCCGTCTGCGAGAGCTGCTCCAGCTCGGCGCGCGTCTTCTCGAGCCGCGCGAGCAGCTCTTCGGCGCGCGCGAGCGATTCCTCGGCGCTCATGTGACCCGCTCCCTCACGATGCGTCCAAGGATGCCGTTTACGAGCCGGGCGGCGTCGTCCGTGGCGTAGCGCTTAGCGAGCGTCACGGCCTCGTCGATGGCGACCTCGTCGGGAACCTCGTCGCCGTCGAGCTCGTACAGCGCGATCCGGAGGATGTTGCGCTCGATCGCGCCGAGCCGATCGGCCGTCCAGCCTTCGGACGCGGCGGTGATTCGTTCGTCGAGCTGCGACGCCTGCGCCGCGACCTCCTCCGCCGTCGTCCGAGCGAAGTCGTCGACCTCCCCTTCGTACAGCGATGCGAGCGGCTGGCCGGTGACGTCCCACTGGTACAGGAGAAAGAGCGCCGTCCGGCGCGCTGCGCGGCGGCTGCTCACTCGACCGCCTCGACGGAGACGTCGACGGCGTCGACCTCGAGGCTGCACATCGTCGTGAGCGCGTCGGCGACTCGTTCCTGCACGGCACGCGCCAGCCCCGGCAGCGCGACTCCGTACCGCGCAGAGAGCTCGAGCCGCACCCGCGCATGGCCCTCTCCGACCTCGATCTCGAGCCGCCGGCGCCCACGACGCACCTCGGCGCCACTCACCGACTCCGCCGCTTGCACGACCAGCTGCGTGATCGCCGAGGGCGTGACCCTCACCGAACCGCGCTCGCCCGGAATGACGTAGCTCATGCGGCGCCGACCGCGGAGAGGTCCTTCTCGTCGAGGAAGCTCGTCGAGTAGGCGCCGCTCCGGAACTCCTGGCTCGCGACGATCTCCGCAGCGAGATCACGCGTCGTCGCGATCCCGCGTAGCTCGAGCTCGCCCAGTGCGCGCAGCGCACGCTCGATCGCGAGCGGGCGCGTCTCGTCCCAGACGACCAGCTTCGCGACGAGCGAGTCGTAGTACGGCGGGATGACTACGCCCTCCTCGATGTGCGTGTCCAGGCGGACCCCGGCGCCGAGCGGCGGCTTGAAACGCTCGATCACGCCGGGCGACGGCGCGAACCCGCGCAGCGGGTCTTCGGCGTTGAGCCGGACCTCGATCGCGTGGCCGCGTCGAGCAGCGCGGCCGGACGCGTGCAGGTTCTCGCCGGCTGCGATTCGGAGCTGCTCGCGCACGATGTCCACGCCCGTCACGAACTCCGTCACGGGATGCTCGACCTGCAGGCGCGCGTTCAGCTCGATGAAGTAGTACGACCCGTCCGGGGCGAGGAGGAACTCGAACGTGCCGGCGTTGAGGTAGCCGATCGCACGACAGGCACGCGCGACGTCGGTCTCCATAGCCTTGCGCGTCTCCTGGTCGAGCGCCGGCGACGGTGACTCCTCGATCAGCTTCTGGTGGCGGCGCTGGATCGAGCACTCGCGCTCGCCGAGCGTGAGCACGCCGCCGTCGGCGTCGCACAGCACCTGGATCTCGACATGGCGCGCCGGGAGCACGAGCTTCTCGAGGTAGATGCTCCCGTCGCCGAAGGCGGCCCGCGCCTCCGCACTCGCGCGCGCGAACGCCCCGTCGAGGTCGTCGGCCGACCCGACGATGCGCATTCCCTTGCCGCCGCCGCCCGCCGCGGCCTTGAGCAGCACCGGGTAGCCGATCTCGGACGCCGCCGCCCGAATCGTCTCGAGAGGCCCGGACTCGGCGCCAGGGACGAGCGGCACTCCCGCGGCCGCCAGCTCGCGCTTGGCCTCGACCTTGTCGCCCATCCGCGCCATCACGTCCGCGTCGGGGCCGATGAAGACCAGGTCGTTGTCCTCGCAGGCGTGGACGAACTCAGGGTTCTCCGAGAGGAAGCCGTACCCCGGATGCACGGCCTGGCAGCCGGTCGTCTCGGCCGTGGCGACGACGGACGGGATCTTCAGGTAGCTCTCGGTTGCCGACGGCGGCCCGATGCAGACCGCGCGATCGGCCAGTCGCGTGTGGAGCGCGCCGGCGTCGGCGGTCGAGTACACCGCAACCGCCTCGATGCCGAGCTCGTGCAGCGCGCGGATGACGCGCACCGCAATCTCGCCGCGGTTCGCCACGAGAACGCGCGTGAACATCTCTACAGAGCGTCGCCGGACATCGCTTGCGATGTCCGCACTAGAGCGTGAGCCGGCTTCGCCGGCTCTCGCGGCTTAACCAGATCGGCCGGGCGCTGAACGCCTGAACCCTTCATCACAAGGCGTCGAGCGGTCTCTCGGAGACCGGCTCGAGCTCGAACAGAAGCTGGCCGAACTCGACCGGCTCGGCGTTCTCGACGAGGATCGAGCGCACGATCGCGTCGACGTCCGTCTTCACCTCGTTCATGAGCTTCATCGCCTCGAGGATGCAGAGCGTCTGCCCGGCGGCGACCGGTTGGCCCTCTTCGACGAAGGGCGGCGCACCCGGCTGAGACGCGCGGTAGAAGGTGCCCACCATCGGCGCCTCGACGCGGACGAGCCCGTTGCCGGCCGGGAGCGCCGCCGGTAGCGCCGCCTCGTCGGGCGGCGCGAACGGCGCGTCGTCCGCCGCCGTCGGCACGGACGCCGCCTCGTCGGTGCGGCGGACCGAGACGCGCATGCCGGATTCCTCGATCGTCACCTCGCCGATACCCGTCTCCTGCACGATGCGCACGAGCTCGCGGATGCGCTCCGCGCGCGCCTGGTCGACGCCGCCCGCGGCGAGCGCCTCCTCGCCCGTGGAGCGTCCGCGGATCGTCCGCAGCAACGGTTCGGCGTCCTCGCCGAAGAGCCCGAGCAGGAGCAGCTCCTCCTCGCTCGATGCGAGCCCCTCCGCCTGTGCCCGAACCTCCTGCAGGCCGAGCGCCATCGCATCCTCCGCGGACTCGGGGTCTGCGGTGAGCGCGACTGCACGCTGCACGTTCTTGTCGATCGGCGCCGGCGGCGTGCCGAGCCTGCCTTCGACGAGCCTCCGCACCTCGTCCACGACCACGGAGTAGCGGCTCGCCGACAGAACGTTGAGCAGCGCCTGCGAGCCGAGGACGTGGCCGATCGGCGACGCGAGCGGCGGATAGCCGACGTCCGCGCGGATCCGGACGAGCTCCTCGATCGTCTCGTCGAGCCGGTCGGCCGCGTCCTGCCCGCGGAGGCTCGACTCGAGCGCCGCGACCAGGCTCGCCGGCAGGTCGTGCTGTGCCGCGCGCACCGCAATCCGGGGCGCGAGCGGTGTCACGGGCTCGTCGCCGATGAACTCGTCCACGACATCTGACGCCTCCCAGAGCGCCGAGACGTCGACGTCGCACTCGAGCCCGAGGCCTGTCAGCGCCTCGGTCAGCGATTCGCCGGAGACGCGGTGCAGGGTCAGGGCGATCGGAAAGACCGCGCAGGCGATCAACTCCGCACCCGCGCGCGCCGCCTCGAGCGCCGCAGCGAGCGCGTTGCCTCCGGAGCCCTGGCAGTAGATCCCGATCGGAAGCTTGGTCGTTTCGCGCAGCCCGGTCACGAGCTCGCGCGCGCGATGCGGCTGGAGCGACCCGGTCGGGTCGTGCAGGAGGATGCGCGCAGCGCCGAGACTCGGCAGCTCGCGGGCCTGCTCCATCAGGGGATCGGTCTCGCCCGTCCGGCCCGGGCTGTAGACGAGCCCCGCCTCGAACTCTCCGCCGGCCCGCGCGACCGCATCCGCGGCCTCGCGCAGGTTCGAGACGTCGTTGAGCGGGTCGTGCAGCCGGAAGACCTCGATGCCGTTGGCGGCGGCCGACGAGATGAAGCGACGGATGAAGTCGTCGTCGACCGGCCGGGAGCCGACGAGGAAGCGGCCTCGCAGCGCGAGCCCGAGCGGTGTGTCGACGCGCGCCTTCAGCGAGCGGATCCGCTCCCACGGGCTCTCGACCCCGCGTCGCACGGCGCTCTCGAAGCAGCCGCCGCCGGACACTTCGAGGTAGGCGAAGCCGGCGCGGTCGAGGATCTCCGCGATCCGCAGCTGGTCGGCCGTCGGGAGGCGCCCCGCGAGCGGCTCCTGCCCGAGCAGCCGGACGGTGGTGTCCGCCAGGCCCGGCATGCGGGGAGCCTAGCGCCGCCGCATGGTTAGGTTTCGTGGATGGAGGTGCGTGAGCTACGTCCGGGGCTCTGGCGCTGGACGGGTGCGCACCCCGAGTGGGAGCACGCCGAGAACTGGGGACCGGAGGTCGGGTCCGTCTACGCAGAGCTCGAGGACGCGATCGTCGTCGTCGACCCGCTCGTCCCCGCGGACGGCGAGGAGCGCTTCTGGGAGGCGCTCGACCGCGACGTCGAACGAAGCGGTCGCCCGCTACACGTGCTGCTGACCGTGCACTGGCACGAGCGCAGCGTTGCGGCCGTACTCGACCGCTACCACGCGACGCTGTGGCGCCCCGAGGAGCGGGGCGAGCTGCCGAAGGGCGTGCGCGCCGAGACGGTGCACGGCAGCGACTGGGTCGAGGCGCTCTTCTTTCTCGAGCCGCACCGGACGCTCGTCGCGGGCGACCTGCTGATCGAGCGCGGCGGACAGCTCGAGTTGCCGGTCGACTGGTTCCCGAAGGACGAGCGCGAATGGGCTGAGCAGGAGCTCAAGCCCGACCTGCGCCGCAGGCTCGCTGCGCTGCCGATCGAGCTCGTGCTCGTCTCGCACGGGCAGCCCGTGCTGGCGGACGGCGCCGCTGCGCTCGA
>Ga0066903_100003759_pt1 | contig 12543 bp, 9 predicted proteins | sample PanSoiMetaGPlot1_FD_67491 | JGI IMG/M metagenome (GOLD analysis project Ga0066903, IMG submission 67491) | Tropical forest soil microbial communities from Panama analyzed to predict greenhouse gas emissions - Panama Soil - Plot 1 (version 2) | ecosystem: Environmental > Terrestrial > Soil >...
GCTCGACGACGGGCTGACGCTCGGGGAGGCGACGCTGAGGGCCAAGCAGGCAGTGAGCGACCCGGACGTCCGGGCCAGCTTCCACCTCCTCGGCGACCCGAGCGCCCATGCGGTCGCCCAGAGGTCCTCGGCGCTCACGGTCTCCGGCAAGGCGTCGAGCTCGCTCGGATGCACCACCTCCGGTGCCGGCACGAGCACCGCCGTCCTCGTGCTCGTCGGTCTCTGGCTCGCTCTCGCGCGCCGCCACGCTGCTGTCACCGTCCGGCGGCGCCGCTGACCCCGGCTCGGATCAGTCCTCGAGCCGCTTGAGGAACGTCGGGTAGCTCAGGCCGAGGACCCGTGCTGCCTCCACCCGGCGGCCGCCCAGCTGGCCGAGCACGTGCCGGACGTACCGCTTCTCGATGTCCTCGAGCGGTCGCGGGTCCCCGGTCACGATGAAGCTCCCCGCGGGGGCACCGCCATCCACCGGCTCGCGCATCGTCTGCAGCAGCGAGAGCGTCAGCTCCGGTCCATGCTCCAGCACCAGCGCGCGCTCGAGCACGTTTCGCAGCTCGCGGACGTTTCCCGGGAACGGGTAGGTCTGGAGCCGCGCCCGGCCCTGCTCCCCCAGGCGGAAACCCTTCCGGCCCAGCTCCTGTCCCAGCTCGGAGAGAAGCTGCTCGGCCAGGGGGATGACGTCCTCGGCCCGCTCCCGCAGCGGCGGGACGTGGATGGCGAACACGCTGAGCCGGAACCAGAGGTCCTCGCGGAAGCGTCCCTCGCGGATCTCCGCTTCCAGATTGCGGTTGGTCGCCGCCACGACGCGCGCCGAGCTGCTCTCCTCGCTGCTGCTGCCCACTCGGCGAAACCGCCCCGAGTCGAGGAAGGTGAGGAGCTTCGCCTGGAGCTGGAGCGGAAGCTCGCCCACCTCGTCCAGGAACAGCGTTCCGCCGCTGGCCACCTCGACCAGGCCGCGGCGTGCGGACTTCGCGTCGGTGAAGGCACCCTTCTCGTGTCCGAACAGCTCGGACTCCACGGTGGACTCGGGCAGGGCGGCGCAGTTCACGTGGACGAATGGCGCGTCGTCGCCCGCCCCGAGGGTGTGGACGTGCCTCGCCAGCACTTCCTTGCCCGCGCCGGTCGGCCCGAGCAGGAACACCGGGCTCCGGGGAGAGGTGGAGATCCGCTCCAGCATCTCCAGCACCTGGCGCATCGCCGGGGACCGCGGCGGAACCAGCCGGCGGCGCCCGGACAGCTCGGCCTCGACCCGGCTCAGGCGCTCGCGGAGGTTCTGCTCGCCCATGGCGCGCTGCGCGCGCATCACGAGATCGGTCAGGTCCACGGGCTTGGCGACGTAGTCGGCCGCCCCGGCCCGGATCGCGTCAACCGCACTCTGGATGTCCCCGTGCGCGGTGACCATCACCACCGGCGTGCCTGGAAGCTGCGCCTTCAGCTCCGGGAGGTAGTCCAGCCCGTCCCCGTCGGGGAGCCGGCGGTCGAGCACCACCAGCTCCGGAGCAGCCTTCTCCACCGCCTCCCGAGCCTCGTGGAGCGACCGGGCGAGAACCACGGGATGCCCCTCGCGGGCCAGCGCTGCCTGGGCCAGCGAGGAGAAGCCGCGATCGTCATCGACCAGAAGGATGGACCTGCTCATGAGGGAGTCGTTCCCAGCCCGAGCTGCACCGTGAAGCGGCTCCCCGTCGCCGTTCGCTCGAACGCCAGCGACCCGCCCTGTCTTTCCACCGCCTGGCGGGCCATGGAGAGGCCGAGCCCGATGCCCCTCGGCTTCGTCGTCACGAAGGGCTGGAACAGGCCGTTCTCGAACCCCGGCGGGGGACCACCGGCATTATCCTCCACCTCGACCCATACGGCACCATCCACGCGGCGAGTGGTGATGCGGACGCGGGGACGGGCTTGCCGCCCCAAATCCTTCGCGGCCACGGCAGCCTCCATCGCGTTGCGGAGGAGGTTGTCGAGCGCGGTGGCGAGCAGCAGCGGGTCGCACCTCACTTGAAGACTGGTGTCCAGTTCGGACTCGACCTCGACCTCGTCCGCCTCGGGCAGGACGCGGAGGGACTCGACTGCCTCCGAGACCAGCCGGCCCACCGGGGTGAGCGACAGCTGGGCGTTGGCCGGCTTGCCAAAGTTGAGCAGTGACGTCGCGAGGTGGCTCAGCCGGTCGATCTGCCCGCGCATGGTCTTGACCGGGAGGGTGCGGTCGCCGTCGACGTTCATCATCGAGGTGGCGGCCTTCATCCCGTTCAGCGAGTTCTTTACCTCGTGGGCGATGAGGGAGGCGGCCTGTCCCAGCGCGGCCAGCTTCTCGCGCTGCGCGAGCCGCTCGTCCATCTCGCGGTAGCGGAGGTACGTCCGCCGAAGGAACCAGGTGAAGAGCCCGATGGTCGTGGTCTGGGCCACCAGCACCAGCAGCATCTGCCAGAAGAAGCGCCAGCGCACGGGGGCGAGCATCGGCGTCTCCTCGGCGACGAGGAGCAGCCGCAACCGGGTGTCCCCTACCTGCGTGGCGGCGGCGTACTCGGGCTTGCCGGAGAGCTCGGTGGTCTCCGCACGTCCCCGGCGGAGCAATTCCTGGAGCCGGTCGGGGAACCCGCTGCCGAACGTCCAGATTGGCGGCGTCGCCGGGAGGAGCACTTCGCCGCGATCGGTCGCGACGATCAAGGTGGACCCCTCGTTGGCCACGCGTCCTCCGGGAAGACCGCGCTTACTCGCGTCCACCAGACCCACCACGGCGCCGGAGATGGTCCCGCCGCGAACGACCGGAGCAGCGACGACGAAACTGCGGCTCCCCGGCTCGAGCGCATCCACCACGGAGTTGCCGGTGCGGAGCAGGCGCTGGAACCACCGATCTCCGGCCCGGGTGGTCGGAGGAAGCACGCCGCGGGGCTCGCTCCAGACCGGAAGCCCGGAGCCGTCGAGGAAGAGCACGGCCGAGAAGAAGGGCGAGTTGTGGTGGGTGAACTCGAGCAGCTCGCGCTCGGGCTGGAGGTTCTCGTCGAGGAGGTCCACCTGGGGACGGGCGGCCAGCCGCTCCAATTCGTGCTCCAGAGTGCCGAAGTGGATGCCCAGCGCCTCCGCGTAGACCGAGGCCTCGCGCGCGACGCGCACCCGGAGCAGCCGCTGGGTCTCGGTCACCTCGTTCAGATAGGTGAGAAGCGGACCGATCAGGCTGATCACCGCCACGACCGCGAGGCCGATCAGCACCGAGCGCCCCAGGCGTCGGTCTGCCTCGCTCCCGGCCGGCGAGCGCCGGGGCTCCAGAGACTTCACTTTCTTCGCCACTGCCACGGGGAGCCTACCCCGGAGCGGGGGCCGCCTGCGGAGTCTCGAGTGGTGTCAGGTAGTTCCCCGTGAAACAGGCATTGCAATACGTCTTCCAGGCGGGGTCGCCCACGGCGTGGGCCAGGCCCTCGACCGACAGATAGCCGAGGCTGTCCGCGGTGACGTAGTTGGCAATCTCGTCGGTGGAGTGGGTGGCGGCGATGAGGTCCTGCCGAACCGGGGTGTCGATTCCGTAGTAGCAGGGCCACCGAGTGGCCGGGCTGGAGATGCGGAGGTGGACCTCCGATGCGCCCGCCGCCTTGATCATCTTCACGATCTTCCTCGAGGTGGTCCCGCGGACAATCGAGTCGTCGACCACCACCACCCGCTTGCCACGCAGCACCTCGCGCACCGCGGAGAGCTTCAGCTTCACCCCGAAGTGGCGGATCGACTGCTGCGGCTCGATGAAGGTGCGGCCCACGTAGTGGCTGCGGATCAGGCCGACGTCGTAGGGAATGCCCGCCACCTGGCTGAACCCGATGGCCGCCGGGACACCCGAGTCGGGCACGGCGATGACCAGATCCGCCCGCGCCGGCTGCTCCCGCGCCAGCTGACGCCCGAGCGCCTTGCGCGTCTCGTAGACGCTGCTCCCGAAGAGGACCGAGTCGGGCTTCGCGAAGTACACGTACTCGAACACGCAGCGCGCCGGGCGGACGGTCTGGAACGGCTTGCTCGAATGGAGGCCGGACTCGTCGATGACCACCATCTCCCCGGGCTCGATCTCCCGGACGTACTCAGCCTCGACCAGATCGAGCGCAGTGGTCTCGCTGGCCAGCACGTAGGCGTCGCGGAGCCGGCCGAGCACGAGAGGACGGAAGCCGTAGGGGTCGCGCACCCCGATCATCTGTTCCGGGGTCTCGAAGATGAGGCTGTAGGCGCCGAGGACCTGCTGGAGGGCCTCGACGATCTGATCCTCCAGCTTCTTCGCCCGGCTCCGGGCCATGAGATGCACGATGACCTCGGTGTCCGAGTCACCGGCGAAGATCGCCCCTTCGGCCTCGAGCCGCGCCCGCAGAGTCTGGGCGTTGACCAGGTTTCCGTTGTGGGCAACGGCGACCTTGCCCCCGGCGTACTGCATGGTCAGGGGCTGGGCGTTCTTGGCCTGGCTCACTCCCGCGGTGGAGTAGCGAACGTGCCCGATCGCCGAGTTCCCGGTGAGGGCCTCGAGGTCGCGGGCTCCGAACACGTCCTGCACCAGACCCATCTCGCGGCGCGCATGCAGACCCCGGCCGTCCGCGCTGACGATGCCCGCAGATTCCTGGCCGCGATGCTGGAGCGCGTGCAGCCCGAGGTAGGTGATGTTCGAGGCCTCGGGGTGTCCGTGGATGCCGAAGATGCCGCACATACTGGGTCGAACACCTCACATACACGGGAAGTGGCCGTCTCGCATCCCCACCGAGGCGGTGACTGCTACTGTGCTCCCATGACCGCCGAGTCTCGCGCACGGGTCTGTCTGCTCACCGGGGCGACCCAGGGAATCGGCCGGGCGGCGGCGGAGGCGCTGGCGCCGATGGGTCTCGACCTGGTGCTCGTGGCCCGGGACCGGGCACGGCTCGAGGCGCTCGCCACGGAGCTGCGGACGCGCACCCCGGGGGCGAAGGTGAGCGTCCTGGTCGGGGACCTCTCCCGGATGTCCGAGGTGCGCCGGGTCGCCGCCGACTTCCGCGCCACCCACGACCGGCTGCACCTCCTCCTCAACAACGCCGGAGCGCTCTTCGCACGGCGGGAGGTCACCCCGGAAGGAGTGGAGCGAACGGTGGCCCTCAACCACCTCGCGTACTTCGTGCTGACCGAGGAGCTGCTGCCGCTCCTGAAGGCGTCGGCGCCGGCGCGCATCGTCAACGTCAGCTCGGACGCCCACCGGTGGAGGCAGGTCGACTTCGACGATCTGATGGCGACTCGCAGGAAGTATCGACCCTTCGTCGCCTACGGGCAGACGAAGCTGATGAACGTCCTCTTCACGCGGGAGCTGGCGCGGCGGCTCGCGGGGTCTGGGGTGACCGTGAACGCGATGCACCCGGGCTTCGTCCGGAGCGGCTTCGCGCAGAACAACCACGGGATGCTCGCGGGGTTCGTGAAGATCGGCCAGGTCTTCGCCCGGACGCCCGAGCGCGGTGCGCGGACGCTGGTCTACCTGGCCACGTCGCCCGAGGTGGAGGGTGTGACCGGGAAGTACTTCCACGACGAGCGCGAGACCGAGCCCAGTCCGGCTGCCCAGGATGCGGATGCGGCGCGGAGGCTGTGGGACGTGAGCGAGCGGCTCGCCCGTCCGGCCGTGGCCGCGGCATGAGCCGGAGAAGGTCCGGGCGGCGAGGGGCGCGACGTGCCCTGCTGCTGCTCGGGCTCGTTGTCCTGCTGGCCCTGGTTCCGTTCTCCGGGCTCGGGCGTGCGCCGAGGGTGCGGCGGGTCGAGCACGGCGCGGGCTCCGGTCGGCTCCAGGCCGGTGCGGCGGTGGTGCCGATGGCCATCCCGCTGCCGGTGCCGGTGGTCGGCTATGGATGGGTCCGACCGGAGGTCAGCCGGACGGCGCTCCCCGTTTCGGCCCGCGCAGTGGTGCTCGCCTCCAGCGACGAGCGTGTCGGCGTCGTCGCCCTGGATCTGCTGCTGGCGGACCGCGGGCTGGTCGCGGCGATTCGGGAGCGCGGGCAGGCGCTGGGGCTCTCGGCGGTGTGGGTCGCCGCCACGCACACCCACTCGTCGGCGGGCGGGTTCGCTTGGAATCCGGTGGCGCAGGTGGCGGCGACCGGGCGCATCCGGCCGGAGGTGCGGGCGCGGCTGGTGGAGGCGGCCTCGCGCGCCATGGCCGGGGCTGCAGCGGCTCTGCGTCCGGTGGAGGCGCTTGCGGGGACGAGCGTGCTCGCCGCAGGCACGGTCAGCCGGGACGAGTTTCCCGAGGTGGACCGGCGGCTGACGCGCATCGAGCTTCGCGGTGAGTCGGGGCCGGTGGCGCAGCTGGTCGTTCTCGCTGCCCATCCGACGCTGGTGGCACGGCCGCCCCCCGGGCTCGATCCCGACTGGCCCGGGCGGCTCGCCGCGGCGGAGGAGGGGGCGGGGCACGGCGTCACCCTGATCCTCCAGGGTAGCGTGGGAAACGCGACCGTGCAGCGGCCGCCGGCGGGAAGCGAGGACGCGCCCGAGGAATTCGCTCAGCTGGTGGCCGATGCGCTGCGGTCGGTGCCGCTCCAGTCGGTGGGGCCTGGGTTGCGACACGCACGACTCGAGGTCGCGCTGCCCGGACCGGACGCCTCGCGCCTCGTGCCGCGGGGACTCGGGACCCTGATGGAGAACGTGGCGCTCTGGCCGTGGGCGCCGGGCTGGGCCGAGCTCGCCGAGTTGCGCATCGGTGGGATGAGGCTGCTGGCCGTCCCGGTGGAGGCCACCGCCGCCGCCGGGGCGGTGCTCGAGTCCGCCGCCGGGGGGGCCCGCGTGGTGTCGCTGGTGAACGGGTACTTGGGCTACGTCGAGCCCGCGGACCGGGTGGCCCGGGCGGCCGGCGAGTCGCACCGGCAGCTCTTCGGCCCCGGACTGCTCGAGGCGCTCCGGTTCGGGACCGAGGCGACGCGGGCCGCGATCCGCCCCGGAGCCGAGGCGGCCGACTCAAGCCGTTGAAAACAGGGGGTAAAACGAGGTGTCAAACACCTCGTAATTGGGCGCCCCAAGGCATTGAAACCACGGTGGAGAACGAGGCGCGAGGGACCGAGTCGCGGACGCGGTCCTCCGAGGCTGCCAGCGCTGAGGGGTGCCGCCGGGTGTCCTCCGGCCGCGAGGTGTCAGGCAGCACGTCGTTGGCCAGAGACCTCCACCTCCAGGGTCCGAGCTGGGGCTGGCGGGGGGTAGCCGGGACGGTCAGCCGGGCCGATCTTCCGGGAAGTTGGCGCGCCGGTTCTGTTCCGCGTCCCGGACGATGGTCGCAATGCGCTGCGCGCGGGTCTCCGGGCGCTTGGCGGTGTGCAGCCACCAGAGGATGGCCCGGCGCGACGACGGGCTGAAAGCGTCCCAGTGCGCCTTTGCAGCGCCCGGCCCGGCGGCGAATGCCGCGCGGAGGTCTGCCGGCTCCTCGAGAGACTCGACGACCGCGTACGCATCCCAGGAGCCGTCGCGCTTCGCTTCCTCGATCTTCGCGAGGCCGGCGGCTCGCATCAGGCCCGCGTCGACGAGCCTCTCCACCCGCAGCTTGTTCGATTGCGACCACGGGCTCCGCAGCTTGCGCGGAGTGTAGAGCTGCATCGTCCGCTCACCGTCGAGCGTCCGGACCAGGCTGTCGATCCAGCCGAAGCAGAGCGCCTCCTCGACCGCGTCGTCGTACTCGACCCTTGCCTTGCCGGTCGCCTTCTTGAAGGTGACGAGCCACACCCCTGCATCCCTGCCGTGGTTTTCCTCGAGCCAGGCACGCCAGCTCGCACGGTCGGAGACCCAGAGGCGATCGAGAGAATCGCCGGCGAACCGCTTGCTCCCGCCGGAGGTCCGTGGCTTTCCGCGCGCTCCGGTCCCGCGTTCGATCTTCTTTCGCCCGGTCCGCGCGCCGGCAGTCCCCGATGACCGGGACGCCGTCCGCCCCGTCGTCGCCCGCCGCCCACCCGAGCCGGAGCTCCGATGCGACCCGCCGCTCTTGCCGCCAGAGCGAGGCCGCCCGGATCGGCCATCGCGTCCTCCACCGCTCGAACGTCGTCTCATCGTCCGCGGAGCCACACCGAGACCTCCGGAACGAGCCGCTCGCGCAGCGCCACGTCCTGCGCCAGCCGCTCCAGGGTCTGGGCCACGGCCTGCTGAACCTCGTGGACGGGATTCGCCGAGAGGAAGGCGCGTGCCTCGTCCAGGTGACGGCGCTCGCGGAGGCTCCCCAGCCCCTCCACCACCCGGCGCAGCAGCATCGGCGCTCCGGCGGTCTTCTCCTGAACCGTCGACCAGCGATCGCGGAGGAGCTGCCAGCTGCTCTCCCTTCCGACGCGATTGGCGAGCAGCCCCTGGGCGAAGGAGGCGAAGTCCTGGAGAGGCACTGCCGGATCGAGAAGCAGCGCCTGGGCGCGGCCGACCAGCGGGGTCTGCTCGAACGCAGTCAGGGCCAGCAGGTAACGCCGCTTCACCGCAGGGTCAGGCTCGCGCGGAAAGGCGGCCCGGAGCCGATCGAACAGCTCGGCGTCGCCATCGCGCGCGGTGACGGCCACCGCCGTGTCCACCAGGTTCGGGTCGAGCGCGGTGCGCTGGCCGTTGAGCACCCGGTCCACCCGGGGGGCGACCTCGGCGAGCACCGACCTCGAACGCGCCACCCCGGCCACCGCCCGGAGCAGCGCCGCCCGGCGCAGCCGGTCCTGGTCCGTTTCCCCGGCGACCGGGTCCCAGCCCATCTGGCGCAGCCGCGGGAGGAAGAGCTTCTCGACCAGCCGCTGGAACCGCTCCTGGTCCTCTCCGTCGACGAGGCGGCTCTCGACGTAGACCAGCCGCCCTACCAGCTCGTCGAGCACCGCGTGGTCGGTCTCCTCCCCGAACGCCAGCATCAGGTCGAGGAAGTCCGAGACCTGCGCCCGACCGGCCCGCACCAGCGCCCACTGGTCGGCGATGAGGCCGATGCGCTCGGCCGGAAGGAGCGCGTTCAGCGACCGTCCGAGCCCGGCGAGCAGCTCCGGGGAGTACGCCACCCGGTAGAACCCGGTCGAGCCTGCATTCGCATCGAGCCAGCGCACCGGCCCCGTCGCGTCGAGCTTCAGCTCTCCGGTTCGCCCCTCGAGGAGGAAGGTTCGAGTCTGCCGGCCGCGGTCGTCGCCACAGGCGAGCACGAGGGGCACCGGCCAGACCTCGGTGCCGCTCAGGCCCGGCTCGGAGAAGAACCGCTCCTGGCGCAGGCGAACCGTCCCTCCCTCCAGCGTGACGTTCACCACCGGGTAGCCGCTCTGCCGGATCCAGGCGTTGGCGAGCTCCACCACCGGCGCCCGCGACGCCGTGGCGAGGGCTGCCCAGAGGTCGTCGGCCACCGCGTTGGCGCGGGCGTGCCGGCGCATGTAGTCGCGGATGCCGGCGCGGAACGAGTCCTCGCCGAGGAAGCCCTCGATCATCCGGAGGACCGCGCCACCCTTCTCGTAGGTGATGGCGTCGAAGTTCTCGGTGGCCTCCGACGCGTTGGCCACGGTTCCCCGAATGGGGTGGGTGGAGCGGAGCGCGTCGAGATGGAGCGCGGTGGCCTTGCCGACGTCGAAGTCGAGCCATACCCGCCAGTCCGGACGCCACCCGTCGACGATCTTGTAGGCCATCCAGGTGGCGAAGGCCTCGTTGAGCCAGAGGTCGTCCCACCAGACCATCGTCACCCAGTTCCCGAACCACTGGTGGGCGAGCTCGTGGGTGACCACTTCCGCCACCCGCTTCTGCACCGAAAGCGGCGCAGTGGCCGGGTCGAGCAGGAGCGCCACCTCTCGATAGGTGATGAGCCCGGCGTTCTCCATCGCGCCGGCCTCGAAGTCCGGGATGCCCACCTGATCGAGCTTCCCGAAGGCGTAGGGCAGGCCGAAGTAATCTTGAAGTCGCGGCAGGACCGCCAGCGCCGCCTGCTGCCCGAAGGCGAGCATCCCCCGCTTCTCCTCCAGCGACCAGGTTCGAACCGGAATTCCGGCCGCCGTCTCCTCCGCGGTGGAGACCAGGGGGCCCACCACCAGCGCGACCAGGTAGCTGGGGAGCACCTCGGTCTCCGCGAAGCGGACCTTCCGGTGGGGGCCGTCGAGCTCCTCGGCGAGGATCCGCCCGTTGCTCAGCGCGACCAGGCCGGGCGGAACCTTCACCGTGAGCGCCCAGGGACACTTGAAGGCGGGCTCGTCGAAGCACGGGAAGACGCGGCGCGCGTCGGCAGCCTCGAACTGCGTCGCGGCCACCGAGCCCGCCAGGTACAGCCCCCGGAGGCCCTCGGTGAAGCGGCCGGTCCACCGCAAGACGAGGCGCGCCTCGCCCCGGGGCACCTCGGCGTCCAGCTCGAGCAGAACGGTCTCGCTCACCGGCCGCACCGAGACGCGCGCCCGGGAGACCTCGCGGCGGGTCTGCACCTCGGCGGAGGACACGTCGAGCTCGACCGCGTGCAGGACGATGCTTCGGACGGGGCGCTCGACCGAGAGCGCCAGCTCGGCCTCCCCAGCGAACCTGCGCGTGTCGAGATCCAGGGTCAGGGTCGCCTGGAAGCGCCGGGGCAGCACGTCCCGGGAGAGGCGAAAATTCCGATCGTCTTCGGTCACAGGGGCCGCAGACTCTCACGGTCGGGCCCAATTGGAGGCGACGAATCGGCGGAGATCCGTCCCCCGTCCAACGCAATGCGCTACAGCCGGGACTCGCCCGGGGGTCTCGAGCCCCTGGAGCGGCAGCGCAGGGCGTCAGTCGTGATCGCAGTCCTCGGAGTGGACGTGCCCGCCTTCCTCCTCGGCCGCGCGCTCCTTCTGGAGCCGCTGCATCCGTTTGCGGATGAGGCCCCGCTTCAGCTGCGAGAGGTGGTCCACGAACGTCATCCCTGCGAGGTGATCGATCTCGTGCTGGAGCACGTGCGCGAGCCGGCCCTCGGTGGAGAGCTCGTGCTCCGCGCCGGTCCGGTCCTGGTAGCGCACCCGGACCTTCCCGAAGCGGGGGGTCTGCTCCCACTCGTGCGGGACCGAGAGGCAGCCTTCCTCGAGGCTCACCGGCTCGCTCGTCTCGAGGACGGCCGGGTTGACGATCTCGAAGAAGGTCCCGTCCTCGCGCCCCACCCACGCCACTGCCAGGGGGACGCCGATCTGGTTCGCGGCGATGCCGATTCCCTCGGCCGCCCGGAGCGACTCCATCATCTCCTCCAGCAGTGGGTCGAGCGCGGGGCCGAACTCGGTCACCCGTCGGGTCCGGGTGGACAGCACCTTGTCGGGCCAGATGACGATGGGCGTGGGCATCTTTCCTCGGGGCGGGTCTCTAGCGCAGGCTCTGTCCCTCTTCACGCTGGATTCGCCCGGGGTGCTCGCGTGGGCTGGCTGATGTCCCGGATGTACGACCGCATGCTCCAGGGAGCCGAGGACGCCGGTCTGGCGGACTGGCGGCGGGAGCTGCTGGTCAGTGCCCGCGGCGAGGTGCTCGAGATCGGGGCAGGGACCGGAGGCAACCTGGCTCTCTATCCCCCGACCGTCTCGCGCCTGGTCCTCGCCGAGCCGGACCGGCACATGCGCGAGATGCTCCGAAAGAAGCTCGCTGGCCGCTCCGGGGTCGAGGTGCAGGACGCCCCGGCCGAGGCGTTGCCGTTCCTCGACGCGAGCTTCGACACGGTGGTCGCCACGCTCGTCCTCTGCTCGGTGGAGGAGCCGGCGCGCGTCGCGGCCGAGGTGCGGAGGGTGCTCCGTCCCGGAGGTCTGTTCCTCTTCCTCGAGCACGTCGCGGCGCCCACCGGCACGTGGACCCGACGCGCCCAGGCTCTTCTCGAGCCGGTGTGGAAGCGCCTCGCCGGCAATTGCCACCTGACGCGCGAGACCGGGCCGATGCTCGAGGCCGGCGGATTCCAGCTCCGGCCGTGCATCGAGGCCCCGCTCCCGGGCTCGGCCCGGCTCACCGCCCGGAGCATCCGCGGTGTGGCTCGGCCTGCGGTGACCGCCGGAGGTCCCCGGCCCGGCCCCGGAAACCCTTGACAGCGGGGGGGAGCGCCCTGCCTCAATGCCCGCCTTCCCCGAGGGAGGGAGGCTCACCCCCGATGGCAGTCCAAACGACACGAACCGCTGCGCCGACCGGTGTCGGCTCCGACGCCCTGCCCGGGGACGAGTTCCAGCCCTACGTCCTGGACGACGTGAAGATGAAGGAGTTCTCCGCCAAGGCGATCATCGTCGGCGGGTTCTTCGGCGTTCTGTTCGGCGCCTCAACGGTCTACCTGGCGCTGCGCGCGGGGCTGACCGTCTCGGCCTCCATCCCCATCGCCGTGCTGTCCATTTCGGTGCTGAAGAAGCTCGGGGGCTCCACAATCCTCGAGAACAACATCGTGCAGACCATCGGCTCGGCCGGGGAGAGCATCGCCTCGGGCGTGGTCTTCACCCTGCCGGGCTTCCTCTTCCTCGCGGCCGATCCGCGGACCCGCACCAGCGTGGGCGCGCCGTACTTCAGCTATCCGGTGATCTTCACGCTCGCAGTCCTGGGGGGAATCCTCGGGGTGCTGATGATGATCCCCCTCCGGCGCGCCCTTATCGTGAAGGAGCACGCCAACCTGCCGTATCCCGAGGGAACGGCATGCGCCCAGGTGCTCATCGCCGG
>Ga0066903_100003760_pt1 | contig 12543 bp, 12 predicted proteins | sample PanSoiMetaGPlot1_FD_67491 | JGI IMG/M metagenome (GOLD analysis project Ga0066903, IMG submission 67491) | Tropical forest soil microbial communities from Panama analyzed to predict greenhouse gas emissions - Panama Soil - Plot 1 (version 2) | ecosystem: Environmental > Terrestrial > Soil >...
GTCTGCGCCACTCGCGTTTCGATCAACGCTGCGAAGCACTAGGTCGGTGTCGCCATCAAACACCCTGGACCGTTGGCGCATCCGCTCCGCGATCGCGGTTCAGTGCGTCAATAATCCAATTTTAGTCCGACTTTCGTGGCATTCGCCGCGCCCCGGTGCGCGATATCATCCGCCGTGGTACCGCGGCAGATGCCCGCGAGCCTCCCAGCGAGCAAGATCTTGCCGACTCGCGATGTTCATGGCGAACACCTCAACGAGTCTCTCTTATGTCCTTATGTCACTAGCGCGTCGCTGCAACCACCGGATTGGCGAGCGTGCCGATCTTCTCAACCTCGATGCGCATCACGTCGCCGACCTGAGCGAGAATCGGCGGGTCGTGATACATGCCAGGCCCGGGCGGCGATCCGGTGGCAAGCACGTCACCGGGCTCGAGCGGAAACACGCGCGACAGCGCCGCAATGAACTGCCGGATGGTGAACAGCATCTCGGAGGTGTGCGCCTTGCAGACTTCGAGGTCGTTGAGATAAGTGCGCACCGTGAGATTTTGCGGATCGGGGATCTCGTCCTTGGTCACCATCCAGGGCCCGATCGGGCAAAAAGTCTCGAACCCCTTCGAGATAGTAAGCAGACCCTGCGCCTGCAGGCAGCGCGCCGACACGTCGTTCATGATGGTGTAGCCGGCAACATAGTCGAGCGCGTCTTTCTCCTCGACATAGTAGGCGGTCTTGCCGATCACCGCTGTGAGTTCACCCTCGAGATCGAGCTGCTTGACGATCTTGGGGTAGATGATCGGCTTGCCGTGGCCAGTCACAGAATTGTGGTACTTGGCGAAGATGTGCGGCATCGGCGGAGTGGTGATCTTTTCGCCGCGCGATGCGCCCTCTTTCCGCAGCTCGTCGAGATGACGCAGATAGTTGCGGCCGCCCATCAGGATCTTGCCGGGCCGTGGCACCGGCGACAACAGGTCGCATGAGGCAAGCGGCGTCGCCGCGGATGCCGGCCGCTCCGTCTCGTAGCGCGCAACAGCACGCCCCGCGGCATTCATCGCGCCATCGCCGCGCTTGAGAAATTCGACCATATCGTCGGGGGTTGCTTCAGCAGCGGGCAGAAGCCCGTTGAGGTGGATGACCTGATCACCCACCACGGCGCCAATACGCACGGACCCATTCTGCCGGTAGGAGACAAGCTTCATGACGCAATTCCTGGAGGCGGAAGGACTTCGGGTCTGCTATAGAGTTTGCAAGCACGCGTCAACGCGATTGGCGCGCGGCACTCGGGAGGACGATCCATGCGCATGTTCAAGCGCACATTCGAGCGCACAGCGCCGCACGACCGGTCGATTGCCGTTTCGCTTATATTTGCCAGCACTCTCGTTGCCGCGGCACCAGCTCACGCTCAGGTCTATCCCACCAGACCGATCGAGATCATCGTGCCATTCGTGGCCGGCGGCACCAGCGACATCATTGCTCGCATGATTGCGCAACGCTTCACCGACAGCTGGTCCGCCACCGTGGTGGTGAACAACCGCCCTGGCGGCGGCAGCATGATCGGCAGCGCCGCTGTCGCCAAATCCCCGCCCGATGGCCACACGTTGCTCGTTACCACCATCGCGATCGCCATCAATGCCAGCCTGCAGAAGCTGACGTTCGATCCTGCGAACGACCTTGTGCCGGTCAGCGAGCTCACGTCGATCCCGCTGATGCTGGTCGTCCATCCATCGGTGCCGGCGACCAATCTCAAGGAGTTCGTCGCGCTGATCAAAGCCAATCCTGGCAAATGGGACTACGCCACCTCGGGCGCCGGCACATCTCCTCACCTTGCGACCGAGATGTTCAAGTCGCTGGCCGGGATCGACATGGTGCATGTTCCCTTCAAGGGCAATGCCGAGGCCATGAATGCGTTCCTGGGCGGACACGTGAAGGTTTATTTCGCGCAGGTGCCGGCTGTGCTCCAGCACGTGAAGACCGGCGCCGTGCGCGCCATCGCGGTCACCACCGACAAGCGCCTCCCCTACATGCCGGACGTTCCGACCATCGCCGAGTTGGGTTACCCGAATTATGAGATCACCTCCTGGCAGGGCATGTTCGCGCCCGCCGGCACGCCGAAGGAAGTCCTGAACAAGATCGCGGGCGAGACCATCCGCCTGCTCAAGACGCCGGAGATCGCCGAGCGGATCGCGCGCGAGGGCTCCGATCCGGTCGGCACGACGCCGGAGGAGTTTGCCACGCGGTTCAAGAGCGAGATCAGCAAGTGGGCCAAGGTCGCGAAAGAAGCCGGCTTGCAAGGGTCAAACTGACGTCGCGTCAGACGCCGAGTTGCTCCGCGAGGTGCTCGAGACTTGTCGCCGCGTAATCGACCGGGACTTTCGGGGCGGGTTCGCCCTTGCCGGGTCCATGCTCGTTTGGCCGTGCAATATGTGCGGTGCGCAATCCGCAGGCCGCCGCGTGCTGGAGGTCCTTGCTGTGGGCCGCGACCATCATGCATTCGCCGGGCGCGAGATCGAAGGCCGCGCAAGAGGCGAGATAGACCCGCGGCTTGGGCTTGTAGTCGCCGGCGATCTCGGAGCCGAGGATCGCATCCCAGGGAATGCCATTGCGGCGGGCAATGTCGACCATCAGCGAGATATTCCCGTTCGAGCAAGGCGCCAACAGATGGAGCCGTCGCAGTCGCGCCATGCCGGGCGGGACGTCAGGCCAGGCATCAAGCCGGTGCCAGGCCAGATTGAGATATTGCAAGGCGTTCTCCGCCACGCCCGAAATGTTGAAACGCGGCATAATGAGATCGAGATTGCGCCGGTGCAGGATGTCAAGCTTGCAGAACGGGATGTGCCCGTCGCGCACCTGATCCATTGCGCCCTGATACTCGCCGCGCCAGGCATCCGCGAAGGCGAGCCAGTCGACCGTCACGCCCAGCGGCTTGAGGACCTGCTCGGACTCGCGCGCGATGCTGGTGCGCCAATCGACCAGAGTGCCGAAGACATCGAACAGCAGCGCTTTGGGTTTGTCGGACATGACATCACACCGTGAACGGCTTGCCCTTCTCGGGCACGATCACCTTGGTGGCGTGTCCCTTCATCTCGGCCACGAATTTGTCAGGCGTCGCTTCGATGATCGGGAACGAGCCATAGTGGCACGGGATGACGGCATCAAGCTTGAGGAAGCGCTTGACCGCAAGCGCCGCAGTCGCGGGGCTCATGGTGAAGCGATCGCCGATCGGCACCATGGCGACTTTCGGCTGGTGGATCTCGGCGATCAGCGCCATGTCGGAGAAGATGTCGGTATCGCCCATGTGATAGACAGTGGGCTCGCCCGTGGCTTTGATGATCGCGCCGCAAGGATTGCCGAGATAGATCGGCGTGCCGTTGACGATGTCGCCGGAGGAATGGTCGGCCCGCACCAGCGTCACCGTGAAGCCGCCAAGGTCGGTGGTGCCGCCGGTGTTCATCGGGTTGAGCTTCTCGAGCCCCTTGGAGACAAGCCACATGCCGAGATCATAGTTCGTCGTCACGGTAGCGCCATTCTGCTTGGCGATGTCGAGCGTATCGCCGACATGGTCGCCGTGCCCGTGCGTGAGCACAATCTGCGAGACGCCCTTGATGGCCGCAGTCTTGTCGGACACGAAGGCTGGATTACCAGTGAAGAAGGGATCAATGAGCACCGCGTTGCCGGCAAAGTCGAGTCGAAAGGCGGAATGGCCGAACCAGGTGATCTGCATGACGCATGTTCCATTGCTGACGTGAGCGGGCCCAAGAGCGCGCACTTGAGAGCGCGCACTTGAGAGCGCGCCTGAGAATAGTCGCCGCATGGCATAGATCAACCGCGCGCTTTGCAACACAGCCACGGCTCTGATAGGCCACGCTTATGCCTGTTCTGCCGCTCGTCGATATTGCCCCGCTGCTGCCTGCGCGCGGCGCGCTGATGGGGCTTGACCTTGGCACCAAGACCATCGGGGTGGCGGCGAGCGACCCTGATCGCCGGCTCGCGACCGGCGTTGAGACCATCGCGCGCAGGACCTTCACGGCTGACGCCGCCCACCTTCTGGCGCTCGCGGCCGAGCGCAAGGCGGCAGGCTTCGTGCTCGGCCTGCCCATCAATATGGACGGCAGCGAAGGGCCGCGCGCGCAGTCGACTCGCGCCTTTGCGCGAAACCTCGCGCGCTTGACCGAGTTGCCGATTGCCCTGTGGGACGAACGGCTTTCGACCGTCGCGGTCGAGCGTGACCTGATCGAGGCCGACGTGAGCCGCAAGAAGCGCGCCGAGGTGATCGACCAGCACGCTGCCGCTTTCATCCTGCAGGGCGCGCTTGATCGGCTTGCCCGTCTCGCGAAGTAACGTTCTGCATCTCCACCGTTCGTCGCCGCGAAAGCGGGGACCCAGGGGCCGCTTGTTCGAATTCTTTGATTTGTCGCCCCTGGGTTCCCGCTTTCGCGGGAACGAACGGGAGGGCACATCCTTGCGACGCTCACATTGGCAGCGCTCGCGCCAGCAGCGCGTCGATCTCCGCAGCACTGACGTCACTCGTGCCCAGCATCACGCCGCGCGGCCCGTTAAGCCGCGTCCGCGCAAACAGCTCGGCGATCGCAGCGGGAGCGCTCACGCGCAACGCCGCAGCCGCCGCAAGGAGCGCCAGCCGCTCGACCACGAGCCGCGCCTTAGCCTCACCTGCTGCAAGAGCCTCCGCGATCAGTGCGCGCGTCTCGCGCAGACCTGGCAGCCCCTCCCCGTCGATGGCAAGCGCGTCGAGCACTGTGCGCAAAGTTTCCGGTGTCGCCGCGCGCAGCACATCGAGTGCCATGACATTGCCGGAGCCTTCCCAGATCGCATTGACCGGGGCCTCGCGGTAGAGCCGCGGCAGCAGACTGTCCTCGACATAGCCGTTACCGCCCAGGCACTCCATCGCTTCGTAGACGAAGGCCGGCGCGCGCTTGCAAATCCAGAACTTGGCCACGGGCGTCAACAGCCGCGCCCGCACTGCCTCGTGCGGATCGCTGGCAGCGAGGTCGAACGAGCGGCAGAGCCGCATGATCAGTGCCATCGCGGCTTCGGCCTCGAGCGCCATGTCGGCGAGCACACTTGCCATCATCGGCTGATCGACCAGCCGCTTCTGGAACACGATACGATGGCGCGCGTGATGCAGCGCCTGCGCGAGCGCCATGCGCATCAGCCCGGCCGACGCGATGGCGCAATCGAGCCTTGTGAGCTGCACCATCTGGATGATGGTGCGCACACCCCTGCCCTCCTCGCCGATGCGCCAGGCAAAGGCCCCCGCGAACTCGACCTCCGATGACGCGTTCGAGCGGTTGCCGAGCTTGTCCTTGAGACGCTGGAAATTGAGCGCATTCATCGAGCCGTCGGGCTGGAAGCGTGGCATGAGGAAACAGGTGAGCCCGCCCGGAGCTTGCGCCAGCACCAGGAAGAGGTCGCACATCGGCGCCGACATGAACCATTTGTGCCCGGTGATGAGGTAGCCCTCGCCCGCCGGCACGGCTGTGGTCGTGTTGGAGCGCACGTCCGTTCCACCCTGCCGCTCGGTCATGCCCATGCCGAGTGTGAGGCCTTGCTTCTCCCACCACGGGATGAAACGCTGGTCGTAGCGGCGTGCAATGATCTTGGGGACGACCAGGGCGGCAAGCTTTGGTTCGGCCGCGAGCGCCGCCACCGCCGCGCGCGTCATCGTGAGCGGGCAGAGGTGACCGGTCTCGACCTGCGCCGCCATGTAGAAGCGCGCCGCGCGCAACACCTGCGCAGGGGCCTGGGCGGGCATTGGTGCCGGCGTGACCTCGGCGCGCCAGGTCGAGGCGGCGAGCCCTTCGGCAATGCTCTCGACCATCAGGTCGTGATAGGCCGGATGGAACTCGACGGTGTCGCGGCGGAAACCGCGGGCATCAAGCGTTTCGAGCCGCGGCGGATGCGCATTCGCAAGCCGGCCCCGCTCGAACATTGCGGCCGCGCCCCAGTGGCGCCCAAAGGCCGCAAGGGCCTCGCTATCGGTGCCGGCGTTACTCGCGACCGCATCCCGCAGGGACCGATCGCTGTCGAACAGGTTCACCTCCTCATAGAGGGGCGACTGGTTGGCAAGCTCGGTCTTTGGCGTGGCCATCGAATGCTATCCTATCCGCGCACTCCGCCGCCGCCCGCCCGTATGGCGCTCCAGGGCGAATGTGGAAACGCCCCAACGGCGGCCTTGCCGCCCCCGGAAACTCCCCCTATAGATGCCACTTTAATGGACATCGCCACGCTAACTCCTGGCCGGCTCAACCGTGCGAAGCGGTTGAGGGTTCTGCGTGAGCGCGCTCATTATATAGAGATTGGAGTTTCCGCGACCGCCCGCTTTGGTTTGATGAGCTTGTGGGCGGCAACCTTGGGCTCGACGAGCGCCGGGAAGGGCGGAGACCGCTGACATGTCAAACAGGCTCAGAAGCGGAGGGCGGGACTCATGAGCACAAAAGGCACTCCTGCTACTCGCCACATCATCTCGATCAACGATCTCACCGACCGCGAGATCGAGACTGTCTTCGACGTCGCGCAGTCGTTCCTGCGCGACTTGCCCGACTCCCACTTCCCCTATCGCATCGGCCGCAGCACCAAGATCGCCTCGGACTGTATCCTGGCAAGCCTGTTCTATGAGCCGAGCACCCGCACCCGGCTCTCCTTCGAGAGCGCGATGCTGCGACTCGGCGGCGAGACCATCACCAGCGCGGACCCGGCCACGAGCTCCGCCGCCAAGGGCGAAAGCCTCGCCGATTCCGTGCGGGTCATCGCCAACTATGCCGACATCATGGTGATCCGCCATCCGCGCGACGGCGCCGCCAGGCTGGCGGCAGAATATTCCCCGATCCCGGTGATTAACGGCGGCGACGGCAGCCACGAGCACCCAACGCAAACCCTTTGCGACCTGTTCCTGCTCAAGAAGAAGAACAAGCGGCTCAAGAACCTCAAGGTCGCGATCTCGGGCGACCTGCGCGGTTCGCGCACCATCCACTCGTTCGTGTATGCGCTCGCGCGCTTCGGCGCCACCATCATGCCGATGGCGGCCAAAGGCATGGAACTGCCGGCGCACGTCGACCAGCGGCTGCGTGAGGAGTTCCGCTGCCAGATGGTGTCCGCCAAGGGCGACGGTGACACTATCGACGCGCTCTACGTGACGCCTGAGGAGCCGCACCAGCAGTCGTTGTTCTCTGGCCCCGAGCTCGAGACCGATACCGACGCGGTCGGCAAGAAGGTCGACGCTGTTTACGTCACCCGCTTCCAGAAAGAGCGCTGGGCCGACAAGGAGCAGTCCTACCCGAAGATCGACCGCAAATTCCTGAGCGAGCCGAAATATTCCGACGCCAGCGTCATGCATCCGCTGCCGCGCGTCGGCGAGCTCGACGCCGCGTTCGACGCCGATCGCCGCGCCGTCTATTTCGAGCAGGCCGCCTATGGCGTGCCAGTGCGCATGGCGCTGATCGCGCTCCTTCTTGGCCTCAAGGGCAAGTCGCTACATAAGTTCACCGGCGGCTTCGAGCGGCCCAAATATCCGCTCTACGACCAGCCGCGCCCGATCGGCATCCGCTGCGCCAACAAGAACTGCATCGTGCATGACCCGATGGAAACGCAGTATGTGCGCAACAAGTTCTTCGTGGTGAAGACGCAGAGCGAAGCCGAGTGCAAGCTGCGCTGCGCCTATTGCGAGTGCGACATCGAGGATTTCGTGGTCGCCAGCCGCAAGAACAAGTGGTTCGCCGCCGACCCTGCCGCGCTCGCGCGCGCCGACGACCAGCACTTCAAGGACCTCGTCGTGTTCGCAAAAGCCGCTGACGCGGCCGAGGCCGGATTTCATTCACGCCGCGCCGCCGCCGAGCCAAAGCCAGCGCGGCGGGCGGCCTCCAAGGGCTGACGCCGTGCTGCTCATCGCCGCGCTCGCATTCGGCTATCTGCTTGGCTCGATCCCGTTCGGCGTCATCCTCACGCGCCTTGCCGGCATGCAGGACCTGCGCTCCATCGGCTCCGGCAATATTGGCGCCACCAATGTGCTGCGCACCGGCCGTAAGGGGCTGGCGGCTGCGACGCTGATCGGCGACGCGCTCAAGGGCACGATTGCGGTGGTGGCGTTCGTGCATGCTGACAACCCGAGCCTTCCGCTGGTCGCTGGCTTCGGCGCCTTCATTGGGCATCTCTTTCCGATTTGGCTCAAGTTCAAAGGCGGCAAGGGCGTTGCCACCTATATCGGCGTCTTGTTCGGACTGGCCTGGCCGATCGGGCTGCTGTTCTGTCTGGTCTGGCTCGCGACCGCCGCGCTCACGCGCTATTCCTCGCTCGCCGCCTTGGTGGCGAGCGCGGCAACGCCGATCGCGCTCTGGGTCAGCGGCTGGCCGCAGGCGGCGCTGCTGTTCGCCGTCCTCACGCTCCTGCTGTTTACCCGCCATCGCGAGAACATGGTGAGGCTCCTCAAGGGCACCGAAGGCAAGATCGGTGGCAAGGCGGCAACGCCGCCGAGCGGGTAATTAGGACCATTCAGTTGGGTTGGGCGGCGCACTACATCGAAAAGCTTCGTGCCGGGGCGACAGTGTCGTTCCGTCCCCGCGGAAACTCGATGAAGGGCAGGATCGAGTCCGGTCAGCTTTGCACTGTTGCCCGGTCGATCCGGCGACGCTCCAAGTCGGCGACATCGTGCTCTGCCGGGTTCGCGGCAACGACTATCTACACATCGTGAAGGCCATCAATGAAAAGCGATATCAAATTGGGAATAATCGAGGATTGATCAACGGCTGGATAGGGCCGAATGGCGTGTTCGGCAAATGCATCCGTGTTGAAGATTGATTGCCGGTTCAAATAGTGACGGATCTGCCGCGCGCGGCTCTTGGCGACTGCCCAGCGCTTAGCGTGTCGCACTCAGCTCTGTCGCGTTTTGACGAGGTCCGGCCGGTGTCGCGCGATGAATTCATAGAGATCGGCGGTCGGCACGTCGATTTGCCTGGTGTCGATCACGAGCCGTTTGGCGTTGCCCGTTGATGAAATGCCGCGAATGTAGAGCAGGCCGTGATACTTGGATTCGAGCCCGGTGATCTCGCTCCAGGCGAGGCGGCCCCGCCCCCAGAACGACTGCTGACTTGCGATCCCTTCAGCATCCGCAACGACATCAACGTTCGGAACGAGCAAGCGCCAGACTTGCCACACCGTAACCGCGAACATCACGGCGGCCAGGAAGAAGAGAAAAACGGCAAGCTCCTGCCGCGGCGGGCCGAGCCGGTACGGCCCGATCATCCGCGAGCTCGTGTCAAAAGCCATCACGCCCACCTAGGCAAAGCCAACCGAGGCGGCTCCCAGCACCGGCAGCACCACGACATTGGGCTGCGAGCGCGCAATGAGCACCGTAGTGGCGTCTGGTGTCATTGTCCGGCCTGTCCTGTTCCAACGCGGTGAAGCTATGCGATGCCCCAGCAAAACGGCGGGGAAATGTCTGAAGCGCTCGCCCGCGTCAGATCGTCTGATGATCCTCACAGGCGAGACCAGAGCAATCAACACAGGCTACGCTCCACCTTCAACCACGTCGCACGACCACGATCCTTTCATGAGCAATGTCGAGCAGGCACGGGCGTTGTTCTTCGAGGCCCTGGATTTCCTCGATGCCTCGGACTTCCAGGCCGCGGAATCGCGGCTGCGGCAGGCCTTGCGGCTCTCGCCGGACAATCCTGCGATCCTGACCAACCTGTCCGTCGCCTTGCTCCAGCAAGGCAATCGCACCGATGCCGGCGAATTTGCCGCCAAAGCCTCTATTGCCGATCCACGCAACGTCGAGGCCCTGCTGGTCCTGGCGGATTGCCGCACGCAGGCCGGCGATCTGACCCGTGCGCTCGACGACTATGATCGCATTGCCGCGCTCGAGCCGCGCATCGCCGAGGCGCACAGCAATCGTGGCCTCGTCCTTTGCCGCCTTGCCCGGCCGACCGAGGCACTGGCCAGCTGCGATCGCGCCATCGCGATTGCTCCGAGCCTGAGCAGTGCCCATGTCAATCGCGGCAATGCGCTTCACGCGCTCGGTCGCCGTGCTGAAGCGCTGGCTGCCTATGACCAGGCGCTCGCGCTTAGCCCCGAACAGCCCGAGGCGCATCTCGGGCGCGGCAACATCCTCTGCGACGACGGCAACCATGACGCGGCGCTCGCGACCTACGACCGCGCTTTGGCGCTCAAGCCCGGCCTCGCGGAAGCGTGGCTCGGGCGCGGCAACCTCCTCTGCAGAATGCGGCGCTTTGACGAAGCACTGGCCGACTATGACAAGGCGCTCGCGCGCGATCCCGCGCTCGCCGCCGCTGAACTTGGGCGCGGCAACGCGTTGCGCGAGCGACGGCATCATCAGCAGGCGTTGCACGCGTATGAGACGGCGTTGACACTCAGGCCCGATGTGGCCGAGGCCCATCTCGGACGCGGCGATGCGCTCTACGATCTCAGGCGTTACGGCGAGGCACTCGTTGCGTTCGATCGCTCGATCGCGCTGAAAAGCAGTCTTGCCAATGCCTGGCTCGGGCGTGGCGACGTCCTACGGGTCATGGGGCAACGCGCCGACGCTATCGCAGCCTATCGACAGGCGCTCGCGCTCGGCGGCAATGCCGACATGATCCGCTACTCGCTCGCCGCGCTTGGCGCCGAGCCTTCGCCGGCGCTGTCACCCCAGAACTACATTGTCGGCCTGTTCGATATGTATGCCGAGACGTTCGACCGCGACCTGGTCGACAAGCTCAACTATCAGTCGCCGCGGCTGCTGGCGCAGCTCATCGCACGGACCGTGCCGGCCGATGCGCGCCTCGACATTCTCGATATCGGCTGCGGCACCGGCCTGATGGGCGACGGCCTGCGCGCGCTCAAGCGAACGCTCACCGGTGTCGACCTTTCAGCCAACATGCTCGAGCAGGCGCGCCGACGCGGCATCTATGATCGCCTGATCGAAAGCGACATCGCGGCGTTCCTGGATGCGCAGACCGATCAATTCGACCTGACCGTCTCGACCGATGTGTTCATCTATATCGGCGATCTTGCCGGCATATTTGCCGGCGTGCGGCGTGCACTGCGCAGCGACGGGCTGTTCTGCTTTTCGGTGGAGGCGCTCGACGAGGGGAATTTCGTTCTTCGACCGACGCTGCGTTACGCTCATTCGCTGGCGTATCTCACAAGGCTTGCCGACCAGAACAGAATGGTCGTTGTGACCATCGAGCCGCACGGCGTGCGGCTCGAGGCACAAGCGAGTATCGCCGGCTACAACGTCGTCATGCGCTGCTGTTAGCTAACAGCAGATCATAAATCCAGGCGCTCGGAATCACGCCCGAGATTTCCCGCTGAGCACTAAAGACGGAAAGTCAGGCAGCAACCCGATAAAGGATGGCCGCATGCGACTTCTTCGATTTCTTGGCCTTTGTGGGCTTCTTCGACTTGTCCGTCGAAGCCATTGAGGCCTTGCCCTTGCCTCCGCTTCCGGCGGCGGCCGGCGTCAGAGTTGTGACGCCGAACAGACTGAGGGCGGCAATGATAGCAATCAGCCTGATCATACTCGTGCTCCGTGTCTGCCCCAGCCCTCCTGCTACTCCGCATGGTTTGAGCCCATGGGGATATACCCCCAGCAAGCAACAACATGCTGATCCTAAGGACACCCCTGCGATACTGTCCTTAGGTTTAGGAGGCAGGGACACTTGGAGATGCGCGAAGCAGGCGCAACAAGGATGATGCCCGACAGCAATCGGGCAGAGCGTCTCCGCTCTGCCCGGCTTGTTGAGACACAACGGTGAGGGTAAGGCGTGTAAAGTTTACGCCGCTCCGCTCAGATTCTGGCCACGGATCGGCAGGCTGCGCAGCCGCTTGCCGGTTGCCGCGAAGATTGCATTGGTCACCGCGGGCTGGATCATGGTCGCCCCGGGCTCACCGACGCCGCCCCACTTCTTGCCGGCGGTGGGCGTCAGATAGACCTCGGTCTTGGGCGCGTCTTTCAGGCGCACCACCGGATAGGTGTCGAAGTTGCCCTGCTCCACGCGCCCGTTCTTGATCGTGATCTCGCCAAACAGCGCCGCCGAGAGGCCATAGATCATCCCGCCTTCGAGTTGCGTCTCGACGCCGCGCGGATTGACCATGACGCCGCAATCGCACGCGATCACGACACGCTCGACCTTGACCTCGCCGTTCGCCACCGCGACCTCGGCAATCATGCCGACGACCGAGTCGTAGCTCTCGTGAACGGCGATGCCGCGCCCCTTGCCGGCGGGCATCGGCTTGCCCCAGTCGCCCTTATCGACCAAGAGGTCCAACACGCGCTGGAAGTCCGGCCGGTGGGCGAGCAGCTCACGCCGCAGCGCCACCGGGTCCTTGCCCACAGCATGTGCCATCTCGTCGATGAAGCTCTCCACGAAGAACACATTCTGAGAGTGGCCGGGCGCCCGCCACGGGCCGAGCGGCACATGCGTGTTCTTGAGGATCGAGACCACGCGCAGGTTCGGCAGCCTGTAGGCGGTGTTGATCAGGCCCTGTGTCGTCTGCGGGTCGAGCCCGTTACGCGCATTCTGCGGGTTCGAGCTGCCCG
>Ga0066903_100003761_pt1 | contig 12541 bp, 11 predicted proteins | sample PanSoiMetaGPlot1_FD_67491 | JGI IMG/M metagenome (GOLD analysis project Ga0066903, IMG submission 67491) | Tropical forest soil microbial communities from Panama analyzed to predict greenhouse gas emissions - Panama Soil - Plot 1 (version 2) | ecosystem: Environmental > Terrestrial > Soil >...
CAGCGAAACGCACGGCGGGGACGCCCTGCCGGGTCGAGTCGACGCTGCGTCGGTCTTCCAGCGCGTCTCCAGCCTCCCTCAAGCCGGCGCGAACACAGTGCGGCGACCCAGTCGACGAAGGAGGTAGGAGAGATGAAGCACCGCATGTTCCTGGGAGCGCTGGTCTGCGTCTGCGCGATCGCGGCGTGGGCGGCGGCTACCGGCGCGTCGGCGAGCAACGGCGCGACCGTCGTGCGGGGAATACAGACACCTGTCCTCTCCGGCCCGTGCTACGACCCGGCGGCCTTCGGGAGCTACACGATGAGCGGCGGCCTCGTCGGTTGCTGGTACACCGACACGCTCGTCCTCACCGGCGTGCACCCGAGCGGCACGGTCGACCTGAGCGGCACCGAGCACTTCGTCGGCTGCCTCGATCTCGACGGCAACGGGAACTGCAGTGCCGATGACCCGGCGGGGACATTCGCGACCACGTTCACCTTCACCGGCAAGTACGACGCCGCGGGGAACGAGCTCCACGGGCGTTGCCACCACCCGATCGTCTCCGGATCCGGCGGCTTCGCCACCGTCGGCGGGGTGATCGACTTCACAGACGACGTGAGCACCGGCTGCGCGCGCTACACGGGCTCGATTCGACTCTGAGCCACGGCGAGGGCGGCCGCCTCTGAGGCAGCCGCCCTCTGCAACCTGCCTGCACGGTCGGGTTGCGCCGCTTCCCCAGGGTGACGCCGCCGTAGACGGTGCCGGACGCTGCTAGCGTCGCCTCGTGCTCGACCTCTTCCCCCTGTCCGCGCGCGTCGTCGGCTCGGAGCTCGAGCTCGGCGGTAGCCGCGCCTCCGAGCTCGCCGCGGAGCACGGGACGCCCCTCGTCGTCTACTGCGAGGAGACGCTGCGAAGCCAGGCGCGCGCGTTCCGGGCTGCCGCCGGAAGCGGCCGCGTCGCGTACGGGACGAAGGCGTTCCCCAACGTCGCGTTGCTCCGACTCTTCCAGCAGGAGGGTGTCGGCGCCGACGTGGCGTCGATGGGAGAGCTGGCGTTCGCACGGGCCGCAGGTCTGACCGGCGACGAGCTGGTCGTCCACGGAAACAACAAGGACGGGGAGTTGCTCGCCGACGCAGCCGCCCTCGGGGCAACCGTTGCGCTCGACGCTCCCGACGAAGCGCCGCTCGCCGCCGCGGCGGGAGTCGAGCGTGCGCTCGTGCGCGTCACGCTCGGTGTCGACGCGGATACGCACGAGGCGATCCGCACGGGCCATCACGGCTCGAAGTTCGGGCTGCCGGGCGAGCAGGCGCGAAGGCTCGTCTCCGACGCGCTGGCCCAGGGAATCGACGTGCTCGGGCTCCACGTCCACGTCGGCTCGCAGCTGACCGACTTCACGGCACAGGAGGAGACGATCCGGAGGCTGGCAGCGTTCGCAGCCGACTGCCGAGAGGCCCTCGGCTGGGAACCTCGCGTCGCCGACCTCGGCGGTGGCTTCGGCATCCGTCACCACACGGGAGAGAACGTCCCCGAGGCAGCCGGTCTCGCGGCTACCGCCGCTGCGACGGCGCGCGAGGCCTTCGCCGCGCACGGCCTCGCGGAGCCGGACGTCTGGTTCGAACCCGGGCGAAGCCTCGTCGGGCGCGCAGGCGTGACGCTCTACCGCGTCGGCGCGGTGAAGCGACTCGCCGAGCGCACCTGGGCCGCGGTCGACGGAGGCATGTCGGACAATCCGCGCCCGCAGCTCTACGGCGCCCGCTACACCGCTCTCAGCGCGACGCGGGCGGACGAACGGCCGACCGAGACCGTGAGCGTCGCCGGCATGCACTGCGAGTCGGGCGACGTGCTGATCGACGACGTCGCCCTGCCGCCGCCCGCCCGCGGCGACCTGCTCGCCGTGCCGGCAACCGGGGGGTACACGCTGGCCATGAGCTCGAACTACAACGGCGTGCCGCGCCCCGCTGCGATCCTCGTCTCGGGCGGCCGTGCCGCGCTGATCCGCCGCCGGGAGACCGTAGACGACCTGCTCGCCCGCGAGCTGCTCGCCGGCGACGCCGGGCTCACCCCCACGCCCCCAGCCCGACGCTGACGAGGACGATCACGACGCCGGCGAGGGTGATGTGGGCAACCGAGCTCACGAAGCTCGTACGGAGGAAGCGGTAGCGAAGCCACGCGAGCCCGATCAGCTCCGCCCCGACGACGACGGATGCGACGACGAGGGCCGCGTGGTACTCCGGGATCAGGAACGGAAGCGTGTGCAGGATGCCGCCGACGAAGGTGCCGATGCCGGTGATGACGCCGCGCGTGACCGGGCTTCCGCGACCGGTGATCTCCCCGGTGTCGGAGAGGCCTTCCGAGTAGGCCATGCTGATGCCGGCTGCGATCGACGTGGCCACGCCGGCGAGGAAGGCGTACCGCGGCACCTGCGTGGCGATCGCGACGGCGAAGATCGGCGCGAGCGTCGACATCGAGCCGTCGATCAGGCCGATCAGCGCCGGCTGCACGCGTTGCAGGACGAACTCGTTCTCCGTCATGCGCCCACGCGTCCGGTTGGAGGGCAGTGGAGCGGTCATGCCACGGGGTATACCCCGCGGCACGGCGCCCACCGGACGGCAAGCAGCCCGCCCACCGTGAGTCAGGCGTACCTCACGTCAGCACCTCGACCGCGTCGCCGTCGAGCACCCCGTGGTCACGGCCGACGCGCTGGCCCGCGAAGCGAGCCGACGGTCCCCACACATGCGCGCCCACGCACGCCGCGCCGAGCTCGTGATGAATCGCATCCGCGACGTCGACGATCGTCGCGCCCGCCTGCAACGCAAGCGGCTCGCCGTCGACCTCTCCCGCTCGCCGGAGCCATACGCGTACGAGGCCCGTAAGCCGGAAGATCGCCTGGCGAAGCGTGTCCAGGCTCTCGTCGTCGAGCACCGACACCGGCACGAGCTCCAGACCGGAGAGCGACGACCTGAGCGTCGTGATCGCGGCATCGCCCGCCTCGTCGAGCTTCGTCGCAGCCACGATCGTCGGCTTGTCGATGCCTGCGGCGGCGAGCTCGGCCCGCACCGTGTCGAGCTCGCTCGCGGGCTCCGCGAGCGAGAAGCACAGCACGATCGCGTCGGCACCGCGCAGCACCCCGATCAGCGCGCGGCCGCCACCTCGTCCGTCCGCGGCTCCCTCGATCAGCCCGGGGATCTCGACGAGCTGCACAGGGACGCCGCAGATCGACGCGAGCGCCGGAACCGGACGGAGCGTGGTGAACGCGTAGTCCCCGGTCTTGATCTGGATGTTCGAGAGCGCTTGCAGGAGGGACGACTTACCGGCGTTCGGCGGTCCCACGAGCGCGATCTGAGCGGCGCCCTCCCGCCTCACCGAGATCGAGTCTCGATGGACGACCTTCGCGCGGACGCGCGTGCGGTCGAGCTCGTCCTGGAGCCATTTGCGCAGATCCGCGTACGGCCCGTTGCGGTAGTCGGGGAGCTCGGACATGAGCGCCCGGATCGTCTTGACGCGCTCCGACCCTTCTTTTCCCACCAACCTGCGCTTCGCCACCTGCGCAAACGTGCGATGCGGCATCGGCACTGCTCCACTCCTTCCACTCGTGCGGGAAGGAGCGCGAACACGGCGACCGACGTCGACGTGCGGTCGCCTCGATCGCGTCCTCTCCCGCCGCTTCCCCGGACGCCTGTGCTGGAAGCGGCGGACTAGCCGTTTTGGTTCGTGGCGGTCGCGCGCCACTCGTGCTCGCGCGGCCTGAACGCTGGGCCGGTCATGACGGCCCGGAGGGTACCAGCAAGGTCACGCGGGCTTGTACCGCGGGCCTCTCTTCGGGATCACGAGGACCGGCACTGCGTATGCGATGTACCGATGCGTCGCGAAGAACCTCGGGTGACATGCCTGCAGCGCGACGACCTCGCGGCCGTGCGACTTGAGCTGCGAGAGGTCGGTCGCCGGGACGATCTTGTGGCCGATGATGCGGTACACGAACGTCGCGTAGGGCAGCTCGAGCGTCACGCGATCGCCGGGCTTCAGCCGGTCGATATGAGCGAAAGGCGCGAGGTAGGTCGTCCGGTGTCCGGCGATGTACACGAGCTGGTGCTGACCCGGCATGTACGTGCGCGGGTCGAGCCCGGGGCCTTTCGTCAGCGAGTCGTGGTCCGTCCCGTCCACGAGCATCATGTTCAGGCCCAGTTCGGGGACGCGGATGCGCCCGAGCGGATCGCCCTCGTGCGCGCCCGCACGGTAGTGTCGCGCCGCGGCGGCGATCAGGCGCTGCTCCTGCGCACGAGTCACACCCTTTGGCGCGGGAGGCGGCGTGTAACGCTTGACCTCGCGCTCGTAACGGGCTGCGAGATGGTGCTGCTGCCGCTGCGCGTACCAGGCGGTGAAGGGGTCCTGCCACAGCCAGACGGTCAGCGTCCAGGCCACACCGAGCACGCCGAGCACGACGAAAATCGCCCCGAGCCAGCGTGCGACGCGACGCGCGGCCGCGCCGGACCTGCTGTTCCCGCTCTCACGAGCCGCACGAGTCGGGACGTCGATCACGTCCTCAGTATCGCCATAGCTCGCCGACTGCGATAGCCCTGGGATCGACGTCTCCTGCCGCGTCCGTACACTGACATGGAGTGGCTGCCGGCGCCCACATGCGATCTCGCCGTCCGCTCGGACCGAAATCTGAGTAGTGCCCGGAGATTCGACAGCCGGCGGCCGCCGCGCCGCATTCTCGTTTGACGCGCTGTCGGCAGATGCCGACCTGGCAAGGCTCGAGCCCGAGTGGCTGGAGCTCTTCGAGCGCTCGGAAACCCGCAACCCGTTCGTGCATCCCGCCTGGATAAGAGCGTGGCTCGGCACGTTCGCCCCGGCGCGGGACGCAACGCTCGTCGTCGCCGCGCGACGCGGCGGCGAACTTGTCGGCGTCGCGCCGTTCTACCGACGGTCGTACGGCGTCGGCCCGACCGGCGTCACCTGCCTCCATGTCGCCGGATCGAGCGTGCCGGCTTCCGATCCGCTGACGGAGATGAGCGAGATCCTGACCCTCGGCGACAACCGTCGCCGGATCGTGCGTGCGCTCCTACACCATGTCGCCCAGGAGCATTCGTCCGGCATCGACTGGCTCGGTCTCTGCCTGCCGCCCTGGCACGGCTGGTTCGACGACGAGTGGCTTCCCGAGCAGTGGCGGGCGCGTGGAGCGTTCGCGATCCACAAGGACGTACGGCCGTTCGTCGTCCTCACGCTCCCCGAAACCTGGGAGCAGGTCGCACTCAAGCGGAACCTGAAGGAAGCGATCCGCCGCAGCAAGAACCGGCTCGCCGCCCTGGACAGCCCGACCGAGATCGTGTTCGCCGAAGGTGAGTCCGCCTCCCGCGCGATCGAGCGGATTCAGGAGCTTCACAGCTCGCGCGCCCAACTGCGCGGCCACCTCGACCACGACGACTACTTCACGAGCGCTGCAGTCTCCCGCTTCGCGCACACCGCCACGACGGGTCTCGCAGCGACAGGCAACGCCGCGGGCGCCCTGCTCAACGTCGGCGGCACGGCAATCGCCGGGCGCGTCGTGTTGCGAGCAGGAGGCGGCGCGTTTCTCTCCTTCTCGGGCGCGGACCCCGAGCACTGGACGCTGGGGGCGTCGACGGCGCTCATCGTCGCTGCCATCCAGCGTGCGATCGCGCAGGGGGATCGCAGCGTGAACTTCTCGATCAATCCGGATGGGGCGAAGTTGCGATGGAGCGAGGAGATTGAGCAGCACAACGAGTTCCTCGTGGTGGGCCCAACGCGAAGGGCGCAACGCGCCTTCGACCTCTTCTGGCAGATGCGCGCGCACCGCGCGCTCGCGCGCCGCAAGGCGGTTCAGCGCCAGCGATACGCTGCGCTGCAGAGCACCGGTGACCGTCCCGGGGACGAGGACGAGTCGGTAACCCAGCCGCACGAGGCCGCAGCCCGGCCTGGAGGCGCCCCTACGCCGTTCTCGATCGTGTGCTTCTCGACGCTCAACTTCGACGTCGAACTGCCCACGAACAGGCAGCAGATCATGATCCGCGCAGCGCGCCGGGGTCATGAGATCCTCTTCGTCGAGACAGGCAATTTCGTGGGCGTGCACCTCCTCCGGCTGCTCCGAGGTCCACGCAGATGGTCACTCCTGCGCCGCCTGTTCGGAACCGAGCGAGTCGCGCCGGGGGTCCACGCCACGAAGGCATTGAACGTGCTCCCGTGGGGCCAGCGCCATGAATTGAGCAACCGCCTCAACGGACGGATCAACGCGGCTCTCATCGGGCACCGGGCTCGGAGGCTGCCGAAGCCGCGCGTCGTCTGGCTGTACGATCCGCGCGCAACCTGGGCGATAGGGCAGTCCGGGGACGAGTTCGCCGTCTACGACTGCGTCGACGACTATGCCGAGCAGGCGGACGGGGCGCGCAACCGCGCCCTGATCGCCGCCGCGGACCGGTGCGCCGCAGAACGCTCTCGTGTCGTCTTCGCGACCACGCGCCCGCTCGAGGAGCGTCACCGCCAAGCCAATCCGAAGACTCACCTCGTCCCTAACGTCGGCGACTTCGAGCTCTTTCGCGACGCAGCCGATCGGGCGATGGCTCGCGCCGACCTCCGTGACCTGCCGCGGCCGGTGTACGGCTTTGCGGGCAACCTCCTCCCGGGCAAAGTCGACCTCGACCTGCTCGAGGACTTCGCCGGCCGCATCGACGGCGGGACGCTGCTCCTCGCCGGGCCGACGCACGGCATCGCGGTCGACTACGTCCAGCGGCTGGCGACGCTTCCATGGGTGCGCGCTCTCGGGCACATTCCCTATCGGGAATTGCCCAGCATCGTGGCCGCCTTCGACGTCGCCCTCATACCGTACGCCGAGAACGACTACACGCGGAGCTGCTTTCCACTCAAGCTCTACGAGTACCTTGCCGCAGGCAAGCCGACGGTCGCGAGCGGTCTCCCCGCCCTGCACGGGATGGAACCCGATGTCACCGTCGCGTCCGGCACCGACGACTTCTCCTTGGCTGTGAACCGCGCGCTGCGACTGATATCGGAGGAGGACGTCGCGAGACGCGTCGCCCTTGCGTCGCAGAACACGTGGGACGGGCGCACGGAGCGGCTACTCGGGCTCGTCGCGGCGGAACTCTGACCGCGTGCGACTCCTCGTCGCCACCGATCAGTGGTCACCGGACACGGTGGGGGGATCCGGCCGGGTTGCGGCGGCATCGGCACGGGCGCTTGCGCGACGTGGCCACGAGGTCACAGTCCTCGCTCCGGCCCTGGACGGATTGCCGAAACAGACGCTCGAGGAGGACGTCGAGGTCATACGCGTCCTGCGACGTCACAATGTCCCGCAGACGGCGGCGGATCCTGTCGCGACCCGATACTTTGCCCGCCGCCTTCGCAGCCGGCACTTCGATCTCGCCGTCGCCCACCAGTCGACGAATGCCGTCGGGCTCGCGGCGGCAGGACTCGACGCTCCTCTCGCCTACGTGTTCCACGCCTCCGTGGTGCTCGAGCAGCGGTTCCTGCGCCGCCGCACGAGCCTCGCACCTCGCCTTGCTCGAATCGCGCTTGATCCGCTGCTCGTCGGTCTCGAGCGCAGTGCGGTGGCGCGAGCGGCCGGCATCCTCGTCCTGAGCGACTTCAGCACGCAGGTCGTGCTCGGGCGGCACGGGCATGTCGCCACCAAGCTGCACCGCGTCTCCGGAGGCGTCGAGGATGTCTTCTTCGCTCGGCCACCCGAGCCCGCGCCCGGCACGCGACGACGCTACGGCGTTCCAGAAGGGGGCGTCCTGCTCACCACGGTGCGCCGGCTCGAGCCGCGCATGGGCGTCGACGAACTCGTGGGTGCTATCGCCCGACTGGACGACAAGCGCCTGGTGCTCGCCATCGCCGGCGACGGCATGGATCGTGGCCGCCTGGAACGGCTGGCAGTCGACCTCGGTCTGGCCGAGCGGGTGCGGTTCCTAGGGCGGATTCCAGATGCAGAGTTGCGCTCGCTGTACGCAGCCGCTGACCTCTTTGTCCTTCCGACGGTCGCCTACGAGGGGTTCGGCATTTCGACTGTCGAAGCGCTTGCTGCGGGAACGCCCGTGCTCGGAACCGCCGTCGGCGCGACACCCGAGATCCTTTCGGGGATCGACAGCGCATTCGTCGTGCCGCACTCGGATGCCGACTCGCTCGCGGCAGCGATCGAGCGTACGCTGCCGCTCCTGGGGCCCGATATCCGCGCCAGATGTGCCGAGTACGCACGTACCCGTTATGGGTGGGATGTCGTGATCACCGGCTGGGAGAAGGCTCTCCGGGCGGTGGCAGGAATTGACGGCCGCGAAGTACTCGGTAACCTGTGACAAAGTGGCGGTAGCGGACGTCTACGCGGCGCTATGGCGCCACCGGCTATTCATTGTTGGGATGACGGCGCTCGTCGGCGTGGTCGCGTACGTTCTCGCCTCGACCCAGCCCAAGATCTACGAGTCGACCGCCCTCGTCCGCGTCGAGCAACGCGGCGTCAGCGCGAGCGACCTCTTCGGGTCACTCGAGGTTGGTCAGCGACTGGCACAGACGTACGCGAAGATCGTGTCGACGAAGGCGCTCAGAGACCGCGTCGCAGCCAGGCTTCGCCTTCCGACGACCCAGGTCCACCTCTCGAGCTCACCCGTCGGCGACATCGAACTCGTCGACGTGACCGCCAGCAGCAGGATTCCCGCCCAGGCTGCGCTCGTCGCGAACGGGGCGGTCGCCGCACTGCAGGCGTTCGTCGCCGAGAAGGGCACGAACAGCGAGAAGGTCGTACTGATCGACCCGGCACGCGTTCCGACCGCCCCCGCATCTCCGCGCGTCAAGTTGACCGTCGCCGTCGCCGTCATCCTGGGGCTGCTCTTCAACAGCGCGCTCGCACTGCTGCTCGAGCTGTTCGCCGATCGCCTGCCCTCGATCGAAGACATGGAGGGAATCTTTGGGCGACCCGTGCTCGCGACCGTCCCGGAGCTGACGTTCAAGCAATCGGCGACACGCCTTTCGGTGGCAGGATCGCGAACGGCTGACACGGGCTCGATCGCCGCGATCGGCCGCTCACCCGGGGGAACGCGTGGCAGCTAGCCCTCAGACCAAGCGTGCGAACTCGCATCCCGCGCCATCGCGGCTCGGGTTGATCGACGTCCACGAGCCGTCCGGTGAGCCGTTCCGGACGCTTCGCCTTGCTCTCGATCTCCGCCCGCGGGCAGCGGACACCCGGACGATCGTCGTCACGAGCGCCGATCCGGGCGAGGGCAAGTCCACGATCGCGTCGAACTTCGCGCTGATGTCGGCGGTCGACGACAAGAGCGTGCTCCTCGTCGACGGCGACCTGCGAAAGCCGACACAACACGAGCTGTTCGGCGTCTCCCGCTCGCCGGGCATCACGGACGTTATCGCCGGACGGGCAGAGTTCTCGGCCGCGACGCACCGTATGACTCTGTCGGCAAGCACTTCGCCGAGCCGCCGGTTCGACCTGCTGACAGCGGGCACCGCGCTGCCTAACGCCGGCGACGTCGTCTCGTCCTCCCCGATGATCAGTCTTCTGCAAGCGATCAGCCGCACGTACGACATCGTGGTCGTGGACACGCCTCCCGTCCTGGCGGCGGCCGACGCGGCCAGCCTGGCCGCGCGCACGGGCGCCGACGTCGTCTTCGTCGTCAGCCACCGTGGGCGCAAGCGGCACGTCCAGCGCGCAATGGACAAGCTCGAACTGGTCGGGGCGAGCGTGGTCGGCTTTGTCCTCAACCGCGAGGGCCGGCTCTCCGACTACGGGTACTACTAGCCGGAGGCTTTCGCGTGACACGCGCACGAAGTGCGACGCCCAGTGCCCTCGTCCTTAGCGCCGCACTCGTCGCGAACCTGGCGATCGGGGCCGGACTTGGATCGCAACGCGGCGTACCCGCCGCTGTCGCGCTGGCACTCGTACCGACGATCCTCTTCGTTGTCGGCGCCCTGATCGCGACCCATCGCGATCTGCTCGTCTACATCGCGCTGGCGCTCACGCTGACCGGGCTCAACGTGACCAGCGCGCTCCCGGGCACAGGAGGCGTGCGAATCTTCGCCACCGACATCATCCTGCTGCTGGCAATCGGCGCGGCGATCGGTGGATGGCTGATGCCCCGACAAGCCGGCGCGCAGGGAACACACATGCGGACGCCAGTGCTGGGCATCCCGTTGCTCTTCCTCGTCGCCACCCTGACGCTCGGCATCGTCAAGGGACACGAGCGCTACGGTGCATCGCTGGTCGGCCAGCCTGCTCGGCTGTTCCTGTACGCCGCAATCGCGGTCGCGATGGTCGGGCTGACGCCGCAACGTGCCTGGAAGGGCATCACCATCGTGTTCTACGCCGGTGCAGTCGTGCAGGCGCTCTGGGGTGTGTATTACATGGCGACCGGAAGATCCCAGACCGGCACCGAGGCCCTCTCGACAGGGGGGCTCCGCTTCCTCGCACTGAGCTCTTCCCTGTACCTCACCGGAAGCCTGCTGTGCGCGCTGCTCAACCTCGAGAGGCATCGCGACCGGGTGGGGCGCCAGCTGCTCGACGCCGTGATCGCGCTTCTTTCGATCTTCGGCATCGTCGTCGCATTCGGCCGGGCCGTGTACTTCGCCGTCGTCGTGATCGTTCCGTTGCTCCTCATCACCCGCCGCGAGCTGCGTCGATCGGTCGTGCGAATGCTCCCCATCTTCGCGCCGGTACTGATTCTCGTCGCACTCCTCGTTCCTCTTGCGAAACCGGACCTGGTGACAACTCTTACAACGCGACTGACGAAGACAAACGGGAACGAGCTGAACGTCGTCTGGCGCCAGCGCGCCCGCGCCGCGGCGATGCAAGGAGTGGGCAAGGAGATCGTGACAGGCGTCGGCTTCGGCCGCATCACGTCCTTCCAGATCGCGGGCCAAACCGTGAAGATCGACGGTGATCCCCACAACAGCTACGTCTATCTGCTCGCCGGCGGCGGCCTACTGGCGCTCTGCAGCATGCTCCTCGTCGGCATCTTCTACCTCTTCGATGCCTGGAGGCGCATACGCGCCACATCGGGCGTATCTCAGATGCTTGTTATCTGGTGTGTCGGCACGTGGTTGTCGTTCATGATCAACGCACTTGCCGAGCCGATCCTCACCGACGCGACGATGCTCCTGACGATCTGGATCACGTTGCTGCTACCGGCCATCGTGGTGCGGCGGCCGACTGTCGACGAGAGCCGATCACCCTCGCCTGAGGCGCAGCTCGAGAGCTCGCTCGTACGCGCGTAGCAACTCGCGTTCGGAGTGCTCCCACGAGAGGGCCGTCTCGAGCCGTTGCCGGCCCAGCTCGCCCATGCGCGCCCGCCGCGCGGGGTCGTCCAGCAGCTCCGCGATCGCGGCTGCGAAGCTCGCCTCGTCGTTCGCCTGAGCGTAGAGAGCCGCGTCGCCGGCGGAGACACGCGCCTCAACGAGATCGTAGGAGACGAGCGGTCTCGCCAGCGCCATGTACTCGACGATCTTGTTCATCGTCGAGATGTCGTTGAGTGGGTTGCGGGGGTCCGGAGCCAGACACACGTCGGCGCTCGAGAGGATCCGCATCACGTCCTCGTCAGGGATCCGGCCGGTGAACTCGACATCGGGCGAGAGGCCGAGCTCGCTCGCGAGACGGCGCATGTCGGGCAGCACGTCACCGGCGCCGATGAAGACGGCGCGCCAGTCGTCGCGGCGTTCCTTGAGCACGCGCAGCGCCCGTAATGCATGGTCGACGCCATCCTGCGGCCCCATCACGCCGAGGTAGCCGAGGAGGAACGATCGGCCTCTCTTCAGCGTCGGATCGGGAGGAAACGGTCGGAACCGCTCGAGGTTCGGGGCGCTGCGCACGACAAAGACGTCGGACGGGTTCTTCGCACCTCGCGAGATCGCGATCCGACGGTATGACTCGTTCGTCGAGATAACGACGTCCGCGAGCGAGAACGTACGCCGCTCGGCCGCGAGCGTCAGGCGGTGCAACAGAGTCCCGCTCTGCCCGAAGCGCGACTCGTACAGCTCGGGCACCAGGTCGTGATGATCGAACAGGAGTGCCGATCCGGTGCGGCGGAGAAACGACACTGCCGGCAGCAGGAGATCGGGCGGGTTGCACGCGTGGACCACGTCGATCGACCTTGCTGTCGCAATCCGGCGGGCCAACCGACGTGTGTGCCACAACGCGGTGCCGTACTCGCGAACGTAGCCCAGTGGTCCCCGCGTGGCGGGCACGAGCGGATAGCGATAGATGTCGACTCCGTCGATCCGCTCGAACTTCTCGCGATCCCGGGTCGCGCCCTGCGGGCAGATGACCGAGACGTGGTATCCCGCCTCCGTGAGCGAGCGGCTCTCCTGCCACACTCGCCGGTCGAAGGGGACCGAGAGGTTCTCGACGAGAACGAGAACCTCACCAGGCAATGGCGTCGTACGCTCCTCGGTCGCGCTGCTCCCGGTCGGGAAGGCCGACGAGATCCAGAACCTTGATGCTTCGATCGGCAGCAAGCGCCGCCTCGATCTCCGGCGTGCGGTTTCCGACAACGCACACGTCCGCTCCGGCCAGGGCCTCTTCCGGTGATTCAACGAGCAG
>Ga0066903_100003762_pt1 | contig 12540 bp, 8 predicted proteins | sample PanSoiMetaGPlot1_FD_67491 | JGI IMG/M metagenome (GOLD analysis project Ga0066903, IMG submission 67491) | Tropical forest soil microbial communities from Panama analyzed to predict greenhouse gas emissions - Panama Soil - Plot 1 (version 2) | ecosystem: Environmental > Terrestrial > Soil >...
GACAGCTTCGATAAGGACTTCGGCGTCGATGAATGGCACGGCCACAACGTGTTCGTCCGCGATGGCGACAAAGTATTCCGCACGTACTTCATCAACAACCGCGGCGACGAGGCAATGGGAAGCACGTGGAGCTACCTTGACATCACGCCGCTTGGGCGTCAGGAGACCTGGGAGGATTCACCAGAGGGCTATCCGCAGACTCCGCCGTACAAGTGGTGGAACTGGCACGACAACTACGACGCCGAGTCCACGCCGAACCCGAAGTGGGTCGATATCATCACGGACCCTGAAGGAGCCGCCGTCCGAAGGCGAGAGGAAGAGGCGAAGGCTCGCTGACGAATGAACTCCAGCGGATCACCGCGCCAGGATCTTGCGTAGGCCGAGCCCACTCGGTGCGCGAGAATCGCCTCCGGTGGTGAAGTTGTGACTACCTGAATCCCAACTGCTCGGCCAGTTGTTCGTTCTGACCGGCCTGACGGTAGTGCGGCGCAGAGAGCCGATACGCCTTGAAGGAAGCGAACGAGATACGTTGTGCCAATCCGACAGCGCGTATGAATTTCCGGTGATTTGGATATTTGTTCACCAACACCCGCTCGATGAGCTGTTCAGCGAGATTATTGATAGCTGATCGCTTCAGGCTTTCGAGTGTATCTGCGCGAATGATCCGCTGGCCGGCGCCGTAGCTGACTGCCACGTCGTTGGGCAATCTGCTGACCGTAAATCGGGCGTTGCTCTCATTGAACCCGTGCTGAAAGAACGGCTGCGACGTACGCCAGTCTCGCATGTTTGCGTCGTAGGCAAGTGCCGCCGGCGCGTACGTGGTGGGATCAAGAACGACGCGCGTGATGACGTCGGCGATGAACCGACGCTCCACGCGATCCTGCGCGATGGCGCTCGCCGCTGAGAAAAGCAGAAGCACCGCGAGAACGGCGACCAAGCGCATCCGTATCATGCGGCTCACTTATTCAACTTCTGAGCCAGGAGCCCGCCTACGCCTCAGGCGACGTCGCGCCAGGAGCCCAGTCGTCAGTCTGATGAATAAGTGTCTGCTGATCGATACAGGAAATCGTCGGCCCCACCGCGGCACCCCAGTCACTGTTGGCACAGGGCGCAAGACAGCGAAACCTGGCAGGTGTGATGATCAAAGAGATTTCAGGTGTTGAAGATCCCCAAAGTCCATCAAATCCTGGAATTCTGGAATTCACGGCCGTCGCTGTGAAAGCCGTCGTTATAAGGGGTGGTTGGAGGTTTGAAGGGCCGATGGGTACGAAGCGCGCGGAGTTTCGCTTCTACGCGGAGCTGAATGACTTCTTGACGCGACGGCACCGCTTCGCGACCGTCGAGTACCTCTTTGATGGAGAGGTTTCGGTGAAGGACTCAATCGAAGCGGCGGGCGTTCCACATACCGAAGTGGATCTGGTGATCGTCAACAGCGAACCTGTCGATTTCACGTACCGTGTGCGCGACGGCGATCGCGTCGCAGTCTACCCGGTGTTCGAGGCGCTCGACATCGGACCGATTGCGCGCGTGCGACCGGAGCCGCTCCGCGAACCACGGTTCTTCGCGGACGCCCATCTCGGCCGGCTCGCTCGCCATCTGCGCCTGCTCGGTTTCGACACCGCGTACGAACGCGATTGTGATGACGCGCATCTTGCCGCGAGTGCAGCGCGCGAGCGTCGGATCGTCCTGACGCACGATGGCGGATTGCTCAAACGCAACGTGGTGACGCACGGCATGTTCGTGCGGGCGCAGCAGCCCCGGGCGCAGCTCCTCGAAGTGGCGCGCCGGCTGCAACTTCTCTCACGATTCAAACCGTTCACGCGATGTCTGGAGTGCAATGGCGCACTGACTGCCGCGCCAAAGTCTGAAGTCGCCGCGCTGGTTCCCCAGCGCGCGTGGCGCTCCCACGAGCAATTCATGCGCTGTACCCGTTGTGGGCGCGTGTACTGGGCGGGAACACATCACGAGCGGCTGCAACGATTCGTTGAGGATATTCAAGTAACGCTGGGCCGTTCGACGTAACCTCTCCGAAGCCTCGCGCCGGTACGCTGATTGCCGTCACAGGCTTGCTCTTCTGAGATTGAGGAGCCGGCACTGCGATCCGGCTCCCCCCATCCCATTCGTCTATCCGGCGACCGCTGCGATATCAGACTTTGCTGCGGCTTCCGCTCGCTTAGCTTCGGCTTTCGCGTCGATTTGTGGATCTGCCTCGTGAATGGCGTCGGCAAGCGTGCGTCCTTCTTCCACAACGCGATGCTTGAGAACCATGAACGGCACGTTGGTGTTGCGTGCGGCATGTGCGACCGCTGCAAATTCCTCGGCGCTTCGGAAACCTTCGGCGGCGACGTCCATACGGGCGCCACGATTCAACACCGGTTTGAGTCTGGCGTGTAGACGCGGCTCCGAAAGCGGGATCGCTGCGTCTGGTGCGATGTTTGACGTCACGGCACTTGGAGGTGCCGCGGCTTTCCGGGCCGCGCTCGCGGGTCTGGCCCGCGGCGTTTTCGCAGGTGCGGGCGACGGAGCCGTCGCCGGAGCGGTTGATTCGACAGTCCCAACTGCGGGGGCTGCCATGTGGGTATTTCCATCTCGCAAGCTGTCTCTTACCGACGGACCAACGGCCACTCCAACGGCGAACACGCCAACGAAGGCGGCTGTCAGAGCTGCTGCTTTACCAACCGTCATAATCAGCCTCCCCTTTCGCTAGCGCGGTTTTCATACCGCGCGTCAGCCACGACTCTGCAAGAAAGACGACCTGAGCCATAGAGTGGCTTTCGTGGGGAAACTCTCGCAATTTGCACTTTGCGCCCGAGCGTCATAACTCGACCGTTGCAATGTCCTTCCGATCCCTTGGTGAACGATACGTACTGGTGGCACTCAGATGGCCGCCTCGAAGTTGCATCGCAGGCGAGGTGTGAGATGGCACAGACGAGAGAAAGAAAGGCAGCGGGAGCCATTTGGATGACGCGCGATTCGCAGCGCGAGTGACTCGTACACCTACGATCCGCATCCGTGAGATCGACATCGAAGTTGTAGATAAATCGCGGCCAGCGTCATGGCAGGAGTTTGATCATCACTCCGCTTCCACGAAAGGCTAGAGCGGATTCGACTTCCGTGTAGACGTAAGAACGTTGTGGTAGCTACGCAGTATTGCAAGCTGCTTTAACGAGATGCTCCGCCGGGACGGACCCGCGGCAATCCTGTACAATCAAAGGTTCATGATCACAGTCAGCGGCGTGTCCATGCGTTTTGGGTCGAAGGTCCTCTTCGAGGACGTCACGACGACGTTTTCGTCCGGCCGGAAGTACGGGTTGACGGGACCGAACGGAGCCGGAAAGTCGACGTTCATGAAGCTGCTGACCGGCGAATCCGAACCGCAGCGCGGCACGGTCGTTCGGCCGCTAAAGCTTGGCGTGCTTCGCCAGGATCACTTTGCGTTTGACGGCCATCGGGTTTTGGACACCGTGACCATGGGAAACCGGCGCCTCTGGAGTGCCTTGACCGAGCGCGATGCGCTCTACGAGCGGCCGGAGATGACCAACGAAGACGGCATGCGCCTCGCCGAACTCGAGGGGATCATCGGGGAAGAGGACGGCTACTCCGCTGAAAGCGATGCCGCGGTGCTGCTGCAGGGCCTCGACATCGGCGACGCATTGCACGGGCGCAAGATGGGCGAGCTGCAAGGCGGCCAGAAGATGCGCACGCTACTTGCGCAGGCGCTGTTCGGCCACCCGGAGGCTCTGTTGCTCGACGAGCCGACCAACCACCTCGATCTCGACTCGATCCACTGGCTGGAGGAATTTCTCGATCGCTACGAGGGCACACTGATCGTCATCTCGCACGATCGACATTTCCTGAACCGCGTTTGTACCCACATCGCGGATATTGATTACGAGACGATCATCACCTACACCGGCGGCTACGACGACATGGTCGTGGCCAAGACGCAAATCCGGTCGAAGATCGAGGCGGAGAACGAGCAGCGCGAGAAGAAGATTGCGCAGCTCAATGATTTCATCGCGCGGTTCGGCGCAGGCACCCGCGCCAGCCAGACGACGTCGAGGCGAAAAGAGGTCGAGCGATTGCAGACCACGGAGCTGGCGCGGTCGAACATTCAGCGTCCGTACATCAGATTCACGACGAAGCGGCCGTCAGGAAAAGTTCCGCTCGAGTTCAACGGTCTGTCGAAGGCGTTTGGCGAGCACAAGGTCTTTTCGGGCTTCGGGGCCGTTGTGAATCGCGGCGACAAAATCGTGCTCGTCGGCAAGAACGGAGCGGGAAAGACGACACTCCTGAAGGCGCTCCTGGCGGATGCGCCGGACCTGTCGGAGTCGACGATCTCCATCGAGGACCGAGACGCCGGCACTCTGCGGTGGGGCCATGAAGTGTCGATTGGCTACTTTCCGCAGGACCACACGAACGCGATTGAGAAAGGGTTGACCGCGGTCGAGTGGCTGCACAGCTTCGACCCCGACGCGTCGCGCCAGGACATCCACGGCCTGCTCGGCCAGATGCTGTTCAGCGGAGAGGAAGGCCTCAAGCCGACCGAGGCGTTGTCGGGCGGCGAGACCGCGCGGCTGCTTTTCTGCCGCATCATGCTGCAGAAGCCCAACGTGCTCGTGCTCGACGAGCCGACCAACCACCTTGATCTGGAATCCATCAACGCGCTGAACGTCGCGCTGCAAAAATACGAGGGCACGATCTTCCTCGTGACGCACGACCAGGATCTGCTGGAAGCGGTCGGCACGCGCGTCTGGCAGTTCGGAAATGGCGGCATCGAGGACGACAAACGCAGCTACGAAGAACACGCAGCGCTGGTGGTGTAGTGGATTCCATCCCAGCGCAGATCTCCGGGCAGCCTTCGAATCTCACGCCTTCGTCATCTCAAGTCGAGATCGAACGGGAGGTCGCGAGGCGTCGGACGTTTGCGATCATTTCGCATCCTGACGCCGGCAAGACGACCCTGACCGAGAAGGTCCTCCTCTACGCCGGGGCAATCGAACTTGCCGGCGCGGTTCGCGGTCGCAACTCGCGTCGCCACGCCACCTCGGACTGGATGGAGCTCGAACAACAGCGCGGCATTTCGATCACGTCCGCCGCGCTCGAATTCGAATTGCAGGGCCGGCGCCTGTCGCTCATCGACACGCCGGGACACGGCGACTTCAGCGAGGACACCTATCGCGCGCTGATCGCCGCAGATGGTGTCGTCATGGTCATCGACGCGGCCAAGGGCGTGGAGGATCGGACGCGCAAGCTCTTTGAGGTCTGCCGCCGTCACCGGTTGCCGATTCTGACCTTCGTCAACAAGTTCGACCTCCCCGCGCGCGATCCGCTCGAGCTGATTGACGACCTCGAACGCACGCTCGGGATTGGGGCGGCACCGGTGAACTGGCCGATCGGCAGCGCCGAGCGGTTCCGCGGCGTGTACGACATCGGGAGCCGGACGTTCCTGCGTTATGAGCGCGAAGCTCAGGGCCAGTACCGAGCGCCAGTCAACGTGTCGTCGCTCGACGATCCCGATGCGCGAGAGATCATCGGCGAAGACCTCTACGCCCATTTCCTCGAGTCCTTGGAGGTCGTCCGCGAAGCGGGTTCGACGTTCGATCTCGCGGAGTACCGCGCAGGGCGGCAAACGCCTGTGTTCTTCGGCAGCGCGCTGACCAACTTCGGACTTGAACCGTTCCTTCAAGCGCTCGTCGAGATCACGCCTTCACCACAGGAACGCTCGAGCGATGCCGGCGTAATAAACCCGACCGACGACCGGTTCACCGGATTCGTGTTCAAGATTCAGGCGAATATGGACCCTCGTCATCGCGATCGCGTGGCCTTCGTCCGCATCTGTTCGGGTCGGTTCACGAAGGACATGGTCATGTCCAACAGCCGACTCGGCAAGTCGATCAGAGCCTCCCGCGCTTACCGGTTCTTCGGCCGCGACCGCGAGACGATCGAGGTTGCTTATGCCGGCGACATCGTTGGGCTCGTCAACCCGGGGCAGTTCGCGATTGGCGACACGCTTCATTCCGGCCCGGCGTTGCGATTTCCAGAGTTGCCACGATTTCCGGCGGAGCACTTCGGACGGATTCGGTCGAAGGACACGCGTTACAAGCAATTCGACGAGGGGATACGGCAACTCGAGGAAGAAGGTTTGATGCAGGTGTTCTACCTGCCATCAAGCCGGCGCGAGCCTCTGATCGGCGTCGTCGGCGCGCTGCAGTACGACGTCATCGCGAGCCGTCTCAAGAATGAATACGGGGTCGCTGCCGAAATCGAACCACAAACGTATACAGCCGCCCGTTGGCTGGGGAACCACAATGGTCCAGTACCGCCGCTCGCCGGCGGATGTATCGTGGCGGCCGACTCACACGATCGACGCGTCATCCTGTTCCCGTCGGAGTGGGAACTGCGCTACTTCGAACGCCACCATCCCGACGTCGCGTTGTTCGAGGAGTCGCCCGGACTACGTTGACGTTCGGCGGCTGTTCGCTCGCAAAGACGTTTCGCGAACACAATCTGGCAACGAAGCGTTCATGGCCTGCGAAAGTACATGAACCAATTGGTTTCCCACGAGTGGCCACCGTCCGCGGAAAAGGCCTGCTGCCAAATCGGCTTGCCGGGATCCCGGCGGTCCCATCGAAAAGTCACCAGAACGGGTTGGCCGTCGTGGCTGTCTTCCCCTCGAAACACTCCTTCGGATCCGTCAAAGCCGCCAACGACGGGAGGAAAAAGACGCGCGCTCGTACTATCGATCCAATAGATGCGCCACAGGCCATCGGCCAGGTCGAACAGCCGCAACGAAACACCTTCGAAGAAAGGGCCATCGGTGATGCGGCACTGATCGACGTTGCCCAGACCACCAAGGATCGGCTGCATCACCATTGGCGTTTCGAACTCGACCCAGTCGTTCGAGCCCTTCAACCGCTCGCGAAGACGACGGTGGCGGATGATCCATTCACCCTCGAGGAAATCGAAGTCACGAGCCCCGCTGGGCCGCGCGTCGCGTACGTGACTCGGGAGCTCGAAGAGAGGCATCGTCGTTACCGCTGCGTCTGCGGCAATGCGAACGCCGTCAGCATGCTGCCCGATGGGACGAGCACGTACTGCCGCCCATCCAGCATGTAGGTAGTCCCCGCCGTTGACCGCATCGAGAATCCGAGCTGGTAGTGCCACAGGTTCTTCCCGGTGCGCGAGTCAAACGCCATGATGTTGCCGTCGCCGTCGCCCGCGAACACCACTCCCGATGCCGTGCTGAGCACGCCCGACGCGGACACCGACGTATAACGGAATTCCCACTTGATCAGGCCTGTCAACGGATCGATCGCGCGGAGCGCGCCGAAGTTTTTCTGATCGGCCGGCCGTATCTGCCCGCCGCCCGTGTACTGTTCGCCCGGCTTGAACTTCTGGTCGTAGCCGTAATACATCGCGCACGTTTCACGGGCGGTCACGAAGAAGAGGCCGTTCGTCGGGTCGAACGACGGCGACATGAAATTCGTACCACCACCGAGGTCCGGGCATGTCCTGTTGCCGTCCGCGTCCGGCGTGTGGCCCGGCAGCAGCATCGGCCGCCCGTTGGCATCGACTTCCCTGGCCCAGGTTGTTTCCACAAACGGCTTAGCCACGATCACTTTTCCGGTGACGCGATCGATCGTGTAGAAGAAGCCATTCCGGTTGGCGAACATCACCACCTTGCGCGGCTGGCCGTTGATCGTCAACTCGCCAAGTACCGGCACCTGCGTCGAATCCCAGTCGTGGACGTCGTGCGGTGTGAACTGATAGTGCCAGCGCCGCTCCCCCGTGTCGGCGTCGAGCGCCACCAGCGAGGCGGTGTAGAGGTTGTCGCCTTCGCGGCTGCTGCTGTAGTAGTCGGGGCCGGGATTCCCGGTGCCGAAGAAGATCAGGTTCTGCTCGGGATCGTAGGTGCCCGTCACCCAGATCGAGCCGCCGCCGCGCTGGTATGCGTCACCCTGCGGCCACGTCCGCGCACCCTGATCGCCGGGGCCGGCGACGGTATAGAAACGCCACGCGCGCTTGCCGGTGTTGGCCTCGTAGGCGTCGATGAATCCGCGGATGCCGTACTCGGCACCGGCCACGCCGACAATCACCTTGTCCTTAATCACGAGCGGCGCGACAGTCGCCGAGTACCCCATCTTGTAGTCCGCGAGCTCGACGTCGAAGAGCGGCGTCCCGGTCTTCATATCGAGTGCGACCAGATGGGCATCGAGCGTGGCCATGAAGAGCCGATCGCCGAGCACTGCGAAGCCGCGGTTGACGGCGCCGCAACAGAGCTTCAGATCCTCGGGGAGGTTGCGGCGGTAGCGCCAGATGGCGCGGCCGGATCGCGCGTCGATCGCCCATGCGTTGTTGTTGAAGCCGGTGACGTAAAGAACGCCATCGATGACGATGGGCGTCGTCTGAAAACTTCCGAGCTGGCCGGTCTGAAACGTCCACTGCGCCATCAACCCGCCGACGTTCTCGGGCGTGATTTGTGTCAGCGGACTGTGGCGCTGGCCGTTGTAGGTGCCGGAATAGGTGAGCCAGCGCGTCTGGTCCTTCAAGCCGTCCAACAGATCGCGAGTGGTGATGGGCGCCGCATTCGCGATGGGCGCGGCGGCGGCCGGCACATCGACATCCCCGCGCAGCGAACCGAGATAGCTCGCGAGATCGGTCAGGTCGCTGTCGCTCAAACGGTCGGCCGGATAGGCCGGCATCAGCGAGCTCTTCTCGTAAATCACTTCCTGCAGATCCGACTTCCGGTAGCCCGCGATGCGTTCGCGGGTGTCCATGATCTGGATGCTGAACACGTCCTCGGCTTTCTTTGCACCGCGGATCCGCTGGCCATCTTTCGTCACAATGGTGACGGTTTCGAACGCCGGCGCGATCCATTCAGAGGGGGTGCGGATCTCACGCGTGATCGCCGCATACGATCGCTGGACGCCAATGCGCGACAAGTCCGGACCGAGGCGGCCGCCGCGGCCCGCCACGCTGTGGCATGACACGCATTGCTGCCCGAACAGCCGTTCGCCATTGGCCGCGTTGCCGGCCGGCCGCTCCGTCGACGCAACTGACCCGATATTCCGCAGATACGCGATGAGCTGCAGGATGTCATCGTCCGCCACATCGATCGCCGAGGCGGCGGGCATCTCGGTACCGGGCACACCTTTGCGGATGATGTCGAACAGCCGCTCGTCGGGCATGCCGGCCATCGCCGCGATGAGATCGGGGCCGCGATACCCCGTGCCGTCGAGCGCGTGGCAGTCCGCGCAGCGTACCCGATAAAAGGCCATGCCGCCGCGTATCGATTCGCGGTTGCCCAGGTGCGGATTATTGGCTGCGGGATGCCTCGGCAGCGGTGTCTGCGCGACGAGCAGCGCGCCGAATCCAACGAAGGCGAACGCAAACAGTATCGCCGAGTTCGAACGCGTCATCGGACCCTCCTGAGCGACAGTGCGGATTAGCGTGCGGCCGCGATACTGGCGCGCCGCGTGGCGCGAAGTCAATCGTGAAAAAGGAGAAGTCATCTGGCTTTCGTCGGTCGAACTGCGACCCTGCCGTTGACTTGCATCAAGGTGAGCCATAATCACGCTGGCCTGATCGCGCCAACCCATCAAACTTGACGTAACCGGGCGAGTCCGAAGAACCACGAAGTCCGATTGTCGTGCGGCGGAAGGAGTTGCGCCGTGAAGGACAGGTCTGCTCCTCAAGACATCTACGAGCCCGCGTCGCCTCATGATCTCGTGTCTTTCGCGGTGGTCTGTAAGCCAGCGTCTGGTGCGGACGCAGTAGAACTCCGATCTCGGCTCACCCTGACAACGCTCGACGAGTACCTGCCTTCCCCCGGCGTTCTCGCAGACGTCGCCGACCAGCTGAGGACACTCGGCTTCGAAGTCTTCGATCTTCCGGGCCCGATTGTTTCCGCTCGCGGATCGGTCGAGCGCTTCCGATCGGTATTCCGCGACGCCGAGCTGGTCCGACGGACTCGAACCGTTACTAATCCCCTTTCTGAGAGAACCAGTACGACCTCGATTGTGATCAAGCCAGAGTCACCGGCGCCGTCGCCCGAACCGCTGAGGGGCGCTCTGTTGATCAGCGTCCAGTCGCGGCCTCAATTCGTGGTGCCTCGAATACCTCCAGGCATGGCGAATTTCAGCCTGCATCCGCCGGGCGACATCGCGCAGTTCACGTATGCGTCAGCGACTCACCGGTTGTCGACAGCGTCCGGCCGCGCCACAGGCGAAGGCGTTTCGGTTGCCGTTCTCGACTCCGGTTTCGCAGTTCATCCGTATTACACCGACCACGGGTTCCGCATTACCCGCAGGGCCATGGCAGATACGTCCCATGCGGAGATTGACGACGAACCTCACGGAACCTGCATCCTCGCCAGCCTCTTTGCCTGTGCGCCGGATGTTGACGCGTACGGCCTCAAGCTCGGAGCCGACGCGACGCTTGGTTTCCGCTACGCGATGCACCGTCCGAAAATCCGGGTCATCTCGGTCAGCTGGGTGTACCCGCTTGCAAACGAAGTCCCTCTGCCAGTCGAACTGGTGCCGCTACAGATCACCATCCTGCTTGCAATCAGTAAAGGTGTGACAGTGATCGCCGCCGCCGGCAACGGACCGCTGCAATCGACGTTTCCCGCAGGAATGCCCGAGGTGATCGCGGTGGGAGGTGTGGCCGTCGGCGGAAACGACGGCGTCACGGCATGGGACGGCGCCTCGAGCTTTTCGAGCGTTGCGTTCGGGGGGCGCAACGTCCCCGACTTCTGCGCGATCGCGTCAGACATGTGGTCCCCGGTTCCAGGCACTCCACCGGACTGGCTATCCGCACCAGGAGGAACGTCCAGCGCGGCACCGCAAGTCGCGGGCATCGCCGCCCTCTTGCTTCAGAAGCGTCCGGAGCTGACGCCCGCGATCATTCGCGACGTACTTGCAGTCACGGCTGCAGATGTCACCGCCGGAACCACAGCGTCCGGACACAGGGCGCGCGCCGGCGTGGATCTCGCAACAGGCGCCGGCTTCGTAAACGCGCTGGAGGCCTGGCTATCCATCTGACGCAGAATGTCATCATGCAGGCCGAAGACGAACCCGACTCCCGGCCGTCCCCTACCCCGACTCCCCCTCTCATGGGATCGACTGTCGGCCGGTTCAGGATCACGGGTCGCCTCGGCGCTGGCGGCATGGGTGAGGTGTATCGCGCCGAAGACACCGACCTCAGACGAACGGTCGCGATCAAACGGCTGACCCGCCGGTCGTTTGACGACGGCATCACGAGAAACAACCTCCTGAGAGAGGGGCGTCGCGCGTCTGCGCTGAATCATCCGCGGATTGCGAGCATCTACGACGTCTTTACCGATGGAGACGAGTCGTTCCTCGTGATGGAGTACATCGACGGTTCGACGCTGAGGGACCGGCTCGAGACGCCGCTGAGCCTTGACGACTTCTGCCGGATCGCCATCCAGTGCACGGAGGCGCTCGAGGCTGCCCACGAGAAAGGCATCCTGCACGGCGACATCAAACCGACGAACATCATGTTGACGCGTGACCGCGGCGATGTGAAGGTATGCGACTTCGGTGTCGCTCGCCGCCTCCCTCACCCGGTTTATGGCGGTGATCTCACAAGTACCGTTCTGTCCCCCGCAGGCGGCACGCCGGGGTACATGGCACCAGAGGTCGTGCTCGATAAGCCCGTCGACAAGCGCGCCGACATCTTTTCGCTGGGCATCGTCTTCTACGAAATGCTCGCGGGGCGAAATCCGTTCCGGGCGTCGAATCAGATGGCGACGATGGATCGCATCTGCACGCTCGCCCCCGAACCGCTCGACCGCGTCAACCCGCACGTTCCCGCTCGCGTCGCTCGACTCGTCCAGCGGATGATCGAAAAGGATCCAGCGAATCGATACGGAAGCGCAGTCGAAGTTGGCCATGACCTTGCCGCAATCGCCGCCGATCTGCCGGTGCTCCGCAAACGGCCGCAGTCGATCGGGAGAACACGGGTCCGCGCTATCGTCGCCGGTGCGCTTGTCCTCGTGGCGGTTGTGTCGCTGACGCTGTTTTGGCGACCCAACACCCCATCGTCGGTGCCGCTTCCCGCCGAGATCAACCTGGCCGTCCTTCCGTTCAAGGCTGCTGGAACAGGTGACGACAAGCAGTTGTTCATTCGCGGGCTCAGCGAAATCCTGAACCAGCAGCTCTCGAAACTGACTGTGCATAGCAACCTCCAGGTTGCGACTGGCGCCGACGTTCGGGCGCGAAATGTTCAGAATCCGACCGATGCGCGCGAGCAGCTTGGCGCAAACGTGGTGTTGACAGGGTCGCTCGAGTACGCCGGCAACGACGTGCGAATTACGTGTCAGCTGATCGACACGCGCTCCGGCGCAGTGCTGCGCGCGGAGACCGTGACCGCAGATGCGCGAAATTCGATTGCCGTCGAGGATCGTGTCGTCGACGCCGCGGTGCGCATGGTCGGCCTGCAGCTGACTCCAACAGAGCGCGCCCAGTTTGCGGGACACGAGACTCAGCAGCCCGGCGCCTACGACTACTACCTCCA
>Ga0066903_100003764_pt1 | contig 12540 bp, 14 predicted proteins | sample PanSoiMetaGPlot1_FD_67491 | JGI IMG/M metagenome (GOLD analysis project Ga0066903, IMG submission 67491) | Tropical forest soil microbial communities from Panama analyzed to predict greenhouse gas emissions - Panama Soil - Plot 1 (version 2) | ecosystem: Environmental > Terrestrial > Soil >...
CGGCTGGAGCCGGTGCTGGCCGAGTTCGCGCGGGTGCTCCGCCCGGGCGGCCACCTGGTGATCTCGGACGCGCACGTGATCACCTCCTATCTCGGGCCGACGCTGGCCAGGGATCGCGGGCCGGACCGCGGACTCGCCATCCTCGCCGAGCACCACCGCCCGCTGAGCGACTACCTCGCGGCGGCGCTCCCGCTGGGCTTCCGGGTTCGCCACTGCGAGGAGCCGCGGAGGCCGCGCATGGCGCCCGACCCGGGCGACCCGGCGCCGGACCCGCTCCCGGCGCGCGTCTCCTGGGAGCTCCTGGGCCGGTGCCCGGCGGCGGCGAGGGCGGCCATGGAGGGCTCCCCGATCGTGGTCATCTGGCATCTCCAGCTGGAGGGGTGACGTCGAGCCAGCGCCCGCCGAGCGGATCGACGAAGAGGAGCGCGCGCTCGGTGTCCGTCACGATCTCGCATCCATCGCGGCGGCGCGCCCCCAAAGGCGCCCGCTCGTCGCCGTCCCCTGCACGCCCAGGTGGGAGAGCCGGCCGCTCCCACCCACCGCGTCGGCCCCTCCAGCGCGAGCCGGAGGCCGTCGCGGTAGAGCATGACGAGGCCGAGGTCGACGCCGGCACGCTCGGCGGTCTCCGCGTCCCGGAACGCGACCTCCAGGGCGAACAGTTCGCGGTAGAGCGTCTCCGCATGGCGGAGGTGCTCGACCCGGAGCGCCACGTGCGTGAAGGTGTGCGGCGTCATACCACCCATGCTGGCGGCCGCGTCCCGGCTCCCGTCGCTCAGCGCGGGATGAGGCGCCTCGCGAACGCGGCGAGCGTGTCCGCGTTGATCTCGGCCGCTCCGGCCACGTCCTCGAACGACATCGGCTCCTTCTCGGCCGCCCGGTTCGCCTCGCTCCGCGCCACCACGGCCTCGTCGACCAGGATCGGGCTGGCCGCCAGCATCGCCAGCGCGATGGCGTCGCTGGGCCTGGCGTCCACGTCCCGCTCACCGCTCGGACCGGTGACGGCCACGACCGCGTAGAACACCTCGTCGTCCAGCCGCTCGATGCGCACCTCGCGGATGCTGCCGCCGGCGGCGGCCACCAGGTTCGCCGCCAGAGCAGCCGTCATCGGCCGCGGCGCGGCCGCGCCCTCGAGCTGCAGGGCGATGAACCGCGCCTCGGCCGGCCCCATCCAGATGGGCAGCGTGCGCTCCCCGCTGGCCAGCGTGACGATGTGGTACTCCTCGCCGTCGCGGCGGACGCGATGGACGTCGGTGACCGTCATCTCGATACGCGCCGGCGCGCTCGATCCCGTCATGGGCACTGCCTCCTCTGGCGTGGCGAGCTGGCGCCGGAGCGCCGCTCGGGCGCGATGGAGCCGGAGCTTCACGGCTCCGACCTCGATGCCGAGCTGAGCCGCGACCTCGGCCTGCGTCAGCCCCTCGACGTAGAACAGCAGGACCGCCTCGCGCTGACCGGCGGGGAGCACGCCGATCGCCTCGCGGAGGCGGCACGCCTCCAGCGCGGCCATCGCGTCGTGCTCCACGTCGCCGCCCGGGACGGACGGCGGCGAGGCCATGAGCCGCTCCCGGCCGCGATCGCGGAGCATGCGACGGCAGACGTTCAGCGCGATCCCGGTGAACCAGGCCCCGAACCGGTCGGGCTGCCGCAGCAGGTCGAGGTTCAGGAGGACGGTCATGCTGGCCTCCTGGAACGCCTCCTCGGCCAGCGGACCGTCGCGGAGCATCCGCCGGCACGCGCCCACCACCAGCGGGCCGTGGAGGCGGACCAGCTCACCGAGCGCATCGCGGTCCCCCGCTCGCGCCGCGGCGATCAGTCGCTCGTGCATCCTGCCCTGTAGTGCCACGAACCTGGCCGCAGGTTACGCGGCGCCCACTGATGGAGAATCGAGGCAGTTCGAGGGGCCGCCGTGGCCCGGTTGAGGAGGTGCTCCGCACGTTGTCTTCGCCTACGAGTCACTCGCTGGACGTTCCGGGGGCCCGCCTGCACTACGAGGTGCGGGGGTCGGGCTCCGTGCTCATGCTGATCGGCCACCCCATGGACAGCTCGGGGTTCGCCCCGATCGCGCCGCTGCTCGCCGCCGACCACACGGTCGTGACCTACGACCCCAGGGGCTTCGGCCGCAGCACGATCGACGATCGCGGCCAGGACGCCGAGCCCGAGGTGCTGGCCGACGACGTGCGGCGGGTGCTGGAGGCGGTCGGAGGCGGCCCCGCGCACGTCTTCGGCAGCAGCGGCGGCGCGGTCACCGGGCTCGCGCTGGTCGCCAGGCACCCGGACCACGTGCGGACGCTCGTCTCCCACGAGCCCCCGGTGGCGCTGCTCCTGCCGGATGCCGCGGAGGCCCGCGCCGGAATCCAGGAGGTGTACGCCACCTATCGCAGCGCCGGCATCGGCGCCGCCTGGCAGCGGTTCTTCGCGTTCGCCGGCCTCGAAGTGCCTCCCGAGGGCGGGGGCGATGCCGGTGCCGCCCCGCCGCCGCCGACGGACGAGATGGAGGCGACGAGCGAGCGCTTCTTCGGCCACGGCCTGCTGCCGATCACGCTCTACGAGCCGGACGTCGCCGCCCTCCGGGCCGCGCCCGGCCGGGTCGTGGTCGCGGGCGGCACCACGTCGCGGGGAGAGTTCGCCCAGCGCACGGCGGCGGCGCTCGCGGAGCGCCTCGGCACGCCCCTGGTCGACTTCCCGGGAGGCCATGTCGGGTTCGCGAGCGACGCGGAGGCCTTCGCCGCCGTCCTTCGCCGGACGCTGGCGTGACCTGAGGTCACTTCGGCACGTCCCACATCGGCCGGCCCTGGTTCTCCCGCTTCAGGAGCGCCTTGTCGCCGCCGATCCCGTTGGAGACCTGCCTGACCCACAGTCTTCCCGTGGCGGTGTCCACGACCGCGATGGTCGACAGGTGCTCCGCGGCGCAGGCCGCGACCTGATAGCGACCGATCTCGGGGTTGGGCGGCTGCGAACCGATCATCTGACGACTCCTTGCGACTCGGGACCACGCTGACGTCCATCCAAGGTACGGCCGGGCGGGGATGACGGCGGCCGGCCAGTTCGCAGGCGTGGAGGCGGGCGCTCGCGCAGGCGCCATGCGCCGACGCGACTCGGCTGTGCGATGATCGCATCGGCGTGGCAGGCGGTGAGCGCGAGCCGGCGGTGCGAAGCCACGGTCATGGTCGTGGACTGCGGCGGTGTCCGTAGCGCTGCCGTCGACGCTGTACAGTGCCATCGAGCGGAGGCAGCTGCTCCTCTTCATAGGCGCGGGCTTCTCCAAGAACATCAGTCCGCAGATGCCCAGCTGGGACGAGGTGATCAGCAGATCCGCGGTCCTCCTCGACTACGATCCCGATGTCCTGAAGACCCAGGGTGACTATCTGCAGATCGCCGAGTATCTCCACCTGCGCAGCCGGCTCGGCGACCTCTACAGCCTGCTGGATCGCGAGCTCCACGCATCTCACTTCGATGTGGCGACGTCCCTGCCCCACCGCCTGCTGCCCTATTTCGACACTCCGTTCATCTTCACCACGAACTGGGATTCCTGGATCGAGCGAGGCTTCGAGTACGAGCTCGTTCCGTACAACCGCATCATCACCCAGGCGGACTTCGCGACGCCGCGCTGCTGGGCGCCCGCGCCGGGAACGCCGCCGCCGCCCACCGGCGCGGCGGCGTCACGCGGCCGAAGAGCATCGCCCGTGACCTCGATCGTGAAGTTCCACGGTGACTTCGCCGTGGCCGACTCCATCGTCGTGCGTGAGAGCCACTACTACGACCGATTCGACTTCGAGCATCCCCTCGACATCAGGCTGCGAGCCGAGGTGATCGGGAGAGCGGTCATCTTCATCGGCTACAGCTTCTCCGATCCGAACGTGCGCTACCTGTGGCACAAGATCAGCAAGCTGACGCGGGAGGCGGGAGCCTACAGTGTGTCCCTCTCGTACTTCGTCACGCACATCAACAACCCGCTGCTGATCGAGCTCTTCCGGTCGAAGTACATCGAGACGATCCTCCTCGACCCCACTGACGTGGGCGGTGATCTCCAGCGCGTGCTCTCTGACATGCTCGACAGGCAGGTCAGGAGCTGAGGTGGCGTCCCCTCTATACTTCGTGACGAGCAATGACTTCAAGTTCGCCGAATTCGACCGCCTGTTCTCGGCTCGGGCGGTCGCGCTCAAGCGCTTCGACCACTCGATATCGGAGCCGCAGGCGATCAACATGCACGAGATCGTTCGCTACAAGGTGCTCGTAGCGTACCAACGACTCGGCCGGCCGCTGATGGTCGACCACTCCGGACTCAGCATGAGCGCCCTGAACGGCCTGCCCCAGGGACTGAACAACCAGTTCTGGGACCTCCTGCAGGGACGGGTCTGCGAGCTGGCGGCCCGCGCCGGCGACATCGCCGCCGAGATCATCGTCGTGCTGGGTTTCTGCGACGGCCAACGCATCATGCTCGTCGAGCACCGAGAGCCCGGATCCATGGCTTCTGCGCCAACGCCGGGAGGCACCTTCCACCTCGACCGTGTGTTCATCCCCGCCGGAGCGAGCCGCACGCTGGCCGAGATGTCGGACGCCGAGCGCGACCGGTGGTCACACAGGGCGAAGGTGACGGACAAGGCCATCGCGATGCTGAGGCGCGTCCCGCTCGGCATTCAAATCGGCCTCTCTCCGTGATCCGTCCCCTGTCGGAGCTGCGCGCCGGAGACGCCGGCGCGTTCGGCGGCAAGGCGGCGAACCTCGGTGAGCTGATCAGCATCGGCATGGCCGTGCCGAAGGGCTACGCGGTGCGGGCGGGCGCCACCGGCCGGGCGGTGTCCGCGCAGTTGCTCGCGATCTTCGACGCCCTCGGCCGGGAGGCGGTGGCCGTCAGGAGCAGCGCCACGGTCGAGGACTCGGGCACCGCGTCGTACGCCGGGCTGTTCCACACGTCGCTCGACGTTCGACGCGCCGGCCTGCTCCCCGCCTATGAGACGTGTGTCGCCTCGGCGGACAGCCCGCGCGTCCACGCCTATCGGGCCGCGCTCGGCGCCGGCTTCGCTCCGATCCGCATGGGCGTCGTCGTTCAGGAGATGCTCGCTCCCGAGCTCGCCGGAGTGTGCTTCACGGCAAATCCGGCGACCCGTGCACCGGGCGAGTTCCTGATCGAGGTCGCATCCGGACATGCCGAACCCATCGTGTCCGGGAGGGCCAGCCCCGACTCGTACCTGTTCGATGAGCAGATCGGACGCATCACCTCGGCCAGACGTGGCGACTCGGAGAGGAAGGAGTCGCCCGGAGGGACACACGACCTGCTCTCAGCGGCCCGGCGCCGGGCCGTGACGCACGTCGCTCGCTGCGCCGCCATCGTGCAGGCGCACTTCGGCCGCCCTCAGGACATGGAGTTCGCCATCCAGGAGGGCGCCGTCTACATTCTCCAGGCGCGGCCGATCGTGGCCGGCGTCCGACCAGCTCCACGGGACATGGGACGATGAATGACAGCTACTTCGGAAAGCACCTTTCGATGTCGGAATGGGCGCGGCGAGCGGGACTGCCTGCCAGCAACGCGATCGTCCAGGAGGACAGCGACAAGCGTGCGCGTCTCGACGTTCTCGCCGAGGTGCTGCGCATCCCGATCCTCCACACGCTGCAGTTCGATGCGTCCGAGGTCATCGCGCCATCTGAGCGCTTTCTCCGCTTTGCGCGCGGAGCCGACTCCCAGCTCTATGCGGCGCGTGGCCGGTCGTCCGACCCGGCGCAGCCGGTGCTCCGCGCTCGGGGCAAGACGGTCGATCACCTGGCCGCGTGGATCGGCTCTGTGGAGAACATCGACGCCTACACGTTCAGCTTCGAGCAGCACGTCGACGCGGAGCTGGCGGCGATCTTCGTCGTCGGTCCCCGGCGAGTCGCGGGTGAGGCGATCGAAGGGAGCCTGCTCGCGCTGAACAGCGGGAACTTCCGCGGCAGCGTCCTCGGCTTCGAGCTCGACGCCGAGGGCGAATGGAAGTACTCCACGCCGGGGCACGCCTCGTTGGAGCGCTTCCTGCGGCAGGCGCTGGCCTGTATCCGCGTTGACGATGGGGACGCCCGGTCCGCGCTGGAGCGCCGGCTCCTCGCGACCTTCTTCGGCGCATACGTGGCCGGATACTTCGAGGTGATCAGCTCGGATGCATCCGGGCTGATCTTCGTGGACTACAACCGGCTCATGGTCTCGGACCTGCCTCCACTGCTGTCCGCCGGCGGCCAGGGCGCCGGTGAGCGCATCCTCGTGGTCGGCCGAGCGGGCTCCGGCGGGCACGTGACAGGGCGGGCGCGCGTGGTCCGGAGCGAGGAGGTCGGCGCGGTCCGGTTGGCGCCGACCGACGTCCTCGTCTGTGAGTTCACGGATCCCATCTTCCTGCCCCTGATGACATCGGCCGCGGCGGTCGTGACCGACATCGGCGGCGTGCTGAGCCACGCCGCGGTGGTCTGCCGCGAGCTGGGGATTCCGTGCATCGTGGGGACCGGTTCGGCCACCGCCACGATCCCCGACGGGGATCTCATCGAGGTGAATGCCAACGAGGGAGTGGTTCGCCTCGCGGAGCCGGGTTAGCTCAACGGGACGGAGCGGTCTCCTTGTCGTACATGCAACCGATGACAGTCCCGTGCCGGTCGGCGTCCGTGCGCAGGCCGCGGTTGACGAGCCCGATCGCGGGGCATCCGCGTTCGTCCGTCGTCGCGACGACGTGCTGCTCGCTGCACGCGGACCGGTTCGGCACCAGGCCGTCCGCCGTCCAGGTGAATGAGTGCGAGCCGGGGATGTCGATGAACATCATGCACATGTAGACTCGACCGTCCGGCAGGAACATGAGGTTGTTCCGATCGCGCACGGCGCAGCGCAGCGCACCCATGCCAGTGTGAAAGGTTCGTTCGAACCGGATCCTCACCTGGAGCGTGGGCGCGACCGCCTCGATGGTCGAACAGACCTGCCGCCATTCCTGGACGGACAGCACGCTCTCCTGTCGCGCGAAGCCTCGATTCGTCACGTAGTGAATCGTGAGGTGTTCGAAGCGCAGCTCGTCGCACAGACGAAGCGTTGACGGGACGTCGTCGGCATTGTCACGGGAGATCGAAAGGATGCCCCCTATCGTTGCGCCTCGCGCTCTGGCTGCCGCGACGCTCTCCATCAGCGCCGAGAATGATCCTCTGCCACGAATCCTGTCGTGCGTCGCGGGGCTCGCCCCGTCCAGGCTGAAGGAGAAGTCGGGCAGAGGGCCGTCACGGTGGTCGCGAAGGAAGCGCGCGCACGCACGGTGCCCGTTCGTCACCAGCCGTGTGCGGTAGCCGCTCAGACGCGCCAGCTCCAGCGCGTCCGCGAGCCGGGGGTACAGGGTCGGCTCGCCTCCGAGGAAGGTGATCTCCCGGGTGTCCCATTCGTGCGCCGCGGCCATGAGGCGTTCGAGCAGCGGGAAGGGGAAGTCAGTCTTGGTGGCGAGGTTGTCTCCGACGAAGCAGTGAGCGCAGCGCAGTCCGCAGCGGTACGTCAGAAAGACGTCGACCGAGGGCACGGAAAGCGGTGGGGCGGTGTGCGGCGGTTGCCGGTCCGGGAGGCGCGCGCGAATCGTGCCGGCCATCGGGAGTTTTTACCATTCTGGCGACTGGCGCTGCCTCGGTACGACGACGAGGGGAATCCCCGTGCTCGACGAGCCACCCTCACCGGCCGACACCTCGCGGAGCACGCGTCGGGCTGGAACGGAGGGTCGCGGCCGCGACGGCGACGCCGAGCGCGATGGTCAACAGCGCCGAGGCGAGCAGCGTGTGCCGGCCGCCGACGGCGGCGACGATCGGCCCGCCGATCAGCGTGCCCAGCGCGGTGGATGGCGTGGTGAGCGCGGTGCGGGTCGCGAGCACGCGGCTGAGCAGGTGGGCAGGCGAGGATCCCTGGAACAGCGCGGTGCAGATCGCGGTGAACGGCCCGTAGATCAGCCCGCCGGCGGCGAACCCGAGCAGCCCCGGCAGCACGGCGTCGGTCAGGCCGAGCGGCAGCAGCGCGGCTCCCCAGCCGACGATGATCGCCGCCACCACGGTCCACAGGGGCTGTCGTCGCAGCAGGCCGGCGCCGAGGCCGCCGGCGATGGCTCCGACCCCGAAGGTGGCCCAGAACGTGCCGAGGAGAGCGGCCGAGCCGTGGATCTCCTGGGCGACGTGGATGGGGAGGGCAACCTCGACGGGGCCGTACAGGAAGAAGAAGGCGCAGGTGACCGCGAGCAGGGCCGCGAGCCGGCGGTCGGCGAGGATGGCTCTCATCCCGCCGGTCGCCACGCTGGCCGGCGGCGATGGCGGGACCGGGGACGCCGGCGCCGAGCGACAGGTGATCGCGAGCACCGCGAAGGTGGCCGCGTCGGCGGCGATGACCCAGCCCGGCCCGGCCCAGGCGGTCAGGGCGCCGGCAAGCGCCGGGCCCACCACGTAGGACGCCTGGATGAACGTGGAGAGCAGCGCGTTGCCGGTCACGCGATCCTCCTCGGGCACCAGCTCCGCGATCAGCGTGTACGCGCCGGCGTTGCCCCAGGCGTGCAGCAGGGACGAGCCGGCCAGCAGGATGACGTACGTGGCCGGGGCCAGGGTCCCCGCGATGGCCAGGCCGGCGATGGTCCCGAGCGCGATGGCGCGCAGCGCCGCATCCGCGGTCACCAGGGCGGTGGCGGGGAGGCCGCGCACCAGCCGGGCGAGCACGGCCGCTCCGAGGGTCGCGGGCAGCGTGTACGCCGCCACCGCCAGGGCGGTCCACACCCCGGACTGACCCGGCGGCGCGATCCGGACGGCGAGCCAGGCGACGGCGACCACGCTCATGCCGTCGCCGATCGCGGACAGCAGCATGGCCGGCATGACGCGGCGGAGCACCGGCCGCCTGAGGACCCGGCCGAACACGGTGACGGGGTTCACGGCGATCACGCTAGTGGGTGCCGCGCGGGCACCGCTTCTCGATTCCTGATTGGTCGCGACCGGTCGCGACCGGCGTCAGCCGGCGATCAGCTCGGCTCGGAGTCGAGCTTCTTCCGCCACTGGCAGACGACCATGCACGAGGTGCGCCGGCCCTGCACGCGCTCGATCGGGCCCTCCAGCCACAGCAGGGGAGGCGAGAGGACGCGCTTCAGGCGTCGCGGGATCCTGAACACCATGGAGTTGTAGACCAGCAGGTAGGCGGGGCCGCCCGAATACAGGGTCCGGATGAAGTCGAACCGCTCGGCGTTCACGCTCCGCAGGTGGGGCACGTCGATGCCGGCCTCGTTGTCCTCGAACAGCGGGTCGAAGCGGTACCACTGCTGTCGAGCGAAGTCGGCGAGCGATCCGACGTGCGGCTCGGCGAAGCAGAGGTGGCCACCGGGGCGGATGATCCGGTGGAGCTCGTCGACGGCCCGATCGACCGCGGGATGCACGTGATGCAGGCCGCCGACGACCATGACCGCGTCGAAGTGCCCGTCAGGGAATCCCGACGCGAAGATCGACCTCGCCACGCCCTTGCTCCCGGGCAGCTTCCGCGTGAAGCGATCGATCACGTCCTGCGACACGTCGAGCCCGGTCACGAGCGCGCCCTTCGACACCAGGAACTCGGCCAGCTGGCCGCTGCCGCACATCGCGTCGAGCACACGGGCGCCACCCAGCTCGATCCCCTCCACCAGCCGCTCGTTGATGAAGCGCCTGCGATAGCGCTGGCTCCACTCGTCGGAGTAGTGCACCTCGTACTCGGCGCCGATTTCGTCGTAGTGCGCCGCCTGTCGGCCTTCCCACTCGCTGACGTCCATGACCGGGCAGTCTAAAGGCCGAGATGCCACGGTTTCAGCGGGCCGCCTGCCCGGGGGGGCGGTGGCGGATGACCCAACTGGTGAGATGACTCTCACCGGGATCTCATTCGGCAGGGCGGCCCACACCCTCAGCATGTCGTCGCGTTGTCGCTCTCCGCTCGGATCTGGACGACCCGGTTCGTGGTCAGCGTGGCCGGCCTGCTGCTGGCGGTCGCGGTCGTGGCCGCCGCTCTCCGGACCGCGTGGCCGGCCCTTTCGAGCGAGGTCGGCTCAGCGACGGCGCGCCAGCCGGCCATCACCACGCGCGAGGCGCCCGAGCCGCCCGCGCCAGCCGCGCCCGTGGTCTCCACACCGCCGCCGCAGGCCGCCGCCGCACCGCCGGCGGGAGGCGCGCCCGCGCCCGCGGGCTCGTACTACGCCGCTGAGCCGGCCGGTTCCGGGGAGGCCTCGCACCGGGGTCGCGATGGCGGCGGCGATCACGGGGGCCCCGGCCCGCACTGACCATGCTCCTCGAGGACGGGGCGCTGATCGCATTTTGGTCAGGAACTTGTCCCAAGTCCGGGTGAGCCATCTGTCCTCATCGCCACAGTTGGACCCATGGCGCAGATGTCGCTCAGGTTTGACACTCGGTCCATGACGGCCTCGTATCGACGACTTGTCCTGGCCACGCTCGGCACCCTCGCGGTGCTCGGCGTCGCCGCCGCCAGCTCGGGCGCGGCCATGGCCGCCGACCTGCACGCGACCGGCAGCTCGCAGAGTCAGGGCAGCGGCAATGGGAACGGCAACGGCGGCGGTGGCAATGGCGGCAACGGCAACGGCAACGGGAATGACCACGGCAGCGGAACCGCGACGCCCGAGCTGCCCGCCGGTGTGCTGTTCGCCATGGGCCTGGTCCCGCTCGGGGCCGCCCTGATCCTGGTCCGGCGGCGCCGCTCGGAGGGCCGCGCCTGAGTCGACCGCTGGCATCGGCCGCCGTCGCCTTCGCGATCGCCGGGCTGTACCTGCCGGTGATGGTGCACGCGGTCGGCGTGTGGCGGCTCGACCAGGAGCTGTCGTTCGGGTTCCTGGTCCCACCGGCGGCGGCGGGCGTCGTCTGGCTGCGCCGGCGCCAGCTGCGGTCGGCGCTCGGCCAGGGCAGCCGCCTCGGTCTGGTCGTCCTGGCCGGCGGGCTGCTGCTGTTCCTCGTTGGACTGCGGTCCGGCGTGCACGCGGTGGCCGGGGCCTCGTTCGTGCCCGCCGCGCTCGGCGCCGCCGCGTACCTCTCCGGCCTGTCCGCGGCCCGGCTGCTCGCGGCCCCCGTCGCGCTGGTTGGCGCCGCCTTCAGCCTGTACCGCGGGCTGCTGGCACCGGTCGGGTTCGCGCTCCAGGACCTCACCGCCCGCGGCTCGGCCGGCCTCGCCGCGGCCTGGGGAGTGCCGGTGCGGCGCTCCGGCGTCGACCTCTTCGTGGGGGAAGCCCATTTCGTCGTCGCGCAGTCCTGCAGCGGCATGGACTCGCTGCTGGCGCTGCTGTGCCTGGGCTGCCTGGTCGTGGCGCTGGCCAGCGCCGCCTGGCCGCGCCGCCTGCTGCTGCTCGCGCTCGTGATCCCCGTGGTGCTGATCGCCAACGTGCTCCGGGTCGCCGTCGTGCTGGTCCTGTCACTGCCGCTCGGGACGGCCGCTGGCGAGGGTCTGCCGCACGAGGCGCTGAGCGCGGCCGTGTTCGTCTCCGCGAGCCTGGTTCTCTGGCTCGCCTGTGTCGTCCTGCGATGCCAGCCTCGATTCGACGCCACGCCGTCGTTCTCCTCCTGATCGCCGCCACCGGCGCGGTCGCGATCGCGACGGCCGTCCGGGATCGGCCTGTCCCGTCGCTGCCGGCGATCTCCGCCCTGACCGCGAACAGCCAGTGGTCCGTCGAGACCGCCTACGCACCGGGCGACGCCGGCGGGCCATTCCAGCAGTGGTCCGTGCGGACGGCGGACGGGACGGAGGCGCTGCTCTACGTCGGCGCGACCGCCCGCGCGCAAACGATGGCGCACTGGAGCGGCGAGCTCGGCTACCAGGGCGAGGGCTACCTGGTCACGAGCCGGTCGGAGCGGACGATCCGCCTCGGCGACGGCTCGACCGCGACCGTGAGCAGCGTGCTCGTGCAGCGCCAGGGGGACCGGCAGATCCTGGAGTACGCGGTGGTCCGACCCGACGGCGTCGTCCCAACGGGGACGTCGTCGCCGCTGAGCACGGCATGGGGCGCGGTCTCGGGCGACGCCGGTCCGTACTACCTGGTCCGCGTCGCGGTGGCCGCGGATCGGGCGGACGCCGCCGACGCGCTGCTCGCCACGGTCCTGCCTGAGCTCGCGGCCCGCGCCATCAGCCCGAGTCGGTAGCGCAGCCGAACTCGGAGCGGGCGGGACGCGGGGTGTGGTTCACGCGCCGGCCAGCTGGTCGCGGCGACGGACGAGGTGGGCCGTCTCGGCGGTGTTGCCGGCGAGCCCGATGGCCAGGTCGTACGCCGCCCGCGACTCCTCCCTCCGACCCAGCCGGCGCAGCAGTTCGGCGCGGGCGGCGTGGAACGCGTGGTAGCCCACCAGCGGCAGACCGTCGACCTCCGCCAGCGCGACCTCCGGGCCGTCGACCTCGGCGACCGCGATCGCCCGGTTGAGCCGCACGATCGGCGAGGGGTCGAGGCGGACCAGCTGGTCGTAGAGCGCGACGACCTGCGACCAGTCGGTGTCACGGACATCGCGGGCGTCGGTGTGGACCGCGTTGATCGCGGCGAGGATCTGGTAGCGCCCCGGCGCCTGGCCGGAGGCGAGGCG
>Ga0066903_100003765_pt1 | contig 12539 bp, 10 predicted proteins | sample PanSoiMetaGPlot1_FD_67491 | JGI IMG/M metagenome (GOLD analysis project Ga0066903, IMG submission 67491) | Tropical forest soil microbial communities from Panama analyzed to predict greenhouse gas emissions - Panama Soil - Plot 1 (version 2) | ecosystem: Environmental > Terrestrial > Soil >...
ACTTGCAGCCGGCGCACTCGAAGCGGATCATGGTGCCCTGCCACGGGCAGGAGGTCGACATGAACCGACAGTCGTTCGCGGCGGTGTTCGCAGCCGTGCTCGCGGTCGTGCCATCCACGCTGTTCGCGCAATGGCCCGCACATCCTCAGCCAGGCGTGCCGACAGGGCCCGACGGCACGCCGAATCTCAGCGCGCCCGCGCCGCGAACGTCGGACGGCAAGACGGATTTCTCCGGCATCTGGATGCGCTCGGACGAACCCGATCCGGATGGGGCGGCGTCCGGACGTCCTCCGCTCGTGAGAGGCGGCAACGCAGGAGCGGGCTTCAAGGAGGGTCTGCCGTTTCAACCTTGGGCCGCGGCGCTTCAGAAGAAGCGCGCGGCGGAAACAGGGCTGAACGATCCGGACGGACTGTGCCTGCCGCAGGGTCCGCTTCAGTACCACATCGACCCGCAGCCGCTCAAAATCGTCCAGTTGCCGCACCAGATTCTCATCGTCTACGAGTCGAACTACGGCCTGCGCACGATCTACATGGACGGGCGGTCGCTGCCGCCCCAGGGCTCGGTGCAGCCGTACTGGCACGGTTACTCGATCGGGCGCTGGGAGGGCGACACGCTGCTGGTTCAGTCGAACAATTTTCGCGGCGTCGATCCAGCCAATGTCTCACCGACCAGCCTCACCCTTCTGGGCCTTGGGTGGCTCGATCACCGGGGCAGTCCGTATACGGAAGCGATGACCTTGACCGAGCGGTTCCGCCGTGTGAACTACGGAGTGCTGGACATCGAAATCACCATCGACGACCCGAAGGCGTACACGCGGCCGTTCACCGTCAGAGTGGTGCAGCGGATCGTCGCGGACGGCTCGGAGCTGATCGAATTCATCTGCCATGAGAATCAGACGTTTCTGAAGCTCACCGGCCGCGAGCGGAAGTAACCTCACTCCTCTCGTAATGCGACGACGGGATCCACCGTCGTCGCGCGGCGCGCCGGCAGATAACACGCCAGCAGCCCTACAGCCGCGAGGATGAATGGAACGGCCAGAAACGTGACCCAGTCCGTCGGGCTCACGCCGAACAGGAGGCTGGCCATCACGCGCGTCACGAGCGCCGCGCCGACGAGCCCGAGCGCCAGGCCTGACGCCGTCAGCTCGAATCCCCGCTGCATCACCATGCCGATAATCCGGCGTCGCTCGGCGCCGAGCGCCATGCGGACGCCGATGTCGTGCGTGCCCTGCGCAACGAGGTGAGACATCACACCGTAGACGCCGATCATGGCGAGCCCGAGCGCGAACAGCGCGAACGCGCCGAGCAGCAGCATGGAGAAACGCTGCCGCGCCAGCGACGCATGCATGCGATCGTCCATCGTTCGGACGTCGTAGACCGGCACGGTCGGATCCGCCTCGTGGATCGTCCGCACGATCGTCGCCGCGGTCGAGGCGGGATCAGAAGCAGCCCTCGCCACCTGGTACGGCAGCAGGCCGACCGACGGCCGGTAGACGACGATGCGGCCATCGATGTCGAGCCCGTACTGCTTGACGGTCCCGACGACGCCGACAATCGTCGTCGGCTGCTTGGGATCGCCGAGACGCTTGCCTAGGGCGTTCCCGGTCGGCCAGATTCGCTTCGCGAACTTCTCGTCGACAATCGCGACCCGCTGCGCGTCGGGCATGGCATCGAAGTCGGTAAACGCCCGTCCCTGAACCAGCGGGATCTCCATGGTTCGGAAGTAGTCGGGCGTGACCACGCGCTGATCCACCTGCAGTTGCTCGCCCGGCGGCGGCGTGTACCCTTCGATGCGAATCGTGCCCCACCCGACCGAGGACGTGAACGGCAGTGCCGTGATGGCGCCGCGGACTCTCACGCCGGGCACGGCTGCGATCTTCTCGCCGAACTGGCGGGAGGCCTCCACCGCCGCCGAACGATCGTTGAACTGCCGCCCGCTCGTGCCGAGCCGCATCGTGATGACGTGATCGGCGTTGAAACCGGGCGAGACGCCTTGCAGGCGCACGAAGCTGCGGACGAGAAGACCGGCGCCGACGAGCAGCACGATCGAAACGGCGATCTCCGCGACGACGAGCAGGTTCCGGATGTGGCGCCGTGACGCGTGGAAGCCGCCATCGTGTTGCGCCGTCCGCCCCCCGGCCTTGAGCGACGTGTTTAGATCAACGGCGATCAGGCGGAGAGCCGGCGCCAGCCCGAAAAGCAGGCCCGTTAGAATTGAGACGGCGGCTGTGAAGCCCAGCACCGTTCCATCGAGCGTGATGACGTCGAGGCGCGGGATGTTGCCGGGATTGATAGTACGAACGAGGTACAGACCGATGTGCGCTAGCACCAACCCGGCCGCGCCGCCGAGGAGGGACAGCACGACGCTTTCAGTCAGCAGTTGTCGCACGAGCTGCCACCAGTCGGCGCCCAGCGCGGTTCGAATGGCCGCTTCGCGCTGACGGCCGCCCGCCCGTGTCAGCATGAGCCCGGCGACGTTCGCACATGCGATCAGCAGCACCAGCGCCACGGAACCGAGGAGCACGAGCAGCGTCCGGCGGACATCGCCGACGACCTGATCGAGGAGCGGCACGACGCTGATGGTGAAGGTGCGATCGCGCTTGTCCTTGTCGCGGATGTTGGCGGCGATCACGCTGATGTCGGCCTGCGCCTGCGCGACCGTCACGCCCGATCGCAGCCTGGCCATCACGTTGTAGTTCTCGTCGCCCCGGCGGGTGGCGGCGTCGGCGGCATTGAACGGCAGGGGCAGGAAGACGTCCATCTGGCGGATGCTGCCGACGGTGGGCATCACTTCGTCGTTCAGCAGGAAGTCGCGGCCGAGGACGCCCACGACGGTGAAGAGATTCTTCGTGTCCCGCCTCGGATCCACGCCGTTGAGCGTGATCGACCGACCGACGACCGCAGGGTCGGCGTTGAACAATCGCGTCCAGAAGGCGTGGCTCAGGACGGCCACGCGTTCCGTGCCAGGCACATCGTCTTCAGCCGCGAGGAGGCGGCCATACAGCGGCCGAGCGCCCAGCAGGTGGAACAGGCTCGACGAGGTCAGGAGCGCCTCGACCCGTTCGGGCTGCCCCACGCCCAGCAGCGTGCCGCTGACGCCGCGCGAAATCGACATCTCGTCGAACGAGCGGTTTGCCGTCTTGATGTCGATGTACTGACCGGGCGACGGCCAGTCCTGCGGGATGTTGATGCCGGGCGCTCGCAGCCACAGGACCACGAGGCGCGCTGGATCCGGGTACGGCAGCGGCTTCAGGAGCAGCGCGTTCACCACGCTGAAGATGGCGGTGTTGGCGCCGATGCCGATGGCGACAGAGGCCACGATGATCAGCGTGGCAGCGAGGTTACGGCGCGACGCGCGCAGCGCGTAACGGACGTCGCGGAGGAGTGGGTGCATGGAGCCTCCAGCGTGGGCGGCAATCGGACGACGCGCTTATCATAAAGGACGGCCAATCGATGTACATTGACCTACATTGATCACTGAGGTGCACGATGACAAAGGGTTTCGCGGCGGCTGGCGTGCTGATGAGTGTTGTGCTGCTGCCGGCGCCCGCGCGGGCACACCATTCGTTCGGGGCGGAATACGACGCGAACAAGCCGATCACGCTGACCGGCGTCATCACGAAGGTCGAGTGGACGAATCCGCACAGCCACTTCTATCTCGACGTGACCGACAGCAACGGCAAAGTGGTGAACTGGAAGTTCGAAGGCTACAACCCGGCCGTGCTCTACCGTGTCGGCTGGAAGAAGGACGTCACGCTCAAACCGGGCGACAAGATCACCGTCTTCGGCTGGCAGGCGCGCGATGGCGGGCCCTGGGCGCATTCGCGGGAAATCACGCTGGCTGACGGCCGCAAACTGTTCTTCGGTCCGCCTTCCGGCACGGGCGACGGAGGCAACTCGCCAGCGGTGGAGGTGAAGTGATGCGCGCGCCGGCTGTTGCGCTCACGCTCGTCGTCTCGTTCGCGTCCCTCGCCGCGCAGAGCAGCGGGCCGAACGCGAAGAGCCCGGCGCCCCGCGCCTCCGACGGCAAGCCCGATCTGACCGGCGTGTGGCAGGGCGGCAGCACGCAGCGCGGGTCGTGGGAGGACGCCAACACGGGTGTCGGCGTCGGCGGGAGCGGCCGCAATCCGACGGCGCCGGCGGCGTTGTCGTCCAACGATCGGCCTGCCAATCGTGAAGGCGCGCCGTATCAGCCGTGGGCGGCGCAGAAGGTGCTCGAGGCCTTCAACCGGCGCGGCATCGACGATCCGACCGCGCGATGCCTGCCCGCAGGTATTCCGCGCACGATCATGCTGGGACTTTTCCCGCAGCAGATCGTGCAGACGCCGACGCAGATCGTCATGCTGTACGAATACATGAACGTGTATCGCGTGATCCCGCTGACCTCGACGCGCCCCGACGACATGATTCCCAGCTACATGGGCACCTCGATCGGCCGCTGGGACGGTGACACGCTGGTGGTCGACACGATCGGATTCAACGACAAGACGTGGCTGGCCGGCACGGGCACGTTTCACACCGACGGGCTGCACACCGTCGAGCGCTACACGCGCGTGGACAAGGATCAGATCAACTACGAGGTGACGCTGGACGATCCCGCCGTGTTCACCAAGCCGTGGACGCTCACGTCGACCCTCATGCTCCGCGAAGGCACACGGCTGCAGGAGATGGTCTGCGCCGAGAACAACATCGACCTCGATCGGTACGAGAAGCTGCTCGAGGGCGGCGTGAAGTTCACGCGCTAGTTGCACCGGATCGGCAGCGCCGCGCGCGCATCTCGACATAGATCTCGACAAGCCCGGCCATGGGCCTGGACACACTGGTTTCCTGCCACGTACGAACCAACGGGCCATGTGCGTCGTCTTGCGGTTTGGAACAAGATGGACGCATGGTCGAGTACGCGGACGGCCTGTCCGGCGCGCTCTTGAACGACGACGCCGATCTGGCCGGCGAATTCGAAGCGCGCCTGGCTGAATCGTCGACCCTGGCCTTCCGCGTCGCTTTCAGCGTGCTGAGGCACCGGGAAGACGCCGAAGACGTCGCCCAGGAAGCCTTTGCCAAGGCGTACCGGCACTTCCATCAACTCAGGGATCGCGATCGCTTTCGCGCCTGGCTCGTCCGCATGACCTGGCGGCTGGCGATCGATCGTCAGCGATCGAACCGGCGGCGGGTCGCGCGCGAATCAGCGGACGCCGATCGATCCGCTGCTCAACCAGGTGATCACGACCGCGTCAGCGAACTGTGGCACGCGATCGACGCCTTGCCCGAAAAGCTGCGAGCGGTCGTCGTGCTCGCCGGTATCGAAGGGCATGATTTGAATGAGGTCGCGCGGCTGCTTGACTTGCCCGTCGGGACCGTCAAGTCTCGGCTGTTCGCGGCGCGGAGGCGATTGAAGGAGCGTTTGACGTGCAGCACGATCGACCCCATCCGCTGACGGACGCCGCGCTGCACCAGGAGATCGAAGCGGCGCTGGCGGTCTACCCGTCGGCCGAGTTCGTGGCCCGCGTGCGCATGCGCGTCGCAAGCCAGCGTTCGGTCGGCTGGATGATCTGGCGCACGACGGCGTTCGGATGGACCGCAGCGGCGGCGGGAGCCGTGGTCGCAATGCTGGCCGTGGCGCTGTTGTGGCCGACCGACCGTCGGCGCGCCGGTGTCGAGCGCGACGTCCCGCTACTCGCGATCCGGCTGGTCGCATCGGCGCAACCGGTTTCAGTTCCGCTTGTGGCGCACGCGACGACGTTGGAGCCGACACTCGACACGCCATGGCCGCGCGCCCGCGCCGCGAGCGAGCCGCCGGTCCTTATCGCCGCAGACGAAGCGGCTGCGCTGCGCAAATTTCTGCAAGGCGTTCGCGAGCGACGTGTGGATGCCGCGCTGCTGGCGAGCCTGCACGAAGACGACGTAGCCGACGTCGCGTCTCCGCGACCCGAAGCGATCGTCGTCGCCCCCCTGTCGAACGTCCTGCCTCTCGTCGTCGAGCCGCTGCCGGCTGTGGCAGCGTTGCAAGGAGCCGTTCAGTGACGAAACATCCTCGCCGCATCGTCGTCGCCGCACTGCTGGTCGCCGCGTCAGGCCTCGCGCTTCGAGCGCAGGATCGGCCGGCGCAGGCACCGCCATCGCCGCCGGCGTCCAGTCCGCCAACGCCATTCCCGGTGCCACGTTCGGACCAGCCGAAGCCGGCGCTCGTGCCGCTGAAGGTGCAGGTCGTGATTGCGCGCTACAAGGGGGAAGCCAGGATCAGCAGCATGCCGTACACGATGGTGGTCAACGCCAACGACGGGTGGCCGGGTAAACGGCCGGCGTCACTTCGAACGGGCGCGCAGGTGCCTCTTGCAACGACGACGTTCACGCCGGTCGGTGATGGTAAGACGCCAGGCACGAGCCCGATCACGAGCTACCAGTACCAGAAGGTGGGCACCAACATCGACTGCAGCGCGACTTCGACCGACGACGGCCGCTACAAGCTCGAAATCAGCATCGACGACACGTCTGTGTATCCGGATAACCGGACGGGCCAGGCCGCCGCGCCGCGGCCGGGCGACCTTCCAACGCTCAACAACTTCCGGTTCGACAATTCGCTGCTGTTGAAAGACGGACAGACGATGCAGTTCACCGCGGCCACTGACAAGGTGACAGGCGAGCAGACCAGAATCGACGTGACGCTCAATGTCGTGAAATGAACAACACAGGTTCCAGGTTCCTAGTTCCAGGTTCCGGGTTCGGAACCGACCCACGAACGTAGAACCAAGAACCTGGAACCTCTAGTCTTCAGCCGGCCGCTCGATGTGATCGATGACAATCACGTCTACCGGCCCGCGTTCGGATTCGAGCTTCAACCCGAGCTGTTCCTGGAGCGCCGCGAAGATCGACGGCCGGTCGGTAGGCGGCGGCGTTTCGTCGGCCGCGCCTAAAACGCGCGCTCGGGCGTGAACTCGAGCCTCACATCAAACCGCCCGTCAAAGCCGGTCTTGTCGACAACCACCCGCTAGCCCCTCGAACGACGGCCGCGCGGGGTCTCCCTGTGCGCCTCGCGTGACCGAGGGGAAGGCGCGAGCCAGCAGGCCGGCGTGAGGGTGCGCACGTTCAAAATCCCGTATCCCGCCTGTGAACGGCACCCAATGAGGATCGATATCGCCAAGGCCAGCGCCTGAGCGCTGGATGTTGTGGTATAGGCTACAGCCGCGAGAGCAGTTGTCCCTCGTCCACGCACTTCTGACTGGAGGCCGTTCCATGCGTTCACTCCTCCGGCGCGCGCTCCTGGTAGCCCTGGGCATCGCCCTTCCAGCATCCGTCTTCGCCCAAGCATCGATTGCCGGCTCGGCCAAGGACGCATCGGGCGCCGCCATGCCGGGCGTGACCGTCGAAGCGTCAAGCCCGGTCCTCATCGAGAAAGTCCGCACGACGGTGACCGACGATCGCGGCCTGTTCCGCATCGTCAACCTTCCGCCCGGCACGTACGCCCTGACGTTCTCGCTGCAGGGATTCAACCAGCTGAAGCGCGACGGCATCGAGCTGAGCGGATCGTTCGTCGCGCAGATCGACGTGCAATTGACCGTCGGCGGCGTGCAGGAAACCGTCACCGTTACCGGCGCGACGCCCATCGTGGATGTCCAGAGCGTCAGGCGGCAGACGACGATCAGCAGCGAGGTGCTGACGTCGATACCCACGGCGCGCTCGTGGGCGGCCACGGCGCTCCTCATTCCCGGCATCGTCACCATCGGCGGCGGGCCGACCGACGTGCAGGTGACGCCGCAGATGACGGTGTTCGGCGGCGCGGGCGGCCGCAACAACGAGGGCCGCATGCAGGTGGACGGCCTCAACACCGGCGCCGGCCTCGGCGGAAGCGGCGTGTCGACCTACGTGGCCGACATTTCGAACGCGCAGGAAGTGGTGACGACGACGTCTGGCGGACTTGGCGAAGCGGAAGTGGGCGGCCCCACGCTCAGCATCATTCCCAAAAGCGGCGGGAATACGGTCAGAGGCAACGCGTATCTCTCCGGCGTGGGCGGCGGGATGATCGGCAGCAACTACACGCCGGAACTGCAGGCGGCCGGCCTGACGACGCCCGGAAAACTGCTCAAGCAGTGGGACTTCACATTCGGCATCGGCGGACCGATCATCAAGGACCGCCTGTGGTATCGCGTGGCCATCCGCGACGAGGGACAGTACCGATCGATTCCGAACATCTACCCCAACCTGAATGCCGGCGATGCCACCAAGTTCCTGTACTCGCCGGACAAGGGTCACGAAGTTCAGGGCGCGGAAAGCTGGCGGTTGTACACGTGGCGTCTCACGTACCAGGCGACGCAGCGTGACAAGATCAACGTGCACTGGGACGAACAGCATCCGTGCAACGGAGCCTCCTACACGACGACAGCCGACGGATGCCGCCAGCAGCCTGACTCGGGCAACCGGATCGGTCCGCTCGGGCTCGGCGGGCTGACCAGCACAACGTCGCCCGAGATCGCGCAGTATCTGTACGCGCATCCGCGTGTCCGGCTGGTCAGCTGGTCGAACACGGCCACGAGCCGGCTGCTCTTCGAGGCGGCCTTCGGCGCCTACCAGGCGCCGTTCGGTCCGTACGAGAGCCCCGGCAACACGACGCGTCCGCTCGTGCGCATCACGGAGCAGTGCGCGGCGGGATGCGCGGCAAATGGCGGCATTCCCAACCTGGTTTACCGATCGGCCAACTGGTCGGACAGCTGGGACGCGCAGTACACGTGGCGCGCGTCGGTATCGTACGTGACCGGCTCCCACAACCTGAAGATCGGCTACGGCGGCGTGTCGCTCGTTTCGGATCTGCAGAACTTCACCAACAACCAGAACCTCGCCTACACCGTCAGCAACGGCGCCGCGATTTCGCTCACGCAGTTGATGCTGCCGTTCACGACGAGCTACCGAACGCGCAACGCGTCCCTCTACGCTCAGGATCAGTGGACGATGGGACGGATGACACTGCAGGGCGCGCTGCGCTTCGATCGCAACTGGAGCTTCTCGCCGCCGCAGACGATTCCCGCCTCGAACTTCCTCAGCGCGCCGATCGCGTTCCCGGAAACGCCCGGCGTCGACGCGTACAAGGACATCTCGCCGCGCGGCGGCGTCGCCTACGACGTCTTCGGCACAGGAAAAACGTCGCTCAAGGTGAACTTCGGGAAATACCTCGAGCCAACGAGCAACAACAACAACTACATCCTCTCGAACCCGATCGGCCGCATCGCGACGACGGCGTCGCGCGGGTGGACCGATTCGAACGGCAACTGGGTACCCGACTGCGACCTGAAGAACCAGGCGGCACAGAACCTGACGGCAACGGGCGGAGACATCTGCCAGGCGAGCACCGCGCAGACGTTCGGAACGACCGCGCTGACGACCGCGGCGATCGATCCGAGGATTCTGAACGGGTGGAGCGTGCGGCCCAACGACTGGCAGTTCGGCGCGTCCGTGCAGCAGCAGGTGCTGCCGCGCGTGTCGATCGAGGTTGGCTACTTCCGTCGCTGGCTGAACGGCTTCACGGTCACTGACAATCTTGCCCAGGCCTCCACGGACTTCACCCCGTACAAGATTACGGCGCCGTCCGATCCGCGCCTGCCCGGCGGCGGCGGCTACGTCGTCGACGGTCTCTACAACGTGGTGCAGACCAAGTTCGGCCAGACGAGCAACAACATCACGTGGTCGGACAGCTTCGGCGAGCAGTATCAGCGCTACAACGGCATGCTGTTCAACGTGAGCGCGAGGCTCGGTCAGGGGCTGCAGTTCCAGGGCGGGATCAACACCGGGAAGACCACGCAGGACAACTGCGCGGTGCGCACGCAATTGCCCGAGCTGACGATCGCCGTTGCCGGAACGAGCCCCGCCGTCGGCCCTGGCAACCCGTTCTGCCACAGCGATCCGGGGTTCATCACGAAGGCGACGGCGCTCGGCAGCTACACGGTCCCGAAGGTCGACGTGCTCGTGAGCGGCACGCTGCGAAGCGACCAGGGCGGTGCGCTGGCGGCCAACTGGAACGCGCCGGTTGCGCTCGTGTCGGCCGCGCTGGGCCGTCCGGCCGCGGTGGTCGGCACGACGGTGCCGATCAGCCTCGTCTCGCCCGGCCAGGTCTGGGGCGATCGCGTCAACGCGCTGGATCTGCGCTTCGCCAAGATCCTGCGGTTCGGACGCACGCGCTACAACGTCGGGGTCGACCTCATCAACGCGACTAACTCGGGCGCGATCCTGACGTACAACCAGACGTTCAACGCCGCGATCACGACCGGCTCGCAGGCATGGCTGGCCCCGACGTCGGTGCTGACGCCACGGTTCGTGAAAGTCAGCGCGCAGATCGATTTCTGAACGGAACCTCGGGAGCGGCCCACGCTGGGGCCGTTCCCCATCTTCGGAGTGACACGCACATGGGTTTGCTCGATGGACTGCTCGGCGGCATGGTCGGCGCCGGCATGGTGTCGGTCGTCAACAACATCCTTGAACAGCATGGCGGCGTCCAGGGCGTCGTCAGCCAATTCGAACAGAAGGGCCTCGGCGACACCGTTCGCTCGTGGGTGAGCACCGGACCCAACCAGCCGATCTCCCCTGCCGACGTCCACAAAACGCTCGGGCCCGAGCTGCTGCAGCAGCTCGCCGCGAAATCCGGCCTGTCGATCGAGGAGCTGACGCAGAAGCTGTCGCAGGTGCTGCCGCAGGCGGTCGACACCCTCACGCCGAACGGCACGATCCCGAAGTCGTAGCGGGATTGCTCGGCGAGCTCAGATGAGCTCTGCTCAGCTCATCGATACGGATGGGCCCGCGTTCGTTCGTACGGCAGCGGCGATGAAACGTTTGTCTGCCTGGCGTCACCATGTGTTCGATCATGGAGACGCCAACCGCGGCCACGTCCGACTCTGGTGCGCAGGCCGTCGCCGACCCGCTTCTGACGACGATCGTTCCGCTGGATCCGTCCGACGACGACGTCGACAACTGGTTCCCTGCCGAGCCGGCCCCTGCAAGCACCTCACAAGTGACGGCAGCGCCGCTGCCGCTCCCCACCGTCGACGCACGTGCTGACTCACGTGTCGACGCCCCGCCTGACGGACCCGTCAAACCGGCGCGCAGGCAACTGAATCTGCGCAGCGCCGGTTTCGCCGTTCTCGTCATTCTCGTCGTGGCGCAGGGTTCGTTCATCGCCTTCCACGTGCTGCGCGACCGCACGCAGGCGCGGCTCGTCTTCTTTGACGCGGCGACCGTCAAGCCCTCCGTCGAGGAGGCACCAGCAGCAGCACCGACAACTGGTCAGGCGCCTGCCGTGCCCGCGCCGCTGGCGACGCAAGGGGCGCGACAGGATCCTGCCGCGCCGCACACCGTCCGATCCGACGGGCGCCTGACGATCAACTCCGACCCGACGGGCGTGAGCGTCAGCGTCGACGGCCGCGAACGCGGCATCACGCCGCTCACAGTCGCCGGCCTGGCTCCAGGCACGCATCGCGTCGTACTCGACGGCGAGGGCACGTCAGTCACGCAGCTCGTCAAGATCGCGGAAGGCGCAAGCGTGTCGGTCATCGTGCCCTTCACGCAGCCGGCATTGGCGTCCGGATGGATCGCGGTAGCCGCGCCGTTCGACATCCAGGTGTTCGAAGGCGGCCGCCTCCTGGGTGTGAGCCAGAGCGACCGCATCATGGTGCCCACCGGGCTGCACCGGCTCGACCTGGTGAACAGCGCGCTCGGCTATCGCACCAGCCAGCAGGTGCAGGTCCAGCCTGGCCGCGTCGCCAGCATCGCGGCGGCCGTGCCGACAGTGGGCCTGAACATCAACGCGCTGCCCTGGGCCGAAGTGTTCATCGACGGCGAGCGAGTCGGCGAGACACCGCTGGCCAACGTTCCCGTGCGGATCGGCCCGCACAAAGTCGTGCTGCGGCATCCCGAGTTCGGATCGCAGACGCGCGACATCGTCGCCACGGCAGCCGCTCCAACGCGTGTCAGTGTGGACTTCCGGCCATGACATCAAGACGATTTGCGACGGTGGGGGCGACGATCGCGATCTCGCTCATGACGATCGTGGCGGCGCGCGCTGACGACGAGTTCGCCGCGGCCAGGGACCTGTATGCGTCGGCGGCGTACGACGAGGCACTCACGGCCCTCGACCGGGTCAAGATCACGGGGCCGGCGGCCGCGCCCGCATACCTCGTGCGGCAGTACCGCGCGCTGTGCCTGATCGCGCTCGGCCGCCCGGACGAAGCGAAGAAGACCATCGAGGACATGGTGCGCGCCGACCCGATCAGGCGGACCGCCACGGGCGAGTTGCCGCCACGCCTCGAAGCGGTCTTCCGCGACGTGCGCCAGCGCGTGCTGCCGGTGGTCGCGCAGGAACAGTACGCGCGGGGCAAAACGAGTTTCGACGGCCGCGACTACGCCGCCGCCGCATCGACCTTCGAGCGCGTCGTCAAGCTGCTCGAGGATCCGGATGTCATCGTGTCGCCGCCGCTGGCCGACCTTCGAACGCTCGCATCCGGCTTCCTTCAGCTCTCGCGCACCGGGCTGCCCGCGAAGGCCGCTCCGGCACCAGCGCCCGC
>Ga0066903_100003766_pt1 | contig 12535 bp, 5 predicted proteins | sample PanSoiMetaGPlot1_FD_67491 | JGI IMG/M metagenome (GOLD analysis project Ga0066903, IMG submission 67491) | Tropical forest soil microbial communities from Panama analyzed to predict greenhouse gas emissions - Panama Soil - Plot 1 (version 2) | ecosystem: Environmental > Terrestrial > Soil >...
GCCGTCGGCAACGCGAGGCGCTTGACGCCCAGCCATTTTGCCATGCTGACCGCGGCCGTCATTCCGCGGGCCTTGAAACTCCCCGTCGGGAGCTGCGACTCGTCCTTGATTAGCAATCGCTTGAGCCCGAGCGCCGAACCGAGCTGCGGGCACTCCAGGAGCGGCGACATCCCCTCCCCGAGCGTGACCGGCTCGACTTCGAACGGCAGCGGCAGAAGTTCGCGATAGCGCCAGAGACTTGGCGGCCGGCTCGCGATCTGATCGGGCGAGACCGCTTTGCGAATCGCACCGAGATCGTACCGCACCCAGATCGGCCGATCGTTGTGCAGCCCGTGAAGCTGTCCGGACGGCAGTCGCGCGCCGTCGATGGCGCCTTCGAGATGGGTGACAAAGTGGGGCATCTTGAGTGGTGAGTGGTGAGTGGTGAGTGGTGAGTCGTGAGTGGTGAGTTTCAATGCCTCACCACTCACGACTGACCACTCACTCTGCAGCCGGCTACTTCTCGGTTGCGATTCGTGGTGGCGGCGCCACGCTGAACCCGTTGAGCACTTCCATGGCGTGCTCGCGTTCCCCTTTCGGGAACGAGACCCGGGCCTTGATCAGCCAGCTCTTGTCGCCGTTTTCCATCGCAAACACGAAGAGTGCCCCGTCGTAGCGATCCCCGCGATCGGGCCCGCCGGTGATATTGATCCGATAAACTTCGAAGTCGCCGTGTCGCATTTTGGTCGGGATTGTGACGCGATCTTTGCCGTAGACGGCTTTGAGCGTTTCGTATTCCTCGCCGTACTCGCCACCCGGGGCTGCGTCGCGCACCCACTCGGACAGCTTGGACCCCGGGTTCATCGGGATCCAGAAGATCGATGCGACCATATCGCGGTCGCCGCGCTCGACCCCGAGCACGGTGCTGACCCGCGGGTCGATCCTTCGCGCCAGCCGGTGCGGGTGAATCTCTTTCCATCCGTCCGGGACGGTGAACCCCACGCCGGCCACCTCATGCACGAATGTCCGCTCGGTGACCCGCTTGAGCAACGTCTGATCCCGTCGATCCTCGAACGGTTTCGTAAGGACCTCTTCCTTGGGATCCTGGGCCAGCGTGGGTTGGACCGCGAAGCCGACGATAAGCATCAGACGGAAGCGCGACATGCTCGGACCTCGAAACAACACGTGTCTAGAATGAAGTTTCCATGACCCGGACCCGGCTACTCGGCGAAACTCTGGCCTACCACGGCCGGGCCAACCTGGCCGTGGCGCTCGGCGCGCTGGTCGCCGCCGCGGTCCTGACCGGGGCCCTACTGGTCGGCGATTCGCTCCGCGGCAGCCTGCGGGACCGGGCCGACCGGCAACTCGATGGCACCGAATATGCTCTCACATCGGGCCGCTTCTTCCGCGACGAACTCGCCGCGAGTTTCCCGGGAAACGTCCGCCCCGCCATCTTATTGCAAGGAACCGTGCGCGCCGGCGACCGCCGTGCCGGGCACGTCACCGTTATCGGCGTGGACGATCGCTTCGGGCTCGGCGACCTCACGCCGACGGGCTCTGCGTCCACCGTCTCCGACGCACTCGCCCGGGCCCTCAACCTTGCGCAGGGTAGCCAGATCGAGGTCAGCGTCCAGAAAGCTTCCGCGATCCCGAGATCGTCCGCCCTGGCGAAACGTGACGCGGCTTCCGCTACCAAGACGTTTTCGCTCGCGGTTGCCCACATCCTGCCGGCGAACCACCCGGCTGGGGAGTTTACCCTTTCCCCGGGCCCTGCGACAGTCCTGAATCTGATTGTACCGCTCCGCAACCTGCAGAAGGAAATTGACCAGCCAGGGCGCGTGAACACGCTGCTCTCGGGACCACAGCCGCTGCAACCGCTTCAGGAAGCGCTGGAACATGAGTTGACACTGGACGACTGGGACCTCAAAGTCCACGTCCCGCCGACGCGACACGCGTACATCAGCATCGAGAGCCGCCGGCTGATCCTCGAGGCGGCGGCCGTGGATGCGGCTCGCAAGGCTGCGGATGAACTCGGCCTCCGCGCGGCTCCGACATTCGTCTACCTCGCCAACGGCATCGCCGCGATCGGCGCCGAAATACCCTACTCCGTCGTCGCTGGCATCGACCCCAATGACCCTTCGCCGCTCAATCCCGCTGGCCAATCGTTCGCGGACGACGAGATCATCCTCGTCGATTGGAAGGAGTCGCCGCTGAACGTGAAGCCGGGCGACGCGGTGACGCTCACTTACTTCAAGCCGGAAGTTGAGGGACGGATCGAGGAGGCGAAACACACATTCCGGCTAAAGGCGATCATCCCGCTGGAAGGCGCAGCGGCGGATCCGGACCTTGTGCCGGAGTTCCCGGGGATCACCGACAAGCTCGAGATCAGCAAATGGGACCCCCCATTCCCGTACGTGAACACGCGGATCAAACCCCGCGACGAACGCTACTGGCGCGATCATCGCACCACGCCGAAAGCATATGTCACGCTGGCCGCGGCGCGAAGTCTCTGGGGGAGCCGCTTTGGCGACACCACGTCTGTTCGATTGTTGCCGAAGGATGGCGATGCGGGCGCTGCGTTGCCGCGCGTACGCGACTCCGTGCTCAAAAACCTCGACGCCATGCGCGGCGGCTTCCAGTTCGACGCAGTGCGCGAACGCCTGCATGCCGCCGGCCGCGGCAGCACCGACTTCGGCATGTTGTTCCTGGCATTCAGCTTCTTCCTGATTGCCGCGGCGCTCATGCTCGTCGGGCTTCTGTTCCGACTGAACCTCGAGCGCCGGGCTCGCGAGGTCGGCCTGCTTCGGGCCGCGGGCTACCCGCTCTGGACCGTGCGCCGGATGCTCCTCCTCGAAGGCCTGATTGTCGCGGCGATCGGCAGTGCGGTTGGGCTTGTGGCGGCGATCGGATTTGCGGCCGGCATGCTCGCACTCTTGGCGTGGCTCTGGCCGACGCCGGGCGTCGGCTCATTCTTGTCACTGCACTTATCGACAACGAGCCTGATTGTTGGTTTTCTCGCGTCGGTCGTGATGAGCGAGTTGGCCGTGTGGTGGGCGGTCCGGGGTCTGAGCCGGATCGAGCCGTCGCGACTGCTCAAGGGCGTGAGTACCGACGAAGGCACGATCCCAGCACCATCGCGATGGGCGCCACGAGTCGCAGTCGTTGCTCTCCTTGGCGCAATCGCCTGCATTGTGATGGCTCCATTCTTGCCCCCTGGTGAACCACAAGCCGGTACGTTTTTTGGCGCCGGGACACTACTGCTCGTCGCTGGCCTGGCCGTCGTCTGGATGTGGCTCAAGCGTCCGCGACGCGCGACCGTGCGATCGCTCAACCCGCTTGCCGTCCGCAACGCCACTCGCAACCCGACGCGCAGCCTGCTCACCGCTGGACTGCTCGCGTCAGCGGCATTCTTGCTCGTTGCGGTCGAGTCGTTTCGCCGCGAGCCGGACCGCGACTTCCGGAAGAAAGACGGCGGCAGCGGCGGTTTCCCGCTCCTCGCCGAGGCCGATTCCCCGGTCTTCCAGGAACTGACCGGCGAAGCGACCCTGACCGACATCGAGCGCGCGATCCAAAAGCGCTACCAGGACGCTCGCAAGGCGGACGCGGAACGCGAAGCCAAGATCGAAGAGGTACGCCGAATCTTCCAGTCGACAACGGTCTATCCCTTCCGCGTCCGCGCCGGCGACGACGCGAGTTGCCTGAACCTCTACCAGGCCACGCGCCCACGTGTCCTCGGCGTCCCCGAGTTGCTCATCGATCGCGGCGGCTTCCGGTTCAGCTCCACCGAGGCAAAGACCCGCGAAGAAAAAGACAACCCCTGGCTCCTCTTGCGACAGACGGGCGACGCGGTCCCCGCGTTCGTCGAGGAGAATACGGCCATCTGGCAACTCAAAAAAGGTCTGGGCGACACCATCGAGGTGCCAGACGAAGAGGGCCGACCGGTGACAATGCGCATCGTCGGGCTGCTCAAGGACAGCGTCTTCCAGAGCGAGGTGGTCATCGGCGACGCAGCGTTCCGGCGGTTATTCCCACGGACGGAAGGGTTCTCCTACTTTTTGATTGATGTCCACCCCAGCACTGACCCAGCCGTCGTCGAACAAGTCTTCGAAGAGAACCTTGGCGCCTACGGGATTGAAGTCACACCGACTGCAGACCGCGTCGCCTCGTTTCTCGCCGTCCAGAACACCTATCTAACAACGTTCCAACTCCTCGGCGGCTTCGGTCTTCTACTCGGCGTACTTGGCCTATCCGTAGTCTTGTTGAGAAATGTTTGGGAACGCCGGTCGGAATTGGCCCTGCTGCGCGCGATGGGCTATCGTGTCGCGACGCTCAACCGCCTCGTCTTCATCGAAAACGCACTCTTGCTCCTCCTCGGCCTCGGGGCGGGGGTGATAGCGGCACTGATCGCGGTCGCCCCGCACGTCGCGAGCGGCGGCTCCGTCCCATGGGGCCGCCTGGCGCTCTTGCTCGGCGCCGTCCTCGCGGTCGGACTGATTGCCGCCGGCGCTGCGGTGGCCGCGTCCGTTCGGACGCCGATCGTGCAGGGGCTCCGCCGCGAGTGACAACACCGGCGCAATTATTGATGACAATTCCAGCGCCATTCTGACTATTCCGCCGCGATCAAATAGCCGTACGCGCGAGTCGCGGCCGCGAACCACGAGGCCCGCAGACGACCACCCGGGCCAACTGGCATGAACTCGCGCAGGCTGAATCCAGCCTCCGTCACTGCCCGCACCAACTCGCGGCGCGTGTAGTGGTGCAAAGTCAAATCCGCGCCGCCACGAATCTGCGGCATGGTGCGGTCGCCAGGTTCCGGCCCGCGCTTCCCGAGCCCGCGGCCGAATCGGTAGCGAGCATTGTGCGCATGGAGGACGAACACTCCACCGGGCTTGAGCATTCGTCGCACGCGCCGGAGGAACTGTTGGCGATTGTCCGCCCCGCGGATCATGCCGAGCGTGCTGAACAGACACGCGGCATAGTCGAAACTCGCGGCCGGCACCGCATCCAGGTCGACCAGATTCGCCTTCAACGTCTCGATCACGACCCGGGCATCTGCCGCTTTCTGCTTCGCCACGTCCAGCATGGCCTGCGACAGATCCACGCCGAGACACGAGAAGCCACGCTTCGAGAAGTGGACGAGCAATCTTCCCGTGCCGCAACCGAGATCGATCAGGCGCCCTGGTATCGGGAAATGCCGCTCCGCGAATCGCAAGTCGAGTTCCAAAAGCGGGCTGCCCGCGAGCGCCGCATCGTACTCGCGCGCGACGCGCTCGCTTGAGACGTAGTCCCAGAGCCCACGGTCGGTGCCGGGGGGAAGTTGCCAGTCGGGGAGCATGGTCAGCGTTTAGATCCCATGGGACCTATACGTCCTATAGGACCTATAAGCTGAACGCTATGTCCAACATTCTCGTCAAAGACCTCCGTCACTCCTACGAAGACTTCCGCTACCGCACTCCCATCAAGTTCGGCGGCGTGGCCGTCGATCGCGTTACCATTCTGAACGTCGAAGTGGACGTGGAAACCGCAGCCGGTCAGCGCGCGACCGGGTTCGGGTCGATGCCGCTGGGGAATGTCTGGGCGTACCCGTCGCGGGCCATGGCCTATCAGCAAACGCTCGATGCCATGAAGGCCGTGACCGATCGCGTCGCCGACGTCTATCGCGGCTACAAAGCGCCCGGCCACGCGATCGACATCACCTTTACAGTCGAGGATGAATGCTTCAAGCAAGCCGCCGACGTCGGCAAGCGGCTGAATGTGGCCGATCCGATTCCGGTGCTCGCGACACTTGTCTGCGCCAGCCCGTTCGACTCGGCCCTCCACGACGCGTTCGGCAAGATGCACGGCCTTAACTGCTATTCCGCCTACGGTCCGGATCTCCTTCCCAACGATCTGAGCCACTACCTGGGGCGCGAATTTGCCGGCCTGCGACTGCACGACTTCGTCTCGTCCAAGGCCAAGCCGCGAATGCCGCTCTACCACCTCGTCGGCGCCCTCGACCCGCTCACGACCGCCGACGTCAAGCAGCCCATCAATGACGGCCTCCCGGAAACTCTCGCCGAGTGGATTCCGTTCAATGGGCTGACGCACCTCAAGATCAAGTTGAACGGCGACGACCTGGGCTGGGACGTCGAGCGCGTGGTTGGGGTCAATCGCGTCGTGGAGGAACAACAGGCGAAGCGCCGGGTGACGACCTGGTTCTACTCGCTCGACTTCAATGAACGATGTACCAACGTTGCGTACCTCCTGGAGTTCTTGCGCCAGGCCAGAGAGAAGACCCCGCGAGCGTTCGACCGCATCCAGTACATCGAGCAACCGACGCGTCGCGACCTGAAATCGGACCGCGCGAATGTCATGCACGAGGCAGCAAAGCTGCGGCCGGTCGTGATCGACGAATCGCTTATTGATCTGAAGAGTCTGCGCCTGGCCAAGGAGATGGGTTACACTGGCGCGGCGCTCAAGGCGTGCAAGGGGCAGACGCAATCACTCCTAATAGCAGCCGCGGCCAAAAAGGACGGCATGTTCCTGTGCGTCCAGGACCTGACCTGCCCGGGGGCGTCGCTAATTCACTCTGCCGGTCTGGCGGCGCACATCCCTGGGATCGTCGCGATCGAATCGAATGCCCGCCAATATTGCCCCGCGGCGAACGCCCCGTGGGAACTGCAATTCCCAGGTATGTTCCGCATCACCGATGGGACAATGCAGACGGAACTACTCGACGGTCCGGGACTCGGGGCGGTGGCTCCGGCGAGCGGAGCGGCCTGAGCTGCCCGATTATGACATTTTCGGGCGGCTAACGCCGCTCCGCTCGCCGTCGCTTCGCGCGTCGGGCTCCAATTCTCTCCCGCGTGCTACACTTGTGGGTCTTCGCCCCGAGGACTTCTTGTGCCTGACGCGCCTTCACCAACCGATGCTCTCCTCCGCATGGCCCTTCCAACCGGCGGGTGGGGATACTACACCGGCCACGGGCTTCACTTTGAACCGACTTGCCTTGCCGCCCTGGCGCTCGCGGCCGATGCGGACAAGCACCGGCCGCTGATCGACAAGGCGCTCGCTGCTCTCGACACGCAGGTGGACGGTACCGGACTCTACCGTCTCGAACGCGGGCGGCCGCAGGCCATCTGGCCGACGGCCATGGTTGTCGCGACGCGGGCCGGGCTCGGAAGAGATTCCGAACGATCGGTCGAGCGGCTTCTCGCGCTTCGCGGGCACACGATCAAGGGGGACCCGGAAGTCCAGAACATGTTCGACATCGACCCGGAGCGCGTCGGCTGGCCATGGGCCGCGGGCACGTTTGCCTGGGTCGAGCCGACGGCCTGGGCCGTTCTCGCGCTTCGCGCCGCGGGCCTCGGCAAGCACCCGCGAGTCATCGAAGGGGCGCGCCTCCTGCTTGATCGCGCATTCGACACCGGGGGGATCAACTACGGCAACCGTCGCGTATTGAATTCGATGACCGAGCCGATCCCGGGCCCGACGGCGATCATGCTGCTCGCCCTTCAGGGGCACGACGAGCCGCGAGTGGCCGCGGCCCGGTGCTACCTGCGCGACGCGGTCACCCCGATGACCGATCTCGAGCACCTCGGCTGGGCCAAACTCGCCCTCGCGTGCCATGCGCACGACCCGGAGATCGCCAAGGCGCTCCCGGCGATCGACGAGAGCATCCGCACCGCGTACACGGCCCAGACCGCCGACGGTAGGCCGGTCAGCGTGACCCGACACGCGCTGACAGCGCTCGCGCTCGCTACCGATCGGCATAATCCGCTGAAATTGAAGGGCGACGCGGCCAAACCGGTCCCCGCGACCGGCGATCCGGTGCCTCCCGCGAAGCCGGAAGACCCGCCACGACCGGGATTCGTCGAGACGATCAAGGGCCGGTTCCGCAATATTCTCGTCCGCGGACTCGGGGCGCTCCGCGAGCCCCCCGCCTTCGCCGGGGTCCACATCGCCCGGGCCGAGAGCTACGACGGCGACCTGCTCGCGGTCCTGAAGTCGCAGTTCGAGCACTACCGTCCGCACGTCCCGCTCGCGGGCAAACGTGTCGTCCTCAAGCCGAACTTGGTCGAGTACCGAAAGGCCAAGGCGATCAACACCGATCCGCGATTTATTGACGCGGTCATCCGCCTCTGCAAGGACGAAGGCGCATCGGAAATCATCATCGCCGAAGGCCCGGGCCACTGGCGAAACGTCGAATTCCTGGTCGAGGAGAGCGGACTCGGATCCGTGCTGCGCAAGCACGGTGTGAAGTTCGTGGACCTGAACCACGACGAGCCTGTCAAAGTCCCGAACCTGGGACGCACGACCGGGCTCGATCACCTCTATCTGACGCGGACGGTGATGTCGGCCGAAGTGTTCGTGTCGCTGCCGAAGATGAAGACGCACCACTGGGCAGGAGCGACGCTGTCGCTCAAGAACCTGTTCGGCGCGCTCCCCGGCATCTGCTACGGCTGGCCGAAGAATGAGTTGCACTGGCGCGGAATTCCGAACAGCGTCATCGACATCGCCCTGACGCAAACCCCGCACCTGGCGATCGTGGACGGGATTATCGGCATGGAAGGCGACGGCCCGCTCATGGGTAACGCCAAGCAATCGGGCGTCATCGTCATGGGCGTCGATCTCGTCGCCGTGGACGCGACCTGCTGCCGGCTGATGAAGCTACCGGTCGAGCGATTGCCGACACTGGTGCTCGGGGCACAAATGAAGCTCGGCCGCCTGGCCGAAGCGGAGATCCCGCAGATCGGCGAGCCGATCGAAGAGTGGGCGCAAGCCTATGAGTGGCCGCCGCAGATGGAGAGGCTGCTGATTGCGGAGAAGAGTGTGGCTTGAAGAATGAACAATGTCCCACTCAATGACCAAGTTCGCTTAGGACTTGGTCATTGGTGGGGCATTGTCATTTCTCAAGCTGTCACCGTAACTGTCGCCGTCTCAATCGCCGAGCTGAACGAATTCAGCCCCGAATCCGTGTCGATCCGGTCGCCGGCCTGGCCGGCGGTGCGGTCCCAGGCCTTGTACTGAATCGTCGCGGTCCCGACGAAACCGCTGTTCGGGACGAACCGCAATCGCGTCGTGTCGGCGAGCAAGAGCGCCGAATCCTTCGTGACTGCCCCCACATCGATCCACTTCGTGCCGACCAGATACTGCCATTTCCCGTTCGCGTTGTCCGCGGACGTGATCGCAATCCCCTTAAGCGCGCCCGCGTCGACGTCCCCGAATGCGGTTCCGAGGAGCGAGCGGATGAGGGCGCCCGTGCCCGGCGCGCCGCTCGACGTCACCGGCGGGAAGGTCGGCGAGCCGGTCGTGTCGAGCGTCGGGGCCGTGTTCTCGACCGCTACGGTCAGAACCTCGGTCGCGTTGCTAAAGGCCGTTCCGCGAATCAGCACCTTCTGGCCGGGCGTACCGGGGAACTGATTGAACTGGTCCCAGGCCCGGTAAGACAGCGCAGCCGTACCGGCGGTCGCGTCGACCGCGGCCGTGAACCGGATCATGTCCGTCGCGGTGAGTAAGAGCGCCTTGAGCAATGAGACCGGCGCGATCGCCGACCACGTCGTCCCGCCGTCGCGGCTGAACTCCCAGGTCCCCCTCCCCGGGACCTTGGTGATCGCGACGCCGATGTTCGAACTGTCGACGTCGGTCGCGGCAAGCAGGCCGCCGAATGTGACTGCGGTCGTTGTCTGTCCCGCGTTCACCGGGTCAAGCGTGGCCGCCCGCGACAGGTCGAGGACCGGGGCGTCATTGACCGGCAACACGTCAAGGATCGCGGTCTCGGTCGCGGCGCTGAAAGCGCTCCCCGTCGCCGGCGCCTTGGTCCCTTGCAATCTCTTGACCGGCGTCCATGTGTGGTAGGTCAGCGTCGCTTGCCCGTTGAAATCGTGATTCGGTACGAAGCGGACTCGGTCGGTCGGCCGCAGCAAGAGGGCCTGAGCCGCGCTCACTACCCCGACGTCCTTCCAGCCGGTGCCGACGTTGAATTGCCACTTCCCACCGACGGTACCAACCCCGCTCACGGCGATGCCGGACGTGGCGGCCACTCCGGCCTCGAGTCGGAGGATGCCAAGGATGGACTTCGCCGTACGGGCCGCCGACGACTTGGCGTCCTCTTTGACGGACGGCGGCAACGGGTGTCCGGCGGTATCCACCCTCGGGGTCGTCTTACCGACCGCCACCCAGGCCCGCTCCATGGCAGTGCTGTACGAGTCGTCGCCGCCGGCCGCCGACGCGTCGTCGGTTGTGCCCTGGGTTTCGCCGTTCGTCTGGTCCCACGCCTTGAACGACAAGCTCGCGAACCCGTGGAAGAGCGGCTTGGGCAAGAAGTGCACCTGCGTGTTCGGCAGGTCGGCCAAGAGCAGGGCGTTCGCTTCCGAAACGGCAGCGATTTCGGTCCAGGTCGCGCCGCCATTCGTGGTGTACTCCCACTTACCATGCGAGTTGTCCACCGCCGTGACCGCCATTCCCTTCAAGGCATTGGGATCTGCATCGGTGACGTTGACCAACAATGTGCCAACGGGGGTGCCAGTCGGGTTCGTCTTGAGCGGCACCGGCGGCAGCATTGGCGTCGGGATTATGTCAATCACCGGCCGGTCCGGCTCCTGGCCAACGTCGATCGTGAACGTCTGAGTGAAGGTGTTGATACCGCCGTTCGCGGTCCCACCGTCATCGGTCACGGTGACGGTGATCGTCGCGGACCCGCTTGCGTTCGCGACCGGCGTGAACTTGAGCGTGCCGGTCGAATCGCCGGGCGTGTATTCGATGGTCGGGTTCGCGACCACCGATGGATTGTCCGACGTCGCGGTGATGGTCAGCACTTGCCCGCTCTCGTCGTCCGGCCCGGCGAGGATGCCGGTGAGGTCGATCGACTGCTGCGAGGCGTCCTCGTCCACAGTCAGGTCGTCGATCGGGTCGAAGGCCGGGGCGTCGTTGACCGCATCGACTGTGACTGTGAAGTCCGTCTCAACGAAGAGCCCGCCGGTGTCGGTCGCGCGGACGCGGACGATACTCTCGCCGTTGGCATCCGGCGCTGGTTTAAACAGCAGGTCGAGCGTGCCGCTGTCAATGAAGATCGAGTCGAACAGATTGTCGTTCGAGGTCGAGACGATCTCGTAAGTCAAATCGGCGTCCGCGTCTTCTTCATCCGCGAAGGAGTCTCCTAGGAAGATACCTGTCTCGGCCGCGTCCTCGAGTACGGACTGATCGGGAATCCCGGTCGTCGTCGGCTTGTGGTTGACGGTGATGGTCACTGTGGCCGACCCGGTCTCGTTCGGGAACCCGTCATCGGTCGCTTCCACAGTCAAGAGGAATGGTCCGCCGGTGATCAACGTGCTGTCGACGACCGTGATCTCGCCCGTGAACTCATCGATGGCAAACGCACCGTCCGGGTCGCCGGTCGTGATGGCGTAGGTGATGTTGTCGCCCTCGACGTCGGTCGCGGAGACCTTGCCGATGAGCGTCCCAACGTCCGCATTCTCAATAACGAAGAATTCCGCGTCGCTCACGACCGGGGCGTCGTTCACCGGATCGACGGTGATGGTGAATGTCTGGGTGAAAATGTTGACGCCGCCGTTCGCAGTTCCGCCGTTGTCGCGCACGGTCACGGTGATCGTGGCCGAGCCGAATCCGTTGTCAGCAGGTGTGTAATGGAGTAACCCGGTCGGGCCGCCCGCGTAGTCGATCGTCGGGTCGGGGATGAGCGACGGGTTGTCGGAAGTCGCCGAGATCACCCGGTTCTGAAGGGCCTCGTCGGCCGGGCCGCCGGAAATGCCCGTCAGGTCGATCGTCTGCGGGCCGGCGTCCTCCTCGATACTCACGTCGTCGATCGGGTCGAGCGTCGGCGAGTCGTTCACCGCGTTCACCGTGATGGTGAACGTGCGGACGAAGGTGTTGACCCCACCGTTGGCCGTGCCGCCGTTGTCGGTGAGTGTGACGGTGATCGTCACGGTGCCGTTCGCGTCCGCGACCGGGGTGAACTTCAGCGACCCGACGCCGCCGCCCGCGAACTGCACGGTCGGGTCCGGGACAATCGTCGGATCGCTCGTCGTCGCGACAATGTTCACCGTCTGGCTCGATTCGTTCGTCGCCCCGGGCCCAATGCCGGTGAGATCGACCGTCTGCTCGCCCGGGTCCTCGTTCACAGTCACATCGCTGATCACATTCAGCGTCGGGGCGTCGTTGATTGCCGTCACGGCGAGAGAGAACGCCTCCTCCACAAATAGCCCGCCGGTGTCGGTTGCCCGAACGGAGAGGGCGCTCGTGCCGTTGGCGTTCTGGGCGAGCGTCAGCGTCAGGATCGTGCCGGTGATGTCGATCGACGAGAAGAGCGACGGATCGGAATTGCCCGGCACGGTGAATACGAGCGACGAGTCCGGGTCTTCCGTGTCGGAGAACACGGGCGCGAGGTCGATGACGATTGGGTCCGCGTCCTCATTCACGGCCTTGTCGTCGATCGGGCTGGTGATCACCGGGGCGTCGTTGACCGGGGCGATCGAAATGGTCGAGGTGTCGGTGTCGGTCAGCGCGGCGGCCGAACCGATATTGTGGAAGTTCCCCTGGTCGTCGGCGGTCATGGTCA
>Ga0066903_100003767_pt1 | contig 12535 bp, 8 predicted proteins | sample PanSoiMetaGPlot1_FD_67491 | JGI IMG/M metagenome (GOLD analysis project Ga0066903, IMG submission 67491) | Tropical forest soil microbial communities from Panama analyzed to predict greenhouse gas emissions - Panama Soil - Plot 1 (version 2) | ecosystem: Environmental > Terrestrial > Soil >...
CTGCGGCAGGCGGAGCGCCTCGTGGACAGCGCGAAATGGATCGCGGGACATCTCGGGTCCGACTACGCGAGCGGACGCGCGCACCGCGCCCGCGGGCACGTGCTGGCGCTCGCGGGGAAGTCGGACGCCGCGCTCGACGCGTATCGAACCGCCATCGCCTGCTTCATCAAGGCGAATCGTCCGATCGAGACGGCCATCACGAGGAGCGGCGCGCTGCAGGTGATGATCTACCTGGGCCGCTACGCGCAGGCGTTCACCTGGGCCCGCCAGGCGCGGCGGGTGTTCGAGCAGGCCGGGGATCGGCTGCGGCTCGGTCGGCTCGACGCCAACTTCGCCAACGTCCTCTACCGGCAGGATCGCTTCGCGGACGCGCTCACGCTCTATCGCCGGGCGTACCAGACGCTCTCCCGCGTCGGGGCGCCCAACGACGTGGCCATCGCGCTGCGCAACATGGCGGTGTGCCTCATCAGCCTGAACCACTTCGACCAGGCGCTCGCCACGCACCATCGCGCCCGCGCGCACGCCGAGCGTCACAAGCTGCCGCTGCTCGTTGCCGAAGCGGACTACAACATCGCCTACCTCTACTACCTGCGCGGCGAGTACTCGCGCGCGATCGAGCTGTACGCAGCGACACGGCAGCGGTGCGAACGGCTCGGCGATCGCTATCACCGCGCGCTGTGCGATCTGGACGAATCGGAGCTGTCGCTCGAACTGAACCTGACGTCGGACGGCGCACGGCTCGGGCAGCAGGCGTTCGAGCGGTTCAGCGAGCTCGAGATGAACTACGAGGCCGCGAAGGCGCTGACGTGGCTGGCCGTCGCGGCGGCGCAGGCCGGAGACGCGGCCGCGGCGCTGCAGCATCTCGACCAGGCGCGCCGGCGGTTCGCGAAGGAGCACAACCGGACGTGGCTCGCCGTCCTGGATCTCTACCAGGCGATCATCCTGCTCGAAGACGACAAGCGGCTCACGCAGGCCCGCGAGCTGGCCGAGGCCGCGCAACTGGTGTTCATGCAGGCCGGCCTCGCCGCGAAGGCCGCGCTCGCGGAACTGCTGATCGCCCGGATCGCGCTGCGCGCCGGCGATCCGACGGGCGCCGAGCACTGGTGCAACGACGCGATCGAACGGCTCGCGACGACGCAGGCGCCCGTGCTCAGGTTCCAGGCGAGCTTCGTGCGCGGGCAGATCCAGGAGTCGCTCGGCCGGACGATCACCGCGGCCGACGCGTACCTCGAAGCCCACGCGTGGCTCGAAACGCTCAGGACCGACCTCCGCGCCGACGAAACGAAGATCGCGTTCCTGCGCGACAAGCTGGTCGTGTACGAGAGCCTGGTGGCGATCGCGCTCGCGGGCGGGCCGCGCGTCAGCCGCACGGGGGCGTTCACCTTCATCGAACAGGCGAAATCACGCAGCCTCGCGGATCTGATCGCGTTCCGCGCGCACCGCGTCTCGCCGCGTGCGGCGGGGACGGGCGCGCCCGTGAAGCGTCTGCAGCAGCTGCGTGAAGCGCTCAACTGGTGCTATCGCGAGATCGACACGCGCGAAGTGGGCGGCGGCGACGCCCGGGCGAACGTGGAAGTGCTGCGCGCGCGGGCGCGGACGCTCGAGAACGAGATCACCGGGACGCTCAGCGGCATCCGCGCCACCGACACCGAGTACGCCTCGCTGCAGAACTCCGGGACGGTCGACCTGCCGCTCATCCAGGCTGCCCTGGGGGGCGACGAGGTGGTACTCGAGTACTACATCGCGCGCGGCATGCTCTGCGCGTGCGTCGTGGGCCGGCACGCGTTCGAGGTCGTCCCGCTCGGACCGGCGGACGCCGCGCGCCAGCACGCGCAGCTGCTGCAGCTGCAGCTCTCGAAGTTCAGGCTGGGCACGAGGTACCGGCGCGAGTTCGCCGCGTCGATCGAGGAAGCGACCAACACGCACCTGCGCGCGCTGTACCAGGCGCTCGTCGCGCCGCTGCGGTCGCGGATCGGCGGACGCGCGCTGACGATCGTCCCGCACGGCTTCCTGCACTACGTGCCGTTCCACGCGCTTCACGACGGGACGACGCACCTCATCGACGCCGCGCCCGTCAGCTACGCGCCGAGCGCGAGCGTGCTGTACCTGTGCCGGACCAAGAGCATGACGTCCGCGCGCGGCTCGCTGGTGCTCGGCGTGTCCGACCACTCGGCCCCGCACATCGACGACGAAGTGGACGCCGTGGCGACGGCGCTGCCGCGCGCGCGGGTGTTCAAGGGCCGCCGCGCGGGCACCGCGCGCCTGAAGAGCGATGGACCGCGAAGCCGCGTGATTCACATCGCGACTCACGCCGCGTTTCGTCTCGACAATCCGATGTTCTCGGCGATCAGGCTCGGAGACGGTCCATTGAGCCTGTTCGATCTGTACGATCTGCGCGTGTCGGCGGAACTGGTGACGCTGAGCGGTTGCGGAACCGGATTGAACGCGCTGATGGGAGGCGATGAACTGCTTGGACTGGTGCGCGGGTGGCTGTATGCCGGCGCGCATTCGGTCGTGGTCTCCCTGTGGGATGTCAACGATCGAAGCACGGCCGGATTGATGGCGGATTTCTACCAGCGGCTGCGGGAATCCGGCGATCGGGCGGCGGCGCTGCGCGGCGCGATGCTGGCGGCGCGCGATCGGGACCCTCACCCGTATTACTGGGCGCCGTTCGTACTGGTGGGGGCACGGACCGGACGGCCGACGGGACTTTCGTAACCCGTCTGTAATTTCGTAAAACGTCCGTATATTTTTTCCATATCGCGACTACCCATATGGACTACGAGTGACCAAACACCTGACGACCGCCGAGGCCGCCGATCTGGCACGTGACGTCGCCCCTCCCAAGGCCCGCCGGCAGATGGAACAGCATATTGCCACCGGTTGCGCACGCTGCGGTGAGGCGGTAGCCCTGTTCCGTCGTGTAGCACTCATGGCGCGAGTGGACGAGCGATGGGAGCCGCCCGTGGAAACCATTGAGCGCGCTGAGAATATCTTCGCCATTCAGCCACGGGCCCGCGTCCGGAAGGAACCGGCGGTCGGTCGGCTGGTGGCCCGACTCGTGTTCGACAGCTTCCGCGAGCCGTTACCGGCAGGCATGCGGTCGGCGCAGAGCGCCAGCCGCCATGTCCTGTACAAGGCCGGCCCGTACTTCGTAGACCTCCGATTGGATGCCACGCCGGGGACACGCCGTGTGTCGGTTGCGGGACAGGTAGTTCGACGGGGCGGTGACAAAACGCAGCCCGAAACGGTTTCTGTTTTGCTTATTGATCAGCGAACCGTTTTGGCAGATGCTCCTGTAAATGCATTGGGCGAGTTCCATCTGGACTATGATGCTCAGGCGCGTCTGCGGCTTCGCGTAGTTTTGAATTCGGGGAAAGCGGGATTGGATCTTCCGCTGGCCCGCTTGTCTCGATAGGCAGCTTCGATACTGGACGCGAGCTCCCGTCGAATTTATACTTTCCCTATCCCGAGCAACTCAAGGGGGCGGTAATGCGGCAGTTCGTCGTTCTGCTGGTGAGTGTCACCACAGTCGTGGGAGGTATCCCTCTGCGCGTGTACGCGCAGGGTCCGCAGACCGTTTCAGAGTACCAGCAGCAACAACAGCAGCAGCCCGTCGACTCAGAGGACCAGCAGCAACAGCAGCAGCCGCCGAGCGATCCTGCGACACCGCCGCCGAGCGATCCCGCGACACCGCCGTCGAGCGATCCTGCGGCCCCGCAGACGGCCACCGATCAGACAGCGCTGTTGGTTCCTGTGCAGCCGCGCCACTTCATCCTGCGTACGGCGCCGGACGTGGCAGACGCGATCGCCGCGCGGCACGGCCTGACGATCCTCCGGCGCGACATCACGGGCGCACCGATTTTTGTCGTGACGGGCCGTTCGGACACGGATCCCGCGACACTCAAGACCGAACTAACCGCCGACGGCTCGGTGTCGTCGTTCGAGGAAGACCGCCATCTCGATGTCCCGGAGACCGCGCCCGCGGCACCCGCGGCTCCAGCCGTGTCATCGTTCCCGGATCCGACTCCGCTCGACTACTTTGGCGTGACCGCCTGGACGGGGTACGCCTACCAGACGGCTGCGGCCATCATCCGCGCGAGCGACGCGCACCGCGACTTCGGCACCGGCGCGGGCGTGATCGCGATCATCGACAGCGGCATCGACATCAACCATCCGGCGCTCGCCGGGTCGTTCGTCGAAGGCTACGACTTCCTGAACGACTCCACGCAGACGACGTCGGATACGGGCACGCTCCAGCAGTCCACCGCGTCGATCCTCGAGTACACCAGCCCCGATCCGGCGGTCGATCCGCTGACCACGGCGCAGGTGAATCAGTCGACCGCCGCGATCCTCGAGCAGTCCACCGCCGCGATCCTCGAATCAGCGCCGCTGCCCGAGGGCTTCGGCCACGGAACGATGGTGGCGGGACTCGTCCGCCTGGTGGCGCCGACCTCGAAGATCATGCCGCTCCGTGTCTTCCGGACCGACGGCACCGGCGACGTGTACGACGTCGTCCGGGCGATCTACTACGCGGTCGATCACGGCGCCACCGTGATCAACATGAGCTTCAGCCTCGCGGACTGGTCCGAGGAGCTCGTGCGGGCCCTGAACTACGCGGTCGACCATCGCGTCGTCTGCGTCGCCTCGGCGGGCAATGCCGGCAAGGAGACCATGGTCTTTCCGGCAGGCTTCCGGCACGTCATCGGCGTCGGGTCGACTGACGCCCAGGACCACCGCAGCACGTTCTCGAATTTCGGCAAGGGGCTCGTCCGGATGTCAGCTCCGGGCGAAGGCCTCGTGACGACGTTCCCCGGCAATCACTACGCCCTGGTTTCGGGAACCTCCTTCAGCAGCGCGCTCGTGTCCGGCGCGGCGGCGCTGCTCCTCCAGCGGGATTCGACTCTGGATCCCGAAGATGTGGACGACGCCCTGGCACGGGTCGGCCGCCCGCGTTATGGCGCCCTGGCGGGAGATTTGCGCCTGGATCTGTATTACGCGCTGAGCCGGATCATTCAGCCGTAAGCTCTTCCATACCGAGGCGCCCCTATATTTTTCGGGAGCCTCCTAGCCCCAACAGTACATCCAACCGCCGCGCCCGTTATCGGATCGGGCGTGTATATCAAGGGAGATGGAGTGGCGCCATGAACGCCCGGACTCCGCGGTCCGTGTACTGCTCGAATTGGCATCTGCACCATAACCTCGCGGTTGCGCGGGACGTCTGCGCAGGCCGGTTCACCCATGCTGGCTCCACGGTGATGGTGTCCGGGCAGCCGGATTGGACGCGGAAGAACCTTCGGTCGCTACCGGCCTGGTGGGCCGAATGCATCGAGTTCAACTACACGCTCGACCTGGCGTTTGCGTTCCATACGCTGGGTGAAACGCGGTATCTCGATACGTGGCAGCGGCTGGTCGGTGCCTGGGCGGCTGACGTCAAGCCCGATTTCGGGCTGGTCGATGCGCTCGCGCGCCGGGTACAGAACTGGATTTATTCGTGGGGCGCGCTCGAAGACGCCCCGGCGTTCACACAGATAGAGCCGATCATCCGGGACACGGTGGTTGAGAGCATCTGCCGGCAGGCGCAGCATCTCGCCGGCCACTTGGCGCCGAAAGGACACCGGCGCACCGAGCATCTGTATGCGTTGCTCGTCGTGGCCCTGGGACTGCCCGACGCAGACGGCTCCGCCGACCTCCGGCGCTACGCGTGGCCGGAGCTGCATCGCAGCATGATCGCGGAATTTCCGCTCGATCGTCGGCGTCGGAGCGGGGAATCCGGCGACGCGATGTCGGAACTGAGAATCTTCCTCGCGGCGCGGGAGAATGCGCGCCGTTTCGGCCTGCCGGTGACGGCCGCGTTCGACGAGCATCTGATGGCCGCCGTCGAATCCGCGATGCAGCCGCCGCAGCCGGAGGAGTACATGACGCATACAGCGACGAATCCCCGGGACAGCCTGGTCATTGCCGCCGAGTTGCTCCGGCGGCCCTTCGCGAGCCGCTCGTGAAGCCCCGCCCCATGATTGCCAGCTGGACCCGGTTGATCGCGCGCGCGCTCGACGCGCGCGCGATCCCCCTCTCTTTGTTTTTCCGTGACGACGAGGCGGGGTGGGCAGACGATCGCCTGCTCCGTCTCCTGCCTCTCTTCGAAGAAGCGGGCCTTCCTCTCGACATCGCCGTGATTCCGGCAACTATTTCGACGAAGCTCGCCGCACAGCTGGCGCACCGCGCGCGCGTGTCGGGGCTCGTCGGCCTCCATCAGCACGGGTTCGCTCACGCGAACCACGAACAGGGCATTCCACGCTCCGAATTCGGCGGCGCGCGGCCGCTCGCCGCGCAGCGCGACGACATCGAGAACGGTCGTCAGCGCCTGCTCGCGTATTTCGGCAACCAGCTGGATCCGCTGTTCACGCCGCCCTGGAACCGCTGCTCCTCATCGACCGGTTCGCTGCTCGTCGAATCGGGCTTCAGCGGCCTGTCGCGCGACAGGTTCGCGGAACCGCTTCGCATCAGCGGCCTGACCGAGTGCCCGGTCGCGATCGACTGGTCATCGAAACCGCGCGGTCCGCGGGGGCTCGAGCTGTGGGCGTCGCGCTGCGCCGACGGCATCGCCACCGCCGACCGTCCGTACGGCATCCTGATCCATCACCTCGTCATGGACGACGAGGAGCGCAGCATCCTCGGCTCCCTGCTCAACCTGTTCCGGAAGCACCCCAAGGTCCAGGCCATTCCAATGCGCGCGACGCTCGGCTTCGGCCTGGGCATCACGTCGCCTGCGCCCTACCGCGCAATTGACCCTCCGCCACCCGCTCTGCTAGACTGATCGTTCCGTCAAGGCCTGTGTTTTCAAGACATAGGCGCGTAGCTCAGTGGTTAGAGCGCCTGCTTGACACGCAGGAGGTCGGTGGTTCGACTCCACTCGCGCCTACCATTCGACTCGCCTCTGTCCCGCCTACGGCGAGCCAGAGGCTCGCTCATGGCGGGCCACCAAGCAGGGAGAATGTCCTGAGCGAGCGCACGGCTTTGTCAGGCGAGTCGAAGGACCGCAGAACGCTAGTTCACCGATTTCATGAGTGAGATTTCTGTCACCCTCCCCGACGGCTCCAGCCGCCGAGTGCCCGCCGGCAGTACGCCTGCCGACGTCGCGGCCGGGATCTCTCCGGGCCTGGCCAAGGCGGCACTGGCCGGCATCGTGGACGGCAAGCTCGTCGACCTCAGCTACCCGATTGCGAAGGACGCGGCCGTCCGCATCGTGACGAAGGACAGTCCCGAGGGGCTCGCGCTCTATCGGCACAGCACGGCGCATCTGCTGGCCGCAGCCGTGACGAACCTCTTCCCCGGCGTCCAGTGCGGGATCGGCCCCGCCACGGACGAAGGCTTCTTCTACGACTTCGTCGTCCCGCGCCCGTTCGTGCCCGAGGACCTCGAGGCGATCGAGAAGAAGATGAAGGAGCTGGCGGGACAGGATCTGCCCTACGAGCGGCAGATGTGGCCGCGCCAGGAGGCGATCGACTTCTTCGCGAAGCGCGGGGAGCCGCTCAAGGTCCAGCTGATCGAGGAGAAGACGCAGGGACAGCCCGAGGTGTCGGTCTACACGATCAAAGACCGCGGCACGTTCGTCGACTTCTGCGTCGGCCCGCACGTCCCGTCCACGAACCGGCTGAAGGGCTTCAAGCTCCTGAACACGTCCAACGCGTACTGGAAGGGCGACGCGAAGAACCAGCCGATGCAGCGGATCTACGGCACGGCGTTCTTCAGCGACAAGGATCTCCAGGCCCACCTGCAGCGGATCGAAGAGGCGAAGAAGCGCGATCATCGCCGGGTCGGCAGGGAACTCGGCCTCTTCACGTTCCATCCGTGGGCGCCGGGCGCGGCGTTCTGGCTGGCCAAGGGGACGACGCTCTACAACACGCTCGCGAACTACATGCGCGACGTGCTGTTCCCGTCGGGGTACGTGGAGCTGAAGACGCCGCTCGTCTACAACAAGGCGCTGTGGGAGACGTCCGGCCACTGGTCCCACTATCGGGAGAACATGTTCATCGTCGAATCGCGCGACGGTGAGCCGATGGCGATGAAGGCGATGAACTGCCCCGGGCACATGCTCGTCTTTGGAAGCGACGTGCGCAGCTATCGCGATCTCCCGCTGCGCTTCCACGAGCAGACGCCGCTGCACCGCAACGAGGCGTCGGGCGTGCTCTCGGGCCTGACGCGCGTGCGCCAGTTCTCGCAGGACGATGCCCATTGCTTCGTGGCGCAGGACCAGATCGGCGACGAAGTCGAGCGGCTGATTCGCCTCGTGCAGCGTGTCTATGCGGACTTCAACCTGCCGTTCGTCGCGAAGCTGTCGACGCGGCCCGACGAGTTCCTCGGGGAAATCGCCACGTGGGACAACGCGGAAGAGCAGTTGAAGCGCGCGCTCGACGCCGCGGGCATGAAGTACGAGCTGAACGAGAAGGACGGCGCGTTCTACGGCCCGAAGATCGACTTCGACATCATGGACGCGCTGGGACGGCGCTGGCAGTGCGCGACGATCCAGCTCGATTACCAGATGCCGCAGCGGTTCGGCCTGAAGTACATCGGCGCCGACAATCACGAGCACACGCCGATCGTCATTCACCGCGCCATCTTCGGCAGCCTCGAGCGGTTCATCGCGATCCTCATCGAGCACTACGCCGGGGCGTTTCCGCTGTGGCTGGCGCCGGTCCAGGCGATCGTGCTGCCGATCGCGGATCGGCACGCCGAATACGCGGCGTCGGTGCGGGATCGGCTGGCGGCCGCCGGCCTCCGAGTCGAGCTCGACGCCCGCCAGGAGAAGATCGGGTTTAAGATTCGCGAAGCACAGCTGCAGAAGATTCCCTATATGCTGGTGACCGGGGATCGCGAGGCGGCGGAAGGCACGGTGTCGGTCCGGAGCCGCAGCGGCGGCGACCAGGGGTCGCAGTCGGTCGACGAGTTCGTCCGGCAGGCGCAGGCGGAAGTGGCGTCGAAGGGCGAGCAGGTCACGGGTCTCGCGGCCGCGAGTTAGGTTCGTGAACGCAGGAGGTTCTTATCGCTTTTGATCGAAGCCCGCGGCGTGACGATCGCACGCGGGTCAACGAACGCATCAGAGTCCGTGAAGTCCGCGTCATCGACGAGGACGGAACACAGCTCGGTATCATGCCGCCGCCGCAGGCGCTGGCCATCGCGCGACAGAAAGGGCTCGACCTGGTCGAGATTGCCGCGACGGCCGTCCCTCCGGTGTGCCGCATCATGGATTTCGGCCGCTACCAGTACCAGGAGCAGAAACGCGCCCGGTCGGCGAAGAAGCACCAGAAGATCATCGAGGTCAAGGAAATCAAGTTCCGGCCGAAGGTCGACGAGCACGACTACCAGTTCAAGAAGAAGCACATCGAGCGCTTCCTCGCGGACGGTGACAAGGTGAAGGCGACGATCTTCTTCCGCGGCCGGGAGATGGCGCACCCGGAAATCGGGCGCCGGATCCTCGAGCGGCTGATCGACGACCTGGCCGAGGTGGCGGTGCCGGAGAACATGCCGCGGCAGGAAGGCAACCAGATGCACACGATCCTGTCGCAGAAGGCCGGGGCCAAGAAGCCGAAGCCTGCGAAGGAAGGCGAAGGAACGAAGGAACGCGAAGGAACGAAGGAACATGCCTAAGTTGAAGAGCCACCGGGGCGCGGCGAAGCGCTTCAAGAAGACCGCGACCGGAAAATTCAAGCGCGGGAGCGCGTTCAAGGCGCACATCCTCACGAGCAAGGAGCGCAGCCGGAAGCGGAAGTTGAAGGGGACGACGCTGGTGTCGCCCCAGGACACGGCGAAGCTCCGCCGCATGCTGCCCTACTAGGTTGAGATCATGCCGAGAGTAAAAAGAGGAAACGTCCGCCGCGCGAAGCGCAAGAAGCTGCTGAGCCGTGCGAAAGGCTTCTACCAGACCAAGAGCAAGCTCTATCGCTCCGCAAAGGAGTCGGTCGACACCGCGCTGAAGTACGCATTCGTCGGCCGCCGCAACAAGAAGCGGGATTTCCGCCGCCTGTGGGTCATGCGGATCAACGCCGCGGCGCGAGAGAACGGGCTCACGTACGGGCAGTTGATTGCTGGCTTGAAAGCGGCGGGCAACACGCTCGATCGCAAGAGCCTGGCTGAGCTCGCCGTGTCGTCGCCGGCGTCGTTTGCGCGCCTCGCGAAGACGGCTGCCGACGCGAAACCCAGGCCGGCGCCGAAGAAGGCTGCCGCCCGCGCGTAGATTTCCAAAGGTTCTAGGGTAGGGTTTTCTAGAACCTTTGCCCTAGAGCCGCCATGGACATTCCTTCCCTCAGATCGCAGTTCGACGCGGAGCTCCACGCCGCCGCGAGTCAGGACACCGTTCGGGCGGTGCTGGGTCGACACCGCCGCCTGGTCGAAGGCCTCCTCGGTGAGGTCGCCTCCGCTCCACGGGAAGAGCGCCCTGCCATGGGCAAGGCTGCAAACCAGTTCAAGAAGCACGTCGAGGACGCCTGCAGGGCCCGGCTTGTGGAGCTTTCGCGTGCAGCGCCAGCCGCGGCAGCCATCGACATCACGCTGCCCGGGCGCGCTCCGCTGCTGGGACATCGGCATCCGCTCACGCTGCTGCGCGAGCGGCTCGAGTCCATCTTCCTCCGCTTCGGCTTCCTGATCGTCGAAGGGCCCGAGCTCGAGGACGACTACCACAACTTCGAAGCGCTCAACATGCCGGCGGAGCATCCCGCGCGCGACATGCAGGACACCCTGTACCTGGCGTCGCCGGTGGCGGCGCTCGATGGCGGGCGCGCGGCGACGCTGCTGCGCACGCACACCTCCGGGATGCAGATCCGCTACATGGAGACGCACAGGCCGCCGGTGCGCCTGATCGCGCCCGGCCGCGTCTACCGCCGCGACGGCCTGGACCTGACGCACTCGCCGATGTTCACGCAAGTCGAAGCGCTCGTCGTCGGTGAGGACGTCACGCTGGCGGATCTCAAGGGCACGCTCGTCGCGTTCGCGCGGGAGCTGTTCGGGCCGGAGCGGAAAGCGCGCTTCCGTCCGAGCTTCTTCCCCTACACCGAGCCGAGCGGCGAGCTCGACATCAGCTGCGCGGCGTGCGGAGGCGCGGGCTGCGCGATGTGCAAGGGCACCGGGTGGATTGAAGTGCTCGGCAGCGGCATGGTGCACCCCGCCGTGTTCGAAGCCGTCGGCTACGACCCCGAACGCTACACCGGCTTCGCGTTCGGCGTCGGCATCGAGCGGCTCGCGCTGCTGAAGTGGGGCATCGAGGACATCCGCCTCTTCTACGAGAACGATCTGCGCTTCCTGGAGCAGTTTCCGCTGTGAAGCTCCCCTACGCCTGGCTCCGCGAACTCGTGCCGGTGACCGAGGAGATCGATCGCGTCGCCACCACGCTCGGACTGCGCGGATTCGAAGTCGCGTCGATCGAGCACGGCCGGCAGCCGGCCATCGACTTCGAGATCACCGCCAACCGTCCCGACTGCCTGAGCGTCATCGGGCTGGCGCGCGAAGCGTCGGCGGCCTTCGGCCTGCCGCTGCAGCTCCCGGATCGGACGATGCCGCCGGCGGGGGACGGGAACGCACCGGCCATCGACGTGACGATCGAGGATGCCGACCTCTGCCCGCGCTACTGCGCGCAGGTGTTCGAGGTGCTGTCGAACGCCGCTTCGCCGTCGTGGATGCAGGACCGGCTCGAAGCCTGCGGCGTCCGCAGCATCAGCGCGATCGTCGACGTCACCAACTACGTCATGCTCGAGATGGGGCACCCGACGCACGCGTTCGACGCGGCGAAGCTCGGCGGACACGCGCTGCGCATCCGCCGCGCGAAGCCGGGCGAAAAGCTGCGGACCCTCGACGGCATCGACCGCACGCTCGAACCCGACATGCTCGTCATTGCGGACGCGGAACGGCCGCAGGCGATCGGCGGCGTGATGGGCGGCGCCCCGTCGGAGATCGGCCCCGGCACCAAACACATGGTCCTCGAGAGCGCCTACTTCAAGCCGGCCTCGGTGCGGCGGACGAGCAAGCGCCTGGGCCTGAAGACCGAAGCGTCCACCAGATTCGAGCGCGGTGCGGACGTGAACGGCGCGCCCGCCGCGATCGCGCGCGCGGCGATCCTGCTCCAGCAGATCGGCGCGGCACGCCCCGTCGGTCCGACGATCGATCGATATCCGTCGCCGCAGCCGCCGCTTTCGCTGACGCTTCGCGCCTCGCGCATCGAGCGGGTGCTCGGAATGCGGGTACCCGATGCGGACGTTCCAGCTCGGCTCGAGCCGCTGGGTTTCACGCTGTCCGATGACCGAGGCCCGATGGGCGATGGCCGATGTGCGGATTCCGATCCGCGAACACCGATGGCCGATAGCCCGTCCGCTGAAGGAACGCACATCGACCATCGACCATCGACCATCGATCATCGATGGACCGTCACCGTTCCCTCGTTCCGGGTCGACGTCCAGCGCGAGATCGATCTGATTGAGGAGATCGCGCGGCACGACGGCTACGCGGGCCTGCCGGCGACGTTCCCGAAGCTGACCGACGCGCAGGC
>Ga0066903_100003768_pt1 | contig 12534 bp, 10 predicted proteins | sample PanSoiMetaGPlot1_FD_67491 | JGI IMG/M metagenome (GOLD analysis project Ga0066903, IMG submission 67491) | Tropical forest soil microbial communities from Panama analyzed to predict greenhouse gas emissions - Panama Soil - Plot 1 (version 2) | ecosystem: Environmental > Terrestrial > Soil >...
GCGCGCACAGAACATCGGCACATGAGAGCCGCCAGGCGCGCCATATCGCCACGTATTTGCTCCGTTGGTCGACGCACAGATCGCCGGTTCTGGCGCGATCCACGCTGTTGAATGGCTTGTCGTTATGTGCGCCGTCAGCGTCAGTGAGGGACCCGCGACCGGCGGACGGATAACAAGCGGCGCGATGCGGCCGGCGGTGTGGTTCGGGTCGCGATCAGATGCTGCGGGTCGGGCTTGCGCGCCCCGGGGAGTTCATCATCGTGTGTCACCGAGTCGACCGATGCCCAACCGAGACGCGTCGATCACCCATCGTGTGACCGCCTGGTGGTAGTTCAAGCGCCCTGGGACGGTCATGTGTGTCTTCACGTAGCGAAACCCGGCCTGCTGAAGGGTTCGGTTCGGCGCGACGTTGAACGCGTTGGGCTCGCAGAACAGCCGCTCGAGCTGAAGGAGTTCGAAGTACAGGCGGACCGACTCCTGCACGCACCGCAGCCCGGTACCAGCTCGCCGACGCTGCGGATGGACGATGTGCAGGTGCATGTGCGCCTCGTGCCCGAACCGAATCTTGTCTGCAGTCGAGAAGCCCACCTGCTCGCCGTCCGTCTCCCACACGAGGAGGATGAACTCCCGGTCTTGGATGGACTTGCGATAATCCGCCGCGTACCCGTCCATCCACCGGCCGGGGTCGGGGAGCCGGGTGGGGTCGACCCCGAGCAGCTCGAGATGCTCGGGCGTCGCGGTGTGAAAGTAATCAATGATGAGCCGCGATTCGGCCAGCTCCATTTGGCGAACCGAAACAACCACGTCGCAACTCTGTCGGACCACGCGTACGGGGCGCCACCGGCTTTCCGCGCGCAGCCGATCAACACGATCGGGACGGGTACGAATACCGCGGAGTTCTCGCTATGTACCTGCGAGGTCGCGCCGGTTGAAGGCCCGGCGCCGAGCGCGGCGGTGGGCGCTGCTCGTGAACGTGTCCGGTAGCGACGCAAGCCTCGTGCGGGGCCGTCGGCCAACCACTCGAGCATGGCTCGAACGTCAAATAGAGGTCGGCAAGGAGCGGGAGGTTCAGGAGCGCGTGAGTGCGGCGACCCCGTCGAGCCGGGCCAACTTGTGCGGGTTGGCGATGGCGTAGATGCGGGTGATCCGACCGTGCTCGACGGCAAAGCTCACCGCCGCGTTGAGCTCACCGCCAGCGTCGATGCGGATGGCGGGGGACCCGTTGATCCAGACGGCCGCCGCCTCGAAGTCCACGGAGCGCAGACCTCTGATGAGGAGGCCCGCCACCCGCTCGGCGCCCTCGACCGGACGACGAGCCGCAGGTACCAAGCCGCCGCCGTCGGCGAGGACGACGACGTCGGGGGCGAGCACGTCGAGGAGGCCCTGCAGGTCGCCGTCTCGCATGGCGGCGAGGAACCGGTCCACGGCCTCTTGCTGTTCGGTCGGGCTGACCGCCACCCGCGGGCGCCGAGCAGCGACGTGGCCGCGAGCCCGGTGGGCGATCTGGCGGACGGCGGCCGCTGATTTGCCGACCGCCTCGGCGATCTCGTCATAGGGGGTGTCGAACACCTCGCGCAGCACGAACACGGCGCGCTCTGCCGGGCCGAGCGTCTCGAGCACGGTGAGCATCGCGATCGACACGCTCTCGGCGAGCTCGACGTCGACGGCGACGTCGGGGCTTGTCACCAACGGCTCCGGCAGCCATTCGCCCATATAGTCCTCGCGCCGACGCGCCAGCGTTCGCAGCCGGTTCAGCGACTGACGGGTGACGATACGGACCAGGTATGCCCGCGGGTGGCGCACGGGCGCGTGGTCGACATCGGCCCAGCGCAACCACGTCTCCTGGACGACGTCCTCGGCGTCGGAGGCCGAGCCGAGCATCTCGTACGCGACGGTGAACAACAGGCAGCGGTGGCGCGCGAACGCATCGTCGCTCATGCCGAGGTCGCCGCCCTGGCCGAGGGTTGCGCCAGCGGCACTGTGCACGCCGTGGAGAACCCCTGGGCCTCGATCCCCAACGCCGTGTTGCCCCTCGTCGCCGAGTTGGCAAACCCGACCAGAGCTGTGAGCTCTATTAGGGCCGACGCCCCCAGCTTCTTGAGCAGCCGGGCGGACAGCTCGTCGGCGACCCTCGGGGGCGTCTCGCTCATCGCCTCGGCATATTCCATGACGTCACGCTCAAGCGGCGTGAACACGGTCGACTCACGCCACCGTGGCACCTCGCTGGCCTTCGCCTCGTCGAGTCCTTCGTTGTGGGCCTGGAAGTAATTGAAGTCGAGGCACCACGCACACCCGACCAATGCGGCGACCGCCATGTGGGCGAAGGTCTTCAGGTTGGGGTCGAGCTGGTCCCACTTCCCGACCTTGCGGCCGAACGCCATGGAGTCGAACAGCACCGCTCGGTTGTGCCACATGACCCCGGCCGCCTCGGGGACCTCACCGAGATGCTTCCGGCTGAGCCGCTTCAGCATCCACCCATACAAGCCAGTGATCTCCGCCTTCGGAATCCGAGGTGTACCGGCCATGAAACTCCTCCTGTCAATGTGATTGACATGAAGACACCGCCAATGGTCCGCATGTGACAGGCACCAGGACCGAAAGGCCTGCTGCCGGTGGTGTGTCTGTATCGCAATCGGACTGCATCCCAGACTTGTGAGGCCCAGCTGTTCTATTCCACTGGCGGCCGCTCCCGGGTCCGTGTTCGTGGCGAAGGCTCGCTGAGCCGGCAGATCCGGCGTCGGGCCGTGTTGTGGGCGGAAGGGGTTGACGCGATTGCAAGCCGAACGCGCTCGCCTCGCGTGAGTCCCGTAGGTGCTTGGGCCCGCGGCACCAGCTCGCCAACAGTGCTCGCACCGAATCGGCGTTCCGCGCCACGTTCGCGCGCACAGAACGATGTACCGAACGTCACCAGCTGAGCGCCGCCCAGCGCGCCAGATCGGCACATCTGGAGCCGCGCATTACGACCACAGCCGCACGGCTCTTGAGCCTCGACACACCCGAGGCACCCGCCAGAGCAACGTTGTCGGGGTTGCACAGGTAGGAGATGCCCGGGCTCACCAGACGATGCTGGCCAAGAACCCGGGCATCGGAGGCAACTGGACGCTGCGCTCTGTACCCGAGCGTACGCGCACGTCAAAGACGTTTAGACCCTGCCGGAATTAGCCAACACTGTCCTATAGCGGCCGGGTGGCTCCACTCATTCGCACGACACCCCGGTCGCGAGGAAGCGGAGCCCCTTGCTTCCACCATTGGCCTCCACTTCCTTAGCGCGACGGAAGCGGGAGGCCAAGCTAGGACCGGGGCCTCCCGCCTTCCGCGTTCAGTCTCCGTCCGGGACGGGGCTATGCCCTAGGTGATATCTGCGCCTATCCGGTACACCCAAAGGGCCCAAAGCCACCTACCGTTCGGCGGGCTGGTGGACTGGTCTTCTTCGGCGGAGGCCGGGCGATGGCGCGCCCGCGCTGAACTCCCACGAAGCGGGGGTCTGAGCGAATAGGTCCGCTTTTACGTCCGCTCTTAGCGAGAGAACGCGGCGCGGGAGTCCGGGGCAGGGACGGACCCCTCACGCCGCGTCCGTACTGTACGCCTCGCTTCCCCGTGTTGTGATCGCCCTTGACAGCTCGAAAACGCGTTTTTACAGTACGGCGGTCGCCGAGGACCCCCGGGCATGTTGGTGGAGGCAGGGTTGCCACAGCCGGTAGTTCCGCCCGTTGCGTATGCGTGCACTGCGGATGGCGTCCATGTTGCCTACCAGGTCGCGGGGGACGGTCCGTTCGATGTGGTGATGGTGCCGGGGTTCGTCTCCCACTTGGGGTTCGCCTGGGAGGCGCCGGAGTACGCCCACTACGTTCGGCGACTCGCCAGCTTTTGTCGCTTGATCTGTATCGATAAGCGCGGGACGGGGATGTCTGATCCGGTTCGCGTGCACGCGCTCCCCGCCTTGGAACAGCGCATGGACGACCTGCGCGTGGTGATGGACGCCGTCGGTTCGGAGCAGGCGGTCGTGTACGGGGTATCCGAGGGCGGCCAGATGGCGGCGCTGTTCGCCGCCACCTACCCGGAGCGCACCCGGGCCCTGGTCCTGTATGGCACCTACGCCCGCATCCGCAGCGCCCCCGACTACCCGCCGGGCTATCCCGACGAGGTTCTCGAGGCCTTCGGCGGCCAGCAGGAGGCGACCTGGGGTGAGATCACCGAGCCGAACCTGTACGCCATCAGCGCCGCACGCGACCCCCGATTCAAGGAGTTCCTGGGCCGGTACGCCCAGCACTCGGCGAGTCCGGGAGCAGCGGCGACCCTCAACCGCATGAACTACGACATCGATGTGCGCCCGGTGCTGCCGGTCATCGGCGTCCCGACCCTGGTGCTGCACCGGGTCGACGATCCCCTCATCAGCATCGAGCACGCCCGCTACCTCGCCACGCACATCCCGGGCGCGAAATACGTCGAGCTCCCCGGCGACGACCATCTGTTCTTTGCTGGTGACACCGACCGCCTCGTCGACGAAATCGAGGTCTTCCTCACCGGCCATCGCTGCGCGCCCCATCCCGATCGACTCCTGGCCACCGTGTTGTTCACCGACATCGTCGCCTCCACCGAGCAACTTTCCGAGGTGGGTGACCGGGCGTGGCGGTCGTTGCTGGATCGCCATGACGGCGTCGTGGCTTCGGAGCTGGCGCGCTACCGAGGACGACAGGTCAAATCGACCGGCGACGGGGTGCTGGCCACCTTCGACGGCCCGGCCCGGGCCATTCACTGCGCCACCGCCATCCGCGACGCGCTCGGAACTGCGGGGTTGGAGATCCGCGCCGGCGTGCATACCGGTGAGATCGAAGTCATGGACCACGACATCGCCGGCATCGCCGTGCACGTCGCGGCGCGGGTCACGACACTCGCAAACGCCGGCGAAGTACTCGTATCCAATACCGTCAAAGACCTCGTCGCCGGGTCGGGAGTCGTTTTCGCCGACCGGGGCACCCATGCCCTCAAAGGCGTACCCAACAAGTGGCGCCTCTTCGCGGTCACCAACTGAGCATCACCCCGATCCGAATTTCGTGGCCACCTCGGGAAACGGCCTCGATCACCGCAGGTTTGGGGCTGGCGCTGAACGCACGAAGGACCTCCCCCGCGACTTCAGCGACACAGAACGCCGGTTACGTGCTCGGATCGGAAGTCAGCGCGGTTGTTGTTATGTGCGTCATGACGAAGGGCGCTTGTCGGCGGCGAATACAGAAGCGACGAATTTGCGCGCTCTTGCATCACACGAATGCACATCCGCAGCCTGCACAGTCACTAGGGGGCTGTTGGGCCCGTCCGCAACGCCGCAGCCTTCGGTCGAGTGTCTTGGCGAGCCACACCGGAACTGTCATACTTAGGGTCCGCATTCCGTCTGGACGTAGTGGCAGGGGTTCGTCGGGTGATCACCAAGCGCAGCGTGTTTATTGTCGTCGCGCTGGCGGGACTGATCGCGGCGTGTGCGCCGACGAAACCGCCCCCGCCGCCTCCACTGCCACCGCTGGACATGCCGTGCAACGCTGCGGCAGGGTCGCCGGTGGCGGGGAACGATCCGTTGCGGTCGGGCTGGTACCCGGATCAGCCGGGCCTGAACCCGTCGGCGGGCGGCCAGTGCGCGTTCGGGGAGCAGTGGTCGGCGCCGGTCGATGGGCAGGTGTATGCGCAGCCGGTGGTCGATCCGGGGGCCGGGCCGAACGGCACGCTCTTGGTCGCGACCGAGACGAACCACGTCTACGGGTTTGACGCTGTCACCGGCCAGCAGTTGTGGGAGCGAAGCGACCTCGGGCCGCCGTGGGACCCGAACGAGCTGAACTGCGGAGACCTGGCCCCGTCGGTGGGGATCACCTCGACGCCGGCGATCGACGCGGCGACACATACGGCTTACATGTTCTCCAAGACGTACGACAGCGGGTCTCCTGCGTACTTCGCGCACGCGATGGACCTGAACGCGAACGGGGCAGAGAAGCCGGGGTTCCCGAGGAAGATCGAAGGGTTCGCGGCGAACGTTCCGAACGTGCCCTCCGGGACCGGGGCGAGCTTCGACGCCCAACATCACCTGCAGCGACCGGGGCTGTTGCTGATGAACGGCGTCGTGTACGCCGCGTTCGGCGGTCACTGCGATGTCGACCCGTATCGGGGCTGGGTGGCGGGGGTCAACGCGAGCACCGGCGCGATCAGCACGCTGTGGACCGACGAGGCTCTTCCGCCCGCGGTGAACCCGAGCCCGAGAAGTGGGATCTGGCAGACGGGCGGGCGCCTGGTCAACGACAACGGTGACATCCTCTTAGCCAGCGGCAACGGAGTGGTCCCCGCAGCACCGACGCCGGGCAAGCCGCTGGCGTCGCCGACTCTGGGCGAGGCGGCCATGCGCTTGCGAGTACAGCCCGGTGGGGCGCTGCAAGCCGTCGACTTCTTCGCGCCGTGCGACGCGCAAGCTCTTTCCGACCAAGATCTGGACCTCGGGACCGGCGCGCCTTTGGTCCTGCCTGACAGCTTCGGCACCCCCGCCCATCCCCACCTCCTGCTGGTCGATGCCAAGTCGCCGACGCTGTACCTGTTGGACCGCGGAGACTTCGGCGGCTACCAGCAGGGGGCGCCGGGATCCTGTCCCGACGGATCGGGCCACGGGGGCGACCACGTCCTCAGCACTTTCACCGCGCCCAACACCTCTCTCGGGCCGTGGGCGACTCCGGCGGAGTGGCCCGGCGACGGCGGGCTCATCTATGTGCCGTACCAGGACGCCTTGGGCGGGTCCGGCGAGTTCTCTGCCTACCGGGTTACCCCCGACGGCAACGGGACGCCGCAGATCTCGGTAGCCGGCCAATCGAACGACGACCCCTACGGGTTCGGGTCAAGCTCGGCGATCATCACCTCCGACGGCACGACGTCCGGCTCGGCGCTGGTCTGGCTCGTCCGGCTCCCCGGCCCGGATGGCGTCGGAGCCGAACTGCGCGCCTACGACGCCAACCCGGACGGAGGCGTCCTGACCCTGCGCGCAAGGTACCCCATCGGGCAGGGCACGAAGTTCAACACGCCGACTGTTCACAACGGGCGCGTCTATGTCGGAGCCCAAGACGGCAACGTCCACGCGTTCGGCGTGTTGCCCCAGGGGACGGCGGCTCAGTCGCCACCTCCACGGCCGCGCCCCGCGACGGCCAATCAAGTCCCCGACCGCGAGGGATAACCGAACAGGTCAGCCGACCGACCAACGACGCAATCATCTTGGTTACCCCGGATCGGTTCTCACAGTCCGATCTCGACATCATCGCCGCCGATGCCGACCGCGCACGACACGTGCACCGAACGCGCACACCGGACGTCACCAGACGAGTGCAGTCAGGCGCGCCCTATCGGCACATCTGGCGGTCGCAGAGCGCTGGTTCCGCCGCGGGTTGCAGCGTCGGTCCGGGCACCGACCCGGACGTTCTGATTGCCTGGTTGTACAAGCGCGGCGTGCTGAGTTTGATGTCGGACCGTTCGGGGATGATGGCGGCGGCTAGCTGGCGGGTCGGCTGCCGCCCTGGGCGTTTTCCTTTCCGCCCCGCGCCGCGCCACTACGGAGAACCGGCTCCAGGCGTCTTCCCCGACGCGCCGGGTTCAGACCGTCGCCGAGCCGCAGACGGGCCGCACAGCGATGAGAAGCGCGTCGGCTCTTCCACCAGACCCACGCGGAGCCGCGCCTTCGAGTGCCTTCGCACAAGGTCAGAACGGGCATGATGCGGCCCCTAGAGCCATCAATGAATCAGCGGGGTGCACGGGTGCAGTCGAAGCGCGTCGCTGCACGACGCACTGGGAGGGGTCGCACGCTCCTCTTGTTCTGCGTGGCGACTGCCGCCGTGTGCGGGGTCGTGTTTTGGGGGATCCAGGGGGCGCTTACGGACGACTCGTACATCACGTTGTCCTACGCGAAGACGTTGGCGTTCCACGGCACCTGGGGAATGGTCCCACACCATGCCGCGAACACGGCCACCTCGCCGTTGAACGTCATCCTCCTCGCGGCAGGGACGTTCATCACTCGCCGCCCGGTGTTGGCGCTCGGCATCGTGTTCGTGGCCGCCGGCACCGCACTCGCGTGGACGCTCGGACGTGTAGCGCGTGCACTGGGGCTCCCATTGGCGTCGGCGGCATTCGCGGTCGCGCTCACGGTGTTGAACCCGTTTGTGCTTGCCGCGACGGGTCTTGAAATGATGCTCGTCGCGGCGACGATTGGCGGCCTGCTGTGTTGCATGGTCGAGCGTCGCGTCGTCCTATTCGGAGTCGTGTCGGGCATTGCGTTGCTCATAAGACCGGACATGATCGTCTTCGTCGTCGTGTTCGTGATCGCATCCCCTGAACTTCGCCGCCGCTTGCGTGCGCTGTTGCTGGCCGCTGCCGTGGTCGTGGTCCCGTGGTTCGTGCCGCGCTGGCTGTTCGCCGGATCTGCCATGCCCGATACCCTCGTCATCAAGACATTGCAGCGGCAATTCGGCGTCACGACATTCGCGAACGGGCCGATCGATTATCTGCAGTGGACCCACAGCAAAGCGGCAGTGTCGTTCGCACCTGTGGTTGTCGGCGTGATCGCCGTGATCGCGTGGATTGTGTGGAGCATGCGACACGGGGGCCCCGACCAGCAGTGGCGTCCCGCGGCCACCTTGGTCGTCGCGGCCGCGCTCTACTACTTATGCTTCGCGCTCCTGCAGGTACCGCCGTACCAGTGGTACTACTGCCCGACCATCGAAGCCGTCACGATCGCTCTCGGTCTCACGTCCGGAGCGGTGTTCGCGTTCGTCGTCGAACGATCGGGGAGCGCTCGGGCCGCACTCGCATTCGTTCCTATGGCTCTACTCCTGACGAGCGTGGTCTTCGTCGTCGCTCAGCACGAGTTTCCCTGGCGACGGGAACCGATCCTCTTCGGCAACTGGGCCAGACCGGGCGACTACCGGCGCATCGCGGCGGATCTCAAGAAGGAGGTCGGTTCGGACCTCGTCACCAGCCCTGGCGAGGTCGGCACGCTCGCGTTCTACTGCGAGTGCAACATCGTTGATTACTACTCGGACCGCTCCTTCGCTGTGCCTCTTATCAACCGACGGATCGCGCGGGCGGACCCGCTTACGAAAGCCGTGCTTCGCGTCAACTACGCCTTCCTCGACCGCCAAGTCACGCCACTACCGACCCACTACCACCTCATCTGGGGGCCCGGGTGGGACGCCGGCAACCACGACTTCTGGAACGTCTGGAGCGAGCGCCAAGGATTCGGTCACTTCCAACTCACTCGCTCATGAAGCAAGGCTCATATGCCCGAATAATGAAATACGTGCGAGACCGCGACGTGTTCGTACGGTCTCGGGTGCTGAGTGCTCTCGAGAATGCCCTGCCGCCTCGTCATGGGGTTGGCCTTCGAGCGGAACTGACCGCCTGCCGATGCTCGGCTGCGGTGCGGCTCGATAAGGGAGAACGGCATGATCATCGAGCGACGCCTGACCGGGATGCGTTTGTTCAAATGATCAGTGCCCCGGTCGCCGTCGGCACGGCCGAGCACGACCACGGCGTTGCGCTCCGGATGCCGCACGCCCATGCGTTCGAGCGACGCCAACACCAGGACCGTCAGGCGAATGCCCTCATTACCGGCGCCGCCCGTGCGGATCCGCGACACGTCCAGCACGCCGTTGGGGCCTGAGGTGATCGAAGTACTCCTGGAAGGCCTCGACCGTGTACAGGTTGTTCTCCGTGAGGACGAACCCGGCCGCGGCGTTGGCGCTGAGCGTGCCGGCAAAGCCCATGTGGATCACGTCGTAGCGGCGATCGCGCGCCGCCAGCACCGATCGCCCATCGCCGATGGCCGCACTCACGCCCGGGCGGGAGTAGGGCGACCCGGAGAGATCAGCGAGGTCTTCGTCGACGCACCTAACGAGCGGTGTGGACGCGATGGAGCGCGTCTTCGGCGGGGGATGGTCTGGGCGCTCTCGGTGCCACCCGCGGATCCGGGTGACCGGGTGCGCGAGGTGGTATCTTTGTTCGCCCATGGGCAGGGTGTACTTCGTTCCGGTTGTTCGGTCCGTCGCGGCGCGTCGCGGGGTCTTCGGGGTTTCTGTCGTGCTTGCGGTTGGCCTGTTTGCTGCGGCGTGTCAGCCTGCGAAGCCACCGCCGCCGCCTCCTCCGCCGCCTGACTTCCAGCCGGGTTTTCAGGAAAGCGTGGTCTTCGGTGGGCTGAGCACGCCGACGGTGGTGGCGTTCTCGCCCGACGGGCGCGTGTTCGTGGGAGAGAAGAGCGGAATCATCAAGGTCTTCGACAACCTTTCTGACCCGACACCGACGATCTTCGCCGACCTCCGCACCAATGTGTACGACTACTGGGACCGCGGTCTATTGGGGATGGCGCTCGACCCATCTTTCCCGGCTAAGCCGTACGTTTATGTGCTGTACACGCGCGACGCGGTGATCGGGGGGGCAGCGCCGCTGTGGTCTGATGATTGCCCGACGCCGCCGGGCCCGGTGTTCGGCGCGGGATGCCAGGCGAGCGGCCGTCTATCTCGTCTCCAGGCGTCTGGGAACCAGATGGTGGGGAGTGAACAGGTGCTCGTGGACGACTGGTGCCAGCAGTTTCCCAGCCACTCCGTCGGAACGGTGAGCTTCGGGGCTGATGGCGCGTTGTATGCGGGCGCGGGTGACGGGGCTTCGTTCGCGTTCGCCGATTGGGGGTCGGGCGATAACCCCTGTGGTGACCCGCCAAACGAAGGAGGTGCGCTTCGTGCCCAAGACTTGCGCACAGGCGGCGACCCGGTTGGTCTCGACGGGTCGATCATCCGGGTGAATCCGGACACGGGCGATGCGGTGCCGAGTAACCCGCTGTCGGGTAGTGCAGACCTCAACGCACGGCGTGTCATTGCCTACGGGATGCGTAACCCGTTCCGCTTCACGACGAGGCCTGGAACGGGCGAGCTGTGGGTGGCCGACGTGGGCTGGAACGACGTCGAGGAGATCAACAGGATTCCGAGCGCGACGGACGCGATGGTGGAGAACTTCGGATGGCCGTGTTACGAAGGACCGGGTCATCAACCCGGCTACGACGCTGCCGCCCTCGGCATCTGCGAGAATCTCTACGCCTCCCCGGGATCCGTGGCCGCCCCGTACTACTCGTATTCGCATAATGAACAGGTCGTGGCGAGCGAGCCGTGTTCGACCGATGCAGGTAGCGCGATCACGGGACCGGCCTTCTATGGAGGCGGTAATTATCCCGCTGACTACCAGGGCGCACTGTTTTTCGGGGACTACGTCCGCAACTGCATCTGGGCCATGTTCCCTGGGCCCAATGGCCTACCGAACCCGGCCACGCGTGTGACGTTCCGGGCGCATGCTGCCGGGCCCGTCGACATCAAGATCGGTCCCGGCGGGGACCTCTTCTACGTCGACATTCAAGGTGGCACGATCCGGCGCATCCAGTTCAGTGGCTGACCCCCGACACCAACGATTCCCACACCTTCTTAAGGGGGGCGACCGAACACGCTCGGTGTCGTCGCCGCGTCACCGAGGAGCACGCGTGAGATGTTGCGTGCGTGCGAGCGGGGTGGCCGTCGCCCTCGCGGTGCTTGCGCTTGCCGTGGTCGCGTGCACCCCGGTGAAACCGTCGCCTTCCACGAGCCCGCCGACCGCCGTCATCGATTCACCCACACCGGACGTGACCTGGAAGGTGGGCGACACCATCACGTTCGCCGGTAGCGGCATCGACGCTCAGGGCCAGCCCATCCCGCCTTCAGGAATGTCGTGGGCGCTCATCGTGCATCACTGCTCGACGTCGTGCCACGAGCACGGAGTCCAGAGCTTCCCGGGCGTAGCGGACGGATCGTTCGTGGCGCCCGGCCACGACTATCCCTCCTACCTCGAACTGCGACTCACTGTGACCGACGCAGGCGGGCTCAGCGACGTCGCCAGTGTCCAGCTCAACCCGCAAACCGTGGACGTCACCTTCCAATCCAACCCCAGCGGCGTGACGATGGGCTTCGGTTCGGGGACGGCGACAACACCGTTCACACGCACGGTGATCGTCGGCTCCATCAGTTCCGTGAGCGCGCCAACGACGATCCAAATGAGCGGAACTCAATACACGTTCGATTCGTGGTCCGACGGACAACCCGCCAGCCACCTCGTCACCGCCGGTGCCTCACCAACCACCTACACCGCCGACTACAAACCGTAGAAGTTCGTACCGAACATCCCGCAACAGCGAACATCAGAGGCGCACATAACGGCACGTATGCTCGCGCTAATCGGTGGCTCGGAACGCCGGTTCGGATGCGATCGTCGGTGTTGGGCGTCCCGCCGTTCGGTGCGTGCAGGACTTTGAGACCTAAAACGGCCGGAATGCCTTGGCCGTGACGGTTGGCGGCGGCCGCGAGAAACTGTCTTTGGTGAGCGCGCCCGAGACCGTGTACGCGAAAACCAGCCGTGGCCGGATCGGCTACCAGACGGTAGGCACGGGACCCCCCGACGTGCTGGCCAGCATGCCGCTCATTCCCATTGATCTGATGTGGGACGAACCGA
>Ga0066903_100003769_pt1 | contig 12532 bp, 10 predicted proteins | sample PanSoiMetaGPlot1_FD_67491 | JGI IMG/M metagenome (GOLD analysis project Ga0066903, IMG submission 67491) | Tropical forest soil microbial communities from Panama analyzed to predict greenhouse gas emissions - Panama Soil - Plot 1 (version 2) | ecosystem: Environmental > Terrestrial > Soil >...
TTCTCCATCGGCAGCGGCGACGTCACGTTCTGCCACGAGATCGTGTCGCGATAGGCGCAGCTCAGCCCGTCTCCGCAGCTGAGCGTGGCTTCCTCGATCATCAGTTCCAGAGACGGCAGCGGCGTGTCCTGGCCGATATGATGGGCAGCGAGCTGGTCCATCGTGATCCCGAGGTGAGCTTTCGGTCCCGCTTCCGCGTGTGCGCCGCTCAGAAACGTCGCCGCCGAGCGATTGTGATTCGACGTCGCCGATCCGCCGCCGTACGCCTGCGGGTGGCTCAGGTCGCTGATGATGTTCACCCGCGACATGAACGGCTGTAGTGGCTCCAGAATCTCGGACAGATTGAAGTTCGAGCCGTCAGCCGCCGGCGTCCACTTGTCCATCGTCGCGCCGTGAGGGAAGTAGATCGCGCCGAAGCGTGTCTTTCCCTTGGCGGCCGTCTGCGCGAGCGCGGTGCCCGCAGGCACCATCGACTCGAGAAACGGCAGCGCGAGCGTCACGCCGACACCGTGAAGAAATGTCCGCCGCGACAGGTGCTTCTTTGTGATGAACATAGTCAGTTTCCGGAGCTCACCGGAGCCTTTTTCATTTTCATCTGAAACGCATCGCTCGAGACGACGCCGAGGACGAGCGACGAGAATCGGTAGTCATTCTGCGCAGCACGATGCACGACGGCGCGCACCGTCGGCATGTCGAAGTATTGCACCGGGCGTCCCAGCGCGTACGTCATAAGTTTTTCAGTGGTGTTGGTTACGAACGCGTCCGATCGGGAGAGCAACGCCTGCCGTAAATCGGCCGGCCCGTTCAATTTCGTGCCGTCGACGAGCTGGCCCGATGCATCCACCGGCGACTTGCCGTCGATGTCTCGCCACGTCCCGACCAGATCGAAATTCTCGAGCGCGAAGCCAATCGGGTCCATGATCTTGTGGCACGACGCGCAGGTCGGGTTCGTCCGGTGGACTTCGAGTCGGTGCCGGAGCGACGTGTTCTTGACCTCCTCCGGATTTTTCTCCAGGTTCGTATCGACGCCAGGCGGAGGAATTGGTGCCGGCGTGCCGAGGAGGTTTTCGAGGATCCAGCGGCCGCGTGTCACCGGCGACGTACGTGTAGCCACCGATGTCACGGTCAGAATGCTGCCCTGGCCGAGCAAGCCCCGGCGCGGGCTGTCCGCAGGAAGTTCGACGCGTCGGAAGTAGCTGCCGTGGATGTCCGGCATTCCGTAATGTTTCGCGAGTCGCTCGTCCACGAAAGTGTAGTTCGCATCGAGGAGCCTGAGCAGGCTCTCGTCTTCGCGAACGACGTTTCCGAAGAGCATCTCGGTTTCCGTCCGGAATGACTTCCGCAAGTTGTCGTCGAAGTTGGTCGCCGAAGTCTCGACGTGGGTGAGATCGCGGAGGAACAGCCACTGCCCGGCGAAGTTGTTCGTCAGCGCCGAGGATTTAGGATCGGCGAGCATGCGCTTCACCTGCTGCTGTAATACCTTCGGATCGCGCAACTTCCCTTTGCTCGCGACATCAAGCAGCTCGTCGTCTGGAATGCTGCTCCACAAGAAGAATGACAACCGCGACGCGAGATCGAGGCTGCTCAGTCGATACGGCGCGCCTGACTTCGGACCGGCCGGCTCGGCTTCGGTCCGATAGAGAAACGCGGGCGCCACGAGAATACGTGCGATCGCCTGTTGGATGCCTGTTTCGAAGTCGGTCCCGGCGCGACCTTTCTCGTAGAACGACATCAGCGTCGCGGTCTCGTCATCCGTGACCGGACGACGGTAGGCTCGCCGCGCGATCGTCGAGACGATCTTCCTTGCGCATCCGCTTTCGGCGTCAACTGTTGCGGGCATGCAGACGAAGATTCGATGCCGGCTCGGCGTGTCGCCGGTGCTCGTCGGCTTAAATGGCCCCGTGATGACCACTGTTTGAACGCCGCCCGGCGCGGTGAACGCGGAGTTGACCCGGAAATCGGAGTACTGCTCGTCCACGCCGGCGCTGCGGACGCGATCCACGAGGGCAGCACCAATCGTGTGCGGCCCGGCCTTCACCGGCACGCGGAAGCTGCGGACGTTGGCCGGCTTCAGCTGTTCGCCGTCGATCGTGACGTCGATTGCCGCCGCCGCGACGGGACCTCCGCCGGGTCCGCCGCCGAATCCGCCGGTGATACTGAATTCATATTCAGCATCGAGCGGGAACGTGTGCTGGATCAGCATGCCGCCGCGCGTGCCGAGCGGCAGTCCTTCGATATGCTTGTCCTGCACGAGCCCGCCTGGAGCAGGATATGTGACCTGCGCCGGCGTCAACGTGCGATCGCCGACGGCGCGCCGGCTGATTTTCATCGCGGCGGATACATAGCTTTCAATCAGCGACGGCGACACCCCGAGCGCGTCGGCGATATTGTCGAATCCCTCGCTCGACGCGTCCGCCGGTAGCAGCGTCGTGACGTCGACGTCGAGGGCAAGCAGGTCGCGGATGGCGTTCGCGTACTCCGTTCGATTCAGGCGATGCAGCGTGGGGGCGTCCACATTCGCGCCCGGCACACCGGCTCGATCGAGACGCGACTCGAGATCCGACGCGAAGCTGTCGAGTACCGCACGTTCCGGGCGGCGGGCGCCGCTCGGCGGCATCATGCCGGTGCGGATTTTCCGTACAACCTTCTCCCACGCCGCGGCATCCTTGCCGACGTGATCGATGTCCATCGAGTCGAGCAGCAAACCGGCCGTCTTCAGCCGCTGGTTATGACACGTAATGCAGTACTGATTCAGCAGCGCCGGCTTCTGCGTCGGCTCTTGTGTCTGCGCGCCACCGCGCAGCACCGCGGCGATGATGAGCGTGGAAGAAAGGAACGCGGCCTGGCGTCCGAAGCGTTTCATGCTAGCCAGCCGTCGCCGGGTTCATCAGCTTCTTGATGAGCGCCATCGAGCTGGGTTTCGGTTTAGCCGGGTGCGTGGCGAGGAACACGCCTTCAGCCCAGTTCAGCGGCGTTCGCCCCTCTTTGTCTTTGACGTCGAGCTTGGCGCCCTTCGAGACGAGGAAATCGATGATGTCGTCCGACCCGCGATTCGCCGCGCCCATCACGGCGGTGACGCCCATCGAGTTCGCGTCGTTCACGCTCATTCCGAGCTCGTAGCACATCTTCACCGCTTCGAGGCGCGCGGCCGCGCCTTCGTCCGTCGTCTGATCGACCACCCAGTTCACGCCGGCAGCAGCCATCAGCGCCGTCGTTCCGGCGTAAGCGGTCATCTTCGGATCCGCGCCGTGCGCGAGCAGCAGCCGCATGACCTCGAGATCCGCCGCGAGCGACGCCCTCAGAAACGGCGTCTGGCCCGTGAAGTCCACCCACGACAGATCGCCCGTGACGTGCAGCATCTGGCGGCGGATCGGCGGGACTTCCTTCGTTCGCGCGTTGACGTCGACGCCTTTGTCGAGCAGCACCTTGATCAACTCGAGCGCGGGACCGCGGTCCACGCCGTTTTCGAACGTCGAACTGTCGACGTCCATGTTGCGAAGTTCGACGACGGCCCAAAGTGGAGTCCGCCCGTACCAGTCGACGGCTTTCACGTTCGCGCCCTGATCGATCAGATAGCGCGCCATGTCGACGTGGTTGTTGGTAATCGCCATGAGGAGCGGCGTAACGCCGTTCGCGTCGGCATGATCCATCTCCGCGCCCGCGGCGAGCAGAACCTTCGCCGATTCAATGCGGCCGTCTCGCGCTGCGTACAGTAGCGGTGTCATCGCGCCAGGGATCAAGTACCGCGAGCCACGATCGGGAAGTCCGCCTCGAACGATGCCGATGCCATGGCCAAAACCCGGGACGGAATTCGGAAGGATCCATTGCGGCGTGTCGCCTGTGCGGGTCTGCACGTTGACCTGCGCGCCGCGCTCGACGAGCAGTTGCACGACTGCCGGATGATTTTCGCGGATAGCGATCATCAGCGCGGTCTGCTGAAACGCCGGATCGCGCGTGTCGACCTTCGCGCCGTGATCCACGAGCGTCTTCACCGAATCGACACTCCCGACTCTCGCCGCGCTCATGAGCGCCGTCTCTCCCTGCCTGTCGACGACGTTGGGGTCGGCGCCTGCTTCGAGCAGCAGCGCAATCATTTTCGCGTTGCCGTTGGCGCAGGCGAGCTGCATCGGCGTCACGCCGTAGCGATTCGGCTTCGACGCGTCCGCGCCCGCGCGGACCAGCCGGCGCGCGTTCTCGAAGTCGTCGACACGCACCAGCCAGTGAAGCGGGGGCGTGCCGTCAGCGCCGGGGGCGTTGACATCGACTCTCTCGTCGAGCAGCTTGGTCACAGCGGCGACATCGCGCCGCATCGCCGCCTCGGCAAGACGCGTGTCGCCCGCCGCCCACGCGTGTGCGCCTATCGTTGAAAATGTGAGCAGCATGCCTGCCGCCAGCGTTCGTCGGGCATCTGTCATAACCGTCATATTTTACTGTCGCATGAGAGAATCGGAGCCAGCGTCCGCTGCTTGGACGTTTTTTTGTCGCCCAATGGGACCGGCGGCCTAAATGACACAGTCTGAACCTGAAGTCTGGCTTCGAGGGCCGCTGCCTGAGTACATCGACGAGTTGCAGCCGGTCGCGCACTCGCTGCTGCAGGTGCGCGAGGAGGTCGAAGCCGTTGTGTCGCTCACTTCTGCCCAGCTGTGGAGCCGTCCGGGAGGCGCGGCCTCGATCGGGTTTCATCTCAAGCATCTGGCGGGCAGCCTTGATCGGTTGATGACGTACGCACGCGGCAAACAGCTGTCCGTCCCGCAGTACGAATACCTCGCCGCGGAGGAACATCAACAAGCGGAGACCACCGACGTCCTCGTGCGCCAGGCACAGGCCGCCATCGATCGCGCACTCGACCAGGTTCGGCGCACGCCGCTCTGCACGCTGGACGAATCGCGTGAGGTTGGACGCCATCGCCTGCCGTCGACCGTGCTCGGGCTGCTGTTTCATGCGGCCGAGCACGCGCAGCGGCATTCGGCACAGATCATCACGACGGCCAAATTCGTACGAGCAAACGGATAGGCGACGCATATGGACATCAGGACCTCGCTTCACGATCTGTATCGGCATCAGGCGTGGGCTGACGCCGAACACTGGCGCGCGATCGCGGCCTTCGCCAGCGCGCGGAACGACGACACCATCCGCAAGCGTTTGCATCACATCCATCTCGTTCAATATGCATTTCGATGGAGCGTCGGCGATCGGTCAGAGCCGCCGCGAATCACGACACCCGCCGACTTCGCGTCGTTCGAGGACCTCTGCCAGTACGCGCGGGCGTTTCACGCGGGGGTCGAGCCGTACTTCGAGGGGTTGACCGACGAACGTCTGTCTTCATTGATTCAGATGCAGTGGTTCCAGGATCCGCCTCTGTCGATTTCAGTTGCCGAGGCGTTGATGCAGTGCGTCATGCACAGTCAGCACCACCGCGGGCAGAATGCGTCGCGGTTGCGGGAACTTGGTGGAGAGCCGCCGACCGTCGACTACATCGTCTGGCTCTGGAAAGGACGTCCGGCGCCGGCGTGGTAGACAGCCGCTCGCCCACGCCGGCGTTGCTGCTCGGCCTCATCGTCACACTCGGTGCGGTAATTGGCGTCTCGTGGTACGTGACGCGGCAGCTGTCCGGGCTGCGCGCACTGCAGACGGATCTCACCGATCGCAACCGCACCGATTCGCTTCAGCTGCTCCGGATCCAGAACGATCTCAACTCCCTCGGCCTCGCCATGCGGGACATGCTCGACGCCGAGGAGCCGTACCCGCTGACTGCATGGAAGGCGCAATTCGAACGCATCCGTGGCGATCTCGAGAGTGCGCTGGCACGCGAGGCGGAGGTCGCGACGGCGCGGCGGACGCCGGAGCAGAGCCGGTATCTCGCCACGTCACTCACGCAGTTCTGGGATGCGGCCGATCGCATCTTCGCGCTCGCCGGGAGCGGACGCGAGAAAGAAGCCCGCGAGCAAATCCGGTTGTCGCTTCAGGCGCGCCAGGACGCACTGAACACTGCTGTCGCGCGACTGCTGGTCGAGAACATCGCGAACGAGGAGCAGACGGCCGAGCGCGTCCGTGGAATCTATACCGAGGTGCAGCAGCAGGTGTATATCTTCCTCGCCGCGACGTTCGTCGTCATCGCGCTGACGGGCCTGTACCTCATACGCGCCAACCGACAGCTGTTCGGCCACCTCTCGGCGCTTTCGAACGATCGCCGTGAGCTGGCGCAGCAGTTGATTGCCACGCGTGAGTCTACGCTTCGCGAGATCTCTCGCGAGCTGCATGACGAGCTCGGACAGGTGTTGACGGCAATCGGGTTGATGCTCCGCCGCGCGGTCAATCTGGCGCCTGAGGCGTCGCCGCTTCGGGCCGACCTGCGCGAAATCGGCGAGATCGCGCAAACAACGCTCGACAACGTGCGTGGGCTGTCGCAAACCCTCCATCCCTCGCTGCTGGAGGAAGCCGGACTGGAGCGGACCGTCGACTGGTATCTTTCTACTATCGAACGCCAGCTGGGGCTCACGGTGAAATACGAGCGACCCACGTCGGCGATTACCGTCGACAGTGAAATCGGCATCCAGGTGTACCGCGTGCTGCAGGAGTCGTTGAGCAATATCGCGAAGCATTCCGGCGTGAGAGAGGCCATCGTCCGTCTCGGCGCCTCTGGTGGCATGCTGCAGCTCGACGTGGAAGACCACGGTAAAGGCATCAGCCAGTCCCCCGGACGACGCGGCCTCGGTATTGTCGGCATGCGCGAGCGCGCGGCCCTCGTCGGCGGCACGATCGAATTCCTCCGGCCGGCGGAAGGCGGCACGCTGGTCCGGCTCTGCGTACCGATGGTGGGGGCGCATGTCTGACGCGAAGATCCGCGTGCTGCTGGCCGACGATCACGCGCTCGTCCGCCGGGGCTTCCGTCGCATGCTCGAAGACGACCAGGCCATCGAGGTCGTAGGCGAAGCGGCGAATGGCGACGAAGCGATCGCGCTGACTGCGTCGCTGAAGCCGGACGTGGTCGTGATGGACGTCGCGATGCCCGGCACGAACGGACTTGCCGCGACGAAGAAGATCCTCGCCGACAGTCCGCGCGTCGCAGTGCTGATGCTCAGCATGCACTCGGAGGAGACGCTCGTCCGCCAGTCGCTCGACACCGGGGTCCGCGGCTACATTCTGAAGAACGCGCTGGATCTGGATCTAGCCGGCGCAGTGAAGCGAGTCGCCGCGGGCGAAACCGTCGTCGATCCGAGCGTGAACAAGCCCCCGTCGCTCAAAGGTGAGCGGACGCACGGTCTGACGCGTCGCGAGCTCGAAGTGCTGCAGCTGATTTGCTCGGGCATGTCGAACAAGGAGATCGCGGAGAAGCTCGAGCTGAGCGTCAACACGGTCGCAGTGCATCGCGCGAACATTATGAATGCGCTCGGCCTGCACAAGACGGCCGAGTTGGTCGTGTACGCCATCAGCAACGGCCTCGTCACCCTTCCTTAAATGACGACGCATACGTCGCGGCGCGAGTTCTTTCGTTTGTGCGGCGGCGGAATCGCCGCAGCCGCCCTGACGGAGAGCCAGGCTGGTTTCACGCTCACTGATGTCACCGCCGCAGCCGGCATCGACTTTCGTCACAACAACGGCGGATATGGCGGCAAGCTGCTGCCGGAGACGATGGGCTCGGGATGCGCGTTTGTCGACTACGACGCCGACGGGTGGCCAGACATCCTGCTCGTCAACGGCATGGATTGGCCCGGCCACAAGCGCGACGGCCGCCCTCGGACGACGCTCAAGCTCTATAGGAACAATCGGAACGGTACGTTCACCGATGTCACGCGCGCCGCCGGACTGGACGTCGAGGTCTACGGAATGGGTGTCGCGGTCGGCGACTACAACAACGACGGCTTCGCCGACATTCTGATTACATGCGTCGGACAGAACCGCCTGTTCCGTAATACTGGCAAGGGCACGTTCGTCGACGTGACACGGACGAGTGGGCTCGGCGGACGGACGGGGTTCAGCACGTCCGCGACGTGGTTCGACTTCGACAGAGACGGTTTGCTCGATCTCTTCGTGTGCAACTACGTGCGGTGGACGCCCGAGCACGACGTGTTCTGCAGTCTCGATGGCAGAAACAAGTCGTACTGCACGCCGGAAGCCTATCGTGGCGACACGTGCTGGCTCTTTCGCAACCGCGGAGACGGCACGTTCGAGGATGTAACGGCGCGCTCCGGAATTTTCGACTCGAGCTCGAAGTCGCTCGGCGTCACCTTGATCGACTGCGACATCGACGGCTGGCTCGATCTGTTCGTCGCCAACGACACGCAGCCGAACAAGCTCTATCGCAACATGCGCAACGGCACGTTCAAGGACGTCGCCGTCGAAGCGGGGCTCGCGTTCAGCAGGGAAGGGAAAGCGCGCGCTGGCATGGGCGTCGACGCTGGCGACTTCGAGAACTCCGGCGTGCCCGGTCTCGCTGTGACGAACTTCGACAACGAGATGATCGGGCTGTATCGCTCGGTCGGGCGAGGGCTGTTCGAGGATGTCGCCGTGAAAGCCGGTGTGGGCGCGGCGTCCAGAAACTCGCTCGGCTTCGGGTGCAAATTCGCTGACCTCAGCCTGAACGGATATCTCGATCTCATCGTCGCCAACGGTCATATTGACGAGACCGTGCGGAATATCCGCGGCAACGTCGGCTACGCGCAGCCGCCGCACGTGTTTCGCAACCAGGGGAACGGCACGTTCAAAGACGTGGCGGCCGAGGTCGGAAAAGACTTCGCGAAGCCGCGCGTCGGCCGTGGTCTCGCGTGCGCCGACTTCGATCGCGATGGCGATGTCGACGTGCTGATGACGACGAACAACGGCCCAGCCGTGTTGTTCAGAAACGATCAATCCTCGGGCAACAAGTTCGTGCGGTTCCGGTTGAGAGGGACGACGTCGAATCGCGACGCGATCGGCGCGACGGTTCGCGTGTTCCATGGCGGCACGTCGCAGTCGCGGCTCGTGAAGGGCGGGTCGAGCTATCTGTCGCAATCAGAGCTGCCGATCACGTTCGGAGTGGGCCGGCGCGACCGTCTCGATCGTGTCGTCATTTCATGGCCGAACGGTCGCACCGAGGAGTTCACGAACGTCGTCACGTCGAAGGCGTACGTATGCGTCGAAGGAAAGGGTATTCTCGCGTCATGAAAAATCTGACGGCTGTAGTGATGGCAGTGGCGTGTGCAATGGCATCGCTATCTGCACAGAAGGACGAGCTGAAGCCCGCGAAGCTGAACTTCTCGTTCAAGGACACGAACGGAAAGAAAGTCTCGTTGTCCGACTTCAAAGGAAAGGTCATCCTGCTCGACTTCTGGGCGACCTGGTGCGTACCCTGCAAGCAGGAGATTCCAGGGTTCATCGAGCTGCAGAAGAAGTTTGGCGATCGCGGCCTGCAGATCATCGGGCTCTCGGTCGACGACCCACTCATGGCGGCCAAAACGTACGCGACGAATATGAAGATGAACTATCCCGTCCTGCTCGCTGAGGGCAAGGAAGAGATCCTCAAGGCGTACGATCCGATCCCGAGCATTCCGGTCAGCGTCATCATCGACCGCAGCGGACGGATCGCTGCGCGCCACCTCGGGATTGCTTCCATGGATGTGTTCGAGAAGGAGATCGTGCCCCTGCTGTGACGTCGTGCAGGCCTTCAGAGCCTGCGATGCTACATTAGCGATATGGCAACGAAGACCGACAAAACCGACGCCGAGTGGCAAGCCTCTTTGACGCCTGCGCAGTACCAGATCCTGCGACAGCATGCGACCGAGCCGCGGGGTTCGAGTCCGTTGAACAAGGAAAAGCGCGAAGGCACCTTCAAGTGCGCCGGGTGCGGGCAGCCGTTGTTCACGTCCGATACCAAGTACGACAGCGGTACCGGATGGCCGAGCTTCTACGGGCCGCTAAGCGGCGATGCTGTCGGCGAGACCGTCGATCGCAGCTACGGGATGACGCGCACTGAGGTGCATTGTGCGAGCTGCGGCGGACACCTCGGTCACGTGTTTCCTGACGGACCCAAACCAACGGGCCTGCGGTACTGCATGAACGGCGCGGCGCTCGACTTCACGCCGGAGAAGGACAACACATGAATCCACATTTTGTGAATCAGCATCCGATCGCACCGCCGTTTCCCGAGGGGTCGGAGGTCGCGTTGTTCGGCATGGGTTGCTTCTGGGGCGCCGAGAAGAAGTTCTGGCAGCAGCCCGGCGTCTACACGACCGCAGTCGGCTACGCGGCCGGCCACACGAAGAACCCGACGTACCGCCAAGTCTGCAGCGGCACCACGAATCATGCCGAGGTCGTGCTCGTCGTGTTCGATCCGAAGAAGATCCGGTACGAGGATCTGCTGAAAGTGTTCTGGGAGAATCACGACCCGACGCAGGGAATGCGGCAGGGCAACGACGTCGGCACGCAATACCGCTCCGGAATCTACTACACGAGCGAGGAGCAGCGGAAAGCCGCGGAGGCCTCGCGCGACGCCTACCAGAAACAATTGTCGGCCGCCGGCTATCCGAAGATCACGACCGAGATCCTCCAGGCTCCGGAGTTCTACTACGCTGAGGATTACCATCAGCAGTACCTCGCGAAAAACCCCGACGGCTATTGCGGTCTCGGCGGCACGGGTGTGACGTGTCCCGTGGGCGTTGGCGTCACTGCCTAACGAATCGCTTCCAGTCGATCCGTTCATCGGCGAGATCGTCGAACACCTTCGACGATCTCGCGCCGTCGTCGTCTCGGCGCAGCCCGGTGCAGGCAAGACAACACGGATTCCTCCGGCGCTGGTCGACGATGATCGTGGCGCTGACGGGCCCCTGATCCTCCTGCAGCCACGGCGAGTGGCCGCGCGCGCGATCGCGCAGCGCATCGCCGACGAACGGGGATGGAGAATCGGCGACGAGATTGGATGGCAGATCCGCCTCGAACGACGCTTCGGCCCTCGCACGAAACTCCTGGTCGCAACCGAAGGGGTGCTCACCGCACGGCTCCAGCACGACCCGCTGCTGTCGGACTTCCGCACAATTGTCCTCGACGAGTTTCACGAGCGCAGTATTCACGCCGACCTCGCGCTGACGCTGTCGAAGCAGGCGTGGCGCGCGCGTGACGACCTCCGGATCGTCGTGATGTCCGCGACGCTCGACACGGCGTCGGTGTCATCGTTTCTCGATGGCTGTCCCGTCGTCGACATCCCGGGCGCGCTTCATCCGCTCGAGATCTCGTACAGCCCTGGCGTCTCGATTGCGGAAGCCGTCCAGCGCGCGGTTTCGTCGTCGACGGGCGACGTGCTGTGCTTCCTACCCGGCGTGTTTGAAATCAGGCGAGCGATCGATGACATCACCGGTCGCAGCTTTTCGCGCGACCTCGACGTCGTGCCGCTTCACGGATCGCTCGACGCCTCGGCGCAGGAGCTCGCACTGCGGCCGTCACGTGGGCCGCGTCGCCGCGTCATCGTGTCGACGAACGTCGCGGAGACATCGGTGACCGTTCCTGGCGTCACGATGGTCGTCGATTCGGGCCTCCACAAAGTCGCTCGCTACGATGCGGAGCGCGGCATCGACAGCCTCGACGTCGAGCGCATCACGGTCGACTCCGCCGATCAGCGCGCGGGCCGCGCCGCTCGAACGGCGCCCGGCATCGCGATTCGCTTGTGGGATCCGCGCGATCGCCTTCGTCCGCACCGCGAGCCGGAGATTCATCGCGTCGACCTGGCCGCCGCGGCACTCGACGTCATCGCGTGGGGTGGCCATCCGCGCGAGCTCGAATGGTTCGAGCGCCCGACGGACGAACGCATCACGGCGGCACTGTCCCTCCTCGAACGGCTCGGCGCGATCCGTGCTGGCGCGTTGACCGACATAGGACGAGCGATGCAGCGGCTGCCGCTACATCCGCGCCTCGCCAGGATGCTCGTCGCAACGGATGGCGCGTGGCCGATCGCACAGTCGTGCGCGATCCTGTCGGAACGCCATCTGCTGCCCGCACGGACGTCCGCCACGACGTCCGATCTACTGTCCGCGATCGACCAGTGGTCGACGCTGCCCGGACACGTGAAGCAAACAGCGGAATACGTGGCGTCCGGCTTCAGCCGGACGACCAGAATCTCCGAACACGACTTCCGTCGCGCCGTACTCGCCGGCTATCCCGACCGCGTCGCCCAGCGGCGTGAATCGAAATCGCCCCGGCTGTTGCTGGCGACCGGCGCGGGCGCGGTCCTCGCGCCGCAAAGCGGCGTGGTCGACGGCGAGTTCCTTGTCGCTCTCGACGTGCAGGCTTCGACTCGACCGAACGATCCGGACGCGCGCGTCCGCCTTGCCAGCGTCGTCGACCGCGAGTGGCTGGAGCCGACGAGCGTGGACGTCGTGCATCGGTTCGACGATTCGCGCGGGACAGTCAAGGCCGTCAAGATCGAACGGTACGACGCGCTGGCGCTGAGCGAGAAGTCAGTCGATGTCGACCCCGACCAGCGGTCGGCGATGCTCGCCCGTGCGTGGCTGACCCGCGAGCTGAGCGAGGCGGACGCCCAGCTGCTGCGCCGGCTTCAGTTTGC
>Ga0066903_100003770_pt1 | contig 12531 bp, 9 predicted proteins | sample PanSoiMetaGPlot1_FD_67491 | JGI IMG/M metagenome (GOLD analysis project Ga0066903, IMG submission 67491) | Tropical forest soil microbial communities from Panama analyzed to predict greenhouse gas emissions - Panama Soil - Plot 1 (version 2) | ecosystem: Environmental > Terrestrial > Soil >...
TGATATCCGGCAGTACGGGCGAATATCTGCCGATCAAGTGATTGGCTGGCCCGGTATCGCGCACATATGGAATGCCGTAATTGAAATTGCTGACAGTGCCCGCAAGCGGGTCTTCGCCCATGTTGACCAGTTGAAAATGCGTGCCGTCAAAAACCAGCGTGGCGATCTGTCCCGCCATTATGTCTTGCGCAATCAGATCGGAACCATCGCGGCGCTTGACCCCAACGGCGGGCAAGCTCCCGACCGCAATCGTGGTCGGCCCCGTCGTGGTGTGTGCAACCAACGCACGCAACGTAAGCCCCGCCTCATAAGCGACCAGCGGGGGTCCCTTTAGCGCGACCGCGATGGCATTGAGCGTGCCGGTATCAACACAGAAATTCAATTGCCCATCGCGCACGCTGCGCGTGAGTTGATGCAAGTCGTTGTCGGTCGGAGTCTGACCGGTATCCGTAATAATGTTTACGATTTCACGCTGGTGATTTTCGACCGCAGCCGCACCGGGAATGCTGCCGAGCAACCCGGCGCCCGGGTTGCCGTCAACATAAGACGCGTCGGGGTTGCTGATGCCCCAAGGTTGATGATACTGCGTCACTGATTGTAACTCCCGAAGATTTACGGTGTGCCAGCCATCGGATCGCCGGTATCGAGATTTGAGTAATCAAACACGATATCCGTGTGCGCGGGCTTCCATCGCCGCAACAGACATTCAAGGTCTTGCGCGTAACCGATGCGCAGATGCGGATCGACACCGGATTGCCCGGACGAAACGCGGAACCATGTCAGCGGCGCATTGTGAACGTGAACCTGCCAATAAAATCTTTGCTCCGGACCGCCGATGCGCCAACGGAAATCCGTTACTTCCGGATGATGCCCCGGATAATCGTTCCACCCGATTTCGCCTCGGGTATCCCCGACCTGACTGATACCCGCCATGAACGGCGCAAACTCGGTGATGGTGATCGTGTAACCGAGCCACGCCGCCATATCGATAAAGAATTGTCTGCTCTGCCCGCCGAGCAACGTCATCTTGAACAACAGCATTTGATGCCGTTGATCAATCGTCAGCGCGGACTTAAAACACGGGTCCGGCAGCCCAAAATTTCGTTCCCAATCGGGAAGAAGCTCTATCGTATAACGCGGATCGCTTTCCTGTTCCAACAAGTCAGCGGCGCGAGCATCGACAAAGCCCCAATAACCCGCGAGCCCTTCGATGACTTGCATCATTACGCCAAACGGATGGCGTGGCCACGCCGGGCCGTAGGGCAACAAGTTGGCGAGTGCTACCGCGTAATCCGCACCGCTACGGCGCACATGTTGATCTGCCACGGCACTTACCCGCCCGCATAGATGATTGAACCTAAGATCGGCAGATGGCCGGGCGTCGGTGCCGTTGTGGTCGTGTACTCCAATTCGTGATGTTGCTCGCCAATGGCATTGGCAATCGCCACTTCAAGCCATGATCGATAGATCGTACAGCCGGGAAATGACTTTTCAAAAAACATTTCCTTGCACATGGTTTCAATCGACGCGCGGGTTGCGGTCGTGTCATCCACCAACTGCGTGATCTTGAAGCTGATCGGGAACGGAATTGGAGCAACCACAAAGATATCTTTGACTGCGACCGGCCGCTTTACATCGATATAGTTTTGCACTGCCACCACGTCTTCGGCATAGGGGATGCCGTTATTTTCGGCGCGCAGATCGTCCATACAAAAGCGCACTGTGCATGTGCCCATACCTTCTTCCAGGGCATTTGCCCAAGCTCGCGTGACTCCCGGAACGGCAAGCGCCCACGCTTCATAATCGCTTTCATCCCCGCCCATCGGCGGCTGTTGAATGCGCTGCAACACGCGTGCCCGCAATTCATCGTCGGTTTCAATATCGGCCCCGCCAATCATCGACAGCACCAATACCGTGCGATCAAGCCCGACCGGCGGCGTATCGAACGCCATCGGGCTCCCCGTCACCATGTTGCTCGCCGCGCCCGGATCGATGGCGCGCACCGGAATCGGGGTGGGCAAACCCGAGATAATCACTTGCGCCGTAGTTTCGTATTCAACGCCGTCCGGCGATGACAGCGTGGTGCCGGTCGGGACGATAGTGCCATTCTGGCCGGTCGCGGTGACCTGACCCGATGCCAACGTCGCCTGCTTGCGTCCGGTCGTGCCGTCGCTATTGACCAACCAGATTTTGCCATGCCGATCCAACCACAGCGTTTCCGCTGTGTCCGGCAAAAGCATTTTTGAAAGCCAATCCAGATATTGCAGCGTCAGGTGACACAGCGCGCCCATCGCATCCGCGAGCACACGCAAGATACTGTTTGGCACATTGGCATCTGACCCCGGCAACGACGCATGAATGCTGTCGCGCACAAAGCCGCGCACCTGTCGGAGCGTGGGAGTTGCCCAAGGCATGATTGATTACCAACCCGCAGTTTCTATCAATTCAGTCCACGAGATTTGATACTGTAAGCTGATCGCTGGCAGCGGCCCGCGAAAGATCGTGATGTAGGACATGACGGATTCCAGATCGACGCGCTCGGCCGTCACCGTGAAGCTTGAGCACACCCGCCGGTCAACAAGCGGCTGCAACGCCTGTCGGCAATAGTCCACCACGCGTTGAACGGTGGACCCTTCCTTTGCGTTCGGCGGCAGTATCTTGGCGCGGCGCAACAGCCAGAGCTTCGAACCGATAGGCCAACCGTTCCAGATATCTTCCGCATCCAGATCGCCCCACCACCCTTGTCGATCATCCGAATCCGGATCAGGCAATACTTCGGTATCGGATGCGAGCGCATTGGTGCCGAGCGCGACAATCACGGCGGTTGCCAGCGCCCGCGTATCGTCAAGCGTGCCGTTGATCAGCAAGCGCCAATCAAGCGGAACGTCGTATTTTGGAAAGTAAAGATTTTGAACAAGTCGAACATCAGGGACAGGGCTAGTCACGGAATGCGCCCCTTCACGTTCTTACACGGCCCGGCCGTGGTTAGCACAATTGCGAATTTATGCTTGGCTGGCGTGCCGCCGCAGTAATCCATTTCATCCTTTGAATTGGTTTCGTGCAGCACGTCATCGTCTTCTTTGCCTTTGCTAAGACGCACCATCTTGCCGCTCGACAACCTGCCTTCGGCCGTCTTGACGTGCATGAAATCTTTGCTGTCTTTACCAGCACCGGCCACGGCCTTTTGCCCGGTCTTCAATTGCTGCCCTTGATCAGCGCCGCCACCACTGCCCGCGCCCCCACCAGAACCGCCGCCGTTCGCATGCGGCACCGGCATTGCACGTTCCAAGCGCGCCACTTCGATATCCAATAGTTGCTGGATATCAGGCTCTAGCCCCGCCCATAGGCGTCTTTCGTTGATTTTGTGCTTGAAAGCGCCGTCCGCATAAACTCTCTGTTTGGTTGGGCTGGCCTTCGCCTGACTCTGCGGGGGATTGGCTTTGCCACTGCCGGATGGCACCAACTGCATACGTAGTGATGACGGATGCGAATAATAGTGCCCATCACTGGCTAGATGGATTTGCGAATCATCGCTGTTGCTCCGGTTCATGGCAACATCACCCGGCGATAAACCGCGCAGCCGGTGGCGGCGATCATCCATCGCGCCAGCCATGTTGTGCCCGCGATTGCCGCCCACATGCGAATAGCCGCATTCCGCGCTGGCGATGATGCTGCCGTCTGGCCCTTTGTCGGCTGGCATACAACATGATGTGAAACCGTAGTTCTGCGGCGATTCCGTACCCGAGCGGCTTTCGTTCGCCATCATGGTTCCGGAGTGCTCTTGCATCAGGGTGTTGTCGTCCACCTGATCGACACACCCGCGCGAATTCGCTGAATACGCGTGATGTGCGGTTTTAAGTGGCGTTTGCCGGTTCATGATGTTTTCTATTTCGTCTTTGAGATATCCGCGATACCCGCTTGCTGCCCGAGCTTCGGCGGCGACTGCGCCGCTTGGCTTACCTTGTTATCCGGCCGTTCATCGAAATAAGCGACATTGGCATTCGCCTGATCTAGCAACGCCCACGGTTCCACCAACTCAAGCACCGTCTGCGTGCCGTTGTTGTTGTCCTGCGTCCATGTCACGGTCTTGCATTTCATGCTGCCCTGGATCATCGCCATCGGCGAGTTGACATAGACTAGCTTGCCCGCTTCCCACAGGTGCCCGGTCATGTCGGAAAACCAACCTTGCACCGTGACGTTGGCAGTGATCTTGGTGCCTTCGGTCCAAATCTTTTCGTACTGTGCCCGCAGTTGCGGGTTTACGCCCTTGCTAGGGTCTTCGCCTTCGATAATCAGCACGCTACCCTTGCAGCCGATGCTTTCAACGCCGCCCTTCGGCTGATTGGTTTTCTGGCCGTTTTCTTCATCGTCACCCTTGTTGGTGCTGACGACGCGAATGCGCTGATAGGTATCTTCAACGCTAATCGTGCATTGCATCGCCTTGATGTTCTGGCCTTCGATCACCGAGCCACACAATTCACCAGCATGTTCACCGATGATCTGCGCATTGCCCTTGCGATCCGAGCCAAGAATGCATTTACGTTTCCGGCAAAGGTCATCCAAGAAGTCCCAAATCGTCTCGCCCGGATTGACTTGCACTTGATCGAATGGCGTCATATCCGGTTCGCCGAAGATCAACGGCGGCTGATACGGCTTCAACACTTTTTCGGCAATCTGTACGATGTTCATCCCATCAAAATTGCCATCTTCGGTGTCCACGCTTGATTTGAAAGTCCAATAGCTCAAGCCCTTGCCAGTGATCTGCACCATATGTTGCGTGGCGTTGTAGGATGTTTGCCGCGTGATGACCGAGCCGCGCACCACCTGTTCGCCGCCGAGCATCAACGTCACGTCATCGCATGGAATAACTTGCGCATCATGATAGTTGGACGGCGGATTGGTCACTTCGGCTGCGGTGAACCGGAAATAGGTGAATGCTTCAGTCCATCGTTCCTGCGCCCAAACGGTTTCCCACGATTCGTATCGCTGGCCATTGACGATCAGCGTAGCGATTTCGCGCGGATTAAAGCTCGGGACTAGCATTTTAGCTACTCAAAGCTTCGCCCATAATTGGAGAAAAAGCAGGGTGGACGATCTTGTTGGCATCACGCACTTGGTCGGCGCGGCTGGCGTCTTGATAAAGCTTGTGGCTGATCACTAAGGTCGGCAGAACTGCGTTAAAGCGGTAGTTGAGCATGCGCGGCAAAGGCAGCGCCGTCATAACTAGGTGGTGCGTGATCGCACCGTGCAGCGCGACCAATGCCTGATAGGTCGCCTGCGCCATGTCATCGGCCGCCAATTCTTCGGCGTCGTTGAATGGCAGATTGATTTCCTGCTTGACGGTTTCGACACCTTCGCGGCTCGCGAACGTCATCGCGGAAATAATCGCGCCTTCGGTCGCCAAGCAAAAACCTATCAACGCGTTCTGGATCAATGTGCCGCCAAGCGTCTGCGGCTGTTCGGACGTGACCCAAACGCGGACTTGCTCGATAGCGTTGAACGTCGCTCCGGTTTGCCGACACAGATCAAAGGCATTATCGAGCGGCGGCCCAATCGCGTCGTTGCGCAACAGTGGATAGGCGTTGGCAATCGTGTCGCCCACCGCCGTGCGTGCGTCCGAGCCCACCGGCCCGGTCTGTGAAATTGTCTTCAACAGATTTTGCAGCGCGCGAACCACGATGCCGCTGGCTTCGGTGGCGTCAATGCGATCCACGGCCTACAGCCCCGCAGACGCGGCTTGCGCCGGATTGCCCGCCAACTGCGCCAAAATCTGTGTGCGCAAATTCGCTGAAGCCATCACCAGCGCCGTGGTCGTATCGTCCAAGGCAAACGGGGCTGCGCCGGATTCGATGAATTGCATGTCAAAGGTGCAATAGCCGCCTTTGCCTTCTTCTTCGGTGAGCCGGTAGCGCTCGCACCACACATCCAACGAAGGCAACGTTTGCACTTGCAGACGACCGGATTGCCCGCGATCTAGTTCGCGCACCAATGCATCACGCGCCGTCCGGTAATCGGTTGAATAAAGCCCGGACCCGCTCACGTCATACGGATAGCTGATGCAATAGCCGCGCACGGCCCAACTGATCGCCTTGTGCCCCATGTCCTCTGCGTAGTTTGCATCACGTTTTGGAAATTCGTGCTGGATCATCCGCCGCCCGCTTTCCAGCGCGTTGTGCTCGCAGTGAAACTCCGCGCCGCGAAAGCTCGCAGGCACAAGCTGATCGCGCCACGGATTGCGGATATTGAAGATGTGACCGCCGGTTGGCGCTGCGGGCATCCAAGGCATTGCTAGATTCCGAAACCTGTCGATTCATCGATGCCGACCGGCCCGCTTTTGGCAGGTTCCATCATGCCTTGCTTGGCCGCTGGCACATCGCGGAATTTCGGCTTGCCATAGCCGTGCATCAAAGCGCTGCCCGGCGTGTGGCGATGATGGATGGTCATCTTGCCGTGCGTCTTGACGCCTGACGTTCCAACTTCACCCGCTTGCGCCTTGTCAATTTCGCTGCGCGCCGTGGAGTTTTCATCGTTGCTGCCAGCGACCGAGGCCGCTCTCTGCGCGCCCGGACCCTGCGATGCTGCGCCCGTTGCCCACGGTTGGCCCGGAGCACCTATGCCAGCCGTAAATGCTTCGACGCGCGACTGTGCTGTGGTGACTTGTGGTGCGCCAGTAGATGCCGCCGTCAGTCCAGCAGTAGGTTGCCCGGCAACGACAAGCGGACCATCTTTCGCAGAAGTAATCGTTGCAACCGGGCGGCCATCCGGACCCGGATGCAAATGAAGCTGTAGCTTTCCTTCGGCTTGCGCTTTAGCGAGAATTGCCGATTTGAATGCTGGCCAATCGGCCGCTTTGATGCCGAAACAACCAAGCGTATATAATCGATCTAAGTCATTACTTGTCCCGGCATGTATTTCAAAGCCGCGCAGATTTCCCGACTGCGATGATGGATCAAGACCGGCAACCGCTGGCCCCTGCGGCGTGTAGGATTGCTTTGCTCCTTCAGTGCCAACGCCGCCACCCGGCACGCCGCCCGGAAGTCCCTGCACGTTTCCAATGTTAACCCAATAATCACCCCATGGAAGCGAAGGGTGCGCACCCCTGCCGCTGCCACTGCCCCATCCATATTGCTGCGGACCCACCCCCGGCACATTCATCGTGACCATGCCGCTTTGATGCAGCGGCAACGGTCCTTCATTCGTTAATCCGGTACGGCCGCCCGCGCCGGTTGCTGCGGTTGTCGGTATCGTGCCCGTGGCACCAGCCCCGCCCGATGTGCCGCCGCCGGGGACAACAGCGCCCGGCGCGGTATAACCGCCGCCCGGAGTTGGCGTAACGCCATAAGAGGCAACAGTTGGAATTCCGCGCTGTCTAAATCCCGCGATGCGGCTTTGCTGATATTGCACCGCTGGCTTCAAATATCCGGTGGTGTAAGACGCCGCCGCAGCTTGCGCATCACCGGTTCGCATCGCTTCCCATACCTTTGGATAATTGTTTTTCAAATTCCATGCAGCAAAGCGGCTTTGCAAACGTGGATCGCGCCAATCTTGCCCCGGATAATTTTTCTGCAACCATGCGGAATAGTTATTCCATTCGGTCCCGCCTTCCTGATAAAGCCCGTGCGCAAAGTGCGCTTCACCGGAAAAGTGCGGTTGATCAGGATGCCGCAACGTCGGATCAAATGCGCTTTCTTCTTGAATATTTGCTAGCACGCCAGCGATGCCAGCTTCAGACATACCGGCTTTTCCCCATTCATCAGCAACAACGCCCGCAACAGCGGACTTGCCACCCGCCCCGCCGGTATAGCCTTGGCTCGTACCGCCAGCCGGACCAATCGGTGAGCCGGGCCATGCAGCGCGTGGGGCACCGGGAAATCCGCCGGTCGTTAGCCCGCCGCCCGCCGTTGCCCTTGCCAATGCCGTGCGTTGTGCAGTCGCCGCGCTCCGAATATTCGGATCGTCCCACATCGGATTCATGCCGGTGCGAGCCATTTCTTCCAAGTTAGCTGCGGACGGCGCGTATTGCTGTGCGCCGGGACCAACGCCGGGGCCAACACCATTTGGCCCGTAGCCGTATCCGCCCGCACCGCTGCCATAACCGCCGGGTCCGTATGTTCCCGCACCACCCCCGGCTCGGCCGAGGGGTGCCAATTGGTCAAGCGCTTGCTGAATCTGATCGTTGAGTTTCTGTAGCTCGCGGGTGTTGTCTTCGACCGTCTGCACATGCTTGGTTTGCGTGCCGAGCGGAATGATCATTTCCGGGCCGCCTTCGCCGATCACCGCCATTGTCGGCTGCGTGACGATGCCGCCTTGTTGCAAATGCGGAAGATGCTGTGACCACCAACCCGGGTTAAACCCGGTGCCGCCCGTTGCTGTCTGACGCCCGGGCCCCGGCACGTTGCCCCTAGATGTGGCTACGCCTTGACGCGGCTGTATCTTCGGATAGTCCCCGCTTGCAACTGTTTCGGCATATTTGGCAATGCCCATTTCCATACGCGTAAGAAATTTCAGCGCTTTCAAATCCCAACTAGCTAGGCTCGCGTCCACAATCTCTTTGATGCGTCCACGCACTTCGGCTTCTTTTGCTAACTGCGCATTAAGCGCAATCATTTTCTGTTCTTCTTTATCCTGCCGCTGCAAGTCCTTTTCATCAGCGGCAGCAATATCGCCTTTCAGCAAGATCAATTCGCGCAAGCCCAATTCCTGACCAACTTGCTCGGCAGTCAACGCGGCGTGGCGGCGATTGTGGAAACGCTCAAAATCCTTTTCTTCCGCATACGCCATCGCGCGACGGGTAATGTTGATTTGCTCGCGCACATCTTTAGTTTGACGCAGCAAATCGATGAACCGCAGCATGCCAGCGGCGTTTTCGGTCCCTGCGATCCTGATCAGATTTTCTCTTATCGGGTTGCCAGCAATGCCAAGCTGATAAAGTTTTTGATTGAACGTATCGATCATGCCAACTGCTTGCTGGAACGGAATGCCAGCTTGCGCCATCTGGTTGGCGATGTTTTTCATTTCCCCAATTCGCATGCCAGCGGTTCGCGCGGCATTGCTCATGGTGATATATTGCTGCGTGTTTTCCCTTAAGTGCGCGAAGTGCTCGATCAGTTTGATGCCGATCAAGCCGAGCATCACCGGCCACGGGCCGATGATCTGCGCGAACGCCATTGCCTCTTTGCCAACACCTAAGAAACTCTTGCCAAGCTCGGCCATCGCCTTGGTGGTTTCGTTGGTCGTCCCAGTAATACGCTTGAGCGCGGAATCTATCGGCCCGCTGCCAAGCTGACCAAGGTGCGTATGGATCGCGCGAAGCTGCGCGGACGCGTGGTCATCAAGCCTGACCCGAAGCACCAGTTCTTCGTACTCTGTTGCCATTTACCCGCGAACCCCACCAACGCCCGTACCTTGTATCGGCTCGGGGCCACCGCGCAACGTAGTCGCCGCAGCCGCAGCCGGTGACAAGACGTTGCGCGTCAGCCAGTTGCCGCCATGATGATCTTCGGCTGACGGATAAATCTGTCGCGGTTCATCCGGCAAGCGTGCCATCGGGGCCGATGTGCGACTCATCTTGTGATTGTCGAACAACGGCCCTTCCGTGCTGATCGACACCCCGGCCGGTGCGTTCTGATGATCGACTTCCATCACGCTTTGGGTGATATTTTTGCTGACTTCTTTTTTTAACAACTCATCGAATGCCGCACGATCCGCGCCACCTTTAAGAACAGAACCTTGAACGCTTGAAACGGCTTGCTTGCTAATCCCATAAGCGGCAAGTTCGCCGACTTCTGCGGCAGTGCCGGATATCAACGTCTTGGTTATCCCCATAAAACCAAAACCGGTCGCCTGTGGCCCGTATGCCATCGCGGCCAAGTTCGCGCCATGCTTGATCGCATCGATACCGTGAAACTGTTCCGGCCCCTTGGTTACGGAATCGGCCCAATGTGCGGCATCAATAACCGGTGACGCTGCACTCAAGACTGCATTCTTGACACCCTGTTCAATGCCGGGGTAGCGCACGCTCGGCGGCATCTGCGCGATTTGCGGCATTTGCTCATTCGGTGGAACCACCACGCCACCGTCGGCCATCGCTGGCATCGCCGCCAAGGTTGACGGTGTTGCCGATTGGCTAAAACTGGCAGTCGCGCCAGCTTCGCCGCGATTAACCGTCAGATACATTTTGCCGCCGGGTGCATCGGCCGCAGCGTTCAACAACGCTTTCTTGAAATCCGGCCATTCATCCGGCGAGACGCCAAAGCAACCTTGCGTATAAAGATGATCAAGATCGTGACCGCGCGCCGGATGCACTTCGATGCCGGTACGTGCCCCGACATTCGGATCGCTCAGAACATTTCCCTTGCCAACGTCGTTTAGACCAGCAACCGCATTATCAACAAATCCATGCTTACTGTACGCAGCACCCTTTGGACCAATGCCTTCCTTTGAAAAGTCAATTGCGTATGTGCCATAAGGCAACGAACCTTTGCCAACACCACCGGAACCGAAATGAAAGACCTGATCGCTGCCCGGCACCGTCGCCGTACCGCTGTAATAGCGTGGCCGGTCTTTTTGATTTGGATCAGCACCTAATGGAATAACAGCCTGCGCGCCTTGTGCGCCAAGCACTGTCACGGTTGGGCGATCAATAACCTTCGTACCGTCTTTGCCCACAATCGCTTCTGGCCCCTTTTCACCAACAAGGGCGGGCGTCGGTCCCTTCACCACGCCGCCCTTCGCCATCGCTTTCAGCGGCGTGCCGGGTGGTGCGCCCCATCCCTTTTCCACCATCTTTTTCACGTTATCGGTCAACCGTTGCACTTCTTTGGTATTGGCGTCGGTCTTTTCCGGCAGCTTGGCGGTGTCGCCGCCAAATTCGTGGTGCGTCGTCTTCCACGCATCCGGGTCTACCTTTGGCTTGTCACCGACCATCCAACTCGGCGCGGTGAACATGCGCGGCAACCATTGCAATCCGTGCGGCGTATCAAGAAAATGATCAAACAGACCGTGGACGACTCCCTTGTCTTCCATCGCCTGCAAATCTTTAAGTAAATGATCTTCGAAAAATGTGATCTGCTTCGCGGCCCACGTTTCCCAAACGGCGTTAGCCGCCGAGATTGCCGTACTGATGCGTTCTTCGGTCGCCGCCTTAATCGCGAGTTGCTTGCCCAATTCGGTTTGGCGATCCGTCATGGTCTTCATGCGGGCCGCACGCCGTTCGTCCATCTTTTCAATCAGCGCCCGCGACTGCACCGTTGCCGGATCGATGCCCATTTTGCGCAGGGCATCGTTCTGCGCCTGCCGCGCAACAATCTCGCTATGGCCAAGCTTGATTTCCCAATCGTGGACGTTCCAACTCGCCTGTATTGCTGCATTGAGTTGGTCAACCGGGTCTTTCGCTGATACCAGCGTATCAAGAAAGCGGATCATTTCGCCGCGATACTTACCGGCGGAATTGATCAACTCTTGTCGTGTCGCACTTCCGGGGATGCTGATTTGATAAACAGCTTGCGCAAAATTCTGCACGCTTCTGACGGCATCGGCCTTCGGCACGCCAGCTTGCGCAAAGCCTTCAATGGCGGATTGCAGTTGGCCAATCGTCTGACCGCTCACACGCGCCGCATTGCCCAAGTCGCGCAGGCCAAGACTCATCTTGCCCATGCTTGTGGACAACCGCCCCGCTTCGTAGCCGACCAACCCCATCGCGACCGGCGCAATACCAAACGCCCGCGCCATGTCTTGTGTGCGCCGCCCAATGCCGAGCGCTTCCTGTGCCAGCTTGGCGATGGCCTTTTCCATTTCGCCAACTTGACCGGCAACGCCGTGCAGCCCGCCCGCAGCCCCGCCGCCGCCGGTCACTTGGTTGATGCTGTCACGCAAATAGACAAGCCGCTGCGTGGCGTCGTCTTGCAACGATACGCGGACTCTTAGTTCGTCTTGCTCAGTCGCCATCGGATTCCGTTTGCTCGGCGCGCATGATGCGTGCGAGTTGCGCCGTGCGGCGCATGTGCAGCGATATTTCGCCGAGCGTCATGTTCAAGAACAATTCGGGACTTTGCCCGTACCAGCGGGCGAGCCGGTAGCAATCCAGCACTAGTCCGTCATCTGAGGCGGCATAAATTGCCGTAAGTCGGGAAGAAAAAAACCCCGTAACCGCCACGCACAGGTGTTCCAGTCACGAGGGTCAATGGCTTCTAACAGCGGCGGCAGGATTCCACACAGCGCCGCCATGATGTAATGCATCTTGCGTTCGTCGGTGACTATCTCATTCTCCAAGTTGACGCGACAGGGATTGCCAAAGCGGTTGATATCGCCGCCGCGTGGTTCGCGGAACGATAGTTCTTTCACAAGCTCGCCTCTGTCGTTGCGAAGGTTCTTGGAATAGACCAGCTTGACCACGATGGGCCACGTTTCTTCCGGCGGCTTTTCCTGATCCTGATCAGCGGGCGATTGTTCAAGAACCGGCGGGGGTGCCGGGCGTGGGACTTTCGGCTGATCAATGGTCGGGGCTGGCTCGGCGTCTTTGATGAATCCTTC
>Ga0066903_100003771_pt1 | contig 12531 bp, 11 predicted proteins | sample PanSoiMetaGPlot1_FD_67491 | JGI IMG/M metagenome (GOLD analysis project Ga0066903, IMG submission 67491) | Tropical forest soil microbial communities from Panama analyzed to predict greenhouse gas emissions - Panama Soil - Plot 1 (version 2) | ecosystem: Environmental > Terrestrial > Soil >...
CTGACGTCGATCCGCGGCTACGCCGAGCTGCTGCGGCGGGGAGCCCAGCGGTCGCCGGAGGACTCCGAGCTGGCGCGGCGCCGGATCGAGGAGGAGGCGACCCGGATGAGCGTGCTGGTCGACGACATGCTCCTGCTCGCCCGGCTCGACCAGGGCCGGCCGCTGGAGCGCGAGCCGGTCGACCTGCTGGCGATCGCGCGGGACGCCAGGGCGGACGCCGCGGCGGTCGCCCCCATCCGCGTCGTGACCCTGCATGCGCCGGAGGGGGTCGTGGTGACCGGAGACGACATGCGCCTGCGCCAGGCGGTGGGCAACCTCGTCCGCAACGCGCTCGCGTACACGCCGCCGGCGACGCCGATCGAGATCGGGCTGGCGCGCAGCGACGGCCACGCGGTGCTGACGGTGGCCGACCACGGTCCCGGCCTCCCGCAGGACGTGGTGGCCAGGGTCTTCGAGCCGTTCTACCGCGGCGACACCGGACGCAGCCGGGACCGCGGCGGCGCCGGCCTCGGCCTCTCGATCGTCGCGGCGGTGGTGGCCGCGCACCAGGGCGAGGTGCGGGTGCGGCAGACCGCGGGCGGCGGGGCCACGTTCGTGGTCGAGCTGCCGCTGGCGGGCCCGCCGGTCCAAGGCAACTCCCAGGCGGCTCCCAGCGCCACCTGAGCCGCATGCGTCATTCTCGGCCACCATGAGGAAACCGCTGGTCGTCGTCGGCGCCGTGGTCGCCGCAGTGGCGCTGCTCGGGCTGGGCGGCGCCTACGCCTACTACTTCTCCGGCCTCCACACGGCCCCGAAGCCGCTGGCGCTGAGCACCCCGACGGCGTCCTCCAGCGCCGGCGTGACCCCGGCGACCGCCAGCTCGGCGAGCCTGGCCGGGACCTGGAAGGTGGCGCAGGGCTCGGAGGCGGGCTACCGCGTCCGGGAGCAGTTCGCGGGCCAGAACGGGGCGCACGAGGCGGTGGCCAGGACGTCCTCCGTCAGCGGCACGCTGACCACTCAGGAGACGTCCGCGGGCCTCGAGGTGAGCGGCCTCCAGGTCACCGTGCGGGTGGCCGACCTGCAGAGCCGGGACCAGGTCGTCGGGCTCGACGTGAGCAACCGCGACCGGATCGTGTCCCGGACGCTGTCGGTCTCGCAGTACCCGGACGCGACGTTCGCGGCCCAGGGCGTGGCGGTGCCCGCCGGTCTGACGAGCGGCTCGACGGTCAGCGTGACGATCCCAGGGCAGCTCACGGTCCACGGCGTTACGCGGCCGGAGCAGGCGGCCGTCCAGCTCCACCTGAACGGCAGCCAGGTCCAGGCGGTCGGCTCCACGAACTTCCTGATGACCGACTTCGGGGTCGAGCCGCCCCAGGTGCCGATCACGGTGGTCCAGCCTCAGGTCACGGTCGAGTTCCAGCTCGTCCTCGCTCGCGGCTGACGCGTGGCTCGTGGCCCGCAGTCTCCGGATCGTGCTTGAATGCGGGCGCATGATCGCTCCAGACGTCAGGCTCGGCGCCAACTGCGTCATCCACCACCCCGAGCAGGTCAACCTGTACGGCTGCACCATCGGGGACGACTGCAAGATCGCCTCGTTCGTCGAGGTCCAGCGCGGCGTCACGGTCGGCGACCGGGTCAAGATCGAGGCGTTCGCGTTCGTCCCGAGCGGGGTGACCATCGAGGACGACGTGTTCATCGGGCCCCACGCCTGCTTCACCAACGACCTCTGGCCCCGGGCCTCGGGCGAGGGCGGGGCGCTGCTCCAGGCGGACGAGTGGGAGATCGTGCCCACCGTCGTGCGGCGCGGTGCCTCGATCGGCGCCAACGCCACCATCGTGTGCGGGGTGACCATCGGCGAGGGGGCCATGGTCGGCGCCGGCAGCGTGGTGACCCGCGACGTCCCGCCGGGCAGCCTCGTGCGCGGCAACCCGGCCCGGGTGGCGGAGCGCCGGGCCTGACCGCCGGGCCTGGCCGGGACAATTGGCCCGCCGGGCCATGGCCGCCGACCCAGCCGGCCGGTGAAGACCCCATTCTCTTCCGGCCCCGGCGGCCCGTAGGCTCACCCTGTGAACGCGCGCTTCGCGTTCGTGCTCGAGCAGACGCTGGGCCATGTCGCTCACACGGCGAACCTGGAGCGGGCGCTGGCGGGCACGGACTGGGTCGACGGCACGGTCGTCAAGCTCCCCTACGAGCCGAGGGGACGGTTCCAGCGCCTGCCGGGCCTGCGCAACTGGTCGCTGCGGGCCAGCCTCATGGCCCGAGCCGCGCTGCGCCGCCGGCTGGGCGCGGGGCCCCTGGACGCGGCGTTCATCCACACGCAGGTCGCCTCGCTGCTGTCGGTGGGGTGCATGCGCGCGGTGCCCACCGTCGTGTCCCTCGACGCCACCCCGGCCAACTTCGACGACGTCGGCGAGGCGTACGGGCACCGGCGCGGTCGGCCGCTGGTCGAGGCGACCAAGGCGGCGGTGAACCGGCGCGCGTACCTGGCCGCCGCCGCCCTGGTGACCTGGTCGCGCCTCGCCGCCGACTCGCTGGAGGCCGACTACGGCGTGGCGGCCAGCCGGGTCCGGGTCATCCCGCCCGGCGTCGACCTGGCGCTGTTCAGGCCGCCCGACGAGTCCGCGGTCCGGGCGCGCCGCGACGGGCTGGTCCGGGTGCTGTTCGTCGGCGGCGACTTCGGCCGCAAGGGCGGCCCCGACCTCCTGGCCGCGCTGCAGGGCGTGCCGGAGGCGGAGCTGGACGTCGTCACGGGGAGCGAGGTCGGACCGGTGCCCGCCAGCGTCCGCTGCCGGGTCCACCGCGGGCTGCGGCCGGGGGACCCCGCGCTGCTCGACCTCTACCGGCGCGCGGACGTGTTCGCGCTGCCCAGCCTGGGCGACTGCCTGCCCCAGGTCCTGGCCGAGGCGGCCGCCAGCGGCCTGCCGCTGGTCGCGACCGGCGCCGGCGCGATGCCGGAGATCGTGCACGACGGCCGCAACGGGTTCATCGTGCGTGCGGGCTCTCCCTCCGACCTGCGCCTGGCGCTGCGCCGCCTGGTCGACAGCCCGGAGCTGCGCCACTCGATGGGAGCGGCGAGCCTCGCGCTGGCCCGCCGCGACCACGACGCGCTGGCCAACCACCGCCGGATCTTCGACCTGATGGCGGAGGTCGCGGACCTGGACCCCCGGCCGGTGCCGGCGGGGGTGGGCTGAGCGCCCCGGCGGAACGACCTCAAGACCGCGGCCGGCATCCGCTACGGGCGGACCACCGCCGGGGACGTCGCGTGGCGCAGGAAGATCGACGGGGTCCCGCTGCCGTCCGCCGGGACCGCCCACAGGTTCACGTCCAGCGTCGGCGGCGGCCCCTCGTCCTGCAGGCCGTAAGCGACGTGCGAGCCGTCCAGCCACTCGAGCTGGTCGTCCACGCTGCGCGTCTCCGCCAGCGTCGTGTCCGCCATCGTCCGCAGGTCCAGCACGTGCAGCCGCCACTGGCGCTGGGCGCCGCCCGGGATCGGCCGCTTGTACGCGATCCGCGTCCCGTCGGGTGACAGGCTCGGGCACTCGACCTCGTCGGTCAGCACCTTCGCCGTCCGCGCCGTGCGGTCGCCCTGGATCAGGTAGGAGTGGCCGTTCGTGCCCAGCGTCGCGTAGAACGTGTTGCCGTCCGCGGCGAACGTCACGCCCCAGAAGTTGAGGTCGGGCGACTGGACGCGCTGCCCGTTCATCGTCACCGTGAACCGCTCCAGGTCGACGCTCGCCCCCGTCGCCACCTCCGTGATCAGCGTGTTGGTCGAGAACCCGGGCGTGTTGTAGCTGTGCCCCGTCACGAAGACCGTCGACGCCGCGAACCTGCCGTCGGGCGACATCCGCGCCCGGCTGGACAGCCCCGGCTGCTGGAACGTCCGCACGACCTGGAAGCGGTCGTCGAAGAGGAAGCTCGAGCCCACCATGTCCCTGCCCAGGCAGATGCCGTGGCCGCCCGCGAAGTACACCCGCTGGCAGCGCAGGCCGGTCTCCACGCGCGCCGGCGCATTCGCCTGGAGCGGCGCCACGGCGACCACGTCCTGGGTCGGGTCGGCGCCGCTCGGGACCAGGAACACCAGGTGCGCCTGCTGCACGATCGCCCGCAGCCGGGGGTCGGCCGGCGCCGTCACGGAGGCGGCCGACGGCCGTGGCGGGCTGCTCAGCGCCGCGTAGCCGACGTAGCCGACCGCCAGCACGACCAGGGCGCCGCAGACGACGAGGAAGACGACCGCCCGGCTCACGGGGCCGCCGGCAGCGCCGGACGGGGCCGTCCCGCCCGCCCCGTCCGGGCCAGCCCCACCGCCAGCGAGACGGCCGCCACCGCCAGCCCCACCAGGAACGCCACCACCGCCGCCTGGAGGCCGACCGTGGTCCACAGGGCGCCGAACAGCACCGAGCCTGCCAGGTTCGCCAGCGCCACCCCGGTGCCCAGCAGCGCCAGCCCGGAGCTCCGCGACTCGGCCGGCAGCAGGCCGCTGGCCAGCGCCGGCATGACCCCGTCCGTGCAGGCGTAGTACGCGCCGAACAGGAGCAGGCTGCCGAGGACCAGCACCAACCCCTGGGCGGACGTGAGGATCGCGACGTAGACCCCCCCGAGGGCGACGTAGCCCGCCACCAGGACCCGGCCCCGGCCGACGCGGTCGGCGAGGCGGCCGGCCGGGATCGCCAGCACGAGGTACACCACCGACGTGAGCACGTACAGCAGCGGCAGGAACGTCGGCGGGAAGTCCACCCGCCGCTGTAGCGCCAGGTAGACGAAGGCGTCGGCGATGGTCACCAGGCCCAGCCCGGAGCCGGCCAGGACCAGCACGCGGAACCGCCGGAGCCGGAGCAGCGCCAGCGCGGGGCGGAGCGACGGGCGCCCGGCCGCGGGCCGGTCGGGGGAGCGCCGCCCCTCGACCAGCACCAGGAGGACCGCCACCCCGACCGCGGCGAAGCAGAAGCTCACCACGAAGATCGCGTCGAACCGGCCCGGGAGCGCCACCAGCAGCGCGAAGGCGACCAGCGGGCCGACCAGCGCTCCCGCCGTGTCGAGCGCCCGGTGGACGCCGAAGGCGACGCCCAGGCGCTCGCGGGGCGCGCTGAGCGAGATCAGCGCGTCGCGGGGCGCGGTGCGGATGCCCTTGCCGGTCCGGTCGGCGAGGATGACCGCCACCAGCGGGCCGAAGGCGCCGCCCACCGCCAGCATGCCCAGCTTGCAGATCGCCGAGAGGCCGTACCCGGCCAGCGCCACCTCCTTGTGCCGGCCGCCGCGGTCCGCCGCCACGCCGGCGACCAGCCGCGTCAGCGCCGAGGCCCCCTGGTAGACACCGTCCACCACGCCGAGCTGGAGCGTGCTCATCCGCAGCATGAACACCAGGTAGAGGGGCAGGACCGTGCTGATCATCTCGGACGAGACGTCCGTGAAGAAGCTGGTCAGGCCGAGGTTGACGACGTTGCGGCTGACCCGCCACCACGGGACGCGTGCCTCGACCGGATCGGACGGCGCCTCGACGAGGCCGCTCCTGAGCTGGGTGTACACGCCCGGCGGGAGTTCCGGGATCCTTCTAGGGCGCCACCGCCGGGGGCGGCACGCTGCAGCCGGCCTGGCCGAGCTGCGCGGACCCCGCCATCAGCCGCGTCGTCCCCTGGTCGAGCAGGGTCTTGCCCTGGGTCAGCTCGGACGAGCTGCCCTCGTCGAGGCCCTTGATCCCGAGCTGCGCCCCCTGCTGGTAGAGGCCGATCGCCGCGCGCAGGGTCGCGTCCGCGGTCTTCATGCAGGCGGGTGCGGGATGCGCGTCCAGGTCCTTCTGCAGCGCGGTGGCCGAGGTGCTCACCTGCTGCAGCGCCGTGCGGCAGCCGGAGAGGCTCTTCGTGGCGCAGCTGCTCATGCGGGCGCCGTTGGCGGCCACCAGGTGCTGGGCGTCGGTCTGCAGCGCGCCGGCGTAGACCGCCGAGAGCGATGGGCCGGTCTGCGCGGCCTTCGGCGGGGCGGGCGACCTCGGCGCCTCCCGCACCGGCTGCGAGGTCGGCTGGAGGTGCTTCTGCGCGCGCTCCGCGAGCGAGGAGGGCGCCGGCGTGGGCGTGGCCGCGGCCCTGGCGCCCGTGCCGCCCTGCTGGCAGCCGGCGCCGAGCAGGATCGCGAACGTCGCGGCCAGCAGGGCCCGTCCTGGCCTGATACGAAGCATCGCAGCCGAGGCTACGGCGCCGCGGCCCGTGACCTGAATAGGCGATCCGGCCGCCCTCCGTGGCCGTTGTCCCGGTTCGAACGGCCTGCGGGACTGCTGTCCCGAGGCGGATGGGCAAGGCGTCTCCGCTCCCCATCCTTTCCCATTGCCCGCCACCCCGGCCGGCGGAGATCCTCGAAAGCGCTTTGAGCACGACACCAGAGATCAGGTCGCGCCCGTCCGCCGCGGCCCCGCAGGGCACGCTCCGGGTGGGCGTCGTCGGCTTCGGCTACTGGGGCCCCAACCTGGTCCGGAACTTCAGCGAGGCCGCCGGCTCCCGGGTGGTCGCGGTGAGCGACCTGCGCGACGAGCGGCTGGCCCAGGTCCGTGACCGCTACCCGGCCGTGCGCACCACCACCGACTACGGCGAGCTGCTGGCCGACCCGGCGGTGGACGCCGTCGTCGTCGCCACCCCGGTCGCCACCCACTACCGGCTGGCCATGGCCGCCATCGACGCCGGCAAGCACGTGCTGGTCGAGAAGCCCCTCGCCCTGGGCGGGGTCGAGGCGGAGGCGCTCATCGCGGCCGCCCGTCGGCGCGGGGTGGTCCTGATGGTCGACCACACGTTCGTCTACACCGGCGCCGTCCAGAAGATCAAGGAGCTGGTCGACGGCGAGCGCCTCGGCCGCCTCCTCTACTACGACTCCGTGCGGGTCAACCTGGGCCTGTTCCAGCACGACGTCGACGTGCTCTGGGACCTCGCGGTCCACGACCTCTCGATCATGGACTACGTCCTGGGCCGGCCGCCCCGCGCGGTCTCGGCCGCGGGCGTGGCGCACGTGCCCGGCCAGCCGGTGAACACCGCGTACCTGACCTGCTACTTCGACGACGACCTGATCGCCCACTTCCACGTGAACTGGCTGGCACCCGTCAAGATCCGGCGAACGCTGATCGGCGGCGACCGCCAGATGATCGTCTACGACGACCTGGAGCCCAGCGAGAAGGTCAAGGTCTACGACAAGGGCATCACGCTGGCCAACGGCTCCGGGGGCAACGAGGACGCGTACGACCTGCTGGTCGGCTACCGGGCCGGCGACATGCACGCGCCGCAGCTCAGCCTGACGGAGGCCCTGCGCGTGGAGGCGGAGCACTTCGTCGACTGCGCCAGGACGGGCCGCGAGCCGGTCACCGGTGGCGAGGCCGGCCTCCGGGTCGTGCGCATCCTGGAGGCCGCGACCCAGTCGCTGGCGGCGCGCGGCCACGTGGTGGAGCTCTGAGCATGCTGCCCCTGGTCGACCTGAAGGCGCAGTACCGGACCATCGAGGACGAGGTCATGGCCGCGATCCGCGGCGTGCTGGAGTCCGGCCAGTTCGTCCTCGGCCCCGAGGTCGAGGCGTTCGAGCGCGAGCTCGCCGCCCACTGCCAGGCCGCCGCGGCGGTCGGCACCAGCTCGGGCACCAGCGCGCTGCACCTGGCGCTGCTCGCGGCCGGGGTCGGCCCCGGCGACGAGGTCATCACGGTGCCGTTCACGTTCGTCGCCACCGTCGCGGCCATCGAGTACACGGGCGCGCGGCCGGTCCTGATCGACGTGCGGCCCGACTCGCTCACGATGGACCCGCAGCTCATCGAGGCCGCGATCACCCCGCGCACGCGGGCGATCGTCCCGGTGCACCTGTACGGGCAGCCCGCCGACATGCGTCCGATCCTCGACATCGCGCGGGCGCACGGCCTCCGCGTCGTCGAGGACGCGTGCCAGGCGCACGGCGCCGAGCACGAGGGCCGCCGGGTGGGCGCCCTGGGCGACCTCGGCTGCTTCAGCTTCTACCCGGGCAAGAACCTGGGCGCCTACGGCGAGGGCGGCGCCGTCGTGACCGACGACGCGGACCTCGCGGACACGATCCGGGCGCTGCGGCACTGGGGCCAGACACGCCGGTACCACCACGAGCTGAAGGGCTTCAACTACCGCCTGGAGGAGATCCAGGCCGCGATCCTGCGCGTCAAGCTGCGCCACCTCGACGACTGGACGGAGGCGCGGCGGGCGCACGCCCGGCTGTACGACCGCCTGCTGGCCGGGATGCTGGCCACCCCGGTCGAGATGCCCTACGCCCGCCACGTCTACCACGTGTACGTGGTGAGGTCGAGCGCGCGCGACCGCCTGGAGCGCACGCTCGCCGAGGCCGGTGTGCACACCGCCGTCCACTACCCGGTCCCGGTGCACCTGCAGCCGGCCTACGCCGACCTGGGCTACGGGCCGGGCGCGTTCCCGGTGGCCGAGCGGGCCGCCCACGAGGTGCTGTCGCTGCCGATGTACCCCGAGCTGACGGACCACGCGATCGACAGCGTGGCGGAGCTCGTGAGCTCACAGCGGGAGCCGGCATGGCAGAACGCGTAGTCACGGCGGTCCACGGCCTGCGCCGCACCGCACCCGACCCCGACCACGAGGTCGGCCTGGCCGACTACCTGCGGGCGACCCACGACCTGCCCCGGCTGATCGACCTCCACGCCCGCTTCGCGACGTCCGACGGCGAGTTCGACGCCATGATGCGGCGTGCGGTCTGGCGGGCCGCCTGCCGGCGGTTCGGCCACGGCGTGCGCATCGGGGCCGGGGTCGGCTTCAAGCACCTCGAGACGTTCGAGATCGGCAGCGGCGTGTTCATCGGCGCCCAGGCGTACATCCAGGGCCGGTTCGACGGCGTCTGCCGCATCGGCGACCACGTCTGGATCGGCCCGCAGGCGTACCTGGACGCCCGCGACCTGGTGCTCGAGGACTACGTCGGCTGGGGGCCCGGCGCCCGCGTGCTCGGCTCCGAGCACACGGGCGTGCCGGGCGACGTGCCGATCATCCAGACCGACCTTCGCATCGAGCCGGTCCTGGTCAGGCGCGGGGCCGACATCGGCACCGGCGCGGTGATCCTGCCCGGCGTGACCGTGGGTGAGGGGGCCATCGTCGGCGCGGGGGCAGTCGTGACGGCCGACGTGCCCGACTTCGCCATCGTCGCGGGCGTGCCGGCGCGCGTCCTGCGGTCTCGGGAGGATACGAATGCGCGGTAGTCGATGCCTCATCACCGGCGGCGCCGGGCTGGTCGGGTCGCACATCGCCGACCTGCTGGTCCGCGAGGGGGCCGGCGAGATCGTCGTGCTGGACAACCTGGTGCGAGGCAGCCGCCACAACCTGGAGTGGGCGATGGCCAACGGGCCGGTGAGGCTCGTCGTGGGCGACATCCGCGACAGGGACGCCGTCGCCGCGGCGATGCGGGGGGTGGACGTCCTGTTCCACCAGGCGGCGATCCGCATCACGCAGTGCGCGGAGGAGCCCCGCCTGGCCCTCGAGGTCCTGGTCGACGGCACGTACAACGTCCTGGAGGCCGCCCAGCAGGCCGGCGTCCGGAAGGTGGTCGCCGCGTCCAGCGCGTCCGTGTACGGGATGGCCGACCACTTCCCGACCACCGAGTCGCAGCACCCGTACGACAACCGGACCATCTACGGCGCCGCCAAGACGTTCAACGAGGGGATGCTGCGCAGCTTCGCCGAGATGTACGGCATGGACTACGTGGCGCTCCGCTACTTCAACGTGTACGGGCCGCGCATGGACGTGCACGGCGTCTACACCGAGGTCCTGATCCGCTGGATGGAGCGGATCGCGTCGGGCCGGCCGCCGCTGATCTTCGGGGACGGCAGCCAGACGATGGACTTCGTCTACATCGAGGACATCGCCAGGGCGAACGTCCTGGCCGCGAAGTCGGACGCCACCGACGAGGTGTTCAACGTCGCCAGCGGCACCGAGACGTCGCTGAGGGAGCTGGCGGAGCTGCTGATGCGCGTCATGGGCGCCGACCTGGGGATCGAGCACGCGCCCGAGCGCAAGGTCAACGCCGTGCGCCGCCGGCTGGCCAGCACGCGGGCGGCCGAGGAGCGGCTGGGCTTCCGGGCCGAGGTCGGCCTGGAGCGGGGCCTGCGCCGCCTGGTCGAGTGGTGGCAGACCGCGCACGTCCGCGAGGCGGTGGTCGCTTGATCCCGGTCGCGAAGCCGTGGCTGGGGGAGGCCGAGGCCGACGCGGCACGCCGCCCCCTGCTCTCCGGCTGGGTCACGCAGGGCCCGGAGGTGGCCGCCTTCGAGGCCGAGTTCGCGACCGCGGTCGGCGCCCCGCACGCGTGCGCGGTGTCGAACTGCACCGTGGCGCTGCACCTGGCGCTGCGGGCCGCCGGCGTGGGCGCGGGGGACGACGTCGTCACGGTGAGCCACTCGTTCATCGCCACGGCCAACGCGATCCGCTACGTGGGCGCGCGGCCGGTGTTCGTCGACGTGGAGCGGGGCACGTTCAACATGCGCACGGACCTGGTCGCGGAGGCGATCACGCCGCGGACCCGCGCCATCCTCTGCGTCCACCAGATGGGGATGCCGTGCGACCTGGCCGGGCTGGTCGAGCTCGCGCGGCGGCGGGACCTGCCGCTGATCGAGGACGCGGCCTGCGCGACCGGCTCCGAGGTCCTCTGGGCCGGCGAGTGGCAGCGCATCGGCCGGCCGCACGGCGACGTCGCCTGCTTCTCGTTCCACCCCCGCAAGCTGGTCACGACGGGCGACGGGGGCATGCTGACGACCGCCCGCGCCGACTGGGACCGCAGCTTCCGGCTCTGGCGCCAGCACGGCATGGGCGTGTCCGACACCGTCCGGCACGGCGCCGGCCAGGTCATCTTCGAGGAGTACACGGAGCTCGGCTTCAACTACCGGATGACCGACCTGCAGGCGGCGGTCGGCCGCGTCCAGCTCGGGCGGCTGCCGGCCATGCTGGAGCGGCGCCGCGTCCAGGTCGATCGCTACCGCGAGCTGCTGGCCGGCGTCGCCGGCCTGGGCCTGCCCGTCGAGCCGGCGTGGGCGCGGAGCAACTGGCAGAGCTTCTGCGTCACGCTGCCGCCGGCCTGCCCGCAGCGCGAGGTGATGCAGGCGATGCGCGACGCGGGCGTGTCGACCCGCCGGGGCATCATGTGCGCGCACCGGGAGCCGGCGTACGCGCGGGAGCCGTGGCTGGCCGGTCCCTCCGGGCTGGCGGCCGGCGAGGAGGCCCAGGACAGGGGCCTGGTCCTGCCCCTGTACCACGACCTGACGGCCGAGGAGCAGGAGACGGTCGCCGCCGCGCTGCGCGAGGCGTGCGCCGCGACGCTGGGGGCGCGGTGAGAGCCAGCGCCATGGCCGTCCCCCGGATGGAGCCCGACGAGGCGCCAGCGCCGCCGCCGCGCCTGGTCGCGGTGGGGCCGCCCCGGCCGCCGGCGCCCCCGCCGCGGGCCGTCGTCCCCGGCGCCAGCCACTTCGTCAGGACCGTCGTCAAGTTCGGGCTGGCCCAGCCGCTGACGTGGGCCAGCTCGGCCGCGCTGGCCATCATGCTGCCGCACTTCCTGGGCGACTCCAGCCTGGGCAAGCTCGGGTTCGCGATGGGCCTCACGCTGATCGCCGGCCAGTTCGCCAACCTGGGCGTGTCGGTCTACCTGACCAAGGAGGTCGCGCGGGCGCCGGAGCGGGCCGGCACGCTGACGGTCAGCGCGCTCGCCATGCGCCTGCCGCTGAGCCTGCTCGCCGCGGTGGGGGCGATCGTGATCGTCTCGCTCGGGTCGCACGGCGACCTGACCCGCGCCGTCGTGCTGATCCTGAGCGTCGGCATCCTGGTCGACGCGGTCCGTGCGGTGGTGCAGGGCACCCTCCAGGGACTGCACCGGATGACGACGCTGGCCGCCTTCCCGGCCGTCGCCGGCGCCGTCTACGCCGGCGCGGCGGCCTTCGCACTGACGCGTGGGGCGGGCGTCCTCCTGGTCGCCGTCGCCTACGTGGCCGGCCAGACGACCGGGATGGCCATCAGCGCCGTCGCGCTGTGGCGGGCCGTGCCCGGGCTGCCGCGGCCGAGCTGGCGGATGTGCCGGCTGCTCCTGATCGGCGGCCTGCCCTTCTTCGTCTGGCAGGCTGCGCTGGCGGTCTACGGGCAGGTCGACTCCGTCCTGCTCTCCTACCTGACGAACGACGCGGTCGTCGGCTGGTACGTGGCCGCCTACCGCGTGGTGACGCTGCCCATCTTCGTGCCGACCGTGCTGATGACCGTCGCCTTCCCGGCCCTGTCGGCCGCGGCCAGCGACCCGGAGCGCTTCAACCGGATCGTCCGCCAGGCCGTCCAGGTCGTCCTCCTGACGACCATGCCGATGGCGCTGGGCATCATGCTGCTCCCCGACCGCATCGTCCACGCGCTGCACTGGTCGGACTCGTTCCAGCACTCGATCCTGCCCATCGTGCTGCTCGCGCCCAGCTTCCCCCTGGTCGCGGTGGACATGATGATCGGCACCGCGCTCAACGCCCGCGACCGCCAGCGGCAGTGGGCCCTGACCGGGGTCGCCGCGGCGGTCCTGAACCCGACGCTGAACCTG
>Ga0066903_100003772_pt1 | contig 12530 bp, 11 predicted proteins | sample PanSoiMetaGPlot1_FD_67491 | JGI IMG/M metagenome (GOLD analysis project Ga0066903, IMG submission 67491) | Tropical forest soil microbial communities from Panama analyzed to predict greenhouse gas emissions - Panama Soil - Plot 1 (version 2) | ecosystem: Environmental > Terrestrial > Soil >...
CCGGGCGGCCTCCGGGTACCACTGATCCCAGCACACCAGCGCCCCGATCGAGCCGAATTGAGTAGCGAAGGCGCGAAACCCGAGGTCTCCGGGCGTGAAATAGAATTTCTCGTAGTAGAGCGGATCATCGGGGATGTGCATCTTCCGGTAGAGGCCAAGCAGCTTTCCGTCAGCATCCAGAGTCACCGCGGTGTTGTGGTACACGCCCGCGGCTCGCCGCTCGAAAACCGAGCCCACCACGCAGACGCGCGCTTCCTTGGCGACCTTGGAGAGCGCCTCCGTCGTCGGGCCGGGAACCGGCTCCGCCAAGTCGAACGCCTTAGGATCCTCGCGCTGGCAGAAGTACTGCGAGCGAAACAGCTCCGGCAAGCACACGATCTGGGCCCCCAGTCGCGCGGCCGCCTGGATTCGGTTCACCACCGATTCGAGATTTCGAGCGGGATCCACGCCGCAGCGCATCTGGATCAGGCCAATGGAGAACTTTTTGGATTCGGCCATTTGGCGGGCACCCTGCCGGGGGGAGGGGCTGCTGTCAATGTTCGCCGTCCTATCCGCCGGTCAGCGAAGGGGAAGGCGGTCGCATTTGCCTCTCGGTAGTGCCATCTTGGACTCGAAACGGATGCCGCAGGAGGGCTCGAGATGGTCAACCACATTTTGGTCGGCGTGGATGGATCCGCCGGCTCCCGCAAAGCCGCTCGATTCGCAAAGGATTTGGCTTCTCAGGCTGGTGCGCGGTTGACGCTGTTGTTCGTGATTGAGCCCCCGCGCGTGATCGCAGTCGGTCCGATGGACTCGTTTCTGGAGTTTCCCCGCTCGTCACCCGAGGAAATCGAGGCGGCGCACAAATTGCTGGACGAAGTGGCGGGCGGCAGTGTGTCCGGCAAGGTCGACAAGATGGTCGAGACTGGCACCGCCGCGGAGACGATCTGCGCCCAGGCCGAGAAGCTCAAGATCGACTTGGTGGTGGTCGGAGCGCGAGGGGTTGGTCCGCTGGGGCGATTCTTGGTCGGATCCGTCAGCGATCGTGTCGTCCACCATGCCGGTCGCTCGGTGCTGGTAGTTCGCTGAGAAGTGGGCGCCCGTGGCTCGTCAGTGACGCTGCGACTGGACGGCCGGGAAGTGACGATTTCCAATCCAGACAAGCTCTTTTTTCCAGAACGGGGGCTCACCAAGCTGCGTCTGGTTCAGTACTACCTTCAGGTGGCGGAAGGTGCGCTGCGGGGGATTCGAGATCGTCCCATCGTGCTCAAGCGCTATCCCAACGGTGTGGCGGAAGAGTTCTTTTACCAGAAGCGAGCGCCTACCCCCCGCCCTTCGTGGATCGAGACTGTGGTGATCCGATTTCCCTCCGGCAGATCCGCGGAAGAAGTGGTGGCAAACGATCCCGCATCGCTGGCGTGGGTCATCAACCTCGGCTGCATCGACTTACATCCACATCCGGTTCGGCGTTCCAACCTGCAACATCCCGACGAGTTGCGCGTCGATCTCGATCCCAGCCCGGGCAGTTCCTGGCAGCAAGTGCAACAAGTGGCGCTGCTGGTGCGAGAGGTGCTGGCCGAACATCGAATGGAGGGTTTTCCAAAGACCTCCGGCTCCCGAGGGATGCACATCGCTGTTCGGCTGCGAGCGCAATGGACGTTCTCCGAGGTCCGCCGCGCTGCCCTGGCCTTGGCCCGGGAAGTCGAAAGGCGCGCCCCTGAGATTGCCACCAGCAAGTGGTGGAAGGAGGAGCGTCACGGCGTGTTCCTCGACTACAACCAAAACGCCAAGGACCGAACCGTCGCGTCCGCTTACTCGGTTCGTCCGACTCCAGACGCTCGGGTCTCCACCCCGTTGACCTGGGAAGAGGTACCCGATGTGGACCCTAGCAACTTCACCCTGGAAACGGTTCCCTCGCGGCTGGCGTCGATTGGAGATCCAGCCGAGCAGCTCGACTCGGTGACCTGCGACTTGGCGCCGTTGCTCGAACTTTCTGCCCGGCAGGAAACCGCCGGCTTGGGCGATGCTCCTTGGCCGCCCCACTACGAGAAGCAGCTCGGCGAACCGCCGCGCGTTCAACCTTCACGACGGAAAAAGTCTTGAGTGGCCCTACTTTCCAGGGGCGAGGTCCTTAACCTTCTTTTCCAACTCGGCCACTCGCTCCTGAAGTTTTTCGAGTTGCTTGTGAACGCCGTGTCCAAACTCGTCGATCCAAAACCCATCCTCTGGGAAACGCATCCCGAGCATACCCGAGCGTTCCTTCACGGTGGCGGTCAGGGTTTTTCGAGACTTGTCGCGAATCACCACCACGTTCGCCTTCTGGCCGGCCTCCTTCTTCGCCAGCGATTCTCGGATGTCTCGGGTGTCGGCCACTTTTGCGCCCTCGATTTCGACGATCACATCGCCGGCTTTGACCCCCGCCTCCGAAGCCGCGCTGTCCGGCTCAACCTTGTTCACCAGGACTCCGGAATCCGCGGGGGCGCCCAGCATTTCCCGAACTTCCTTGGAGATCTCCAGCGCTTGAACGCCAAGGTGGCTGCCTCCAAAGCGGATCACCCAGCCTTTTTCATGTTTTTTCGGTTCCGATTTGTCGTCAGACGCCGCACGGGTTGTTCCAGCCAGCAACAGCAGCCCAATGCCAAGAGCGATTCGTTGCATTACAATCTCCTTTGCTTCAAACACGGACCCGAATCCCGAGCGTGGCGCGGATAGTGGGATCCGTTTTCCGCGCCCGAAAAGTGAATTTTGGGGGGCTTTTCAGGGCTCGGCGCCACGCCCGGGATCGGGACCGCAGCATCTCAACCTTGTAGCTACGCCTCATGTTCCCGGCCATTGCATTCCCCGAACAAGCCCGATAGTCCCACCGCATGAGCGATGAATCGCCCGTTGCTCCTTCGCTGGCCGAAATCCGCGACGCCCGCGAGCGGTTGATCCCATGGATCCGTCGGACACCAGTTTGGCAGTGTCAGGGTCCAAGGTTGACCGAGGCTTTGGGGCCCAAAACCGAGGTCTTCCTCAAGCTGGAGTTGTTCCAGTTTGCCGGTAGCTTCAAGGTGCGGGGTGCGCTCTGCGTGATGCTCGCCTTGCCCGATGCCGCACTGAAGCGCGGCGTTACCGCAGTGAGCGCAGGTAACCACGCAATGGCGGTGGGGTACGCGGCGAAGGTTCTTGGCACCACCGCGAAGGTGGTGATGCCCAAAAACGCCAATCCAGCCCGGGTAGCAGGGTGCAAGGCCTTTGGCGCTGAGGTGGAGTTGGTGGAAGACGTTCACCGAGCGTTCGAGCGAGTTCACGAGATTGAGGCCCAGGAGGGACGCAGCTTTGTGCATCCCTTCGAAGGTCCGCTCACCGCGCTCGGTACCGCGACGTTGGGTCACGAGCTGTGCGAGCAGGTCCCGAATCTCGACGCCGTCATCATCCCCATCGGTGGCGGCGGGCTGTGCGCCGGAGTGGCCACGGCGGTCAAGAGACTGCAACCCAAGTGCGAGGTCTTCGGGGTCGAGCCTGAGGGCGCCGACACCATGCACCGCAGCTTTGCCTCGGGAAAGCCGGAGGCAATCGATGGAGTTCGAACGATTGCCGACAGCTTGGGTGCTCCGTATGCGGCGCCCTACAGTTTTGCGCTTTGCCGCCGCTACGTCGATCGGCTGACTCTTGTCGACGACGATGCGCTGCGGCGGGCCATGGCCTTTCTGTTCCACGAAGCGAAGCTCGCGGTGGAACCGGCGGGCGCTGCCGCTACGGCGGCCTTAATGGGCCCCTTACGGGGGCATCTTCGGGGAAAGCGCGTCGCGCTCATCGTCTGTGGGACAAACATCGATGTGACGACTTTTACGGCGTACCTGACCGCGGGCCAGGAGGATCCGCAGCCGGTGGGGCCTGACCGATCGCGATGAACAGGCCACCTTCGCGCCAAAGCGTCGCCATCCAGCTCAGCTGAACCAGCCACTCCTCGAAGGTCCAGCTATCCTCAGCTGCTGAAAACAGGCTCTGCCCCGCCGAGCCATCCAGCACCGAGCTGGGAAATGTCCGCAGATACTGGAGGCCGTTTTGCGCAAACCAGCGCCTCACTTGGCGCACGGTGTGGCGGTGTTCCTCCGGGTGACGGTACTGGTCTCGAATCCATGCATTTCGCCGAGCCGGATCCGTCCCGCGCTCGGTTAGAACCGGATCCAGCGGGAACCAACGAAAGCCGCTTGCCCGCGATAACCCGCGTCGGAGTCGATGGGGCAATCGAGCAAACGCGTTGTAAAGCCCCACCACCACGAACCCCCCGGGTTTCACCAATCGCGACAGGCAGGCGAATGACGCCGCCGGGTCGGGCGTGTGGTGGAGCACGCCTAGGGAGCAGACCACGTCGAAGGCCTCCGCCTGAAGACCGGGCCGTCGCAGATCGGTCTCGACGAAAAGCACGCCGCAGACGCCCATCTTTTGCGCTGCTGCGGCCGCAAGCTCGAGCGACGCTCGCGCGAGGTCGGCCGCCACTACCCGCCGCTCGCCGTTCGCCAAGAAGAGCGACATCTGACCGGTTCCACAGCCCAGCTCCAGCACCGTGGCCCGTGCGGGGATGGCGGCGTCGAGCTGTCGCGCGAAATCGCTGCGCTGGCCGCGTGCCCGAAGGGCGGCGAAGTCCTCGCGCGGCGAATAGCCCGGAAACGGCGCCGCTTCGTAGAAGCGCCGCACTCGCTCGGTCTTCGAGTCTAGGGGAAGCAGCAGCCGCGGGATGCCGCCTGGACTTTCGTATTGTGCGCCACATTGCTGGCACCCCAGATCGGCCAAGGAACCGAGGCAGCGCGGACAAGCGAGCAGGGAGCGGCACTCGGCCGGCTCCATCATCCAACCGCCTCGAGGAGAGGAAGCGAGGACGCTGATGCCGTCTTCGAGACCAGGTACGATCCAGCGGCGAGCACGTCGATGTCGCAGCGGCGGAACGTGGAGTAGGCCTCGAGAGCGGTGTTGACGATGGGTTCGCCCGCCACATTGAACGAGGTATTGAGAAGCACCGGTACGCCGCTTTTGGCTCCGTACGCCTGCAGCAGCGCGTGGAGGCGGGGCGCCATCGACGCGTCCACCACTTGCACCCGAGCCGTGCCGTCCACGTGGGTGACGGCCGAAAGGTGTTGCCGCCACTCGGAGCGAACCGGGAAAACGCCGGACATGAAGCGCCCGAGTCGTTCGCCTCCACGTGGAAGCTCGAAGAAGCGGTGCGCGACTTCAGCCGGGACCGCAGGCGCGAACGGGCGAAACTCTTCTCGGAACTTCACGCTGCGGTTGAGGCGCTCGCGAATTTGCGTCGGAGCCGGAGCCGCCAGAATGCTTCGATGTCCCAGTGCGCGGGGCCCAAGCTCGCAGGCCCCCTCCATCCAGCCGACGATCCGACCGTGGCAGAGCCTCTGCGCGACCTGATCGAGAAATTCTGCGTCGTCGCTAAACTCCCGCAGAGGAAATCCATCCTCCTTAGCTACCCGCGCCAATTCGTTCGCATCCACCGTCGGCCCCCAGAACGGATGGTCGGGCACCTCTCGGTGCGGTTGCTTGAAGGAGATGCGGTCCGCCCATAAGGCCGCGCCGAGAGCGCAACCCGCGTCACCGGGGGCGGGCGGCACAAAGACCCTCTCGAATCCGGATTCCCGAAGAATGCGGGCGTTGGCGCACCCGTTGAGAGCCACGCCTCCCCCGAGGCAGAGATCGCCAAGTCCGGTCTCTTGATGCAGCTGCTTGGCCATGTCCACCAGGACGTCCTCGAGCACGCGCTGAACGCTGGCCGCGATGTTCGCAAAGCGCCGGCCTTCGGAGCTCTTCAAGTCGATCGGCGCGTCAGCGGCCCGCGCCGGACCGAACAGATCCAGGAAGCGCCGCGAGTACGAACGGGTGGCGGACGAGTGGAAGTCAAAGAAGTCGAGATCGAGTTGAAACGCTCCGTCGGCTGTTCGGCGGATCAACCGATGCACCGCATCGAGCATCAGCGGCTCGCCGAACGCCGCCAGCCCCATCACCTTGTATTCCCCCTCGTTGACGCGGAACCCGAGGTAGGCGGTGAAAGTCGAGTAGAGCATCCCGAGGGAATGAGGAAAGCGGATCTCACGCGAGAGGTTGATCTCGGTCTCTCCGGCTGCCCCTTTGCGGCCTCGGCCGCACGTTGCCGTGGCCCATTCTCCCACTCCATCGGCGGTCAAAATCGCGGCTTCGGGCGTTGGCGCCGTCAGGAATGAGGCCGCCGCATGCGCTTCATGGTGCTGGGTGAAAAGGATTCGACCGAATGGAAACCCGAGGTGGGAGGCGATGGTGCCCTTGATCCACAGCTTCTGGCCGAGGGCATTACGCATCGCGAGCGGAAAACTCCTCCAGGAGCGCGGAAAGGCGCGCAGCGCGCAGGTGAGAATCCTCTCGAATTTGAGGAACGGTTTCTCATAGAAGACCACGGCGTCGAGTTGCCGCGGCTCCAACCCGGCGGACTCCAGGCACCCGTCAATGGCGTTCATGGGAAACATCGCGTCGCCTTTGCGCCGCGAAAGTCGCTCCTCCTGGACCGCGAATCGCGGGATGCCATCCACCACCAGCGCGGCGGCGGAGTCATGGTAATGGGCGGAAATTCCGAGAATCTTCATCGCTCAGTATTGGCTCTTGAGGGAGCTGGCCGGCGGGCGCGTCCACCAGCCTCGCTGCTCCTTCTGGGCGGCCCTTTTTGCCAAAAGGGCGAAAGGCGGGAGTAGGACGAAGTATTGGACCAAGAGCAGCACGGTTCCGATCGCGCCGGCCAGCGCCACCATCAGCCGAAGGTACGCCCTCCACAGCCTGCCAAGCCGCGCTTGCCACAGTCGCCATCCGTGGCGGCGAGGCGAAACCCGCACCAGCTGCTTGTAGGTGTATGCCATGTGGAACGCCTCGTCCTGCAAGACTTCCCTGAATACCGCCTGGGTGGCTCGATCGGACTCGAGGACCTCTTGGTAAATGCGGAAGCGACCCGCGGCCGCTTTCTCGGAAAGGTGCAGGAACGCGAGCAGGGCATCCTGAGGGCCGGCTTCGATTTGCAGCTCATCGAGCCCGCGTTCTCCCGGCGAGAGCCAGTTGGCTTCAAACCGCGGAGTGGAACCTCCGTTCTGGGTGCCGCTCAGGGCAAGGGCGCGGTCGCGAAACAGCCGAGCATGTCGAAACTCATCGAGCGCATGCCGCAGGTAGAGTTGACGCAGCAGCGCGTCCTCGGTCAGCTCCGCGGCGCGCGAAAGGTCCTGTCCCCCGCTGGCTTCAGTGTCGGCAAACCGCAGCAACTTCTTGGCGCGCCGCTGTGGATTTCGCCACACCCAGCGGTGAAGCGGGCGGAGCAGGCGATCCAGGGGTGAGGGGCGTACGCTAACCATCGGGCTACCGAGTTCGGCCTGGCCAGCGTTCTACAACGTTGCTCCACAAGATGTCGCCCGGCGCCCGCGAGCCCCTGAAACCAACACCGCACCGGGCGACATCCTGAGGAAACTTCTTCTTTCTTAGAGACCGAGAGCTCGTCGCACGAGGCTTCTGCGTCCGTTGGAGGCCGCCACCGGACCCATCGGCGGCTGCATGAATCCGACGTCCTCCCGGCCAGCCCAGTTGACGATGTTGGGGAATACCATCGCCAAGTCGCTCAGTGGCACGCCGTACCACAGCGCCAAGGTGGCGGCATATTGGTCAACGGAGATTTGAGGAAGAAAGCGCCCTCGTGCTCCCGAGCCGTTGTCTACGTCGTCGTCCCCGCCCAGGGTAAAGCTCGGGAAGGTTCCGTAGAAGTCCCCTCCGTTCACGGCTCCTCCCATTACGAATTGGTGACCACCCCACGCATGGTCAGTACCGGGGGTTGTCCCCGCATCGCCGAAGTTCGGCTTGAGCGTCCGGCTGAAGTCAGAAATCGTGAAGCTGGTAACCTGGTTGGCCAGGTTCAGCTCAGTATCAATGCAGGTGTAGAACGCCGACATCGCCGAGCTGACTTGGTTCCACAGAGTGGCCTGCTGGCCTGTTTCTTTACCCTGGTTGTTGTGGGTATCGAACCCGCCGATCCCCACGAAAAAGATCTGCCGCTGAAGCCCCAATGCTTGAGGGTCGGCGCCGATCTTAATCATCTTCGCTACCTGCTTTAGCTGGTTGGCGAAGCCCGTGTTCGGGAAAGACGAGCTGATCGTGGGATCGCCGACATCGCGAAGTCGTTGCATATTGGTCAGTGCGTCAAACACCAAGTTCCCGCTGTTTTGCACGATCGTCCGCGAGCCGTCGGCCCGCTCGATATTCACGAGCTGACCAATCTCTGGATAGGGACGTGTCACCGTAAGCACCTGGTCGATGCGCGTCGGGGCGGCGCCGATGATCAGCGGCCGAGTGCGTACCCCGGCGCTGAACACCTGCACGCCGTTGATCGAAGTCACGACCGGAAACGTCTGCCTACTACGGAAATAATCCGCTAGGAGTCCTCCCCAGCCTCCGCTGGCGTGTCCTTGGGCAAACGAGGTCTGCTGGGCAGTCTGTTGGTCTGAGTGCGAAAATAGTTGATACGGACGCCCGACTCCACTCTCGTACTGAGGTCGGGTAAGCGGCTGCATCAACGTGCCGGTGTTCACCACGATTGCAACTTTGCCCTGTCCCCAAAGGTCGTGGAGGCCGGTCAGACTCGGGTGTAACCCGAAGATGCGGCCCTGCTGGCTGGGCGGAGTGATTTGCAGCAGCAACCCCTGATCAATGGCCAAGTTGTATGGATTACGGATGTCAAAGTACTGTTGGTAGTTGTCGTCCGCTGGAATGACGATGTTGTTGGAGTCATTACCGCCAAACAGGAAGACACAAACCAGGGCCTTGTAGTCGGTCGGATCGTTTGGCTTGGCCAGGGCATTGACCAGGAACATCTTATCCAACCCGCGCACCATCGCGGTGGCCGCCAGGGTCCCACAAGCCGTGTTGCGAAGAAATTCTCGTCGTGTCTGAGCCATGGCGATTACCTCTGCACCTGGTAGGAGGAAGACGTTGCAATCAGATAGACGGCGTACTGAGCCATCTGGAATGGGTCGGAAATTCCTGAGACCGCATTGAGCACCACGGCTCGCATGTCGTCCGACATTGATCCGTGAAGCATCAGGGTGTTGAGCGAGCTCACCAGGTTGTCGGGGCCGTTCGCCGCATACACGACCATTTGGTCCGGGATAATGCTCGTTCCCAAAGGCCGGTTCGAGTCGGGAGGAATGCCGGTGTAGACGAGCGCATTCACCAGATTGATTCGCGCCAGCGCGTTAGCCGAGCCCTGGATCGCGAACTCCGGACCCACCAGGTCTCCGCCGAGCGGGAATAACGGCGAGTAGAAGTTGAACACTGTGGGCGAGCGGAAGACGTCTTCGTCCAAGCGAAGGTTGGACGGCAGGAAGCTTTCCCCGAGAACGAAATCCGTGGCCGGAAAATCGGTGTTGAAGGTTCGAAGCAACGTGGTGATTGCCAACACTGGCTCGCGCAGTTTTCCGAAGTCCTGACCGGGAGGATTGCGGGCCTCTTGGTCCAAAAGGATCGCCTTGATCACCGCCCGGAGGTCTCCGCGAACCCCTGACCCGTTGTCCTGAAATACACGGACGACCCGAGTGACGTAGTCGCGGCTGGGATTGCTGGTCACCAGCTTTTGAATCAGCTGCTTGACGATGAAGGGAGGCAAATTGTGGTTGTAGAAGATGTTGTCCAGCCCCTGGTTTAGGTCATCCGGGCCCATTTGGTTCGCCGGTAGCACAACCCGATCCGGCGAGCGGATGTCGACCAGCAACGTTTTGGCGTCGTGGTTGTGCAGAGACTCGGTCAGCACCATCGGGTTGCGCCAGTTCGGATAATTGGGGACGTCCGGTGCTGCAAAATTCCAGCCGGTGAAAACCTTGGCGAAGTTGACGATGTCATCCTGGTTGTAGCTCGGGATCCGCTGGCCAGAATCATCGAGCATCGGAGTGCCGTCGTCGTTGAGCTCGTCAAGGCCCACGCAAAAGAGCTGCAGGATTTCCCGGGCGTAGTTCTCGTTCGGCGTTGCTCCCCTGTTCCCAGCCATGTCCAGGTACCGGCCCATGCCCGGGCTCAGGGTGATGTCGTACATCAGCTGGCGATAGCTGGCGAAAGCGTCCTGGTCGAGCACCGAGAGGTAATAGGCCATCCACCCGCTCTGGAAGTTGTCTACCACCAGCGCCGAGATCACCCAGATCTGGTCGAGCGCGAAAATAACCCGCAGTCGCAGCTGGTCGGGCGACAGGAGAGCTCGACGGTAGAACTCATTTTGGATCGAGTACATCGTGTACCAGTTTCGAGTGCAGGTGGTGCAACCGGTGGGATTGCAAGGATTGTTGGGCCCTTGGGTCGGATCCGACGGGCACAGCCCATAGTCGGTCCAGCCGGTGCTGGGCATGGTGAGCTGCTCTTCCAAAAACGCATCGAACCCGATGTCCTGAACGTGCTGGATCAGGGCGGGATTGGGCCCGAACGTAGATTGCTCGAGGAAGCGAACTGCTTCCTCGGCTGTGGGTTGAGCCGAGCTCAACCGGGGCAGACCCGCTAGGGCGAGTCCCACAGCTAGACACAGATGCAACCAGGACTGCTGCTTACTCATGGCGTTACTCCCTCCTTGTGAAGCCAAAGCTCTACTCGATTGCGCGAGCGCACCAAGACAAGAAAAGCAGCGTGAACCTTCCTGGATGGCCAGCGACGTCCCCCTGACGATTGCGCATACGCTCGCGGGCGATGACACCCCGTATCTTTGGAAAGGTTAAGAATATTTCGCCGCAAACCGATGGTGACTCGCAACACGCCCGAGGCTAAGGTGTCAGCGGATTGACGAAACGGAGGCGTCATGCGGGTTAGGAAGCTCTTTCAGGTTTTGGTGCTCGGGGGAGCCGCCCTGGCTACCAGCGCTGGAACCTGCAGCAGCGCGAGCGGGCCGCCGAATATCGGAGCCAACAAAGCAGACGGGGGGATGGGGCAAGGAGGTCACAAAGATGCCGGTGTCGAAAAGGGCGGAGGAACCCCAGGCTGGTAGCCGGCGCCCATACCCGCAATGCCCGGAGAACCTTCGGCCAGTCGCGGTCGAGGCGTGGGTATTTCGCTGGCAGGTGGAGTTGGACGCTGAGGTTCGCTTCGCCCGCCTAAGCCAACGGTTGGCGAACCTGGGTGGCCCAAAACTGCTGGCGGAATTGGCCCAGCGCGCCTCCGACGACGAGCGTCGGCACGCGACGCTGTGCCTCGAGGTGGCCCAAGAGTATGGATACCCGGGGCGAGCGGCCACCTCGCCAGTGACGGTCCCAGAAATCGCGCCGAGGCGACTTTCGGAAAGGCAGAAGGTCCTCTACGAGCTGGTCGCCTCCTGCTGCATCACAGAAACCGAAAGCATGAGCGTGCTCACCACGTTGCTTCAGGCTGCGAAAGGCCAGTGGATGAAGTCGGTGCTGCAGGAAATCGCGCGCGACGAGGTGTCCCACAGCCGACTGGGATGGGCCTTCCTGGCGAGCGAACACGCCGCGGGAAGCGTCAAGTTTCTGGGCTCGCTGATACCGGACATGTTGGAGGGCACTGTAACCGAGGGACTGTTCGCTCGCGTCAAACCCTATTTGGAGGACCCGGAACTGTTGCAGCACGGCGTGCTTCCGCACTCGACCAAGCGTTCCATTTTCGTTCAGACGCTCAGGGACGTGGTGTTTCCGGGGCTGGAGTACCACGCGGTGGACACCGAACCGGCCCGAGCTTGGCTGAGCCAGAAGATGGAGAACCTCGCGCAGCCGACCTAGCTTCGGCGTAAGCTGCACTCCGAGAATGCAAGGTCCGCAAAGTACGCTCTCCCACCTCGAGTGCACCGGGTGCGGCCGCACCGTCGACGCGGATCGGATCCAAACCTTATGCCCCAGCTGCAACAAGGTCCTCTACGCGCGGTACGATCTCGAGCGCGCTTCGAAGACGCTGACGCGCGAAAACGTTCGCAATCGGCCGCGAGGGATGTGGCGCTGGAGAGAGATCCTTCCGGTGCGGTTGGACCGCTACATCGTCACCCTCGGCGAAGGTGATACTCCGCTTCTGCCGGCTCCTCGCCTCGGTGCGCAGCTTGGCTTTTCGGCTCTGTACATCAAGGAGGAAGGGCTCAATCCCACCGGCTCCTTCAAGGCGCGAGGGCTTTCGGCCGCGCTGTCGCGCAACCTCGAGCTGGGAGCCAAGGAGTTCGCCATCCCATCGGCGGGAAACGCGGGTTCGGCGCTTGCCGCATACGGGGCTCGAGCCGGAGTGCCGGTGCATGTCTACATGCCGGTCGATACGCCGAGCTTGAACCAGAAAGAAGGGGCAATCTACGGCGCGAACGTGACTTTGGTGCGCGGCCTGATCAACGACTGCGGCGCAATCGTCCGACAGCGGGCCGTGGCCGCCGGCTGGTTCGACATCTCGACGCTGAAAGAGCCCTACCGAGCCGAGGGCAAGAAAACGATGGGCCTGGAGCTCGCCGAGCAATTCGGCTGGGACGTTCCCGATGTGATTGTCTACCCGACCGGCGGTGGCACCGGGGTGGTGGGGATTTGGAAGGGGTTCGACGAGCT
>Ga0066903_100003773_pt1 | contig 12529 bp, 9 predicted proteins | sample PanSoiMetaGPlot1_FD_67491 | JGI IMG/M metagenome (GOLD analysis project Ga0066903, IMG submission 67491) | Tropical forest soil microbial communities from Panama analyzed to predict greenhouse gas emissions - Panama Soil - Plot 1 (version 2) | ecosystem: Environmental > Terrestrial > Soil >...
TCGACGCCGGCGCGCTCGAAGATCTCGATCGTCCGCCTCGCGAAGGCGCGCGCCTCGTCGACCCGTCCGGCGTGCAGCGCGAGCGCGCCGCAGCAGCCCTGGCCGGCGGGCGCGACGACGTCGCAGCCTTCGGCGGCGAGGACCTCGACGCTGGCGGCATTCGTTTGCGGAAAGACGAGTCGCTGGACGCAGCCGGTCAGCAAACCGACGGTCATCCGCTTGTCGCCGCGCGCGGGCGTACGCTCCGGAACGCGCGCGAAGAGCGATCGCCACGTCACCGGCGGTGCGAGCGACAGGGCGGCCCGAATCCGCGTGAACAATCCCGGCTTCTGGAGCGCGAAGGCTCCAGCCGAGCGCGAGTCGTCGCCGCGGATATCGGTCGCCTTCAAGGCTCGTGCTCCTGCCGATTCGGTGGCCGGCGGGCGTGACGGAAGTAGTGCGAGCGGCATCAGCGCGAGCCGCGCGCGCGCGGGATACGGGAGGACCGCGAAAATCGCTGCGCGGAACAGACGGTCGCCAACCGTGCGTTGGTGGCGGCGTTCGATCTGCGCGCGCGTGGCTTCGATGAGCGGCGCGTACTGCACGCCGGAGGGGCACGCGGTGACGCACGCCATGCAGCCGAGGCATGCGTCGAAATGCCGGACGAACGGCGCGGTCATCGCCGCCCGGCCGTCCAGGCCGGCGTTCATCAGATAGATGCGCCCGCGCGGCGAATCCATCTCCTCGCCCCACAGCATGTAGGTCGGACACGACGGCAGACAGAAGCCGCAGTGCACGCACGTGTCGATCAGCGCGCGATCCGGTGGGTGCCTGCCGTCGAACGCCCCGCTCACGTCGGCACCCCGGGTCACAGCGGCCCTCTCCCGGCGTTGAGGACGTTGTGCGGATCGAGCGTTCGCTTCAGCGCGTCGAAGAGCTTCTGCCGGTCGCCGTGCGATCCCCAGACGTCGACCCGCGACTTCAGCTCGTCGGATCCGCGAACGATCACGACGTTGCCGACGAGGGACGAGGCGCGGAGCATCTCAATCGCTCGCACTTGCGCTTCGACGTCGCCGCCGATTCGCACGAGTCCCGCGCCGATCGCGGCGCGGCCCATCAGCTCGCCCGCAGCCCCGAAGGGCTGCGCCACACCACCCGCGTCTGGAGCGCAGGCGTTCAGGGCTGCGAGCACGGCATCGATGTTCGCCGGCAGCCAGCTGACGCGCACGATCGCCCCGTCGCCGGCGAACATCCGCTGCGAATGCTCCCGCCACACGTCCTGTTCGGCCGCGCCGTCGACGATCGTGAAGCGTGCATCGGGCGGCGCGGCGTCCCTGATGCCGGCCGACGCTTGAGCGATTTGCGCGTCGACGACGGCCGGGAGCGATGCAAAGCGCAGCAGGACGTGCCGCCCTCCGCGCGCGCCGATCTCGAACGCGATCGGCTCGAGCTGGCTGCTCATCACGGCTGTGACAATCGGCGCCAACCTCGTGCCCTCGGACAGATCGATCCGCAGCGTCTTCGATGCCGCGGGGATCGGCGCGAGCTTGAACGTCGCGCTCACGATTGCGGCGAGGCTGCCGAACGATCCGGCGACGAGCTTCGACAGATCGTAGCCGGCGACGTTCTTCACGACCTGCCCGCCGGCTTTGGCGAGCACGCCGTCGGTCGTCGCGAGCTGGATGCCGATGACGAGATCGCGCGGCGTGCCGTAGCGGTGGCGCAGCGGCCCGCTGTCGTTGGTCGCGAGGATGCCGCCGATTGTCGCCTCGTCCGCGCGCGGCGGGTCGAGCGGGAGCCACTGGCCGTGCCGCGCGAGCCCACGGTTCACGTCGCGCAGCGTGGCGCCGGCCTCGACCGTCGCGGTCATGTCGCCATGCTGGTGCGCCAGGATCCGGTTGAGACCGCGCATGTCGAGCACGACATCGACGCGGCGGGCGGGCCGTCCCCAGTCGCGCTTCGTTCCCGCGCCGCCGATCACGATCGACTGACGCGCATCGGCCGCGCGCTTCAGCGCCTCGGCCACTTCAAGACCCGTGCGCGGCTCCAGCACCAGCGCGTCGCTCACAGGCGATCGGCGAGCCCCGCGGCCTCGGCGGGGTGCTGACGATAGGGTCCAGGAACTTCGCCGCAGAGCCGCGGCGTGGGGAACACCTTGCCGGGGTTGGAGAGCCGGCGCGGGTCGAATGCGGCGCGCACGCGCTGCATCAGCGCCAGATCCTCGGCCGCGAACATCATCGGCATGTACTGCGCCTTGTCGGCGCCGATGCCGTGCTCGCCTGTCAGCGAGCCGCCGGCGTCGATGCAATAGGTCAGGATTTCCGCCGCGACCTCCACCGCTTTGGCCGCCTCGCCCGGCACGCGCTCGTCGTAGCAGATGAGCGGATGCAGATTCCCGTCGCCGGCGTGGAACACGTTGCCGATGCGCAGCCCCGACCGCCGTTCGAGCTGGCGGATCCGGTTCAGCACTTCCGGCAGCTTCGTCCGCGGCACGACGCCGTCCTGGACGTAATAGTTCGGCGACACGCGTCCCATCGCCGCGAACGCGGCCTTGCGGCCCCTCCAGATCCGCGCCCGCTGCTCGTCGTTGTCCGCCACGTCGATCGTCGTGGCGCCGTGCCGCCGGCACGTCTGTACCACGAGGTCGAACAGGGCCTGGACCTCTGCGACCGGACCGTCGAGCTCCACGATGAGCACTGTGTCGGCCGGCGGAAAATTCGGATGCACCGCCGCTTCGGCGGCGCGAATCGCCAGGGCATCCATCATCTCGACGGCCGCCGGAACGATGCCGGCGCCGATGAGATCCGACACGACGGCGCCGCCCGCGTCGATCGTGTCGAACGCCGCGAGCAGTGTCTGAACGGCCTCGGGCCGGCGCAGAATGCGCACGGTGATGCTGGTCACGACGGCCAGCGTGCCTTCGGAGCCGACGACGAGACCGAGGAGATCGGGGCCTGGGGTGTCGGCGAGCGTTCCGCCGAGATGGACGATCTCGCCGTCGGGCAGCACCGCCTCGACGCCGAGCACGTGGTGCACGGTGAATCCGTACTTCAGGCAGTGCGCGCCGCCCGAGTTTTCCGCGACGTTGCCGCCGATCGAACAGACCTGCTGGCTCGACGGGTCGGGCGCGTAGTAGTAACCGAACGGCGCCACCTGACGTGTGATCTCGAGGTTCGTCACCCCTGGCTCGACCGAAACGCGCTGGTTCTCGATGTCGACCGACAGCACGCGGTTCAGACGCGACAGCGCGATGACGAGTCCGCCGGGCACCGGAAGCGCGCCGCCCGACAGCCCGGTTCCGTGGCCCCGCGCGACGAACGGCACGCCCGCGCGGGCACAGAGCCGGACAACCGACTGCACCTCCGCGGCCGAGCCCGGGAGGACGACGGCTGCCGGCGATTCGCGGAGGTGGGGCAGCGCGTCGCACTCGTAGGTCAGCAGCTCGAGCGCGTCGTCCAGAACGTTGCAATCGCCGACAATTCGCCGCAGCTCGTCGAGAAACCCGCGGTCCATTTTGCGAACGTGGTGACCCTTTCCCGCCTCCGCTCGTCGGATCTCCACCGCGCGTCGGCGAGGCCTCGCCGTGGCGCCTTTAGGCGCGCCGGAGGGAGGAGTGCCGCCAGTATAATCCGCACATCCCGTTGGCTTGCTGGAGGACTCATGGGCAAGCGCAAGATCTCCCGTCGCCAGTTTCTCGAGGGGACCGGCACGGTCCTGACCGTTGCCGCGTCAGCGCCTGTGCTCCGGGCGCAGCCGTCCGCGGCGCCGCCGCCGGCGCGCACGGCGATCGCGCTGACGCTCAACGGCGCGGCGAAGACGATTGAGGTCGACGATCGCTGGACGCTTGCCGAAGCGCTGCGCGATCACCTCGGTCTGACCGGCACGAAGATCGGCTGCGACCGCGGGGAGTGCGGCGCGTGCACGGTGCTGATGGACGGCAGGCCGGTCTACTCCTGCAGCCAGCTCGCCGTCTGGATGGACGGCCGATCGATTCAGACGGTCGAGGGCCTGGTGAAAAACGGCCAGCTGAGCGCGCTCCAGCGGTCATTCATCGCCCACGACGCACCGCAGTGCGGCTTCTGCACGTCGGGTCAGCTGATGAGCGCGACCGCGCTCGTCAACGCCGTTCCCAAACCAACCGTCGAGCAGGCGCGCGCGGCGATGACCGGGAACATCTGCCGATGCTCGAACTACAACCATTACGTCGCCGCGACGGTGGCAGCCGCGGGGCGCTCGGCTGAAAGCCTCGCGGTCCACCAGAAACTGTCCTCGGCCGATTCGCCGGTCGGCGCGCTGAAGACGGTCGGCCACGACACCACCCGCATCGACGCCGTCGAGCGCGTCTCCGGCGGCGCGAAGTACACGGGCGACGTCATGCTGCCTGGCATGCTCTACGCGCGCGTGCTCCGAAGCCCGCACCCGCACGCGCGCATCAAGCGGATCGACGCGTCCAGAGCGAAGACGCTGGCCGGCGTGAGAGCGATCGTCACGCACGAGAACTGCCACGTGGTCTGGGGCGCCGGCTCGATCTCGGGCGGCGCGCAGTACAACGACGAGATCAAGAAAATCACCATGCACCGCCGCTACGCGTTCAACAACCCCGTGCGCTTCGTTGGCGAGCCGGTCGCAGCGGTCGCCGCTGTCGACCGGCACACGGCCGAAGAAGCGCTCCACCTCATCACCGTCGAGTACGAGCCGCTGCCCTTCGTCCTCGATCCCGAAGACGCGCTGAAGGCCGACGCCGTCAAGATCTGGCCCGAGGGCAACCTGTCGCCGACCGCGCGGAACGAAATCCAGCCGCTCGGGCAGAAGCGCGGCAGCGTCGAGAACGGGTTCAAGAGCGCCGATCGCGTGTTCGAGGATCGCTACTCGACGAGCTTCGTGCACAACGCGCAGATGGAGCCGCGCGCCTCGGTCGCGCAATGGGAGGGCGACAAGCTGACCGTCTACACGCCGACCGGCGGCGTCGCCAACTGCCGCACGGACATGGCGCGCGACCTCGGCATCCCGCCCGAAAAAGTCCGCGTCGTCTCGCGGTTCATGGGCGGCAACTTCGGGAACAAGAACCAGAACCAGGATGCCGATCTGATCGCCGCTTCGCTGGCGAAGGAAGCGGGCGCGCCGGTGAAGCTCGAGCTGTCACGCAAGGAAGACTTCGTCGGCGTCCACGGCCGGTGGCCCACCGTGCAGTACTACAAGGTCGGCGTAAAGAACGACGGGACCCTGACGGCCATCCAGCTGCGGGGCTACAGCGGCATGGGGCCGTATCGCAAGAACAGCGGCAACATCGCCGGCGTCGAGATCTATCAGTGCCCGAACATCGAGACGTCGATCTCTCCCGTCTACACGAACCGCACCGTGTCGGGCAACTTCCGCGGTCCCGAGTACCCGCAGGGCTTCTTCGGCATCCAGTCGATGATGGACGACGTCGCCGCGCAGATGAACATGGATCCCGTCGAGTTCATCCTCAGGAACATGACGCGGAAGGCGGGCGATCAGCTGCCTTACACGACCTATTCGCTCGAGGAGTGCATCAGGAAGGGCGCCGACGCATTCGAGTGGAAAAAGCGCTGGAAACAGGTGCCCGGTTCCGATCCGGGACCGATCAAGCGCGGCGCCGGCGTGTCGTTCATGGCGTTTCGCGCGGGGCTCGGCCGCAGCAACGCGGTCGTGCGCGTCGACGGCAACGGCAAGTACTGGGTCCACGTCGGCGTCACCGACGTCGGCGGCGGCGCGAAGACGACGATGGGGCTCATCGCGGCGGAGGAGCTGGGCATTCCGCTGTCGAAGCTCGAGGTCGTCTGGGGCGATACCGATCGCTGCCCGTACTCGGTCGGCGAATCGGGCAGCCGCACGACGATCATGACGGGCTACGCGGTCGTCGAAGCCGCGCGCGATCTGAAGAAGCAGATCGCCGAGAAAGGGATGCCGAAGGGCGACGAGGTCCTGATCGGATCGGCAGCGCCGAGCCCGACGCTGCAGGGAAAAGTTCGCAGTACGTTCGGCGCGCACTTCGTCGAAGTGGAAGTCGACGCCGAGCTCGGGCGGGCGCGCGTCACCAGGTATCTCGCCGTGCACGACTGCGGGCGCATCATCAACCCGCTCACCGCGCGGAGTCAGATCAAAGGCGGCGCGACGCAGGGCATCGGCATGGCGCTGCACGAGGATCTGCTGTACGACCGGCGCAGCGGCGTTCCGCTGACGCCCGGCTACTACGGCGCGCGCATCGCCACCCACCTTGACGCCCCGGAGATCGAGGTCATCTTCATCGAGTCGGACGACGGGCTCGGGCCGTACGGCGCGAAGAGCATGGGCGAGTCGAGCAAAGTGCCGGCGCCCGCGGCGGTGGCCAATGCCGTGGCGAACGCGATCGGCCATCGCATGAAAGATCTGCCCATCACGCGCGACAAGCTCGTTGCGGCGCTCGCGGCGGCGAAGGGAGCGCGGTCATGAAATCCTTCACCAACGTCAACGCGAAAGATCTCGCCCACGCAGTCGCGCTGCTGAAGCAGGCGCACGACGCCAACAAGAGCTCCGCTGTCGCCGGCGGCGGCAGCGATCTCGTCGGCATGATGAAAGAGCGGCTGATCGCGCCGGACGTCCTGGTCAGCCTGCGCACGATCAAGGGGCTCGACCAGGTGAAGGCGGCGCCGGGCGGAGCCGTCACCATCGGCGGCCAGATCACGCTCGACGCGCTCGCGACCAACGCGACGATTCGCGGCCGCTACACCGTGCTCGCCGAGGCGGCGCGGGACGTGGCGACGCCCCAGATCCGCAACGTCGCGACGCTTGCCGGCAATCTGGTGCAGCGGCCGTGGTGCTGGTACTACCGCAACGGCTTCCCGTGCTTCAAGAACGGCGGCACCACGTGCTACTCAGCCGCTGGCGAGAACCAGTTCCACGCGATCTTCGGCGGCGGCCCGAGCTACATCGTGCACCCGTCGGACACAGCCCCAGCGCTCGTCGCCCTCGATGCCACCCTCGGCCTCGTCGGCGCCGGCGGCGCGCGAACGGTGAAGGCGGCGGACTTCTTCGCGCTGCCGACCGTCGATCCGGCGAAGGAGAACGTGTTGAAAGACGGCGAGGTGCTGGCGAGCATCACGCTGCCGGGGGCGGTCAAGGAGCGGCGCAGCACATATCACAAGGTCATGGATCGCGAGGCATGGACACACGCCGTCGTCAGCGCCGCGATCGTGCTCGACATGGACAAGGACGTCTGCCGCAGCGCGCGCGTCGTGCTCGGCGGCGTCGCGCCCGTTCCGTGGCGGCTGCCGGAAGTCGAGCGGGCGCTCGCGGGGCAGCGGATCACCAAAGAGCTCGCCTCGAAGGCGGGGGAACTGGCCGTGGCCGGCGCGCGACCGCTCGCGAAGAACGGCTACAAAGTACCGCTGACGCGCGCAATGGTCGCGCGGACGCTCGAGACGCTTGGAAGGTCCGCCTAAAGGCGGACGCCACGCACGCGCTTGCCGTGCGTGGCGGCTTGAGCCGGACCCGGTGCGCACGCACTTGCAGTACGTGGCGTCCGGCTTGAGCCGGAGCTGGGAGAGCTGTGAACCGACGAGATTTTCTGCTGCTGCGGGCCGGGCGGCCTGCGGTGTTGTCGTGCGAGCGGCTGTTCATGCGCTATCTGGACTCGCAGCTTGACGGCTCGACGCCTGAACTGTTCTCGGCGCTAGCCGAGGATCTGCGGATGGCGCAATCCGTGCGCCTCACCGACACGTCGTGGCGCGCGCGCGCCGACTTCGATCAGCATCTCGAACGCGTTCTCGCATCGTTCACCGCGGCCGGCGGTCGGATCGTCGCCGCGCTGTTCGTCGTCATCGCCACGCTCGCCCTGGCGCGTGCGGCCGGCGCGGCTCCGCAACCGAAGGCCGCCGCGAAGTCGGGCGCCTCGATGTGCGTGCTCACCGCCGCCGACTTCGCCGCGGCCGGCATTACGACCGGCGCGAAACCGACTGCGAACGTCGATGAGGGTGGCGCCAGCGTGTACCGTGTCTATGCCGGCAAGTCGAGCGCGACCGGCGGCGTCGAGCTCGACGTCTTCTATCCTGCCGGCGCGAACGCGAACGACGCGAAAGCGACGATGGAGACCGCGTCGAGTGAAGTGGGTACGCGGCTGACGCCGATCGCGATCCCGGGCGCCGACGAGGCGCGATGGTCGGCGACCGCAAAGTCCGGCGGTCCGGCCTTCGGTATCATCGTCGTTCGGCGATCGAATCTCGTCTTCACGCTCGGCATCCCGACCGGCAAGGACGCCCAGTCGCAGCTCGTCAAGCTTGCCGGCCTGGTCCTTCAGCGGTTCTGATCGCACATGCTCGACGCGCTGTGGCTCGACGTCCGCTACTGCCTGCGGTCGCTGCGCCGCTCGCCGGGCTTCTCGTCGATCGTCGTGCTCACGCTGATGCTCGCCGTTGGCGCGAACACGGCGCTGTTCAGCCTCCTCAACGCCGTCGTCCTGCGGAAGCTGCCGGTTCCGGAGCCGGACCGCCTCGTGAACGTCTCGCTCGCGGATCCGCACAGCAACGTGATGCGCTTGATCTATCTCGACGTGCTGGCCGCGTTTCAGAAGCGGCAGCACGTGTTCGAGACGATGGCGCCGTACTCGGGCGGCGTCGTGCCCATCGTCCCCGTCAGGCGAGCGTCACTCGTCGTCGTTCGCCGCGCGACGCATTGCGGCGATGAATTCGGTCACCCGCTTCACGTAGCCGCGCGTCTCGCGGAACGGCGGGACGCGGCCGCCGTGTCGCGCCACGGCGCTCGGCCCTGCGTTGTAGCTGGCGATGGCCAGCCTGACGTCGCCGCGATGCCTGTCGAGCAGGTCGCGCAGCAGCCGCGCGCCTGCCATGATGTTCTCCCGCGGATCGAACGGGTGCTCTACGCCGAGCGCTTCCGCCACTCCCGGCATCAGCTGCATCAGGCCCAACGCGCCCGCGCGCGACACGGCCGAAGGATCGAAGCCCGACTCCACCTGAATCACCGAACGTATCAGCGCCGGATCCAGATGATAGAGGGCGGCAGCCTCCCGGATGATCCGGTCGTACGCCTGGGGGGGCGGAATCGCTTCGATGCTGCTGATGGACGTGGTGACGCGCGGACCCGAGAGATGCGGCGCCGGCGACGGGTGCGGCCGATGCCTCAGCTGGTGCGGCGCGACCAGCGTAAGGCCGGTCAGCAGGATGTGACGAAGATTCCTGCGGCGGCGCTCGCCGAGCCGGCGATCGCTGCCCGGGCGCGCGACGCTGCGTCGCTCCTCTTTGCGACGCTCGCCGCCGTTGCGAAGCCCGAGCATACCGACCTAATTGTTTGATTGAGCAAAACTTGAACCAATCGAACCCCTCGTATAGATTTCCAGTTCACTAGCAGCGGAGGCCCTCATGACCAGATGGTTCTCCGGCGGGCTGATACTTGCCGGCGTCATCGCCGCGGGACCGCTCTTCGCGCAGAACAAGGCCAAGGCGCAGAACGTCCCCGAGATTCCGTACGAGTCGATTCCGAACTTCCTGAAGCTTCCACCGAACCTCTTTCTCGGCGAGGGCATCGGCGTCGCGACCAACTCGAAAGGGCACGTCTTCGTCTACACGCGCAGCGGGGAGACTCGGCTGTTCGAGTTCGATCAGAACGGCGCCTTCGTCCGCGAGATCGGCCAGGGACTCTACGGCTTTGCGTTCGCGCACGCGGTGCGCGTCGATCCGCAGGACAACATCTGGGCGGTCGACGAAGGCTCGAACATGGTGATCAAGTTCAACCCCGCGGGACGCGTGACGATGGTGATCGGACGGCGCCCGGAGGCGGTGGAGGAGCTGACGAACTTCAACGGTCAGGGCGGCTATTCGGGCGCGAACCGGCCGTATTCGTTCAACCGGCCGACCGACGTCGCGTGGGACCCGCAGGGCAACATCTTCGTTTCGGACGGCTACGGCGATTCACGCGTCGTGAAGTACGACAAGAACGGGCGCTTCATCATATCGGCCGGCTCGCGCGGTGCCGGCCAGGGACAGCTGAACCTCCCGCACACGATCGCGACCGACGCCGTGGGCTACGTCTACATCGGCGACCGCAGCAACGCCCGCGTTCAGGTGTGGGACAACGACCTGAATTACAAGGCGACCTACGACAACGTCGGCAACCCGTGGGCCGTCTGCATCTCGCCGGGGCCACACCAGTATCTCTTCGTCTCGAACTCGGTGCCCGACAACGGCGACTCGCGCGCCGCGGCGCAGACCGGCGAGATCTACAAGATGGAGCTCGACGGCACAATCGTCGGCAAGTTCGGGCGCGCGGGGAAAGCGCTCAAGGAGTTCAGCACGGTGCACGAGATCGACTGCCGCAATCCGAACGAGCTCTTCGTTGCGGAGATCACCGCCTGGCGCGTGCAGAAAATCATCCTCAAGCCGATGCCCACGAAGACGTCGGCCGGCGACGGAAAGTAGGGCGGCCATGAGACGCTTGCTTCGACTCGCCGTCGCCGTTGCCGCTTGCGCCGTGCCACTGGCCGCGCAGGCGCCGCCCGAGATCGCCTTCGAGGCGACCACTGATTTCCTGAAGCTGCCCGACACCATTCACTTGGGCGAGACCGCCGGCGTCGCGACCAACTCCAAAGGGCACATCTTCGTGTACACGCGCACCGGGGCGACCGGCGCGACGGTCGGCACCTCGCGCACGTTCTACAAAGCGGGATCGCGCCTCCTCGAGTTCGATCAGACCGGAAAGTTCGTCCGCGAGTTAGGCGTCGGCGTGTACGGCTTGAATTTCGCGCAGGCCGTGAAGATCGATCCGCAGGACAACATCTGGGTCGTCGATCAAGGCTCGAGCAACGTGATCAAGTTCGATCCGGACGGGCACATTCAGCTCGTCTTGAGCCGAAAACCTGAGGCGATCTCGGTGCGGCCGGCGGCCGCCCGCGAGGGCGGAGGCGGCGGTGGCGGGGGCGGAGGCGGCGGAGGGCGAGGACCTGGCCTCGGCGGCGGTCGCGGTCTTGGACCTCCGGGAACGGGCATTCCGGGCGACAGCTTCGTGCGGACAGCAGGCGTTGCGTGGGACAAGGACGGCAACATCTACGTCGCCGACGGCGTCGCGCTGAACGCCGGCAACGCGCGCGTGGCGAAGTTCGACAGGGACGGCCACTTCATCAAATCGTGGGGGCAGCGCGGCACCGAGATCGCGCAGTTCAACTCGCTGCGCGGCATCGCCCTCGACGCGCAAGGCAACGTCTACGTCGCCGACGCCGGCAACAAGCGGATCCAGGTGTTCGACGGCGACGGCGCGCCGAAGACGCAGATCACCAGCGTGGGCGTCCCTGCGGCGATCTGCATCACACCCGGACCGCATCAGTATCTCTACACGTCGAACTCGAACGACGCGGAGTCGCTCGACAACGGCGAGATCTACAAGCTCGAGCTCGACGGTCGCATCGTCGGCAGATTCGGCCGCGCAGGCCGGCTGCCGAAAGAGTTCAACATGGTGAACGCGATAGATTGCCGCAGCGAGAACGAGCTCCTTATCGGCGAACTCGGCAACTGGCGCGTGCAGAAGGTAACGCTGAAGGCCAGGTAGGCCAGGCGAGCGCGAGCCTTTCAGGCGAGCGATCAGCGAGGAGATGGGATGCGTTCTCTAGCGTTGTCTGTCATCACGGCCGTCGCGGTTTCGGTTCCCGCCGCGGGTCAAACTCCGGTTTTGCCGATCCTCGATCACATCCACCTCAACGTGCCCGATCAGGCGAAGGCCGTCGACTGGTACCAGAAGAACTTCGGCGGCCAGCCGTTCGCCGAAGCGCCCGACCGGGTCATGTTCGGCGACACGCGGCTGATCTTCCTGAAGAACGACAAAGGGCAGCCGAGCACCGGCAGCGCGCTCGATCACATCGGCTTCTCGGTCGCCGACATCGACGCGAAGATGAAGGAGTTCGACGCGGCGGGCGTGAAAATCATCAACCCCGTGCGCGACGTGCAGGGGCTCTTCAAACTGGCGTTCGTCGAGGATCCGTGGGGCACGCGGATCGAGGTCGTGCAGGACGCCGAGAAGCTCGGCCTGCATCATATGCACCTGCGCTCACCCGATCCCGCGGCGACGCTCGCTTGGTACAAAGATCATCTTGCGGGCGATACCGGCAAGCTGAAGGATCGCCTCGACGGGCTGAAGTTGAGCGGCGTCTGGATTCTCGTGCAGCGCGGCGACGCGACGCCGAGCGAAGGGCACGCGATCGATCACATCGGCTTCCGTACGGCGAACCTCGACCGGAAGACTGCGGAACTGAAGGCGCAGGGCGTGAAGTTCACGACCGAGCCGCGGCCGCTGAAGCTCGCGGGCGGCGCGGTCGTCAACTTCGCGTACCTCGAGGGACCGGCCGGCGCGAAGATCGAGCTCGTGCAGAGGTAACGTAGTCGTCAGTCAGCAGTCGGCAGTCCGTACCGCCGCGCTATGGCGGGAGGCGCGCGGCGACGAACCGCACGATCGCCTCGAGCAGCGCGGTCCGCGGGAACTTGTTCCTGTTGACTTCGGCGGCGTCCGCCTGCTTTTCCCAGAACGGCAGCGCGATGGCCCAGTGATCCGC
>Ga0066903_100003774_pt1 | contig 12529 bp, 10 predicted proteins | sample PanSoiMetaGPlot1_FD_67491 | JGI IMG/M metagenome (GOLD analysis project Ga0066903, IMG submission 67491) | Tropical forest soil microbial communities from Panama analyzed to predict greenhouse gas emissions - Panama Soil - Plot 1 (version 2) | ecosystem: Environmental > Terrestrial > Soil >...
GCCCGGCGGTGTGGTGGGAGATGTCCATCGTGGGGTACGTCACGGCCGTGATGTGCACGATGTGGGACGCGGGCTGCGGGCCGTCGCCTGGGAGCGGGGCGCCGGGCAGGTCGTCCAGGTCGTGCTGACCGTCGTGGTGCTGTTCGCCCTGCCCTCGCCTGCGCGCTCGTGGATGCCGCTGGCAGCGGCCGCCCTGGTCGCATTCGGGCTCGGCCTCGTCATCCTCGACCGGACCCGCCCGGAGAGCGGAGGCTCGCTATGGGCACGGCTGCGGGCCGGGATCGCGGGGGACATCCGCGACGGGTTGCTGGCCCCGCGGGCCCTGCCGGCGATCGTCGTCGCATCACTCGTGGTCGTGCTCGGCCACGCGGCGACATTCATGATCGCCGCCCGGGCCGCCGGCGCCACCGCGCCACCGTCGCGGATGCTGCCGCTCGCGCTGCTGGCGATGCTGGCGATGGTGCTGCCGAGCGTCGCCGGCTGGGGGCCGAGGGAGGCCGCGACGGCCTGGGTGTTCGGCGCGGCGGGCCTCGGCGCGAACATGGGCGCCGCCACCGCGGTTGTCTACGGGGTGATGGCGCTGGCGGCCAGCTTGCCGGGCGCGCTCGTGCTCGCCGGGGCGTGGGTGCACCGGCGCGGAGGGGAGGCACGTGCCTGACCGCCCCTACACCCTGCTCAGCTGCAGCGTCTCCATCGATGGGTACATCGCAGGCGTGGGGTCGCGGCTGCTGCTGTCGAACGACGCCGACTTCGACCGGGTGGACGCCGTCCGCGCCTCCTGCGACGCGATCCTGGTCGGCGCGGCGACCGTGCGCATCGACAACCCGCGGCTGCTTGTGCGATCGCCGCAACGCCGCGAGGAGCGGAGGTCTCGGGGGCTCGCGCCGTCACCGACCAAGGTCACCGTCACCCGCCGCGCCGAGCTCGATGCGCAGGGCGACTTCTTCACCGCCGGCGAGGCCGAGAAGCTCGTCTACTGCGCAAGCCCCGGGGTCGACGATGCCCGCGCCCGGCTGGGACCCGTCGCAACCGTCGTCGACGGCGGCGACACCGTTGCGATGCGGCGGCTGAGCGCCGACCTGGCAGCACGCGGCGTGGAGCGGCTGATGGTCGAGGGCGGTGGCAATGTGCACACCCAGTTCCTCACCGACGACCTCGTCGACGAGCTGCAGCTCGTCGTCGCACCGGTGTTCGTGGGCGAATCCGCGGCCCCCAGGTTCGTGCGCGACGGCCGCTTCCCCTGGAACCCGCACCGCCGCGCCCGGCTCGCCGACGTCCGCCAGATCGGCGATGTGGTGCTGCTCCGCTACGCCCTCTCGACGCGGTTCGGGGGCGGCTGACCGAGCAGCGGGAGGCTCCACGACGGCCAGCCGCGGTGCTCCCGGAACGGGGCCTCGAACACCGCGGCAAACACCCTCGCGAATCCGATCGTCAGCGGCAGCACCAGGGCGACCGAGACCAGAAAGGCCGGCGCTCCCTGGGAGACGCGACCGGCCACGATCAGGTCGCATACCACCACGACGATCGGGCCGTGGGTGAGGTACAGGCTGTAGGACGACAGGCCGAGACCGCGGAGCGGCCGGGCGTCGAGCCGGCGCAGCAGCGGGGCCGGATGGCCGGTGGCCAGGCCGGCCAGCAGGCAGGCGACGGCCGGGCCCAACGCGAGGTCGACCCAGAACAGGTGGTCGAGCGTCCAGACCGACCCCTGCCACCAGATCGTCACGAGCACGGGCACCGCCGCGGCCGCCGCCAGCCCTGCCCATGGCCACGAACGGTGGGCCGCGCTCGCACCGACGATCCCGGCGCACAGTACCCCGAGCGCGAACAGCGCGACCATGTCCGGCGGCGACTGGATCACGACCACGTCGAGGTGGGAGACGTGCGGGCCCACGATCCCGACCATCGCCACGGCGAGCGTGACGGCTACGACCATCAGCATGGCGCCCCAGCGCCGCACCAGCAGCAGCAGCAACGGCAACAGCAGGTAGAGCTGGGCCTCGAGCGCGATCGACCAGAACGAGCGGTTCGGGCTCGGCGCACCCACGAGGTTCTGCAGCAGCAGCCCGTTGACGACGACTGACTTCACATCGGGCACTGCCTGCCCCGGCGGCGGCACGACCAGCCAGGCCACCGCGAGGCTGAAGACGAGAGCGGCCCAGTACGCGGGCAAGATCCGCCAGGCCCGCCGGTGTGCGAACCGCGAAACCCCGCCGAGCTGCCAGCCGCGGCGGGCGGGCGAGAGGGCCAGCGAGAATCCGGACAGCACGATGAACACGACGACCGCGAACCGGCCGTAGATGAACCAGGCGGCCCAGAACGGCGCCCGGTCGACCGGGTAGCCGGGGAACGTGCGCAGGAAGACGTGGTTCACGACCACGAACAGCGCGGCCAGGCCGCGGACGCCGTCCAGACCGGCCAGACGTTGCGGCAAGGACTGCCCGCTCACGACGACGCGTGCGCCCTCTTCGGGCCGAACGCGGCGAGGAAGCGATCGCGGAAGGCGCTCATCCGCCAGACCGGCGCGTGAGGGCTCGGTCGCATGCCGCTCACCCAGCCCCAGCCGTCGATCCGCCTGAGCACCGCCGGGTCGTGAGCCACGATCGAGATCGGCACGTCATGGCTGGCGCCGTCGCCGCTCACGGTCGTGGCCGGCTGGTGGTCGCCCAGCACGATCATCACGAGATTGTCGCGGCCATAGTGCTGCACCCACGAGAACAGGGCGCGCAGTGTGTACTGGATCGAGCGGCCGTACCGCTGCTTGATGTCGGTCACATCGGGGTTGTCCGGCAAGCCCGAGAACACCGAGCCATCGCCAACGCTCCCCCAGGGGATCAGCGGCGGGATCTGGGTCCACGGCTCGTGGCTCGAGACCAGGTCGACCTCGGCGAACAGCGGGCGCCGGTCGGGCTTGCCCAGCTCCAGCCGCTGCAGGGCCAGCAGGACATACTGGTCGGGCATCGATGCATATGCATAGGTAGGGCCGTGGTAGCCCACGTTCAGCCGGTTATACACCTTGTCGTAGTGATAGAAGGATGACCCGGCCGACCAGTACCGGTTGTCCGAGGGGACATCGCCCACCGTCCTCCAGCCGGCCCTGCCGAACGCCTGGCTCAGCGTCAAGCGGTTACTGGCGACGAGCTGGTCGTACTTCCACCAGCGGTCGACCCAGACACCCGTCTGCATCGTCGAGTGCGCCAGCCAGCTGATGCCGCCGAAGGTGGGGGAGGACAGCCAGCCGCTGCGCGAGCCGAAGCCGTCGGCCTCCAGCTGGCTGGTGCCGGCGTCGAGGATGCCGTCGACCTGGGGCGAGAACGAGGAGTCCTGGACCGCGACCTTCCCGTAGCTCTCGACGAACACCAGCAGCACATCCTTGCCACGCAGGCCCCTCAGCAGCTGATCGGCCGGTGTCCGGCTGTAGGGGTCGCGGCGGATCTCGCCCGCGAACTGCGCGCGGTCGAAGTAGTCGGCCTGCACCGCCCGCACCTCCGACACCATCAGGTCGGCGGCGCTCGTGGAGGCGATGCGGGCGCCCGACACGAGCTGCGCTCCGGCCGCCCAGCACAGCACCCAGGCGACGCTGATCACCATCACCGCCTGGGACGACAAGCGCCGATGGCCGGCCACGACACGGGTCAGGCGGAAGAGCGCGAGCACCGGCAGCACCAGCGCGGCGACGCCCAGCAGCAGCGCGCCGCCCAGCGCCATGTCCGCGCCCGTGCGGCCGACCGAGGAGCGCAGCGTCTCGACACCGAAGTGGGCGTAGTTGAAGTCGTCGCCGGGGTTGAAGGGGCGGTCGAAGGCGGTGAAGAAGCCGAAATCGAGGACCTTCACCAGAATCAGCAGGCCGATCATCGGTCCCAGCACCCATGGCAGCAGCCGCCGTGCCGTGGCGGGAAGCGCGGCGGCCAGCGCGATGATCACCAGGCCCTCGAGCGGCAGCCGCAGGAACGCTGCGGGCGTGAGATGGGCAGGCTGGTCCGGCGCGACCAGCGCAACCCACACCAGCAGGAAGGCGAGCAGCGTCAGCACGGCGGAGAGGCTGCCGCGCACACGCCCGCGCGCGGGCTTGGCCGCCTCCGCCGCCGGGACCGAGGCGGGTCGGCGCCGCCAGAGCCACCACACGTCGCGGCCGAACGACTCCGCAAGCAGGGCGAGCGCGACGACCAGGGCGACGCGGGTCACCGGCAGCGGCAGCACATCCGCCGCGGCAATCGTCAGCGTGATGCCCTGGGTCGCGGCGACCGTCTTGCGCCACTCGCGCGGCGGCAGCGGCGTGCGCATCCACGGCACCAGGAGCTCACCGGCGAGGAACAGGTAGCGCGCCGCCCCGATTGCCAGCACCCACCAGCCGGCCAGCGGGGCGACATGGACGGCCAGGACGAGGATGAGGAACGCATCGATCTCGCCGTCGAAGCGCGCGCCCAGGCCCGACTCGGTGCCCGTGCGCCGGGCGACTCGCCCGTCGACGAAGTCCAGGACGAGCGCCGCGGCGGCGAGCGTCACCAGCATCGCCACCGCCGCGTCCCCACCCGCCGCGTCCACGGTCAGTGCGGCGACGCCCACCGCGAGCGTCGCCCGCGCGAGCGTGACCCAGCCCGCCGGGCCCAGCCGCTCAGAGGGGTTGCGCAGCAGCCGGCGCGCCAGCAGCGCGTCGATGGCCGCGCCACATGCCACGCCGGCGGCCCACCCGGCCGGACCCAGGCCGACGGCCGCCACAAGCGCGGCGAGGAGCACCAGCTGGGCGACCAGCCCGATCAGCGGATCGCGAATCGCGCGCAGCGTTCCTCGGCTCTCGGACATGCAAAGGGGACTACTCTGGCGGCCGTGATCCGGTTCACTCGGACGCCCGGCCGATGGCAGCGGTGAGACACGACCGTGCACTGTACGACGGGGCACTGCGGCGCGCCCGCGAGGCCGCATACGCGGCGGGCGAGTACGTCGGGCAGGAGAGCTTCATGCGCGCGTCCGAGATCCGGGAGCTGGCCGAGCGGGCCGGCGTCGGATCCGGGGTGTCGCTGCTCGACCTGTGCTGCGGCGTGGCCGGGCCCGGACGCTTCCTCACGCGCGAGCTCGGGTGCAGCTACCTCGGGGTCGACTGCAGCCCCGGCGCCGTCGCCATTGCCCGCGAGCGCAGCGCGGGCCTCGACTGCCGGTTCGAGGTGGCGCTGGTGCCGCCGCTGCCCGACGGCAGCTTTGACGTGGTGCTGCTGCTGGAGACGATCCTCGCCTTCCCCGACAAGCAGCCGCTGCTGCGGGCAGTGGGGCAGGCGCTCGCCGACTGCGGGCGGTTTGCGTTCACGCTCGAGGAGGGCCAGCCGCTGACCGACGCGGAGCGCAACGGCATGCCCCGGGCCGACACCGTCTGGCTGACCCCGCTCGACGAGATGCAGGGACTGCTCGACCGGGCCGGACTGACCGTCAGCTGGCAGCAGGACTGGAGCCGCTTCCATGCCGCCACGGCGAAGGCGCTGGGCGCGGCGTTCGCCGCCGACGCCACGGCCATCGCCGCCCAGATCGGGCAAGACGCTCTCGACGAGCTCCTCGTGAGCCACAGGCTCTGGAGCGAGTGGCTGGCGAGCGGGCGCGTGCGGAAGTTCGGGCTCGTCGCGGAGGTGAGACCGGCGCCACGCCGCTACGATCGGTAAGCGATGGCGTACGACGAGCAGCTCGCAGACCGGATCCGGCAGATGGTCAGCGACCAGCCCGGCCTCATCGAGAAGGCGATGTTCGGGGGCCTGGCCTTCCTGGTCGGCGGCAACATGGCGGTGGCTGCCAGCGGCCAGGGTGGACTCCTGGTGCGGGTCGACCCGGGCGAATCTGACGAGCTGGTCGCCTCCACGCCCGCCTATCCGATGGAGATGCGCGGCAGGCAGATGGCCGGCTGGCTGCGCGTTGATGTCGGCGACGTGGCCGGCGACGGCGAGTTGCAGACCTGGGTCGAGCGGGGCACGGCATACGCGCGCTCGCTGCCGCCCAAGTGAGAGGATCCGCCGCGGCATGGCCGACGTCTTCAGGGATCCGCGCAAGCACGAGTATCTGAACGCCGAGGGCGCCGGGCGGGCGCTGCGCAGCCCGATCCCCCATGCCACACTGGTCGCCGCCCGCACCCATCGCAAGCGGCGGCTGGTCGAAGAACTCGCCGCCACCGGGTGCGACGCGATCCTGCTCTACGACCCGCTCAACATCCGCCACGCGCTCGACGCCCGCAACATGCAGGTGTGGGCAGCACACAACCCTGTCCACTACGCGCTGGTGTTCGCCGATGGCCACGCCGTCGACTTCCCCTTCGCCGGGGCCGAGCATCTGGCGGCCGGGCTGGAGACGATCGACGAGATCCGCCCCGCCGTGATCTGGTACTTCATGTACTCGGGTGAGCATCTGGGCGAGTGGGTCGAACGCTGGGCCGACGAGCTCCAGGCCGTGCTGCGGGAGCGCTGCGGCGTCGGCCCGCTGCTGCTGGCGGTGGACAAGCTCGAGCCACCGGGCGTGGACGCGCTGCGCAAGCGCGGGTTCACGCTGGTCGAGGGCCAGGCCCTGACCGAGCGTGCGCGCATGGTCAAGAACGCGGCGGAAATCGAGCTGATGCGCTGGACGATCCGCGTCTGTGAGGCCGGGATGGCGCGCATGTACGAGCAGTCCGTGGCCGGCCTGACCGAGCAGGAGATCTGGGCGGAGCTGCACCACGAAAACATCCGCAGCGGAGGGGAGTGGATCGAGACCCGGTTGCTGGCGGTCGGAGAGCGCACCAACCCCTGGTACCAGGAGTGCTCGGACCGCGTCGCCCGAACAGGCGACATGCTCGCCTTCGACACCGACATGATCGGCCCGTACGGCTACTGCGCCGACCTGTCCCGCTCCTGGACGATTGACCACACGCCGATGACGCCGGCCCAGCGCGACCTCTACTCCCATGCGGTGGACCAGGTGGAGCACAACCTTGCGCTGATCGAGCCAGGGATGGACTTCCGCGCGTACACGGAGCGATCCTGGCCGATCCCGGAACGGTTCCTGGCCAACCGCTACTCGTGCCTGCTGCACGGTGTGGGCATGGCCGACGAGTACCCCGGCGTCTACGCGCCGCAGGACGCCGAGTGGTTCCAGGCGGGTCGGTTCGAGCCGCGGATGGTGCTGTGCGTCGAGAGCCTGATCGGCGAGCAGGGCGGCCGCGAGGCGGTGAAGTTGGAGGCGCAGGTGCTCATCACCGAGGACGGCGCAGAGCGGCTCGACAGCTTCCCTTGGGAGACGGACTGAACCCTACCCGGCGTGGCACTCGGCGTCGATGCAGAGCCGCATGCCGTCGCCGCTGACGCAGACCAGGCCGACGTAGCTGGCACCGTCGTCGCCGAGCACGACCAGGCGGCGGCCGCCGTCGCGGTCGAGCGCGAGCAGCGCCTCGGCGGCCGGATCGGAGGCGCGCGCCGTCGGCGGCGTGCTCGTGGCGTAGCGCTCGATGGGGTCACTGTCGGCGGCGCCGTGGATGTCCTCGCGGCTGACCGCGCCCACGTAGGTCTCGCCGTCCAGCAGCGGGATCAGCCGCACCGAGCTCGAGGCGAACAGCCGGCGAGCCTGGCCGACCGTGGCGCCGCTGGACAGCTCCTTGCCCCGCACCGTGATGACCGAGCCGACCGGGCGGTCGGCGACGTCCAGCAGGCTCTCGTGGACGATACCCACAACGGCACGGTAGCCACCAGCGCGGCATCTTGACAAGGCGCCGCGCCGCGCCTTACTGTCGCCCGACTTGCGTACACCTACCTCGGGGAGCGGACATGGGGCTCAGTCGTCGTTGGTTGGTCGGACTGGTGGCGGTAGTGATCGTCGTGGTGCTGGCAGCGGCCTTCGCCCTGATGCGCAGCGGCGCGGCCGAGCACGAGGGCAAGGGCGACCCCGATCGCGACGTCGCCGGCGCCCGGATCGCGGCGTCCCACCACAACGTCAAGAGCCTGCGGACGGCGGCCTCGGCAGCCCCCGCCGCGGGCTGGGACTCGGAGCGGCGGTGGAGCACCGGCAATGACTGGGAGCCGGCGGTCGCGGTCGACCCCAGCTCGTCGCGCGTCTACCAGCTCACCACCCGCTACGGCGGGCCCAAGGCCTGTAGCTCCTGCCCCGACCCGGCGCTGATCCTGCGCTCGTCGACTGACGGCGGCGCGACGTGGAGCGCCGACAGCTACCTCTGCTCCTGCAAGGGGGTGAAGGCCCAGAACGACCCGCAGATCGCGGTCGCCGGCGACGGCTCGCTGTACGCGGCGTGGCTCAACGACTACCAGCCGGGCGTGGTGTTCTCGAAGTCGACCAACCACGGCGCCACCTGGACGACGCCGAAGTCGGTGGAGGGCAAGTCGCTCAGCTTCAGCGACAAGCCGATCCTCGAGATCTCGCCGACGGGGCAGGATGTCTACATCGCGTTCAACTCCAGCGACAGCTATGTGGTGGCCTCGCACGACTTCGGCGCGACCTGGGGCACCCGCGTGAAGACCAACACCGACAGCCTGTACTGGTTCGCCGAAGGAGGCGTCGTCGCCCGCAACGGCAACGTGTACTACGCGGAGAGCGCCGAGAACCAGAGCGCGACCGGCCAGGTCAAGCTTGCGGTGCTGAAGTCGACCAACGGCGGCGCCTCCTGGACGACCACGTTCGTCGACACGGCCGAGCAGCAGCCGCCGTGCACGGTGCCGAGCTGCCCCGGCGACTTCTTCGCGCCGCAGGCCAACGTCACCGCCGACAGCACCGGCACGTTGATGGTCGCCTACACGCTGGGCACGTCCTCCGGCGCGCCCAAGGGCCTGTACGTGCGCATGTCGACCGACGGCGTCGCGTGGAGCGCCCGCCAGCAGCTGAACGGCCAGGGCGACTCCGGTTTCCCGGTGATCACCCACGGTCCCACCGCCGGCGACTTCCGCGTGGCCTGGCAGGACAACCGCAACGGTGCGAGCGCCTACAACACCTGGTACACCCGCACCACCAACGGCGGCATGACCTGGTCGTCGCAGATCCGGCTCTCGGACCTGGGCAGCGGCGCCGGCTACAAGACCGCCAACGGCTACCTGTTCCCGTACGGCGACTATTTCGAGATGGAGACGGCGGCCTCCGGGATCAACTACGTGATCTGGTCGGAGGGCACCAACTACGTGGGGCCGGGAGGCTCCTGGTACACGAAGGGCCAGTGAGGCACTAACCGCGGATCCGCTCGCCGCGCGGATCCCAGACCGGGTCGGCGACCACTTCGGCGCCGACCCGGTCACCGAACACCTCGACCTCGGCATGGTCGCCCACGGCGGCCGCGTCAGCGGGCAAGTAGGCATACGCAATCGAGCGCTCGACCGCGAAGCCGTAGCCGCCGGTGGTCACGCGGCCGGCGATCTCACCGCCCACCAGCACCGGCTCCTGGCCGAGGCCGACGGCGCGGGGATCCTCGAGCACGAGGCAGGCCAGCCGCCGCTCCACTCCCGCTGCGCGGGCGGCCAGCAGGGCCTGGCGGCCGATGAACTCGCCCTTGTCCGGCTTCACCGCGAAGCCGAGGCCGGCCTCGTCGGGTGTCTCGTCAGGCGTGATGTCGGCGCCCCAGACGCGGTAGCCCTTCTCGACCCGCAGGGCGTCGATCGCGCGATAGCCGCAGGCCAGCATGCCGCGTCCCGAGCCCGCCGCCCAGAGCGCATCCCAGAGGCCAGGCCCGTACTCGGCCGGGCAGTACAGCTCCCAGCCCAGCTCCCCGACGTAGGTCACGCGGGCGGCCAGGCACGGGACCGAGCCGACCGACAGCTCCTGCGCGGTCATGTAGCGGAAGGCGTCATTGGACAGATCGGCCTTCGTCAGCGGCTGCAGGATCTCGCGGGCCAGGGGGCCCCACAGGCCCAGGCACGCCAGCGCGGAGGTGCAGTCCTCGACGCGGACGTCGGCGCCCTCGGGCACGTGACGCCGCACCCACGCCATGTCGTGGTTGCCGAAGGCGGTGCCGGTCACGATCCGGAAACGGTCATCGGCCAGCCGGGTGACCGTGAAGTCGCACTCGATCCCGCCGCGCCCGTTCAGCATCTGGGTGTAGGTGATCGAGCCGAGCGGGCGGTCGACGTCGTTGGCGCACAGCCGCTGCAGCAGCCCGAGCGCGTCACGGCCCACCACCTCGAACTTGGCGAACGAGCTCTCGTCGAACAGCCCCGCAGCGTTGCGGGTGGCGAGCGCCTCGGCGCCGATCGCCGGTGACCAGTGCCGGCCGGCCCAGCCGTGCGGGCGCAGCGCCTCGTCGCCCAGGGCGGCATTGGGCTCGAACCAGTTGGCCCGCTCCCAACCGGACTTCTCGCCGAAGACCGCGCCCAGCTCGGCCAGCCGCGGATAGGCCGGCGACAGGCGCAACGGCCGTCCCGCCTGGCGCTCGTGGTTCGGGTACTTGATGTCGTAGTAGGTCGAGTAGACCTCGGTGGCCCGGGCCAGCGCATAGGCCTGGCTGCCGTACTGCCGGCCGAAGCGACGGATGTCCATATGCCAGAGGTCGAGGCCCGGCTCGCCGTTGACGATCCACTCGGCCACCTGCCAGCCCATCCCGCCGGCACCCGCCAGGCCGTGCGCGCAGAAGCCTGCCGCGACCCAGAAACCGGGCACGTCCGACTCGCCCAGGATGAACTCGCCGTCGGGCGTGAAGGCCTCAGGGCCGTTGAAGAGCTTGCGCACCCTGGCCGTCTCCATCGCCGGCACCCGGATGATCGAGTTGTCCAGGATCTCGGCGAAGCGGTCCCAGTCCTCAGGCAGCAGCTGGGCCTCGAACCCGTCAGGCACGCCGTCCAGTGCCCATGGCTCGGGGTTGCGCTCGTAGCCGCCCATCACCAGCCCGCCCACCTCCGTGCGGTAGTAGACGAGGTTGTCGGGGTCGCGCAGCGTGGGCAGCGGCTCGAGCGCCGGCTCGAAGGCCTCGGTGATCAGGAACTCGTGCGCATACGGGATGATCGGCACGTCGACGCCGACCATGCGCGCGACCTGGGGCGCGTACATGCCGCCCGCGTTGATCACGACATCGGTGCGGATCGTGCCCTTGTCGGTGACGACCTCGTGCACGCGGCCGTTGCGCAGGGTGATGCCGGTGACCCGCGTTCGCTGCTCGATCTCGGCACCGCGCAGGCGGGCGCCGTCGGCCAGCGCGAACGTGAGCTGGCTGGGATCGAGATAGCCGTCCTGCGGTAGGTAGGCGGCACCCAGCACGCCGTCGGTGGTCATGGGCGGAAACAGCTCCTGGGCCTCGGCCGCCGAGATCAGCTCGATCGGCAGGCCGAAGCTCTTACCCCAGCCTGCCTGGCGCTTCAGCTCCTCCATCCGCTCGGGCGTCGAGGCCAGTCGCAGGCCGCCCAGCTCGTGCCAGCCGGGATCGTTGCCTGTCTCGGCGGCAAGGTCGGCGTAGAGCCCGACCGAGTACTGCATCATGCGCGTCAGGCTGACGCTGGAGCGAAGCTGGCCGACCAGCCCGGCTGAGTGCCACGTCGAGCCGTGGGTGAGCCCGTACTGCTCGACCAGCACTACGTCGTTCCAGCCCTGCCGGGCCAGGTGATAGAGAATGCTGCAGCCGCCCACGCCGCCGCCGATCACCACCGCCCGTGCCTCCGATCTCATGCGATCGACCCTCGCACGGCGGGCAGCGCCCAGTCAAGCTCGGGGATGACGGCCTCCGCCCCGGCGGCCAACAGGCGCTCGGCCGCGGCGGTGCCCGAGATGGCAATGCACCGCAAACCGGCAGCAACCGCCGCCTGCACGCCCGGTACGGAGTCCTCGAAGGCGAGTGCGTCCGTGCCGTCCACCCCGAGCAGGCGCAGCGCCGCCACGTAGCCCTCGGGGTCGGGCTTGCCCTCGCGCACGTCCTCACCTGCCACAATCACGTCGACCACGCCGGCCAGGCCACCCGCCTCCAGACAGGCCTCGATCTCGTGGCGAGCCGCACCGGAGACAATTGCGGCCGGCAGCTCGGCGGCGATGCGGCGCACGGCCTCCGCCGCGCCCGGGCGGATGGGCGGCTCTGCAGTCACCCGCTCGAGATACAGCCGCGAGCGGCGCGCGAGCAGGGACGCGGCAGTGTCAGGCCGGTCGCCAGGGCCGAAGCGGTCGAGCACGCTCGCCACGATCTCGCGGTCGGACAGGCCCGCGTACTCCGCGAAGTAGAGCGAGGCGGAGACGTCGACCCCGATCTCCCGGAAGATCTCGCAGAACAGCTCGGCCGACAGCGGCTCGTCATGCGAGACCGTGCCGTTGAAGTCAAACACCACCGCCGCCGGCCGGGTCATGAGATGACTGACTCCACGGGATCCGTGGCTCGTGGACGCAGGACAGGGTGTTCCGGACGGCGGGAGCGGCCGAAGGGCAGGCCGGTCGAGGCCTGTTCGAGGCCGATCGTGGCGTCTGGGGCGGCCTGGACCAGTCCCCGAGCCGCGCAGCTCGTGGAGTCAGCCATCGTTAAGCAGCTGGGCGAAGCGCTCGGTGGACGGGTCGGCGGAACGCCTCTCCAGCCGGTCGAAGAACTGCGCCGCGTAGGCTTCGTAGTCGGCGTCGGTCGTGC
>Ga0066903_100003775_pt1 | contig 12527 bp, 13 predicted proteins | sample PanSoiMetaGPlot1_FD_67491 | JGI IMG/M metagenome (GOLD analysis project Ga0066903, IMG submission 67491) | Tropical forest soil microbial communities from Panama analyzed to predict greenhouse gas emissions - Panama Soil - Plot 1 (version 2) | ecosystem: Environmental > Terrestrial > Soil >...
CCGGCCATCAGCGTCACGTACGCATTCTCGGCCTCGTAGAGGATCCGCTGCTGCACCGTTTCGCCTCGGTTATCGGCGCGGCCGTCCTTGCCGAAGTGTGTGTCGAGGTGGACGTGCGTGTCGATGAGGCCGGGCAGGACCGTCAGGCCGCGCAGCTCGTAGGTCGCGGGCGAAGTGCGTCCCGTTTCGACTCGCACGATCTTGCTGCCCTGCACGACGACGGTCGCGTCTGGCATCGAGCGGCCACGGCCGTCGAAGACGGAGGCAGCCCGAAGTGTGATCGTCTGCGTCTCGGGCCTGATCTGAGCGATCGGCTCGCTGGCCGCGGGTCGAAGGGCCGCGAGGCACACGACAACGGTCGTGCGGAGGATCTTCATGGCGGTGAGTATACTGACACGGCTCGTAGCCTGAGCGACGACCATGAATGCTGAACGCGTGATCTCAGACTTGCGCGAGCTTGCCGCGCGCACATCGACACCCGCCGGCGCACAGCGTCTCGCGTGGGGACCCGTCTGGCGCGACGCACGCGAGTGGTTCAAGAGCAAAATCGCCGAGCTCGGTCTGCGCGTCGAAACGGACTCGGCCGGCAACAACTGGGTGACGCTGTCTGGCGCCTCGACGCGGACGGTGATCGTCGGCAGCCATCTCGACTCGGTGCCGAACGGCGGATGGCTCGACGGCTGCCTGGGCGTCATGGCGGCGCTCGAAGCGCTCCGGATGCACGCGGCGGCGCGGCCGCCGGTGACGCTGAAGCTCGTCGACTGGGCCGACGAGGAGGGCGCGCGGTTTGGGCGCAGTCTGCTCGGATCGTCGGCCGCGGCCGGCAGCCTGAAGGTCGACGAGGTGCGCGAGCTGAAGGATCGGCAGGGCACGCGGCTCGTCGATGCGCTCGCCGAGAACGGCGTCAGGCTCGAACGCATGCTCGACGCTCGGGGCGAGCTGAACGCCACCGATGCGCGTGCGTATCTGGAGCTGCACATCGAACAGGGGCCGGTGCTCGAGTCGATGCAGAAACCGACGGGCGTTGTGCTCGGCACCTTCGGCGTCGAACGCAACATGATCCGCTTCATGGGGCAGGCAGCGCACTCGGGGTCGACGCCGATTCCGATGCGGCGCGACGCGTTTCTCGCGGCGGCGCAGACGGCGCTCGAGTGCCGCGAAATCGCCAGACGGCACTCGAAGCCGGGCGCCGGCGTCGTGTGCACCGTCGGCATCGTGAACGTGGAGCCGAAGATCGTGACAGCGGTACCTGGTGTGTGCGAGATCTCGCTGGATCAACGCGCGCTCGATCCGCAATTGCTGGCCGTCATGCTGCGCGACGCGCACGAGGTGTCGGAACGCGCCGCGAGGGACAACAACGTCGCCGTCGAGTGGCATCCGCTCTGGCGCATCGATCCGCGCCCGTTCGATCCGGCGCTCGTGCGGCTGTGCGAAGAGGCCGTCCGCGAGGAGACGGGCGACGCGCCGCGGCTGCCGTCGGGCCCGCTGCATGACGCGGCCGAAATGGTCCCGCACATGCCGGTCGTCATGATGTTTGCGTACTCGTCGAACGGCCTGTCGCACTGCAGGGAAGAAGACACACCCGAGCCGCATCTGCTGAAGACGATTCGCGCGTACCTGCGCCTGGTCGAGAAGACGGTCGAGCACGTCGCGCGCGCGTGAGCGCCTGCCACAACCGGCCGCCTCGAAGCTTCACATCGCAACGAAGGACACGACGGACACAGCTCACTTTTCATGACACGCGTGAGAGCTAGTGTCCGACGTGTCCATTGTGGTGATGTGAAGCTTCCCCGCGGCCGCTATAATCCGCGGATGCGAACACTCTGCTGGACGTTGATCGGTCTCGCGGCGCTGGCGTTTTCGGTGGGGACCACCATCGCGTTTCGCCACACGGCATTTCTGCTGGAGCCGGTCGGCTACTGGCGCGGTGCGATCGGGTTCCTGCTCTTCGCGATCGCGCTGCGCATGATGGACAGAGGCGCATGATCGCGCACTTCCTGGCGCTTACGATTGCAGCGGCACCAGCCTCCCCGAAGGTCGGACACGCGGCGGCCGAGCCAAGGCGGGGCGCAACCCAAACGGTCGCGCGCCCGGCGCCGCGGCGGACGACGATCCTCGACAACGCGACGGTGACCGTCACGCGACTGCGGTTCGCACCCGGAAGCGGCGAGACGGTGCACACCTACGATTCTCCGCTCGTGCTCATTCAGCTGACCGACGGCGACCTCGTCGATCTCGCCGTCCGAGACGAGCCCGTCCACGGCCCGCGCGTCGCCGGCCTCGTCACCTTCGTTCCGGCCGGCAGCGAACACGCAGTCGCCAACGCGGGCACCACGCCGTTCGAGATGATGGCTGTCGCCATCAAGACCACGCGTCGCCCCGCGCTCACGGCGCCGCCCACTGATGCGCCGCCCGGCATCACGCGGACAACGCTCGTCGACAACCAGGACGTGCGCGTCGTACGCGTGGAGCTCACGCCCGGAAGCCGCGAGCCGGTCCACACTCACCCGCACGACCTCCTGACCGTGCAGCTGAACGCCGGTCGTCTTCAGATTCGCGTTGCCGGCAGTCGAACCGACGCACGCCGACCTGTCGGGTTCACGAGGTTCATCCGCCGAAACACGTCACATGCCTACGTAAATCAAGGCGACAGGACTATCGAAATACTTAGCGTCTCAATCAAGTAGACGCGTGCAGCACGTGTTTACGTGCTATGCTTTGGCATCCATCCATGGCGACTCAGAATCTAACCCTGAAGCTGCCAGCCGAGATCGTGCGGAAGGCGAAGATCGTGGCTGCCGAGCGCGGCACCTCGATCAGCGCGCTCGTCACCCGGAAGATCGAGGAGCTTGTCGGCGAAGACGCGGCTTACGGGGCCGCACGGCGCCGCGCCACCGAGTGGCTGACCAACGGCTGGCATCTCAGGGGCGGCAGGGTTGGCTGAGCGGATCTTCGTCGACACCAGCGTGCTCGTGCGCGCCCACGATCTCGACGCGGGCGAGAAGCGCGCGATCGCCGAGCACGTGCTGCGACAGCTATGGCAGGACGAGACGGGCGTGCTCTCGACCCTGGTGCTGCAGGAATTCTACGAGGCGCTGATGAGCGGCGCCGGCTCGCCCGTGCCGCGGCGCGCGGCGCGCGATTTGTTGCAGGCCTACAGCGTCTGGCCCACCGTCGTGCTCGACGCGGCGGACCTCGATGCGGCATCTGACGTCGAGGAGCGCCACCGCCTGGCCTTCCGCGACGCGCTCATCGTCGTCTCGGCGCGCAAATCAGGCGCGGCGCTCCTGCTGGCCGAACACATTCAACCGTACCGCGCGATCGCGGGTCTCGACGTGAAGAACCCGTTTGCGTGACGTTCGAGCAGTCGCCAGTCTTCAGTGCAGGCCACTTTTCAACTGCCCCACTGCTCATGCGTCTGTTCTACCGTTCGTCAGTGCTCTTCTTGTAGAACACGGACACATCGCGCTTGCCCTTATCCAGGTACGGCACGCCGTGCTCCATCCAGTCCGGCTTCGGCGCATTCTTGAAGAAGTAGTCGAAATACTCCGCCAGGTGGACGGTCCAGTGCTTCTGGTTTTCGCGCTGGCGGAGGCCGTGCTTCTCGCCGTTGTAGACGAACATGTACGCCTCCTTGCCGAGGCGCCTCAGCGCGGTGAAGAACTGAATGCCCTGCTGCCACGGCACCGCATCGTCCTCATCATTCGCCATCGTCAGATACGGCGTGTGGATCTTCTCGATGTAGAAGAGCGGCGAGTTCTCCACGTAGAGCAGAGGGTTCTCCCACGGCGGCACGCCGATGCGGCTCTGCGTCTTCTCGTACTGGAACGCGCGCGACATGCCGGTCCCCCACCGGATGCCGCCGTAGCCGCCGAACATGTCGTCGACCGCCGCGCCCGCCTCGACCGCGCGGAAGATGTTCGTGCGCGTGATCATGTAGGCGATCTGATAGCCGCCCCAGCTGTGTCCCTGGATGCCGACGCGCGCCGGATCGACAAACCCCATCGACAGGACGTTCTGCACGGCTGGCAGCACGCACTTGAGCGCGCTCTGCCCGGGGTAGCCGACGTCGTAGACGATGTCGGGCTGAAGCACGATGTAGCCGTTGCTCACGTAGCGCGTGACGTTGAGGCTGCTGCCGCCCGGCGCCGGCGCGACGTAGCGATGCAGGTTCTGCGACAGCTGCTCGTAGATGTAGACGAGCATCGGGTATTTTTTCGACGGATCGAAGTTCTCCGGCTTCGTAAGGATGGCGCGCAGCGGCCGGCCGTCGGCGTTCACGTAGTCGATCAGCTCGGACTTGCCCCAGATGTAGTTCGCCTGCTGCGGGTTTGCATCGCTCACCTGCTTCATGTCGGCGAAGCTGCCGCTCGATATCCAGAGATTCGGGAACTCCTCGAAGCGTGACGCGGTGACGACGTACACGTCGGCATCGCGCGCCTTGATCGGGACGCCGAGCGACTTGTCGAGCATCACGAGCTTCGCGGGATCGGTGGTGGTGTTCACCGTGACGCGATACAGGCCGCTCGCTTTGGTCCGTTCGTCGACAGCTGACAGAACGATCGGCCGCGTCGACGAGACGACGGGAAGATCCGGCTGGCGCTGCCGTACGGCGCCTTCTTCCGGTTCCGTGTTCTGCTGCGGCTGCTGCTCGGTCCGCGAGTAGCGGAATACGATCTGCTGCCTGCGGCCGATGCCGTTCGTGATCATGCGGCCGCCACTGCCGTCGGGCTTGACATTCCAGATGTCGTAGCGGTCGTAGAGCAGCACCGACTGATCGCCGTCGGTCCAGCCCGCAAAGCCGTACGGTGCGGGATGCTCGGGTCTGTCGTCGGTCTCGCTTTGGAACCTCACGCCGAGCTTCACCGTCAGGTTGATCTTCTGCCCGTCTCCGGTCCGAATGGCGTACCAGTTGTCGTCTTTTTCGTCGAAGTAGAGAACGAAATTCCCGCCGGGCGACAGCGACGCCTGGAAGTGCGCCTTGTCGAGAATCTTCTTTCGCGATCCGTCGGCGAGCGTGACGAGATAGTAGTCGTCGTAGTTGCCGTCCCACGAGATCAGCTGGCGGTACGGCACGTCCGACGCGCCCAGCGCCTTCGTGGCGCTGCCCTCCCTCATGCGCACGTCGGGCATATCGGGCGATGCGAGCTGAACGAACTTTTTGTCCGGCCACGAGAACGCGGCTCGGAACGTCCGCCTTCGCTCGTCGTCGGCGCGGACCTTCTGCATCGGCTGCAGCTCGGGATCCTTGTAGTTCCAGATGTCAACATTGATCAGATCGGCTGATTCGTCAGGCTCGGACGCGCGCGGCGGCGCCGTGCCAAAGAGGACATGGCCGCCCGAAAACTCGATGCGACCGTTTTCGCTGACCTGCATGGGTGCGTCGGCCGGCAGCGGCAACTCGCTGGCGGCGTGGGCTTTTGTCGCCCAGTGATACAACACATAACGTGAAGCGGCTGATTTGGCGTCGACGACGCGGTCGCTCATGAACCACGCTTGAGTGCCGGCTGCATCGAACACGAATCCCTTGTAGCTACCGGGACCGGTCAGCAGCGTCTTGCGCACGCCGTTCGCGATGCCGCGGGCAAACGCCCCGTCGTTCGCCCGCGTTTTCGACGACACGCCGTACACGAGCCACGCGCCGCTCTTGCTGAGCGCGTACTCGCTGACTTCCGCGATCGTCGCCTGGTTCCCCGTGTAGAGGTCGCGGATGACGAGATCGGTGCCGGGCATCTTCTTCTCTTTCTTGCCTGATGGCGATCCGCCTTCTGCCGGAGGCACGGTCAGATACACGACGACCTGCGGTGTCTCCTCGGGCACCCGGAAGCTCTTCACGTGCTCGGCAACCGTCGTCACCAGACTGGTCGAGAGGTTGACGAAGCCGACGCCGCCCTTCGGCATCTCCTCCGGCTTCTTCTTCGCCTTGCGCGCCTGATCGACTTCCTTCTTCAGCGGCGCAATCGCGAAGACTACGAAGTGATTGTCGGTGGTGATGATCGGATCGCGTCCGCGCGGCGCGCGGATTTCCGCGCTTGTCTTCAGATTGCGGACGACGAGCTCGCCGTCGCCGTCCTGCGGCACGAGCGCGTACGCCAGCCACGCGCCGTCGGCGGAGATCTTCGTCCCCTGAATCGTTCTCCACGAATCGTAGACGTCGTGCGTGATGGGCTTCTTGGTCTGCTGCGCGGACGCGGTGAACGGAACGATGCACAGCACGAGCGCGATCGCCATCGCGCGCACGGAATGAACACGCCGCTGCATGCGGAGCCTCCTGCGGTGACGCGGTTAGTGCAGTGTGGTGAGCGACGATGGGGTGGGTTGAGGGTTGCCGACTCGCTGGCCGTTGATCGTCTCGTACTCGTAGGTCATTCTGAACGTCGATCGGCCGGCAATCAGCACGTGCGCCACCGATTCGATCGAGACCGGCACGCGGACGCCGCCGATCCGCTCGTACCGGCGGACGACGTCGACCCGGCGCGTCCAGAACGATGGCGCCTTCGAGAGCTTGCCCTCGATGCGCGCGAGATCCCCGTCGGTCGGCTGGACGAAAATCGCGCCCTCGACGAGCAGCACGTCCTTGCGCTTCGGCTTGAGGCCGACCGACGCCAGGCCGCTCTCGCCGGGGACGTCGTTGTCGAACGTGTAGTTCTCCCTCGAGAGCGACGCCCGCTGCGGCTCGTTGTTCGCCCACAGCTTCTGCTCGCCGACGAGCGCCGCGTGCAGCACGTGCGTCCGGATGTAGTGCGACCCGCCCTCCGCGACGACCGAGAATCGGAAACCGTTCGCGCGATCGTACTCGGTCCACGCGATCAGCCAGGCATGCTGGTTGAACTTGGAGTTGCTCGCCTCGAGCCGGCGCAGAGCGCGGTACTCGACTGTGGGCTCCTCGCCGCGCGCAAGAAAACGCTGCAGTGGCGTGGCGCCGTTCTGAACGCCCGCCACCACCACGAATGCCGCGAGCAGCCGCGCCATCAGGAGCATCTGCAGATTATATCGGACGCAGCGGCGGGTCGATTGGAGCGCGGCTAGCGGGAGGCCGCACGCAGCTGGGGCGTGCCGACCCGTTCGCCGTTTACGGTTTCGTATTCGTACCTGGCGCGGTACGACGACTGGCCGAAAAAGATGATGCTGCCAGACGCGTCGAGGACGACCGGCATGCGGATGCCGGCGACGCGCTGAAAGCGGCGGTCGATTCGGACGTGGCGCGTCCAGATCGAGGGCTGCTTCGACAGCTCCCCCTCCATCCGCAACAACTCGCCGTCGGCGGGCCGGAGGAAGATGGCGCCGTCGATGAGCAGGATGTCCTTGCGCCGCGCCTTCACGAACAGGCGCGCCAGACCGTCGGCCCAGACCCCCTGGTCCTCGAAAGTGTAGTTAGCCGGCGTGAGCGACGCGCGATCTGGCGCGTCGGTCGCCCACACTTTGCGCTCCGCTTCGAGCGCTTCGCGGAAGACATGGGCGCGAATGTAGTCGGATCCTTCCTCGGCGACGATCCGATAACGGAATCCGGACGCGTCGATTTCCGTCCACACGTCCATCCACGCATGCATGTCAAATTTGTCATTGCGCGCCTCGAGGTGGCGGAGCGCGCGACACTGCGTGGGAAACGGATCGTCCAGCGCCAGAAAGCGCTGGAGGATCGGGCCGTGCGTAGCTGTTGCGGCGCGCGGTGCGGCACCGTTCGGCTGCGCGAGGAGCAGCACGAAGAGGAGAGACGCCAGCAGGCTACGGGCCAGCCCGCACATACAGCTCGAACTGAAGCAAAGACCGAGCCGAACAGATTGCGGATATCGGACTTCGGATTGCGGTTCAGCGTGCCGGCGGCTGCCAGCGAGGATCGCGGCTTCGGCTGGTACGGATTGCGGATCTCCAAACGGTCGAGCTGCCGCTAGATCGAAGCTGCTCGAACGTCCGCTGACAGCCGGTCGCGATACGCCAGGAGCTTCGCGCGAAGATCCTGGCGTGACGTCGCGAGGATCGCGACGGCCAGCAGTCCGGCGTTCGCGGCGCCCGAGGCCCCAATGGCGACCGTGGCGACCGGAATGCCTTTCGGCATCTGCACGGTTGAGAGCAGCGAATCGAGGCCGTTCAGTGCCGAGCTCTGCATCGGCACGCCGATCACCGGCAGGATGGTGTGCGCCGCCACGACGCCGGCCAAATGCGCGGCGCCGCCCGCGCCGGCGATGATCACTTCGAGACCTCGGGCAGCCGCCGTCGACGCGTACTCAGCGGTCAACGCCGGCGTCCGGTGCGCCGACATGACCCGCGATTCGTGCGGAATGCCGAACTCGGTCAGGATCTTGTCGGCCTGGCTCATCGCTTCCCAGTCCGACTTGCTGCCCATGATGACGCCGACGAGCGGCCGCGGTTCTGTCACGCGCACTATTTCATCACGCCCCGCAGCCATTGCACAATCGCCGGCCGCAGGTCCGGGTCGCGCGCGAACATCGCCACACCGTGCGCGCCGCCGGCGGGATAGTGCTTCGCCGTCGATTGCGGATGCCTCGACGCGTGCGCGGCGTCCTCCACGTCGCCGGCGCCCATGTCGCCGGTGGCCGATACCCCGAACACAGCAACGGTCGGCGCCGACGCCAAGTGTCTCATGGCTGGTGGCGGTACGCGCCCGGACAACAGCACCAGCGCCTTGATCTGCGGGTGGGCGACGGCGAGATTCGTCGCCCGCGCAACGCCACAGCTCGCCCCGCCCGCTGCCATCCGCTGTTTGTCGACGTCCTTTTGCCAGGCGAGCCACGAGTACGCGGCCTCGTTGTCGCCGTCGATCGCCGTCGGCGTCTCACGCCCGCGTCCGCTCTCGCCGACACCGCGGCTGTCGAACGTCAGCACGTGGAAACCCGCGGCGGCGAGCCGGCCGGGAAAGCCACCCCACGATCCGCGGCCCGACCCGTCGCATTGATTGAAGAGCACGATGCCTGGTCCGGGCCTGCCGGGGGAAAAGTATAGTGCCTTTCAGATGGACGCCGTCACGCGACGTGATGACGACGCCGTTCATGACCGACACGTCCTGTGTCAGTCCTTCGAGGATCAGCATGCCCACCGCAAGCACGAGCAGTTTCACGACACCCTCCGCGGCCGGTCCTCGACCTTAGACACCGTTTGTGGTGAGATCGGCCTATGAGACGCGCTGCTGCTCTGCTGTTGCTCGCAGTCGGCACTCCGGCATTCGCTCAAACCCCGGCGGCCCCGCCGAAGATCGAGCTGCCCTACACGCAGTTCACGCTGCCGAACGGACTGCGCGTGATCGTGCACGAGGATCACAGCATACCGATGGCGACGGTCAACATGTGGTACCACGTCGGCTCCGCGCGCGAGAAAGAAAAGCGGACCGGCTTCGCGCACCTCTTCGAGCATCTCATGTTCATGGGGTCCGGCCACGTGAAGCCCGGCGAGTTCGACGAGCGGCTCGAGGCTGCCGGCGGCGACAACAACGGATCGACCGAGAACGATCGCACGAACTACTGGATCAACGTTCCGGCCAATTCGCTCGAGGTTGCACTGTTCCTCGAGTCGGATCGCATGGGCTACCTGCTCGACACGATGACGCCGAAAACCGTCGACGCACAGCGCGATGTCGTCAAGAACGAGCGGCGCCAGTCGTACGACAACCGGCCGTACGGCATGGCCGAGATCACGCTCGGCGAGATGCTGTACCCGCCGGCGCACCCCTACCACTGGCCGGTGATCGGCTACATGGACGATCTCACCGCCGCCAGCTACGAGGACGTCGTCGCGTTCTTCAAGACCTACTACGCGCCGTCGAACGCGAGCCTCGTCGTCGCGGGTGACGTGGACACCGCCACCGCGCGCCGGCTCGTCGAGAAGTGGTTCAGCGACGTGAAAGCCGGGCCCGCGCCGCAGCCGATGACGATTCCCGGCGTGGCGCTCAGCGGCGTGCAGAAAAAGACGATCACCGACCGCGTGCAGCTGCCGCGACTCTATCTGGCGTGGCTGACGCCGCGGCACTTCGAGCCTGGCGACGCGGCGCTCGACATGGTCGCCGACGTGCTCGCGGGCGGCAAGAACTCGCGTCTTTACAAGCGGCTGGTGTACGACATGCAGATCGCCCAGGACGTCAGCGCGTTCCAAGCGTCGGCCGCGCTGTCCTCGTCGTTTCAGATCGTCGCGACGCCGCGGCCGGGGCACACCGTGGCTGAACTGCAGAAGGTGATCGACGAAGAGATTCAGAAGCTGCAGCGCGAGCCGCCGACTGCACACGAGCTCGAACGATCGGTGAACCAGACCGAGGCGTCGTTCTACAACCGCATGGAGCGCGACGGCGGATTCGGCGGCAAAGCCGATCAGCTGAACGCGTACTTCACTTATACCGGCGATCCCGACTGGTTCAACGAGGATCTTGCGCGCTATCGCGCGCTGTCGGTCACCGATATCAGCGCGGCGGCCGCCCAGTTCCTGCCGCTCGATAAGCGCGTCGAGCTGGCGGTCGAACCACAAAAGCAGCCGTAACAGACCGTTTATGAGAAAACACGCGTTCGTCGTCGTTGCCTCGTTCGTCGCGTCGGTTGCGCTCACGGCGCAGGCGCCCGACCGCACGAAGCCGCCGCAGCCGGGACCGCCGGCGGCGTTGAAGCTTCCGGCGATTCACAAGCAGAAGCTCTCCAACGGACTGCCCGTGTGGGTCGTCGAGCTGCACAAGGTCCCCGTCGCGCAGGTGAACCTCGTCTCGTTCAGCGGCACGGCGAACGATCCGCCAGGCAAGTACGGGCTCGCGAGCTTCACTGCCGCGCTGCTCGAGGAAGGCGCCGGATCGCGATCCGCGCTCGAAATCGCCGACGCGATCGATTATCTCGGCGCCGATCTCGGCGCCACGGCAAGCATCGACGCGTCGGCCGTGCGGCTGCACGTGCCGGTCGCGCGCCTCGCCGATGCGCTGCCGCTTATGGCCGACGTCGCCCTGCGGCCGACGTTCCCGAAAGACGAGCTCGAGCGGCAGCGCCTGCAGCGGCTCACGAGCCTCCTGCAGGGACGCGACGAGCCGGCGACGATATCAGCCGTCGCCTTCTCGAGAGTTCTGTACGGCAAGGGCCACCGGTACGGCACGCCGCAAATGGGCACGGCCGAGACAATCAAGACCTTCGGCGTGGACGATCTGCGCGGCTTCTACGCGTCGATGTTCCGCCCCGACAACGCGACGCTGCTGGTCGTCGGCGACGTGACCGCCGACAGGGTCGTGCCACTCGTCGAGAAGCAGTTCGGCGGCTGGAAAGCGACAGGCGCGGTGGCGGCCGAGAAGCTGCCCGCGGTCGAGCCTCCGAAGACCCGGCAGCTGTTCCTCATCGACAAGCCGGGCGCGCCACAGTCGCAGATCCGGATCGGATCGATCGGCGTGCCGCGTTCGACGCCCGACTACTTCCCGTTGACCGTGATGAATACGATCCTCGGCGGCTCGTTCACGTCGCGGCTGAACAACAACCTGCGCGAAGTGCACGGCTACACCTATGGCGCGAACTCGACTTTCGACATGCGCGGCGGCGCCGGACCGTTCTTCGCGGCGGCGGGTGTGCAGACGGACAAGACGTCTGAGGCGCTGACGGAATTCTTCAACGAGCTGAACGGGATTCTGAAACCTGTGCCGGCCGACGAGCTCGCGCGCGCGAAGAACTATGTGTCGCTCCGCTACCCGAGCGCGTTCGAAACGACGGGCGACATCTCGCGCCGGCTCGAGGATCAGCTCGTGTACCGCCTGCCCGACGACCACTTCACGAGCTACGTGCAGAACATCCAGGCGGTCAGCGCCGCTGACGTCCAGCGTGTAGCGCAGAAGTACGTGCAGCCGGACAAGGTCGCCATCGTCATCGTCGGCGATCTGTCGGCGATCGAACCCAGGATCCGTGCGCTCAATCTCGGACCAATCACGAAGCTCACGATCGATGAGGTGTTCGGACCCAAGCCGTGACGGGAATGCGAAGGCCGCGAAAGACGGCAGCGCCAATCGTTCTCTGCGATCTGCGCGGCCTTTGGTTTTCAGGCTCGTGTACGCGTTCCGACGACGAGGACCGCGATGCCTCCGGCGACGGCCGCGATGCCGACCAGCGGCGAAAGCGGAATGGTCTTCTGTTTCTCCTGGGTGGCAGTGATCGGTCCGATGTCCAGCACTTTCTCCCGCGTCGTGTAGGTAATCCCCCCGAGCGCCAGCGCGACGATTCCCAAGACGATCAGTAGAATACCGATGAGCTTCACGCTGTCCTCCTTGAGTGGTCGGCAGTTTCAGCCTGCAACTGCAGATTGAGACGCCGGGAGTGCACGAGTCGCGCCAGATGAGGTTTCAGGTTCCGATTCCGCGTCCCGACGCCGCTGTGCGGCTCTACTGCTTCCCCTACGCAGGCGGGGCCGCAGCGTCGTACGTCGGCTGGGCCCGCGCCCTGGAGGCGCACTCGATCGAGGTCGCCGCGGCTCAGCCGCCAGGCCGAAACGGCGCGCCGAACGAGACGCCGTGCGACGACCTCGATCGTCTGGTCGGCATGTTCGCCGACGAGATCGAGGCGGCGATC